>JGI1221J13441_10000108_pt1 | contig 43312 bp, 64 predicted proteins | sample LakVidmifraction_4_FD_13441 | JGI IMG/M metagenome (IMG submission 13441) | reverse complement strand
AAAGTATTTCACCCCTTCATCAACCGATTTACGTTTACTAAAATATTCAAACATATCATTTAACCAATTTCCTGAATCTGACATTTCTAATTTACTATATTGTAGTTCTTCTTGGTACTCATCACTTTGAAGGTATTTTTCAATTTCTTCTTCACTATATTGTTCGCCAGCTAGGGTTTGGAAGAAATTAAATTCACTTTCATCTACAATAGAATCACCTTCACTAACTGTTTCTTCTTCTAGGTCATTAACTTCAGCACCTAAAGAAGATTTTTTATTATAATTTTTCTTTAACTCTATTGCTAAATGGTTAACTATATCGTCAATAAAGAATTCATCATACTTAAGTAAATCTTGAATTAAGTCATCTCCCAAATCTAAGATTTTATTCTTTATTTCAATATCAAGTAAACCCTCAATACGAGAACCCTCTTGTGAAGATACTTCATCTACTCCTTCTTCTTTAGACATCATATCTTTTATTTTTGAAGCTTTATATTGATCACTATCAACATCAGGTAATGTATCTATTTTACCTTGTTTCATTAGTTGCATTAATTTGATTTTCTCGTTTTCTTGTGGTGTCATTTCTCTATTATTTTATATTTTATAAATATTGCCCCCTTTCGGGGGCAATTAATTGTTATGATGCGAATTCTAATGCTTTTTCAAACATTTTGGCATTTATATCCATATCTTGTTTAAAATTCTTAATTGGACGTGCTCTACGAACTTTATTTTTATTTGTTTTATATAAAAAATTACCTTCAATTATATTTTCTTGAACACGATTGAAAACTTCCCACAAACCTAAACCTTCGTCTTCTAATCTTTGGGCTTTTAAAATCTCGTCAATTGTTAATTCTGATAATTCGTTATTTGTTCCTTCTAATCTAATTTCAATAAGAGACTTAGCTAAATTTAAAACTTGTTCTTCATTTAACTCTGTATTTTTCATCTTATTTAGTGATTCTATAGTTAATGGTAATTTAGCAACTAATTCTTTAATTGTGGTTTGTAACTCACCAAATTCATAACCCATATGACGAATTTTCATTGAGTTAAACTCTGTTGTGGTTATTACTAATCCGTTAGAACAAATCATTCTAAAAAGACCTGCTTGGAACTTGAATGAATTCTTACCATCATGAGAATTAGTAAGTAATACTTGAGGATAAACTGTATCTCCATCTTCCCCGTTAATTACAACCTCGTTGTTTCTAAATATAACTAAGTGTTTTTGAAAACCAACAGTACTGGTTTTTCTTGCTTTAACTTCTTTAGCATCAGTAACACCCCATCCTAATAACTCCATATCTTTAATTACTTGTGAAGTTGGGATGTGAGTATACTTACTTGAAGTTGAATCAGCACTCTTTTCAGTAAAAATACTTGGAGCAATTGTTTTTAATTCTTCTAAACTTAAAAATTCTGCATTTTGGGTGTTTAACATAACCTTATATTTTAAATTTGTATCGCTCGAACCATTCGAACACGTAAATATACGAATTTCCTGTTGCGTAGCCTAGTTTCCTGTGCCTTACTTTTTAAAGGTTACCCATAGATAACAAAATATTAATATTAATAAACTTCCTATTAACCCCTGTAATAATATTATACTAGACTTTTCCATTTTTATTTTTTTACAAATTCATGATACGCTCGAACCATTTGAATGAGTAAACATATGAACTTCCTGTTGAGTAGCCTAGTTTCCTGTGAATTATTTTTAATTACTTTACGTATTCAAAGTATTTTTTTGTTAATTCCATACGATGAGATAAACCTATTGTTCCGCCATTAATACGTTTAGATAGTTTTAAGATAGTATTATCCGAGATTCCTTCATCACAAATAGACCAAAGTTTATTCCTGTCAAAAAAGAATATTGCTGATTCAAATGAAAATTCAGACTCAACTAAGTCAGGATTAACCAGGATATTGGGGTTTTTTAAATGATTAGATAAAGCTTGGTAATTTGCTTTACCTGTGGTTTGTAAGGCTCCTCTCCCTCTAAATTTCCATCCATCTCCTGATGCCTCATTTCCATTGGACATTCTAGATGCATATACTAAGTTTGCTATTTGTTGAGGTTTTCTTTGGTAAAGTAATGCCTTTTCTAAAGTAGGGAAGTACTTTTTAAATGTACTCTGTAAGCCTTTAGCACTATAATTTAAATTTTCTGTAAATAATTTAAAATTTCCAGTTTCATGTGAGGTTTGGGCAAAAAAGTGTGCTGCTCTTAATGGAGTCATTTTATAGAACTCCATGGCTTTTTTCATTGTATTTGGTCCGAATACTCCATCATCATCCACTCCAATTTTAGTCTGTAATATTTTTAGGCTCATAATTTTTCTTCTTCGTTTGTGTTATCTCTTTTACCAAATATTTTACCTACCTCAGTAATACCAAATGATCCTAAAGTAACAATAACAAAAGAATTATAAATAAATTCATTAACTTCTAATCCTTTACCAAATAACCCTGATATTATATCTGCTGTTGCAAATATTACCATTATAACAAATGAAGCAAATCCTACTACAGATTTTTCATTTATATCATTTTTATCTTTAAACATATTTTTAAAAAATTCCATAATTTTAGGGGGGAATGAATCCATAATTTATTATATTTGTCGTAAATAAATATGAAAACTATTGAGAAAAAATTTAGGATCTAACTATATAATCATCTTCCACTTCTCCATTTACTAACCCAATTTCCCTAAAATGTTCTAACATATTATCATCCATTTCCCAATCAACATGCTGTGTGGAAGGTATGTATTTATCTTCTTGAATGCCTTCGATTTGCTTTTTATCGAATACATTACCCACATATAAAAAATAACAATTATAACATAACATTTCAATGTTCTCAACTTTCCAATTTTTTTTATTATAATCTTTAAAAGCTATCAATAGGGGGGATTTATAATCACTGACTCTTTGTTCTTTATGACCACATCTGCAACATTCTTCCTTAATTACCCCCTCCTGTACTAGTCTAGCTTTATACCTATTTAAATCATATGAATCAGTATAAGTTTCACCCGACATTAATTCTCCCAAATTAGGTTCTTTACCTCCAAAATGTTTTCTTATACCTTTACCTTGCTGGTTTTTGTGTATTTCGAATAAGGTTTTACCTGTTGCTTCATCTACAAATACCTTAGCAAATTTTCTATAATGTTGGGGTGAGCAGTGGAGATATCTACTTGCGGCTGCATTAGATTTAGTAACCTTCATTGCCCTTATTATATCCTCTTTGGATATAGGTCTTGGTTTTCTACCTTTTTTCATCGAAAATGTTAGGTTTTATTTTTATAACTGTAAGCCATAAATCTTCAGCATTTTTTAATGGAATTTCCTCACCATCTTCACCCATATAAAGACCATTTTGTGAACCATCTTCATTATTTCTTTCATAAATGTAGAAAGATAATAACTCGTAAATTTCTTTCCCAAAAGCAAGATGTATAAGTGAATCTATAATTTGGTAATAATTTTCTTCATAATCAAACAAATCTATACTATAATCTCTTTTAAGGGTATAAGATTTAGTAACAGCATACTCCATTTGATTTACTAAATTAATAAATAAATCCTTTTTTTGATCAAATATTTTTTTGTTTTTTCTCTTAATTGAAGTATCAGCTTGTAAAAGTTGATTTAGAGATTGTTTAAGTAAGTCTAGTGGATCTTTTTCCATTTCGTAACAATTTTAGTGTTAAGTTTATTTCTTTACACTTTTCAAATTCATCAATTGATTCAAAGTAACCTAATGATGAACTTAAAGCATTTTCCCATCCTTTTTTTTCGATTATTATTGATGATTTTGTAGTATTCACATCACAAATTTCAGCAATAGGTTTATTTTTTTCCATTGCGTATTTTATACCTGTAAAGGTTTCATCAAATATAAAACTTTTATTCTCACTAACAAATTTATTTAGGTGAGATTGGGTAGCACCTAACATCTTGATATTTATTAATTTTCTTTTAATCCCCATTTATTTTTTAAAAACAATTTCAATTACAAATGAGGCGAATGAAGATAGAGGGATTTGGAAAGCAACTACGTTTTTTTCTGGAGCACTTATATCTTCATCAAACTCAAGTTTAAATTCATTAAATTTTGGTGCTAATAATATAGCAACATCATTTTGTAGTGCTGCTAACATCTCATAGGAGGGGTTCATCATTTCATTACCCTTTTCATCCAATGGGAAGAATTTTACCTTAATTCCCATTTTCGTAGGATTTTTATTAACGGAAAACAACATATTATATTTCCTTTTACCTAAAGTTATTTTATATGTTAAAGTCCCATCACCTTCTCCTATTTCATTTATTAATTCCTCATTTAAGAAATATTCTGCTAATTTGCTCATCGTTTATATTGTGTTTAGTGATAAATATTATACAATTTCATATTCTATTTCAATTGGACCAAATCCCCATGTTTCTTTATTTTCTGTTTTTTCTTGAGCTATAACAGCTCTATACATATCATTTACTTTTTTATTAATTCCATCTAAAAACCCACCACCACCTTTACCATGATATATGTGAAACAGTGGTGGAGAGTAGATTGCTTTAAGTTTAAAACCATGTTTAATTGCTTTTTTCTGGACATTTGTATCACTGTATAAAACATATATTAATTCTTCTTCAAATCCCCTAATCTCATTCCAAATATCTTTATGTGCTAATTGAAAATCACCACAACAATTTATAATACTATAGTTATCACCTTCAACTACAGTTTCTTCAAATTTACGTTCTTCACTATTTTTAATTAAGTGTTCTCTTAATTCACGCCATTCATTATATTTCCTTTCACCACCATGAAACGCTTCAATATCGCCCCATTCAATATGTCTACGTGATATTGTATAAAAGGTATCATCGTTTAAATCGTTTAATATCGTTTTTTCCAGCACATCTCTGGGTGGGGCAATTACATCAATGTTTGTTGATACAATATAATCCCCAGTAGCACGCCTAATACCAATATTGCGTCCTAATACTTCATTACATATTTGAGCATGTGGGTCATTATTAGTTAATATTGATGCTATTTCAGGGGTAATTACTATGTGCTTTAAATTACCTTTATTTTGGATATTGTCTTTTATATCCCAAAGTAATGGTCTATCATTTGGTGAGTTCCAATCTACAAGTATTACTTCATCAAATGTATCTATTAATGAATTAAGACAATATGTAGCTCTACTGGAGAGGTTACCTCCATAATCATCATTTCTTGTAATAACAATAGCACTTATTTTCATTTATAGTTTATTATATTATCTGAACATATCCCTATATGTCCTTCTAGGTTATAATTTTCTGGTGGGGTTACTGCTATACTATTTTTACACGGTATGTTTGGATAAGCCCATAAATACCCTTTTGAGGTTAGTGTTACATCGTCTTTTTGATGCCAAAAATAATTTAAGTAGATGCCCACTTTGTCTAATATATTAAGTTGGGATATGGTATCCAAACTTTTTGCATGAATCCAAAATTTATTTGAATGATGTTTTAATAAGTCAAGGGGGAAATCATATTGTGGTATATCATGTCCTAGTTTAAATTTACCATCAACATACCAAACATCAATTTCTACTTGAAATTCTTGTTTTATAGCTTCAAAAATATAATCAGGATGATTTTCTTTATCAGATTGAATACTGTTTAAATTCCCTCTATGTGATATTAAAATCATACCTCTCCTTTATAATTGTTTAAAAAATATTCAAGATCTAAAGGTGTACCTAACCCAAACATTTTTTCAATATTAAAAATTTTAATTTTTTTACAATCTAATATAGCCTCATTAAAACTTGGACAAGTATAAAATTCCCCATTAGTTCTAATATTTTTAGATATCATTTGTTCAGCATATTTAACATAATCCGAACCATGTTTCCAATAATATACTCCTACAGTTGCTGTATCTGATATTGGATTTTTCTCTGCAACTTCTGTTACAAAACCATTTTCATCTAATTTTACAAATGACCATTTGGGGTGGGTTGCTTTAAATGTTAATATCCCACCATCTAAATTTTGCTCATTCATTTTATACATGAATTCATTTGAATCCCATTCTATAAATTGATCTGAATTAGCCATTATTAATGGTGAATTTGTGTTAATATGTTCTTTAGCTAGTAAAGTTGTACATGCTGCACCTTCAGTTATACCCTTAACTTCTACTATTTTACAATTTGGGGTAATTAAGTTTAATAATGTATCTAAATTATATTTTTCTCTATGTTCTTTTTGAACTACATAAATAAAATTAGCATCAATATTAAGATTTTCAACTACGACTTGTATCATTGGTTTACCTTTAACCTCAATAAGAGGTTTTGGGAAAACATAATTAGCTTCAGCAAATCTACTGCCAGCTCCAGCCATAGGTATTAATATGTTTAATTTACCCCCTTGCCATTTTGGTATTTTATTTGTTTTATTCATATTAAGTTTTTCTAAGATATTTTTTATAGTTACATCTTTAGGACTATCTACTCTTAATACATCAGCTCTTGAACGTGCTGCTGCTAATAAACCCGCAGGTGAATCTTCTATTATTAATGTTTCTTCAGGAAGCACATTCATTATAGACATGGCTTTCCAATACATTTCAGGATGGGGTTTACCATTCCCAACATCCTCATTTGATATAATTAAATCCATTTGTTCAATTAAATCTAATTTAGATAATATAGTTAATACTGAGCGTCTAATAGAATTTGAACAGCATGCTATTTTATAACCTAGGCGTCGTAGTTCTTTAAGAGTTGTTTTGATATATTGATCAGGAACTATATCTTGCAATTTATCAATAGTAATTTCTTGTTTTCTATTCCAAATTTGATTATGGAGATTAGATAATAAACCTCTTTCCTTAGTAAGAATTTCGAGTTTTTCACTTGTTTTTAACCCATCAAATTTTTGTAGGTGGTCTTGTTTACTAATTATGTATAAGTCATCTACTTCTTTCAAAGCAATGTTAAGTGCTTCGTAGTGAAGATCCTTACTTGAAATTAATACTCCATCCAAATCGAATATTATTAATTTTTTACCAGTCATATATAGTTTTATCTTTATACCAATCTACTAAATTAACGGCCATTTTTAACCAATATACACCTACTTCTTTGTCTAAACAAATATCTGTGAAAAAACTTATATCATTGTCTATTAAATTTTGGTAGTTTAGTTTAAATTCCATATTCTTATTCTCCATATAATTCCAAATTATAAGTGCTTCTGGAGGTATTGGTAGCATTTCATCTATCTGGAAATCAAACATTAATAACATATCTTCGATTTTACCATATATAATATTATCTGATGGGTAGTCGTGGGATGTATGATGATAAATTAAGTGGTATTCTAAGTCTTTTCTAACACCCTCTTTACAAGTAGCCATAAATGATAATTGTCTACCTTTTAAACTATCTAATAAATGATCTAAATTAGATATAATAGTATCACTTCTAACTTTTAATATTTCATCGACCTTACCTTCTAATGCTTTAATACCCTCAAAAGTAGATTTAACCTGCAAGTTAACATTTAGATATCCAGGGTAGAGGGGTTTTTTTACTAATATAACTTCAATTCCCTTAGATTTTATATAGTCTATTTGAAATTGATATTCATCATCCCATATAGCCCAAACTACATTATCAAATTTTGAATAATGATCTGCTACTTCTTTATAGTAGTCTGTGGGTCCTTGTAGAACTATACCTTGCATTAATCTTCTAGGTTATAAAGTTTCATTATGCCTTCTTTAAGAGTGGTGATTGGTTTCCAATAATTTAAAATGAAGGTATTAGGTTCATTCATAGCATTACGTTGGGTGTTGTCTTTTGTTGGTGATGGAATGGTAGGTACATTTAATATAGATGAAATTTCATTAATTGTATTCCATTTAAAACTACTAATATGATATTCTTCATTTTTAGGTAAAGTATAATATTTGAGGGCTAATGAAAATAAAGCCTCACAAGCATCATCAGCATATAAAAATTGCCTAGATTCAGTACCATCTGTTCTCATATGAATTACACCTTCATTTTTAGCCATTTTAATAAAGTCTGTAATAACATGGGATTTTTCTTCATTATATTCTCTACCATATACATTCCAAAATTTTATTAATAGTCCTCCTCTATCTTTAGTAATTTTTTCACCTAAAGACTTCAACATTCCATAACTTGAATATGACATTTCAGCCATTTGGGATGAAGCAAATAAGAATGGTTTATCTGCTCTTCGTATGGCATCAAAAGTATTAGACATTATCCTCATATTATTGATTATAAAATCACTTGTGTCTTGATATTGTTCTAAATACTTAGCCCCACCCACATCAAATGCTAAAAAGTATACTATATCACACTCCTGAAGGTAATGTTTGAGTAGGGAATTTGGTTCGTTTCTTAAGTCTTGATATTCTTCATTTTGGATGTCAAATTCTAAAACTTCTTCCCCTTTATTTTTAAGATATTCTACTAAATGTGAACCAATTTGACCTGAGGAGCCTAATATTAGGTGAATCATATTATTTTTTTATCTTTTAATTTTTTAATTCCTATATTTAAGTATTCTTTTATTTTAGATTCAAATAATTCTCTTTGGTTAGGTATATCTTTCAATGCAATTAAATCTTTATAATAACTTGAAAAACCCCCTTTTTTTAGAGGACCTATTGAATATTCAAATATAGTTTCACCACGCATTACCCATTGTTTAAAGTCTACTCCATGTTGTTGAACATATTCAGTTAACATTAATGAATACCAATCATGAGGACCATAACCTACCCAATCTTCTTGTATTGGACATAATTCTTCCATAAAAGATTTACTATATAAATCAAACCATCCTGCCCATTTTGACTTTTGTGTTTCATTTATTTCTATATCTTGTTCGCTTATTTTAGAAGCATATCTAACATCAAAAATATCTACATTATCCCAATCTTTATATGTTGTTTCAATATTTTCATTTGATATTTCATCCCACGAGTCATCCCACAATTTATTAATTTCAGGTGTAACAACAAAATATTTATTAGGAACTTTTTTAGAAGCACTAATTAAATAAGAAAGTAAATATTCACTAAAGTACATATCAGGACATACATTAATGTAAAAATCAACTTCTTTTGATATCGATTCTCGCTGGAAGTCTAGATGTCCATATAATTTATCTCCATCATATATTTTAGGAGAATATTGATAATCAATTAATAATTTAGATAATTGATTGAATTTATATATAAAGAATTGTTTGGGTAATTTACTATTATCCCAATCAATTAAATATGAAGATAAATTTAAGCATGCTGATATTTCAATTGTATCATCCTCAGTTAAATGGTATTTTGATTTTTTAAATTGTATGAAAGATGTCATACAATAGTCTATCTCCCACGGAAGAAGATGATAGGTGATTTTATAATTCATTCCACATTTTTTCAATTCCATATTTCAAACCTTGAATATTAAACATTACTATGTCATCTATCCCAATATTATTACCTATATAGCCACTACCTCTTTTTTTATTATTAATATTAATATTAACTTGAGATTTTGTGATTTGTTTTAATAAGGTAGCTATACTAGATAATGTATATTTCTTAGAATATACTAATTCTACTTCGTTATCCAAAGGATATTCGGGGTTACTTAGATAATATTCTATAACACTAATTAAATCGTCTATATGAACGAAATCAAATAATAGGTCTTGACTAATTTCAATTGGTTGGTTTTGTTTAATTTTAAGTAAACTTGATTTAATAAACCTAGTATCACTTTCACCAGTCCCAAATACTCCATATATTCTGAAATTGTAAGCCTTTTTATCACTACTAAGTATTCTACTTATTATGTTTTTAGACATCCCATAATAATCAATAGGAAAATAATTTTCTACTGTTTTATTTATAATACGGGGAAAGACACCCCTACGTCTGTCAAACTCAGCACCCGAAGCAAAATTAAAGAATTTACCAAATCTATCCTTATTATCCATTAGATGAAAAAACATAGATAAATTTTGATACATAGTTTCAGATGTATCAGGCTGTAGACGGCTGCCCCCTTTAATAGCACAATGTATTACAACATCAAAGTATTTAGTTTGTAAATACGTTGTTACTTGCTGAGCATCGGTTAGATTTAATTCATTACTACTGGGGGAATGTATGTCATGTTTGTCTTGTAAGGCTTTTATTAAATTTTTACCTATAAACCCACTACCACCTGTAATTAATATTTTCATCGTTTTAAGTTTAAATAACAAGGATTATTATTATTAATAAATTTTGTAAATATTTCATATGATAATTCTTCAGGTTTGTATTTTGTTATATTTTTAAATATATCCATAACCTCTAAATCTTCTTCACCCCAATGCGAAAAACCTAAATACCCATATTCTTTATCTCTCCCACCACCTACTAATTTTACAGGTACTCTTTCATGGTTTAAATAATTTCTAATCCATTCAAATGGACGATATAGCACAAATGGTGTTATTGAATATACTATAGGGATTTTATTATCCATAGCTAAACCACAGGCTGCACCTAACATAAGTTGCTCTGAAGATAGAGTGTTAATAAACCTATCAGGGTAGTCTATTTTTATTTTATCCCATAGCCCATATCCTAAATCACCTGTAAGTAAGTAAATATCTTCATTTAGAGACATTTCATCATGTAAGTATTCAGCAAATTTCTTTCTCATAACGATTTATAATTTTCTTCACTCATTATATGGTAATGAGCATTAATCCCTTTTAAGAATGGATATTGGTTTACTGTTGTATAGTGTAATTTGATATTAGGTAAAAAGGACTTTAGACGATTAGTTAAATATTCCTTATCAATTTTATCATAAGCAGCATACCCATTTATATTAACATGAATTTCAATATTATTAACAGGATGTTCTTGTATAAATCTTAAAGACTCCCAAATCGAACCTTCAGCACATTCTCCATCACTAATTAAAACATAAACTTTACGTTTTGGATTAGATAGAGCCCTACCAACACCAATCGTAATACCCGTACCTAAACTACCTGTTGAGCAATATATACCATCATTTTCAGCTCTATGGGGGTGACCTCCATACTTTTTAAATAATTTTTCAGCATCTTTACCTTCATATTTTTCTAAAATAACATAGAGGGCTAAAGCAGCATGACCTGAAGATAGGATGAAAATATCATCTTTATGTTTTTTAGAATAAATTTTATCTATAATATCTACACTTGAAAGGAATGAACCTAAATGTCCTATTTTATTTTTATATGCTATATCTAGTATACGTCTTTTTAAATCTACCATATAAAATTTTCATTATAATATTTAACTATTTGGGGTAATTCATTATCAAATATAGATTTGGGTTTCCAACCTAAGGCTCTCAATTTATCATCATTTAAAGCATATCTAACATCTTGACCTTGTCTTGAGTATGATAAGTCTAAGTAATTATAAAATTGAGAATCTTTACCATGTTGTAATTTAATGATTTTATCTACAGTATCCAAATTAGATTGCTCATAACCTCCACAAATATTATATATTTCATTTGTAGTACCTGATTTTATAATTGTAATTACAGCTTCTGCTGTATCTTTGGCATGTAACCAGTTACGTATAGGAGTTCCGTTATTATGTAGTGGTATTTTTTTATCTAATGTAAGATATTTAATGGTTTTTGGTATTAATTTTTCAGTATACTGCCCTATACCATAATTGTTAGTTGGACGTAATATTACATAAGGTAGATTATAAGTTCTACCCCAAGCCATAATTAATTGATCTGCTGCTGCTTTTGTTGCTGAATATGGGTTGGATGGTTTTAATATATCAGTCTCTATATGTTCTCCATTTGTTATATCACCATAAACTTCATCTGTTGAAAAATGTAATAATATAGGTTTATTTTTACCTTCCCCTCTATAATTTTTAAGAAGTTCAAGTAAATTATGAACACCGTTTACATTAGATTTTACAAATTCATCACTTTTAACTATTGAATTTCCAACGTGAGTTTCAGCGGCAGTATTAATTACATAATCACATTCATATAAAAATTCTAAATCGTTTATATCCGTTCGCTCAAATGAAAAATTGGGGTGTTTTATAAATTCATCATATGAGGGTTTATGATAAGCATAAGTCATTTTATCAACACCATGAACATGCCATCCTTTAGCTAAGCATAATCTAGTAATATAACTTCCTATAAACCCAAATGCTCCTGTAATTATAATTACTTTTTTACTCATTGTCAAAGTATTTATCTACTATAATTTTAATATAATCAATTTGTTCTAATGTAATAACAGGACTACACCCTAAGAAGAAGGTATCAGTTGTTACTTTTCTTGCTATTGGAAAATCATTAATTACTCTTTCAGCATCTATTAAATGTGAGTATGCTGGTTGTAACATGATATTACCTGCAAAATAAGGACGTGTTTGAATTAAATTATCCTCTAAATATTCACAAAATTCTGTTCTTGTAAACCCTGCTCCATCTTTTACTGTAAAAGCGACAGCGAACCAATCAGGATCAGATTTGTCTTGTGCTTTAGGTAATATAAATTTATCTGTATAAGGTTTAAATATATCTACTACAGCAGCATGATTACGTCTACGTAACATCCCAATTTCATCTAGTTTATTTAATTGAGCGTTACCCATTGCTGCTTGAAGTTCAGTGGGTTTTAAATTATATCCAATTTCTTCATAAATATATTTGTGATCAAATATTTCTTCAGGTAAACTAGGCATCCAAGTATTAAACCTACACCCACAACTTCCATTTCTTAAGGCATTAGCTTGACCAGCACAGTAACAACCTCTACCCCAATCTCTAAAACTTCTTAATATTCTTTCGGTGTCTAAATCATTACAAGCCACAAACCCACCTTCACCCATAGTAATGTGATGTGCTGGGTAGAATGAGCATGTAGACATTTTACCAAATGAACCTAATAATTTTCCATCGTATGTTGTACCTAAACCATCACAACAATCTTCTAATAATATTAAATTATATTTTTCTACAATTTCCATTAATCGATCCATATTAGGTGGGTTACCTAATACGTGTGCGAATGTAATAATTTTAGCATCAGGATTCTCTTGGCATACTTTTTCAACTTGGTCTAAGTTTAAATTTAATGTTTCTAATTCAATATCAACAAAGATAGGCTCAAAACCTACTTGAATTGCTGGTGAAAGTGTAGCAGGGAATCCTGCTATAGGGGTAATTACTTTAGTTCCTTTAGGTAAGTTTAAACCACGTTTAGAGGTTAGAGCTAGCATCATAAGTAGATTAGCACTTGAACCACTATTTACTAATACACCTAATTTTTTACCTAATTTTTTTGGGAATTTTCTTTCAAACGCTCCTCCTTCTTTACCTAACACAAGCCAACCTTCAAGCATAGTTTTCACTACAGCTTTGTATTCTTCCTCATTAATATAAGGCCCCGCATATTGGACTAAATCTTTACCTGCCTCCCATTTAGTTTTTTTAGCTTTAACAAATTCTTCTACTAGTTGTAAAATTTCGGTCATAATATATGTGCTATAAATTGCCCTCCTGTATTTTCATGGACATTTGTTTTGGTAAATATATAATTAGGATTATGGGTAGCCAAGGTATTTTCCACCCACTTTATCCCCTCTTCCCCAATATATTGTTGGTGAATATCATCTATTATAATAACGTGATCATTTCTCTTATGTTTTAATATAGCTTCAATCTCCATCTTAAAAGGACTTGTAGAACCATTTCCACCTCCATGAGCATCTATCCAAAACATTGCCCTACCATTTACCCATTCCAAAATTAATTTTTCAATATTATCTTCAGTTGAACCTAAAAAAAGTTTTACTTTGTCCCAAACATCAAGGGGTTGGAAACGATTCATACAATGGTCATAAAAACGTTCTTCAATTTCAATTGATATTATACGTTCAAAATCTAAATCTAAAGCATCCTGGATTGAATCTCCTATATGTGTACCTGTTTCAAAAAATACAGTACAATTTGATTTATATTGTTGAAATAATTTGTTATAAGGCCAATATCCCATTTTCAGTAAATAATTTAGTTATGATGTCAACTATATTTTGTTCATAATCAACATATTTTAATGCTGTTTGATAATTTTCTTCTATAACCTCTTCCCACTCATCATAATCTTCTTCACTAAAATTATTTATAGCATAAATCATGTCATCTATATTATTACATTCAATAATACCATAAGCATTAAAAAAATCTCTAATATTTGAACAACCCCAATATATGGGGATTGTTTTGAGCAAGAATAAATCTAAGATTTTTTCTGTAAAATATCCTCTATGATTTGTGTTTTCAATAGCAATCCCAAACATGCTATCTCCAAATACTTCAACTTTGCCCTTTCTAGCATCATTAATATCGCTTCGATCTCCATATGTTTCAAAAAATTTAATTGGTAATTTTATTTCGTTTTTTCTAGAGGTTAATTCATGTCTAAGAGTATGCCCATATGTTTTATTTAATTTACCAGCTAAATGGGATATTTGATATTTTTTAGGATAAGGTTTTTCATATTGGTATTTTTTAAACCAAGTATGCCCAAAAGGTAAAAACATTGCATTATCACAATTATTTAAAACTTTATCATCCCAAGTCAATATAACTGAAAAGTAATGTTGGTTTTGGATTGCCCAATCGTGTAATAAGAAATACTCGTTAGGTTCCTGTAATACTAAAATATTTATTTCGCTTAAATCTTCTTGTGTTTGTGGGATATCATCTACAAATAAAGTAAAAACCACATCCTTAAGATGTTCCATCTTAGCTTCAAAAACCTTAGCATCAAAATGTTTTATTTTTAATTTCATAATTCATTTATCCAATACTCAATCATCTCATCAATCATTGTTTTAAAATTATATTTTGGCTCCCAACCTGTAGCTTTCCTTAATTTGGTACTATCACCTTTTAAATCTAACAATTCTTCAGGACGGAAGTATTTTTTATCTGTTGTAACATAATCTTCCCAATTTAATCCTAACTTATTAAAAGTATACTCTACTAAATCTCGTACTGAATGGGATACACCGGTTGAACATACAAAGTTATCAGGTTGGTCTAGTTGTAAGATCATCCACATAGCCTCTACGTAATCTTTAGCATGACCCCAATCTCTAGTAGCATCCAAATTTCCTAATACTAATTCACTTTTTTGACCTTTTGCTATTTGAACTGCTGTTTTTACAACCTTATTTGTAACAAAATTTGTTCCTCTTCTTGGGGATTCATGGTTAAATAAAATACCATTTGAAATAAACATCCCATAGGAATTTTTATAATTATTGCTAATATTATAAGCGAATACTTTAGCACATCCATAGGGTGAAACTGGGGTAAGGGGGGTAGTTTCTCTTTGATATCTATCTAAATCTATATTATTCCCGAACATTTCACTGCTGGAGGCTTGATATATTTTAGTATTTGGTTTAGTTAGACGTACAGCTTCAAGTAAATTCAACGTTCCAATACCCGTAGCCTGAGCTGTGTATATGGGTTGGTCAAAAGATATTCTAACGTGGGATTGAGCCGCTAAATTGTAAATTTCATCGGGTTGTGATTGTTGAATAACTGAGATTAATGAAGCTAAATCTGTTAAATCAGCATATATTAATCTACCTTCTAATTGTGAGTAAATTTTGTCTAATCTTGCTGTTTGGTTTTCAGCTACAGAATTGCGTTTGACTGTTCCCCAAACTTCATAACCTTTCTCTAACAAAAATTCTGCTAAATATGATCCGTCTTGGCCAGAGATTCCACTTATGAGTGATATCTTTTTCTTATCCATATAATATAACTTTTATTTAATTAATATAATAACTAATTCTTGTATTACCAAATATACCCTCTAGCACTTTTATTTTTGCTATTCAAAACTTACCAAATGCTAGCTTGGGCTATTTTCTTGCTTTTTCATAATTATCTATAAACCATTTTACTGTTTTTTTAATTCCTGTTTCGAATGGTGTGTATTTAAAACTTGGATAAAGTTCTTTTATTGCAGAGTTATCTGATGGTTTTTTGAATTGTCCATCGGGTTTAGTATTATCAAATATAACTTTACCTTTAAAGTTAAATTCTTGAACTAGTAAATCTACTAAATCTTTAATACTTACTTCATCATCACCACTGAATATTAAAGGATCTATTCCTTTATAATTTTCAAGTGTCCATTCTGCTAAACGAGCAATATCTTCGGAATATATGAATTCTCTTAGGGGTTTCCCACTACCCCACACAGTAAAGTCTGTTTTATTTTCTTTAGCTAAGTGTAATTTATGGATTAACATAGGCATTACGTGTCCATGTTCTAATGAAAAATTATCATTAGGACCATAAATGTTGGAGGGTATAATTGATGTATAATTTAAACCATATTGTTCTCTATATGCTCTAATTTGAACATCAGCCATACGTTTTGCGTATGCGTATGGGTAGTTTGAACTATGTGGTTCTCCAGTGTGGATTTGATCTACCGTTAGTGGATACTTTACATTATCAGGAAATACACAGGTAGATAAAAATGCTACTAAGTTTTTTATTCCTGCTTTGCGAGAGGCTTCAATAACATTAGTATTAATCATTAAATTATCATAGAAATATTCACCTTTAAAGTTCATATTTCCACCTACCCCACCTACCTTACCAGCACAATGGATAACACCTTCAGGTTTAATAGTTTGAAATAAGGTTTCGGTTTGTCTTCTATTAGTTAAATCACAATATTCTCGAGTTAACTTTAATTCGGATTTCATAGCTGAACCAACCATACCACCACCACCAGTAATTAATATTTTCATAATGTTGAATAAAATTTATTTTGTAATCTTTGTCTATCTATATCCTTAATATGGTATAAGGCATATGAATCGTCTTCGCTTGGCAAATCAGCGTATGTCTTCCAACCTACAATTTTTTCGTGGACTTTATTTACCCACTTTATTTCGGGTTTGTTTCTAAAGATTCGATTTTGTAAATCCGGCCAATTGCACCAACCTTGATTATTTAATCTCCAACCCCACTTTATTACGTCACTCTGTTCTAAACCCTTAACAATATTAATGCGGGGCACAGATATCAAATCAATTTCCTCGTTAGATTCTAATACTTGGTGGAGAATATTACAGAATGTTTCTGATAATGTCTCGTCGCTATCTATTTGAAAGATCCATTCTTTAGTACAATAACTTTTACCATTATTTTTGAATGAAGCAAAATCTCCATTTAAATCGAAATGGCATTTTTTAATTTCAAAATTATCTTTATTTTTTTCGATAAATTCATCTACTAAAGTAATTACTTCAACTGTAGCTTTATTATCTAATTGAATAACTAGTTCATCAGTATAACTCATAACTTGAGTTAATTGAGCTAAAAGACGTTTTAAATCTTCGTATTCGTTATATGCTGTTACAAAAAATGATATCATACTATTCTTCAAAAAAATTAATGTAGTCGAGTCCTTCTATAAAGTCTTTTCTAGGAAATTTCTTTAAAGTTTTCATATCAGTTTTATAAGCATAAAAATCTTCAGTACCTGGTATTTTAAATTTACCTTTTTCTTCTTCTGAAATTTCTTTGACTTTTACGCCTGCCCATTCCCAATCATCCACATTAGTACCGTGAATGAATACTGTCCCTTTATCTTGAATATTGATTGTAATAGGATACCATACACGTTTTTCAGCATCTATAAATTTGATATCTTTATAAAGTTCAGGTATTGTACTTTCATATTCTTCAAAATCAAACTCATCTTGTTTCATAAAATCAGAGGTTGAAAATCCACATCCAAAACAATAGTATTGATTGTGAGTTGAATTGAGGGGGGTGACATAAGCGGCATCTGAATTGCACTTGGTGCAAATTTCTAAACTATCTTTCATTAGAATTGTTTTTTAGGTAATGATATTTTTGTAATTGAGGGGAGTTTAATTTCAACTTTTTTAGGGGCATTAGCATCAATTATAGTTTCTAACCTTTCTTGCATTTTTTCTAAAGTAAAATTAGTTTTACAATAATACCCTAAGCGTTTACCTTTATTTTCATAATCTTTATAATTAACTATATAATCTTTTAATATCAATGTAGTAAAATTTACATCAACATCAAACCATTTAGAATCTTTAATTATTAATCGATCTTGAATTGCAGATTCATGTACGGGTTTCAGTTCACCTGGGATTAAGCTAGTAAATTCGGGGTTTAGGAAGTCTAAATGTCCACTCCAGTTTGAGGCTATAATTGGTTTTTTACTTTGGGTGAATTCAAGTAAAGGGCGACCAAATCCTTCCCCTTTAGTTAAACTAATCATTGCTTTAACTTTAGGGTGGTTATATAAATTATTTACATCATCATCATCTATCTCACCATGAATTAAATAGATATTAGGTAATTTTCCTTTTATTCCTTTTCTAATATCATCTATACGACCAAGTATAATTTCTCTATCCATTATAGAAGCAGGACCCGACATAGTTTTTAAAATCAATGCTGGTGTTCCTTTTTTGTTTTTAAATGTTTCTAAAAATGTTTTAACTAAAACACCTACATTTTTTCTATCTTCCCCATAACCTCCTTTTAACCAATGTCCAACAAATAAAAAACAAAATTGTTCATCTATAGTATTTAGGGTTTCTACTAATTTAGTTTGTGGTAAATTCTTTGGTTCTATTGGGAAATATTTTTCAATATCAACACCTTCAAATAAAACCTCAGCATTTTTTTCAAACTTAATTACTCCTTGAGAATTACCATCTTTGTCTTTTTGCTCATATTGGGTATTTTGTAGGGCATATAGTGAATGTTTTGATGAACCTAAGATTAAGTCCATATTATTAGCACCTTGTATAAATCTTACATCACAAGTATCTGTTTCAATTCCTGCAGTTATACCAATATTAAATTTACCTACTTTCTGGAATTCATCTGGGATTGATATTTGGATCCAAACATCGGGTTGTCGTTGGAATGGAGGGGTTATAATTCTGTCTAATAATTTTTTATCTTCAGGGTTGTTTTCATCTAAAGCTCCATATGATGTATTCCCCCATCTTTGGGATATAAAATTAACATCATACTTACCAGAGTTAACTAATGCTCTTGCAATATCTTTACTTCTATTTCCATAACCTGAATATGTCTCTAAAGGACAGCTAACTACTATAAAGGGTTTACTCATAATTAATATAATAATTTATGTTGTGTTTTTTTAATGGGTAATGAATCTATTTTAATAAAATCAAATTTCCTTCTGGGAATAAAATTATCAATAGTGTTATCCATATGTTTAATTATATTCTCATTCATCATTCTGGCAGACATTCCTGACTCATCAGATGTAACCCATTTTCTTGCTAACTTTCCGGCTTCTAAAATATCTTCTTTAGACATTTCGTAAGATTGTTTTAATTTTAAGCCTAATTCTTTAAAATCAACATGATCTTCAAAAATATATGGGGTAGTTGGTGAACCTACTAAAGTAGATACTTTAGGAAATATAGGTATAGCCCACTTTCCATGGTTTTTATAAGTACCATAGTGGTTTGAGGGAAATTCTGAGTTGAATTTAATCCAATCTCCATTTTCATCTTCAAATCTCATTTGATCTTGCATTCCACCTGTTACATTAGCTAAAATCATAGTACCTGCCATCATAGATTCAGTTAAAGCAAGTCCCCATCCTTCAGCATTAGATGGTAATACAGTAATATCTGCTAAATTATATAAAAAATTCATTCCTTCAGTAGATAACTTCCCACCTGAAAATATTACACTTGAATCTTCACCTAAAAATAAATCTCTAACAGCAAATAAATCTGTACCATTATCATCTATAGGTTGAGTATGTAGTACTAAGGCTACATCATTTTTCTCAGTTTCAGGTAAGGTTTCTTTAAATATTGAATATGCTGCTATAAGATTGGAAATTGCCTTTCTTCTAATATTTCTTGAATTAAAGAAAAATACATGCTTATATTCTTTATCACCAAATAATTCTTTTTTTGCTTGTTGTAAATTTTCCCATTTTTCATGTTTTTCATCTATTGGGAAAAATTGTTCTTCATTAATACCATGGGGAACATAAGCTATAATTTTATCCTTTGCTTTTTCTCCCAGAACAATTTTATTAATATTCTCGGTTTGTTTTGATATAGCTAATAAGGTATCACATGATTCATAATATGATTCATTATACATGGGGGCTGGTAGATTATCCCAAATATTTAAATATACCATTGGAATTTTGGTGCGTATTTCATTTTCAATTTGAAATAACCATTCCCAATATCTAGGATCTGTAAAGAAAAATATTGCGTGGGGTTTTTCATCTTTTAACATTTTACGAATCAAAGTAGAATCACCATACCCATTTTGGGGATATAAAAATACGGATGCATCAGGTATCCCTGAACGATTACTAGTATCTTGACTCAAATCAATTCTTTTACCTTGTTCTGGGTGGTTTATTGCAGCTCCTATATTCACCCAATTGTATTTATGACAAGTACCTAATACTATTTCCCTAGCCATTGTTGATATTCCTGAACTCATACGAATATCATCTGCCAAAAATAGTATTTTTTTTCGCTGTTCTTTTGGTAAATAACCTTTTCTCATATAAATTTTAATTATCTATTGTTAAGTTAGTTTGGTTATGAATTTGACATTTAAAATCATCTGAAGTGAGATATAAGTAAATAGCCCGGTTTGTTAATTTTTGGAGACTAAATTTAGTTTTAATACACTCCATTTTAAAATCTTCAAATAGATCGGGTTGGACTTTAACACTAGTTAGTTGTAGTTTTTCTTTAGACATTGTTTGTTATATTAATTTATTTGATATACATATATATTTTATTTTTATTTATTACCCTAATGTAAAAAATCTCTCATCGGGAGCCAAACCTTCTCCACATAATTCTCTATTTTTTCCAAATTCACACCAATCACATAACTTTGATGGTGATTTTTTAAATTCTTTATCTATTGGTTGGCCTTCGGGGGTATAGCATTCTTTAATAAAAGAAATAAAATCTTCTTGAGTTTCTTTTAAACGTTTTAAATTATCCGTTGGGTTAAAATTTTGTACTCTATATGCTTGATAAGGTGACATTAAATTATCATCATCAAAATTTAACACTTTTCTTTTAACAATAAAAAATTCTACATTTATTTTTTCTTTAGGTACTTTAAATAACTCAGAATAAAAATTTTTATATAAAAGTAATTGTTGGGATTTTACCTTATCACCTTTCTCCCATTTACTCCAACCTTTTTTTGAAGTTTTTATATCATATATAGTGTAATCACCTGTTGTTTTGTGTTTAGTAATTAAATCAACATATCCCACGTATTTAATATTGGGGCGATCCTTAAGGGGTTGGAGGATTAATGGAACTTCAATCCCAACTAAATCCATTGTTTTTTTAGAAAAAGAGTTTTTTCTCCCACGTTTATGTTTTTTAAACCAATCTAAAATAGCAACTCCATCATTATAAAATTCAGATAATTCTTCTGTTGTAGAGAAATGATTACCCTTATTCTTTTTTTTATATTTAGTATATTCACCAATTAATTTTTCTTTAAAATACCTGTTAATATCAAGGTTGTCCGCTGATTTTATTGAGGTATCGTACATGGTTTGGAGATAATGTTGAATTGATTCGTGCATCGCTGAACCAAAACAGAAATGTATGTTGGGTGTATTATCTTTATAACCTTTTACATATTGTAAATACCATTTATGGGGGCAAGATTTATACATGGAGTATTGTGAGAATGATACAACTTTATCTACAGCATAATTTATTTCCATAATATGTCTTTTAATTAGTTTTTACCTAATCCTTTTTCTTTAATAACATCCATTATTTTTTCTAAATATAGTGTTAGGTCCATTGCTTCTTCTTGAGCGTGAATACACCAACCTAATAAATCAATATCTTCTCTTTCTAATGTGGTATTATATTTTTTAATTCCTACGTTTGAACGTTTTTCAAATTTTTCCTTTACAGATTGAACATGTTTATCCTTTTTAACTTTTATTGGAAAATCCAATTGATGTTCTGTGTTTCTATATTGGTAAATTTCACTATTCTTTGTCATAGTATCATAGTATTTTTTAACTGAATCTCCCATTATCCTTTTAAATTAAGGGGGGTGTGGGGGAAATATTTTTCTAATGTTTCTAACCTATCATCAGCATCTGATAACATAGAAAGAGAATCATTTGCATTTTTATAAAAGTCTCCTGTAGAATGATCTCCAATACCTACAGCTTTATTACCTAATAATTCTAAACTTAATAATGATTTTGCTTTATCAGCTTCAGCCTCAGCTTTTAACATTATGTATAATTTTTCCATCATTTCATTAAATTTTTTATTTGTTTATTACTTTTATTCATTGTTAATAAAATCTTCATAACTTCGTCTTTATCTAGGAGAGAATAATAATCTATTGTTTCTCTAATACTAGTATTAAACCATTTAGATATAAGCTCTATAAGTTCAATATTATAATTTTGTTTAGAAGATTTTATATATTTAAAAAATGTTTTCTTTTTTGGGATAACATTACAATAAAAATTATATAATTGTTTCTTTGGGATATTGGGGTATTTTTGTATTAAATTAACTATTTCAATATTTTCAGATTTCATACTAATAAAACGGTTTATTAAATATGGGTTAAAAGAACCATAATCATCTATAGAAAAAGATGACCATGGTTTCTTTTCATAACTTATCTGGTCAAGCCAATTAAATAAAGTTAATGCCATTTTTAAAAGATATTATATTCTTCTCTTAATTCTTTAGGTAAAGCGTCTCCCAAAATTTTATTAGTAACAGGATCAAAGAAAATAGGGATTGGGATAATTGCATCCTCATTAGTGCCTGTAATAAATTTAGAGATTTTTCTTATTAAAAATCCCTGCTGCCAAATTTTACCCCCATCTGGGGTGTCAAGTGATGTTGTTTTTGATAAATCTAAATTAATTTGTGGTTGTTCCATTATGTGGTTTTTAAAAGATTAGCGATACAAGCCATAAAAGTTATTTCAAGATCTATTGACATTACGGATTGGTATTGGGATTCCGCTATGATAATAGTGCCTAAAACTGGGTTATGGAATGAATCTAAATTATTGTATAATGCTCTATATAATTCATTATATTCTTTAATATTAGCATCAGCTATGAGTTGTCGTATAGAATTAAAAGCAGTAGGTGACTTTGATGAAATTAATTCAATCATTTTATCAGTATACTGATTTTGGTTTTTGAAGTTTTTATTAAGTTCAAGCTTTTGATTTTTTACACATGATTGTAGTAAATTAAGAGACTTTCTAATATCAGGATAAGTTTTATTGATGATTTGGACTAAATCTCCATTATTAAACTCAACACCTTCTTCATTTAAAATGTTAACACATCTTTTAGCAACTTCACCTTTGGAAGGTGGAGAAATTTCATATATTGAGGTTCTAGATTGTAAGGGATCAATAATACGTTCAATATAATTACAAGTAAATATAAAACGGGTGGTTTTGGAAAAAGTTTCAATTATGTTACGGAGTGCTGCTTGAGCATTTACAGAGATAAAATCTGACTCGTCCATCACTATTATCTTTAATGTGCGAAATGTAGCTGAAGATGCAAATTGTTTTACTTTATCTCTAATAGTTTCAATACCATTCTCATCAGAACAATTGATGTAAATAAAATCACAATCTATATTAGATGTTATCAATTTAGCCGCAGTTGTTTTACCACCACCGGCACCACCATGTAATAATAAGTGAGGTATATCTTGATTAGCAATCCATTTATTTAAGTCTTCTTTAAAATCCTCATTACCAATATAATCCTCAGGATTAGTAGGACGGAATTTTTCGGTATATAGGGTATGTTCTTTTATCATAGATTTAAATATACAAAATAATAATGGGGGAGCCAAATAAGCCCCCCCAATAAATTACTTACTTTCGGCTACTGAAGCCTTACGGTATTCTGTGACTAGGTTTTTTAAACCACCTAATGCTTTTCTGGCTCTCTGTGCAGATGCTTTTGAGGTTCCATTGTGTTCTGTTTCAAAGGTTTCAAATAATCCTTTAATTTGTTCAAAAGTTTCTTGTTTGTTCATTTTTATAAATTTAATTAAAATTACATCATCCCCTCCATTGGGGTTGGTGTTTCGTTTTTGTTATTTTGTTTTTCAAAAATAACAGATTCTGTTGTTAAAATTGTACCTGCAATAGATGCAGCATTTTCAATTGCAATACGAGTTACCTTTTTAGGATCAATTACACCTGATTTTTTAAAATCCAAAGTTGTTAAATCTTTGTAATTTAAACCTAACCATGAATTATTTTGATCTAGTAAAGGTAAGGCAGCTTGCATAATATCGTTTACCTCATGTCCTGCATTTGTTAATATTTTAAATAGTGGGGCTTGTATTGCTTTTCGAACAATTCTTCTACCTACAGCAGTATCATCATTACCCTCTTTATTGATGTGTTGAGCGGCATAAAATAAAGCCATTCCACCACCAGCAACAATACCTTCGTCTAATGCTGCTTTTGTTGCAAATAATGCATCTTCTACTCTATCTTTCTTTTCTTTAATCTCAAGCTCACTATTACCTCCAACATTGATAATAGCTACACCCCCAATTAATTTACCTAATCTTTCTTGTAATTTTTCTTTTTCAAAGGGGGATGTCGCCTTATCTAGTTGAGATTTAATTTCTGATGATTTTAATGTAATTTCTTCTTCAGTACCTTTACCATCTACTATAGTTGTTTTATCTTTAGTAACATTTATAGTTCTAGCTTTACCAAGTAATTCATTAAACTGTGTTAATTGTAGTTTATCAAGTTTATGACCTTTATTCTTGGAAATAACGACACCTCCCGTTACTGTTGCTAAATCTTCTAAGGCCATAGTTCTTCTATCACCAAAATCAGGTGCTTTAACTGCAACTACTTTAATAGTTCCTCTCATTTTGTTAACAATAAGAGTTGCTAGTGCTTCACCATCAATATCTTCAGCAACAATAAGTAAAGGTTTACTTTCACCACTGATTTTATTTAAGACATTAAGTAATTCAGAGGCTTGTGTTATCCTACCATCATATATTAAAATATAAGGATCATTTAATACAGCGGACATTGTATCGTTATCAGTTACAAAATATGGAGACTTATAACCTCTGTCAAACTGCATACCTTCAACAATTTCTAATGAAGTTTCTCCTGAAGGTGATTCTTCAATGGCAACAACCCCATCCCTACCTACTTTATTTAAAGCTGTGGATATTAAATTCCCAATTTCTTTGTCATTATTACCTGAAATTGTTGCTACTTCTTGAATTTGTGAATCTTCTGTAATTTCAACTGAGAGTAGTTTTAATTGGGATACTACAGTTTCAACGGCTTCATCAATTCCCCTCTTAATATTAACAGGGTTTGAACCATCATTAATCTGTTTAATACCTTCTTCAAGGATTGCTGTTGCTAATAATGTGGAAGTTGTAGTACCATCACCTACTTCATTAGCAGATTTAACTGATACTTTTTTAGCTAGTTCAGCACCTATAGATTCAACTTGATTTTCAAGTTCTTTAAAGGCTTTAGCTACTGTAACCCCATCTTTGGTTACCCTAATTTCACCATTAGGATCTTTAATTAAAACTGTTCTACCAGCAGGACCTAAGGTGGATGATACACTATTGTTAAGTTTTCTAACTCCTTCTAATAGTTGATTTTTGGAATCTTTTCCGAAACTTGTTTCTGTCATAATCTATTCTAATATTGATAAAATTGAATTTTGTGATGTAATGTAATACTCCTCACCATCTAAGGGGATGGATTGTACTCCCATTTTAGGAATTAAGACCTTCATTCCAACTTTTAAATCTGTTGGGACTATTTTGTCTGTATTAAAATTATAAATGTTGGAAATAGCTAATATTTCAGCTACTTCAGGCTTTTCTTTACCCATATCAGGGATAATAATATTACCAGCCATTAATTCCTCTTCTTCAATTGGACGTAATATTACATTGCCATTTACTGGTTTTAGTTTAATCATTTTAAAATTGCTTCTTTTAAGTTAGTATGCATTTCTTTAAATTCGGTAGCGTATTCTTTAAGGGTGTAGGTATTGGTTTTATTGGTTTGCATTCTAGCACAATTAAGAACCGCAGATTCTAATGTTGAATAAAACCCAATAGTTTTATCTTTGATAGTATCTACTAAATTATAGCTATATTCATCCACCACTATCTTATAATCACCAAGTAATGGATCCTCTATAAATGTGTTTTTACCAGAACCCTTAGGTCTACCTTTAAAGTTTAAATTTGACATAACTGATTTGTTTTGTGTTGTTAGTATTAATATACTGTAAATATACGAATATTATTTTGGGAAACCAAGTCTAGAGTATAAGATTTTTAGATATAGTTTAATTATTGCATTCTCACCATAAAATATACAACGGATGATGTATCTGCTTTAAATTCTAATTTAGCTAATCCTTTGTTACTTATAGACATAATCCCATCAACACCCCTATTAGCATTTAATATTTCTCTAAAAACTATTGCTGAGAATGGTATTATATCACTTTGGTCTGTAAATGTGGCAGGTTCTGTGAATTTAACTTTATTAGCATGAGATGTTCTTTCACCTAATAATAATTCAACTACTTTTTCACCTTGTTTAGTAATTAATGTGTGGATGGTAAATATAGGTGTTTTTTCTAGGGCATTATGAGCTTTCATATAATTAGAAATAAACTCATTGTTAATATTAAAACTAAAATTATACTCAACTTCACCTACTTTGGGGACAGATTGAATAACATTTAAATCACTTAAATTATAATCTAAATCAAATTTATTATCTCTAATGATTAATTTATTTACTATACCTGTATTTGATTTAGATAATTCTAAATATACATCTTCATTTGTAACACTTAATAATCTTAATAAAGAATCTGTATTATAAATACCAATCTCATTATCTTCTAAAGCTAAATCAAATATTAATTTCCCAACTGTATCTTTGGTTGATGTTGCAAAATCTATTTCTACTTTACCATTTGAAATATTCCAAATTACTTCTCCTACTAAACCTCCAAGAAAATATTTTTCTATGTTGTCTATAATATAACTTTTTTTCATTTATATAAAAAATTGATTAACGTATGGGTTTGTTGTTAATTTCCATTCCATATCACTGTAGAAACCATCCAATTTGTTTAATAATATACTATCAAAAACTTTTTCTTTATCAGCAAATTTAGCAAGAAAATCTTCAATTTGGGGAGGACAGTCTTCATCAAGATATGCAAGTGCTTCGATATTATAAGGATTTTTCTTTAAATATATCCATTTAACTTTATCGCCTTGAACAATTTGGCTATATTTTTTATCTAATTTCCAATATTTTAATAGATCATTATATTTTACAGTAGCCCTAACTGCTGCAGGTGCTCCTTTTCTTAAAACCGTAAACATTTCAGTACCAACTGCTTTACGTTCAATGTATTTATTTAGGGTTTTTACTCCTTGAGGATTACCTAATTCATTGATAGGCATTTCTGTTAGTACTTTTTTCTTAAAATCTAAAATTCGAGTATTAATTTCTTGTGGTTGTGCTCCTTTCAAAACATCCTCAAGTATTTTTTTAAAAAAATTACCAAATACTTTGGGAAAATTAGATTTTTTATATTCTAAACCTTTAACATCTAAAATTTCTTTAGAAATTCCATCTTGTTTTGTAATCCATTGAGCATATCTACGAGTTGCTCTAAAATAAGCTGCACGAATAACAGCTTCAGTTTTCATTTCTAATCTATGTTTAGAAACATTAAAACACTCTTTAGTTAAAATATCATATTGGGATGTAATTATGCTTTGATATTTTAATGCTACCTTTTCTAAAATATTGTCTTTAACTTGTTCACTAAATTCCTCAAAATTAGGATATAAGTGTAATAAGAGGGGTTCGGCATGTATGTAGATTGAATCTGTGTCTGAATAAGCAACATAATTCACATCAGTACTCGGACAGATATGTGTTGGGGTGTCTTGTAAAAATTTCATTTTATTGTAATAATTTATTGGTTAAATTAAAACCTAACATCATCTCCTGGGAGTTTTGTTATGCCTAAATCAACTTCTCCATTTGTTGTTAATATACGTTCTCTTATTTTAATCTCAAACGAAGATCCATTCATTTTAAATTTACCTCCTTGTTGGAGCATTTTTCTAAAAAATACTTCTTGTTTTTCAGTCCAACTTTCACTTAGTTGGATTAATGATTCTTTGTCTTGTAATTCGGTACCTATTAATACGTGTACCCCATTTCTAAGTGATTGTTTGCTTAAAGCCATTATTTTTATTTAATTTATGCGCATTTTAAGCGCGTTTAATACATTATACTTAATCTTACATATAGTATGGTGACTATAAAATTACCCAATTGATTTAATAAATTCTTCTTTAGATATTTTTCCTTTTATAATATTGTTTATGTGAATGTTGGCACATAATGCACTCTCACAAATAATTCTCCAACCCGAAAGGGTGATGGCTTCTGAAAGGATGGATTGGGGTAGACCATATCTAAAGTTTGCTAGAGCTGTACACCCGTAAAGTGAATTTAGTAAAATCTTTTGTGTATGCTGTTTTATATGATATCCCTCACCTTCTTCTTTATTTCCTAACTTATAGGCATCTTTCATAAGATTTTTATAAATAACACGTTCATCAAACCATTTATTTAATATAGTAGATAATACTGATTCTTTATCAGTTTTAAAAAAACATCCATTAGCAGATAAAGACCATTTATTAGTTTCAATTAATTTAATAAGTTTATTTGGGGTGGTTTTAGCTGTTTTATTTTGAGCATTTTTTATAATTAGATCACATTCAGGATCCATATCTTTTAAATCGTTTAATCCTAATTTATTATTTCTATCATCATCATCTATAATTCTACCTACTAGTGTTTCTTGTCCAATATTTAAAGACATTATAATTGAGGGGTATAAAGATGTTAAATCCTCATCAAACATATATTTGTATAAACCTGCTTTAGGACAAAATAAATACCCACCTGCATAATTTGGTTTTGGTTGTCCTTGAGGACGACCTGGGGGGATTATTTTTTGGGAAATCAGATATGCAGAAATTGCTCCATCATGGATTTTAGAGGATGAATATACTTCACTATAATTAATTTTACCCTTATGTGATAGGTTTTTTGTTAAGGCTAGATATTGGAGTTTTTTATCTAATTCAACTAAAATTTCAACATCTACAAAATTATATTGGATAAATTTATAAATATCTTCTTCAAATAATCTATCTAAAGAACCACTATATTCTATTTTATTGATCCCTACATATTTTTCCCCAATAGCATCTAATTTCCATGAAGGTTCATCTTCCCAACTATATTTTTTATGTAATCTCATATAATCTAGAGATTCTAAACCCGCTATATTAACAAATTGGTCTCTCTTATACCAATACTGCCCTTTAGTAACTTTATCCTCTACTATTCCTATAGGAGATAAACGTTTAGCTTGGTCAGTACCTAATACTCTACACATTCTATAGTATAGATAAGGTATATCAAAATAGTCACTATTGTACCCTATTAAAATATCAGGTTGGATTTCTTCCATTCGGTTTAGGAAGGTATCAAGTAAATCAGCTTCATAACCAACTGGTATGATTTCTTTATTTTTGGTTTTAGTTCTCTTTAATTGTCCTTTTTTATCTAAAATAACAATGGTCCATTGATCTGCTTGTTTATCATACCAAGCAATAGATGTAACGGGTTTGGGGGCAGATGAAATATATTCTTCAGTTAATGCTCCCCCCATTTCAATTTCAATATCAAAAAATACTTCTCTATGAGTTGAGGATGGAGTATCATTATCACCATACTTTTCAATTAAGAATTTCTGTGAAGCAGGCATGTCATGAAAGTGTAAATTTTGAAAATTTTTATCCCAATCTTTTATTTTAATTAAATATTCTCCATTAAGACCTTTATGGGTACTTTCATTTGGAGTAGTTTCTTTATATGCTTGATTATTCCATTCTAAACTTTGGTAACCATTATCATCCCATAAATGGATTAAATGTTTATTTTTGCCTAAATTTTGAGAAAATATTTTTTTATACATAACCTTATTTAAAATTTTAATATATTATTACATCATCATCATTTTTTGATTCAGATACCTTAGATTCATGGGGTTGAATATAATCATCCTCTTCGGCAAATCCAAGTTTTATTTCATCCCAATTTAAGATATTTGGTGAATAATAAGGTCCATGGTGTTTTAAATAATCATCTATATGCTTAATTGAGTCTATTAACTTTAAAGCAACTTGATCTAATTCATTTATTTCAGAGTTTGCTTTTGATAATTTAGTCTTTAGAATATTAACTGTTTTTTGTTGGTCTTCTACGAGTTCTTTATTTTTAAGTTTTGATTCTATCTTGTTTATTTGAGATAAGAATTCACTATCACCCTTAAGAATTTCAGATTCAATTACTTCTAGGGAGTTTAAATATTCAGGAGATATTGTTTTAACTTCTTTAGAAATATCTTCTTTACCATATAGGTTTTTTCTTGGTTTTGCTTGTTGAAAAGCAAAGTTTGCTGCTATAACTAGAGATAAAGCTAGAGGATCAAACACAAAAATAATAATTAATACTAAATAATTAATAACTACACCCATTGGGGTATTAGTTAATTCTGCTATATATTTTAAAGGTCCTAATTCTCCTGAGATGGAGGATTGAGTACTTAATTCTAAGATTTGAAGTTGATATTTCTGTAGGCTATCAGCAGTTATTTCTCTTTTTGATTGTATATTTTTTCTATTTAATTCCTCGACATCAATACGTTTTTGAGCCATTCTAAGCTCTGTTGTAGATATAGTAGTACGGAAGCCGGACGTCGAGGAGGCATCTTGGACTTGTATTTGACTGCTTTTCGCAGTTGATAAATTATTAATATTGGAAGAAATAGCCTTAAGTTCTTGATCAAACCTTGTAACATCGTTTTCATAGAAATTTTTCTTTTGTTCTAAAAATTGAATTTTGTTTTCTACAACCGATAACCCGGCATAAGTTTGTTGGTAGGAAGCGATTAAAAACCCATATATGCCCATACTAGTAATTAATACAAGGGTGGTGGTTGCTATAATTAAATATGTTCTAAGCCATTTATTTAATGTACTCCAATATTGATATAAAAGAGAAGCTATAACCAATTTAGCTACCTCTAAAGATCCAGCCATTAATCCTACGGCCAAAGGTGCCCCAGCAAATAATTTAGTTAAACCACTAACAGAATAAAAGGCAGACGATAATGATACTGAAATTGCTGATAGTGTTATTAAAAATGGAAATGTATTTCTTTTAAGTAAGGTTAGAAAGTTCTTCATCGGTAAAGAATTGGTTTAGATTTGGCTTAAAGTAGTTAATGCTTTTCATAACTTTTAAGTCTCGACTTCTGTAAACAATATATACATCTCCTACTTTTTCATAATGGCAAGGTTCACCTTGCTGTTCACTTCTAAGTTTTACAGTTTGTTCAGCTTCTCCCAAAGCAGAACATATTTTGGACATATTAGAAGCTTGAACTTCAGCATACCCTGCCTCTATTTTATCTTTTAACCCAAAAATTAATGCCCCATTTCCTAAACATACGTAAGTAATATCTAGTAAAGCATCTAGGACTTCAACAATATTTTTTTCCTTTACTGCTACTTTCAATTCGTCTAATTCTTCTGATATGAAGTCAATTACAAATTGAGCATCTTTTGAATCAATGGTGGGGGTTGTTCTATTCTGCCAACCCTTCCCCATAACTTTATTAAATTCTTCTACTTCTGAGATAAATGGTATTGTATTTTCCATAACTTTTAATTGTTTAATTTTTTAATTATATTTTCTTTGTAATAAAAGGGAACATCGTTGTATAAAGGATGTTCTTTAGTAATAGGTAATTCTGTTCCTTTAGTAAATGTAAAAGGACCTATTTCGGGTAATGTAATATTAATTTCTTGAAGAACCAAATAATTTCCAACATTTTCATCTAGTGGTTGGGTGTTAATATGAGGTGGAGGTGGTGGTGATGAGCCTTCTGTAGTATATGGATACCAATCATTAACAATATGGCGTCTTTCATTACACCCACAATCTTCAGCTCCAGCAGCTTGGGCTAGAATTTCCGCTAATTTATCTAAACCTACAGCATGGGTAAGTTTAGCAATTGTATCTCCCAAACCTTTTGAGGGTGCTTTAGGATCAAACTTTTCCATATTCTTATTTTTTATAATCTTGGATTGCTTTGGAATTTGATTTTTCAAAGGGAAAAACTATCCATTCATTTCCTACTTCTTCTCCATAAATATCGGGTTGGTGGGGGGATTTAGGTTTAGTATATAAAGTAGCAATACGGATTTTTGGGTAACTTTCTCTTAATTCTGCTACAGTTTTACCTGAATCACAAATGTCGTCTATTATAAGAATATGAGATAAATCTGCAGATTTGGAAATATAGGCTGCATTTAAATGTTGATAAATAATTCCAGTTTTGTGGGATAACATAACTGCCGGAATTAATCCACCACGAGGTATACCATACAAATATAATGGTTTTTTTTCTAAATTAAGTATTTTTTTGGCTAAAATATCTGTAATTTGTTCCAGATCATCCCAACTTAAAAATATTTTATTATCTATTTTTAACATATTTATTTGTTTTATATCCTAACATACTAATTATTCTTAGTGTTTCCAAATGTACCCATAGGAAATTAACACTAATTTAATGCATTTTTATCATCTCTAACAACTCAAGTTTTGCTGTCTTTGTGTGATCTGCAAATACACCGCTGATTTCACTAGTCATCATTGAAGCTCCTTGATGCTTTATACCTCTACAGGACACACAATTATGTTTGGCTTGTATCATTACAGCCACCCCCTGATTATTTTCACATACCTTATTTACCGCTTGGTGAATTGCCATTGTAAGTTGTTCTTGAATGGCTCCTCTACGACCAAAATGATCTACGATTCGGTTTAATTTTGATAAACCAATTACTTGACCATCTTCCCCAGGAATATAAGCTATATGAACTTGACCTTCTATGGTTTGGTGGTGATGTGAACATTGACTTATTAGAGGTATGTTTTTTTCTAAAACTATTCCTTTATAACCATCACTGGGGAAGGATGTGATAGGTGACATAGCTGTGTATCTACCTGCCCATAAATCTTTTACATATGCTTTTGCTACACGCATTGGAGTTTCCATTGAATTTGGATCATTTTTCCAATCACATTTTAGGGCTGTTAAAAATTTTCCATATGCTTCAGCAGCATCTTCTATCATATATTGTTTTTGTTGATCGTTAAGTGGAAAACCTTCTGCTACCCCGTTTGCAAAACCCGTTTGTACAACTTCTAAATCTTCATGTTGTTTTCTTCTACTATTTTCCATAAATGTATTTTGTTTTTTTATCTTTACTTTGTGCTACTATCCCACCTAATGTAAGTGAAATTAATTCAGTATCCAAATATTTTAAATAAGAAATTAATATAGTGGTTGTAATTATTCTTTTTACCCACATCTCATGTATTACTTCTAATTTATTATTCATTATACTTCCCTTTTTGTTCCAAATCCTATTATATGTGGTCGTGGAGTGAATCTCCATCCTCTTTCTCTAACCATATTCATTACAGGACCGTAACTTTCTAATAAGGCAGGGATGTCATCGCCCGCGGGCATTGCCCATACTTTATGGTCTGGAATGTTTAGTTTTTTTAAAAACTCTTCTACTTCATCCATCATGGATAATTCCTTATCAAATACTGGTTTAATGTGGTAATCTGAATGGTATTCTATTGATTTTTTTATTGCTTCATAATTTAGTCGGAGTTTGTTGTGTTGTTTTATCATTCTTTCATCTGTGATTCCACCTTGAGGGGTTACTACACCTAGCACAGGAACAGAATTGGAGAACTTAGGACTGATGCTAAGTAGATTAATAGGATAATCAGTAGCAAGAAAATGACTACCTTCAGTTTCGATGGTAATGAAGATATTATTTTCATTAGCAAAGTGAGTTAATTCGTTTACTAAGGCAGAATGCATTGTAGGAGAACCACCAGTCAACATCATTTCTTTAATATGGGGATTATCTTGGTATGCTTTTATAATGTCTTTGAAATTATATTTCCCCTTTTCAGGATGAATACTAGTATACCAACTATCACACCACCCACCTTCGCCAAAGAAACAGCGATGAGAACATCCTGTTGTTCGAATTACTACTGTTGGATATCCAGCTCTAGAGCCTTCACTTTGGACTGCGGTGTAAACTTCTACAATAGGTAATACCTTATCGTAGTCTTCAATTCTTTTTAGAGACATATTGTAACTTTTATTTATGGGGGAATATAATAACCTAGAATCGCTTAACCAAGCAATTTATAACCTGTTTATAATACTTTTAATTTCATCTTCTAATGAATCTATTTTAGATTGTTGATCTTGAACAGCTTTAATTAATAGGGCTGTTAATTTAGAATACTTTATACCTTCTACAAGTCCATCTTTATTCTTCCTAACTAATTCGGGAAGGTGTTCGTTTACTTCTTCTGCAATTAATCCATAATCATTCTCCCCAGTTCCCTTCCAATTAAAAGTTACAGGACGGAGATTTAATATAGGGTTAATATCTAAAGATTGGATGTTTTCTTTATAGCGTATTGCTGATGTTTCTGTGATGGAAGAAAAAATAACATTATCTGTTGTTCTAACATCTTGATTCATTCTATGTATCTCAGTTACCCCCTGACCTGTATTAATATTTCCTACTATATTAAGAGTAGTACCATCAAAGGTTAGATTTGATTCTGCATTACCCGTTTCGGTAGCTGTTGAGGTAATTAATCTATCATTTCCTGTATTTGTTACAGTATATCCAGGTATACCTTGTAGTTGTGAGCCATCTCCCTCAAATGATCCACTAAATGAACCTGAGCCTTGAAGGGCTAAAAGTGAGAAGGACGCTGAAGTTGCTCTATCTGCCTGTGATGCTGATGTAGATTGGTTTGATATTGAAGCGGTTCCTAATGTGTGTGATGAAGTAATGGAAATAGTAGAAACTGATGAGGTACCAATTAAATTTCCTAATATACTACCCGTTAAATTTCCAATTATATTACCTAAAAGTGAACCTGTATATGTTCCTAAAAATGAACCCGTTGATGAACCCGAAATGTAAGAGTAAAAACTGCTTGAAAATGATCCTGTAAAAGGTCCATCTCCACTAGAGGCAAATGATTGGGATGTAACATTTATTACAGAGGTTGAAATTGCTAAGGAAGCAGTTTCAGCAAATATAGCACTTGCTACAGAACCCAATAAAAAGGATGCTGTTTCAGCATTTGTTGCTGTTCCTTCTAAATTACCAATAATTTTAGTAACATTAATAGTATCAGTTAGGGGAATATAAGTTAAACCACTATCTGTTTTTACTTGAGCTTCACCAATATTTGATTGGGCAAATAGTAAATAATGACCCGCTGAACTATCTTCTTCGGATGTAATGTTTAAATTAGATGAAACTAAAGCGTGAGATGATGTTGTTGCAGAATCTGCTTGTGAGGAGCTTTGTGCTCTATTTGAATTTGAAGCACTTGGAATATTGTATAAACCTTCCCCAGAACCTGTGAAATTTCCACTTACAGCCATTCCATAAAATGAACCTGTTGATATTATACTTCCCGTAAATTGATGTATATCATCTAAGGTATCCCCAAATTTAGTTGAACCTGAGCTGAAAATTATTGAAGAAGATTCATATGAAGCTACAAGATAATCAATTGAAGCTGTACCATTTAGGTGGAAGTTTCCAAACATGGAAAGGGATCCTGTAATTTTTTGATCTCCAACAAGTTCATATGAACCACTTAGAGTAGATTCCCCAAACCCATCTTGAAAATTAAAGTTTTCTAATTGTATTAATTGCCCATAAGTGGACTTAATTGTTCTATTTGTAAGATTAGCCATTTATAGTAGCGTTTATATTCTATAAATATGTAAAAATTCTATGTTCATTTATATATTTAAAGATACGAAATGTATTTTGGGTAGTCTAATTTTTCTGTGAGTATTTTATTTTTATAAGTATATAATATGTTTTACTCCGTGTACCCTTTGTTTAATTTGTTCTTTACTATATTTTTTAAAGAAAGGTATACTTGGTAAATAAAGATACCCTTCTACCGTTAAACCTTGAGGGAGGGAGGTTATTTTAGTATCTTCTAAATGAAGATCACCTCCCACTGTTAAACCTTGCAGGAGGGAGGTTATTAGAGTATTTCTTAAAAAAAGACTGCCTTTTACTTTTAAACCTTTAGGGAGGGTGGTGATGGGTGTACTGTTTAAATCAAGATAACCTCCTACTGTTAAACCCTGGGGTAGGGAGGTTATTTTACTTCCATATAAATTAAGATAACCCTCTACTGTTAAACCTTGGGGTAGGGAAGTTACTGGTGTACCTATTAAATGAAGATCACCTTTACTACCGCCCTTTATGTATTGTTGAATTTTCTTTTGAGTAGCAATTATATAATTCTCAGAGCGTTCTTCAGGAGAGCGTCTTGGGACTAATATTTTGTTTTCTAAGAGATCTATTAGTTTTATCAATTTATATATGGGTATTATAGGGTAATTGAATATAAATATTAATTCTTATCTTATTATAGTAGCTGTAAAATCTACCTTACAATTAAGTCACCATATTAGACACTACTATAAAAGATACTATAGTTAAGTACTTTTTTATTGTTATTTTATTTAATTTTTCTAAAAAGTGGAATTCTCTGTGACAGTTGGAGCAAAGTAAAATGCATTTTTCTATCTCTTTCAACACTCTACCCCACCCTTTAGATTCACCCTGGGAAATTTGGAATGATTTAGTTGAAGGGTCTAAATGATGGTAATCTAAAAGATAATATCTCTTTTCTTTACATTTACAACAACCCCCACTTTGTTCTTTTAAATGTTTTATATTTTGTTTTTTTATATTAGATGTTTTAGTATGTATTTTCTGCCATGCTTTTTTATTTTTAAGATAATTTTCTCTTCCTCTCCCTCTCCTACAGATTTTACAATATGTATCTAACCCTATTGAGTTTTGTTTATGCAAACCAAAGTATTCTAAGGATTCGGGATATATTTCTTTACAAATAGTACATTTTCTTCCATCTTGACCTTCTATAACCCCCCCTTTACCCCAAACTTTCCTTAATTTACTTCTTTTTTCTCTTTTTTCTCTATTTATACATTCTTTACAATATAAATTAAATCCCTCTTTATCTGTTTTTCTAGAGGTGAAAAATTCCAGGGTTTTAGGTAGATCTTGATTACATTTTTTACAAAATCTTAGACATTTATTTATTTGATTGGTATTCATATTTGGGATTATATTGAAACATTATTATCCCCTATACATATTGCTAAATTTTAATTGATGATAAATATTCTTCTTCTAATTTCATTGCGTGTTCTTTAACAATTTCCCAAGATACTAAAGTACCATCCTCTTCGACATATTGAACTGGATCCTCTATTCCTAACTTAATAAAACTAATAATTCGTTCAATACTTGACCCACTTTGGTAGTCACTATACCATACTCCTTTTTCTATGCTGTCATCCCCATCAATAAAACCTACATAAATTGGAGCATAACTGGTCATTGTTCTACTATATATTTCTTTATAATCTAACCCTAATTTTTTACAACATTCAATGCCGTCTTCCAATACTCCGGTTTTGTCAGTTATATTATATGGAGCATAGTAATCTACTTTATCAGAATCCCAATTTCCTATTTTAAAGGCATGTTCTAAGGCTACACGAAAATCTTCAGAACAGTCTGGGTATATTCCTGTTTGTGTTTTGTTGTTAAAATCTCCCATATGTGTCCCTAAAGCTATTTTACACGACTCCCCTGTTCGTTTAACTACGGATAAAGCTATGGCATACGTAATTGATGCAAATATAGCATTACGATTTGGAACTACGGTTGTCAGTGCGTTTTCGTGAGCATAGTGACCCTTTTTCATTTCCATAGATCCATTATCTACTAAACCACTTACAAGTAGATTAGACAACCCTCCTAATGTTATTATTTGGTGAGTTAATTCAAACCCTTGGTCTTGGAGGTATTTTACTAAAGATTGGGCTCTTTCTAATTCTACTCTATGTTTTTGACCATAATCAAATGAGATACAAGTTACGCTTTGATATTCATTCAAGCACCTTAGTAGTAATGTACTTGAATCCATTCCCCCACTTAATGAAACTACTACGTGATCTTTTTGTTTTTGCATTGTTAATATAATTTATAAATGCCAGGTATTAATAGGATATAGGCTGATCCTGTTTTTGTTTATTTATATTTTAGGTGATATTGCTAATCCATCTACATTTACAAATTTAGCGGGACCACTTATATACCCTTTGGGTAAGTTTTGACTTATTATACTTTTATATAGTAAACTTTTTTGACCTTTAGTAAAGGATAAGGATTCATCCTTATTTTCTTCAAATATTAAGATACAAATTAATTCTTTATCTTCCAAAAAATCTTTAACAACCTCCATTAAAGTAGCCATTACTTTTAATAGCTCTCGGATATTACTAAATTTTGCTTGAGTTGATATTCCTTTAATAGAATATCCCAAATTATAGAATCCTTTCAATTGGGATTTTTTAAAAATGGGAGCTAAGTCAACATACTCTACTTCAGACTTTTCAATTTTAGTAAAAATAACATCTACTATATTATCATCTTCAATTTCAAATTTATACTTATCATACCCAATATTATTTATATTGTAAGGAGTTATATTTTTTAAATCCCCAATCTCTAATAAATGCTCTTCTAAAAGAGATGTTAGTTTTATAACATTTACACTCATATTTTTATATACTTAAATTTTGCCAGATATTATTAAACGTATAGGCTAACGCTTGTCTGCTTTCAATAATATATTTACTCAGGGGTATAAAATCAATTAACTTTGGATGAGTTTCCCCACATAATCCTAAAGTGTGGAGAATTATTTCTATCATAATTTTAATCCTTTAAAATAATTTTCTAAAAATGTTTTACGGTAGGCATGAACATTTCCCTCATATTTTGAGTTTGAAACTGGTATTTCTCTTATTGGTTCCTTTAACTTAACAGCCTCAGTACAAACCATTTTACCTAATTCTCTACCGGCGGCCTTATCTAAATAATTATATAATGTTAAAAATTCCTCTTCCATATTATCTGAAAATTTCGCTTACCTTAAAAAACTCATCCAAAAATAGTTTGGTGTATAGAAATACTTTACCCTTATAAGTTGGTAAATTCAAATCCATCTGTTGGAATGGTTGTTTGTGGAGACTTGCATAGGCATGGACTTTTAACCCTATCCCATTTTCATCTTTTTTTCCTGTGTAATCGTAAAGTGACATCATTGTGTTTTCCATATTTATTTTATTTTAAATTATTAATTATTGTTAACGTAAGCCTCAAACATATACTTTAAATATACGAATAATATATGTGATATCCTAGGTTTTTAATGTATTATTTTCAGAGGTTGTTAATATTAAAATTTCTTTATACCTCAAGAAAGCTTATAAATTTATTTGTGTTATATTTAACTAATTCTAAATCAATTTTCCCTAAACTAATATTAAAGAAACTATTCATATTTGCCTTAGGTTTATCCATAACAAGAGAATGATTATATTTTTTACCCTCTAAAGCAGCCATTACCGGATTTGAAGTATCAATACTATCAATAAAGGGCATATCTTTGTATAAAGAAAACTCAAAGGGTGAAGCACATCCTAATAGGTGGATTTTATCTGTTTCGGTGATTACTCCAGAATCAAAAAGTTTACTTATAGTTGTAATTCTTCCTAAAGCTTTACCTATATCTTTATTTGGGTGTTTTGAAAGATCATTATAATAAGAGGCTCCATATGAGAATGCTATTTTTTTATATCCAATTGATTTAAATTCTAGGTAACATTCTTGTGCCTCCTCATATGATTTGGCCTGTACTACCGCTATTGGAGTTGTGTTTCGTGGATAATCATAATTTATCCAATGGAGGGCATTTATTAATGTTTCATTTTTATCTTCCCACACATCAGGTACAAACACATATTTAGGTTTTAAAATGTTTACCCATTTTTGGAGAATTTCCCCTCCTACCGCATAACCAAGTTCATGTAAGCTATTATCTAAATATATTGGGGTACCTTCATCTCTACATTTAATGAAGTGGGATCTATATTCTTTATCTTCTTCTAATAAATGAACTAAGGCATATTGGTAATCACAAAAATGTTTGCTGTCTTTTAATAAACATTTAGGGGTTTCATGTGAAATTTTAATCATAACATTTATGGAATTTATACTAATTTATCCTAAAGTGCTGAGGGTTTTTAGGACTGCTTCTAATTTGGAGTTGGGGGAAGATTCTTCATATATAGCTGAGTTTTTGTTATGTTCCCTAAATTCTACTTTAGTTATTCTTACTCTACCGTCAGTTTCCTCTTTAACCCAAGGATTTAATTTGCTGTAAATATATTCAGCAAACTTTTCACATCCTACACTAGGTATTACTCTTACTTGAGCAACTCCATGTTCATCCATCTTTAAGAATGAATCTATAAATGGATCATCTTCAGCTACAATAAATGTATGGTCAAACATATATTCCATCCAATCTTTAAGACACATTTCATCTATCATACATTTAGATCTTTTAGCTGATCCAAAATCCATAACCCAATTTCGTTCATCTAGTTCTCCTTCAAACCACAATTTAAAGGACACCCCATAACCATGTAAGAATCTACTATCAGCAATGGGTTCCCTCGGCACGCCATTGGCGAAAAACCGTGGAGAACCCATCGTATACTTTTGTTGATTTAAATTTACTCATATTTAATTTAATTTAGTTATTATAAAAATTCAAAATATTTTCTTTACTATGTATTCCTACAATTTTCCCTTTTACTTCCCCATTTTCTACTAAAACTAGAGTAGGGATATTTCTAATCCCATATTTGATAGACATATCTGGGTTTTGGTTTACATCTATTTTTCTATAATTAATTTGATTTGATAAAGACTCTACTATTGGGGATAGAGTTTGGCAAGGTNCACAACTGGTACTACTAAAATATAATATTTCTTTCATTTTTATTTATTTATTAATATGCAATTTATATATGTTTTAAACGCATTTTAATGCGATTTAATGCGTAGTTTTTAATTAAGTATGGGGTGGGGTACAAATCTTTAGTTTGGCAATTTATATATCAAATTGGTTTTTGATGATACAGCTAAACTATTACCTATCCTTATATCCCCATTGTCACATTTATCTCCATTATATTTACTACTAAGTATTGAAATATACAATGGGGATTTTAATTCACAAAATTTTCTCCCATTTACTTTAAATTTTTTCATTCTATCTCTAAATTAGTACCTAATAATTGATTAAAGTCATCAACTTTACCATTTAACAAACAAAAAAAGGCAGCAGCCATTAATTCTTGGTGTTCCGAACAAAAAGCTAGGCCTACTTCATTATCATTGGGGGAATATCTTCCTGTAGCAACTTTTTTACAATAATGGCAAACATAAGTTGGTATTTCTGTTTTTGGCATAAATTTTATTTTTAAGAAAAGCTATTTCTTAAAATACTACCTAACTCTTGATCATTAGGAGTATTTAAGATTAACTGTTTCAAGATTGATGTAGGTAATACAATTATTTTTAAATTATAATCAAAGTACGTATATTCATCTAATTTCATTTTTAAAGTATTTGTTTTAACCATCCCCATTTTTCTCCATTTACAATTCTACTTTTTACTGTTGTAAAATCACCATTATTAATTGCAAACTGAATTTGATCTGTTAACCATTCATCACTTTGTATCCCACTAATATCTGAGGGTGTTTGGGAAACTTTGTATTTATTATTCTTAAATATAAAAGTGTTTTTCATAATGTTTAAATTTAATCCCACCAATTTTGAATATTATGTTCTATATATCTCCAAAGTATACGGTGGGCTTTTTTTTGTTTTCTAGTTGATTCGTGGAAGTACTTGTGATTTAATTCTCGGATTTCATCTGCATTTTCCCAATTTTCGTATTTATATTTTAAATATGTTGAACCATCTCCTTTAAAAGTATCTTTAAATTCAAAATCAAACACATCATCACCATAAATATTTTTCAATTTAGTTAGATGTTCGTGCATATAATATTCTTCATCGTATACTCTATCCATTAATTTGATAGCTGTTTTAATTCTATCGGCTGTAAATTGATGGTTTAATATATAAGAATTTTCTCCTTCCAAAAACGTTGCAGTTCTTTGTAACTGGTGTCTAAATAACTCAATTGCATAACTATAATCCCAATCATACCCTTTCCATATGATAGGAAGGAAATATAATACTCTTTGTATTTGCGTGTATTTTCTTTTAAACCATTTCATAACCTTTACATTTAATGTTTGTGAAGTGCAAGGATTCGAACCTTGTGTCTGTATTTCTACGACTTTCACCAAACCACTTCTAGGCCTGCAGACCTGTTATAACTAACGCATTAACCTCATATGCTACATCCATAGGCTAGGATGTGTGAGTCTCGAACCAACATTCTTTAGTTACCATTTTACAAACTTAGTTTTAGTTGATTTCCTCGGCCGAGGCTCATAACTAATTTCCAGTATCGCCACGTGGAGGCGTTTGATTGATACCGCTGAGCTTCGTTATTCCCCTTTCGGGTATTCTTTTCATACGTTACTCTAGTCTTATCTCGAGTTGACTATTTATCGCTTATTGTACAATTTATTTTAATTCGTTATCCCCTACTGCCCGTCTGGATACGTTTACGAATTTTATTATTATCTTCCCTATAAAGATACGAAATATATCTTGGGTAGCCTAATTTTTTTGTGGTTATTTTTATATCTTAACTAACTTTTATACT
>JGI1221J13441_10000105_pt1 | contig 44011 bp, 37 predicted proteins | sample LakVidmifraction_4_FD_13441 | JGI IMG/M metagenome (IMG submission 13441) | reverse complement strand
TTTTTCCCGATCCTCTCTCACCACTGTTTCTCCAAAATCATTGAAAACGTAGTGTGGTCGCGGCAATCAGGAATTCATAGATGGGCTGGCTGGACGCTTACCTCGCAAATCAACACCGACCTCTTTTATATTGAGAATGTCTTCGTAGCTGATTGCAGAATTTCATTTGTTAAGTATGCGCAGCCGGCCCCATTTCCTAATATCAGCGCCAGACCGAGACATTTATTTTTTTGCGCTAGCTTTTTCGAAGCTCGCAGGTCCAAAGCAGACGGTGAGGGAGTAAGCTGGGGATGAGTATGCCACTCACCGATGTAGCCGATTAAGCCATTTGACCTCTGCCAAAAACTCATGGCTTCCTCAAGATGTCCTGCTCTTTTTCGTTCGTACCCAAAGCGGAACCTAACATCACTGGGCTTTGGCCCAGTGATGTTTGTCACCTCAAAGGCGGCTTGGTAAACATACCCAAGTAGCAAACCACACGATTCTGGGGTGGTACCACTCATCTGGCGAAATCGCTTCATTTCGATCAGGACGTCGTCATGCACAAGCACCCTGAAAGAAAAATCGGGAAAATCTAGGTCGAGCATGTTGGGCAATTTCCATTGCGCGGCAAATTGACACTCTCACTTGGTTTTATTCCGCGGCCCTCCGAGCTCCGAGATCTAAATCTCGGTCCATTTATCGAGCTTCTCCATGCAAGAACTGAATCTATAGTAAGAGCCGTCGACGCCAATGACGCAGAAACTGCGAATGGTGTCATCGTAGAATATCCGTCCGAAGAGCGTTGGTTCCATTCATCTTCTGCGTAAGCAGGACGTCTCAACTTGGGCTGCTGATTTACCGAATAACTCCACATGCAGTCGAAGCAGGCCGCCTTCTCGTTATCCTCAAGCAGTGTACGAACCACGCCGCCCCGTCCTTCTATCCACGTGTGCAAAAGGGCATGCTTACCGTCTAACCAATTGTGGATCCTTACCAACTTAGAAATTTCTCTCCCAAATGGCTCGAATCCTGTCGCGTTTATGATTAGATGGAATTGATTAAGACGTCCTTCAATGCCATCGAACCTTGAGGAGACGGCTTCAATATTGGTTAATGGATGCATCTTTAATAGCACATCCTTTACAGCATCCACCTTTTTCCAACCGAGATATTGAAGTCCGAGGAAGTGACGACCTATATTTTGACTTTCCAAAGTTTGTGGATCGACAATGACGAGTGACCCAGCATCGGTGCCTTTGGCGAGACCGGCACCAATTTGCACCAACGAGCGTGCGACAAAGCCGCCAATGGTGCCTGCCCCTATGAGTAGTACGCTCATACCGCGAAGATCTTCAATATCTGCGGGAAGATTTCGTCTCACAAGGTACTCGGAATCTAATCGCGTAACGCTCAGCCGAGTTATCTCAAGAGGTTCGCGATGCACATTTTTGGTGATGTATTCGATCCGTTCGCGAGCTGACTTGACCTTTGATAGCACTGCACCTCCAGAAAACGCGCTATAACCGATTAGCTGATTCCCCGCTCGAAAGAAGTAGTAGTAGATTCTTTCTGCATAATGCTCCTTACTTTTCAAGATTTTTATCCAGCGATCAAACGTGTCTGGAGAGACGTCCTTTAGCCACTGCCAGAGCTCCTTAAGATTCTTCGGTCGCCCCGCAGATGTCAAATACAGTGGTTTCCTCGGTTCAGGAAAAATAACGGCAGAAAGTATCCTGGGAACTTGTGCGTTCATGCCGAGTTTTTGTGCCAATAAATCTGGCTTCAGACTCAGTAAGTGCATGATCTTCCCTTGCGAATTCTCAACACGACCGATGCGGCAGGTCTGAATTCTTGGTTCTGGGTCAATATCACAGTAGTACTCGTCTTCACTTTGATCCCAATGAACGGAGATTTCTCGCTGGCTATCCGCGATAACCGTCTCTGGATCAGAGATACGATCAATCGTTATTTGGGCATCTTCCAGCACACGTAGAATTGCGCGCTCTGGTTCATGTGCCAGCAAATGGAACTGCTCGTGATCGCTGTAACACAGGAACTCGTTAAGCGGGGTTCTGAATGGCAACAAATGAGGTCGCCAGCCGACCATCCACGACGGTCGCTCTGACAACCAAATCGTTGGCGGCTTGGTGAATTCCAAAGACGGAATCCCTAGATAAATACATACGGATCCGCGCTTTGTCTGCAGGCTGCCAAAATACCATCCATCGGAGGGACTTGCTTCAAATCGCGGCGTATAAACTTCGTTGCTGAGCGGACTAGGAACCGAGACAAAACCCCTTTGTGCCAATACTTGATCGAGTCGGCCGAACTCTGCCATACGTAGTTATGCACCTTGAGTGCTACGCACTCTGATCTGGGGCGAAACCTGAACCAATGCTGCCCCTAAGGTCGGTTTGATCTCGCCAGGCTTCTTCAGCGGTTTAACAAAAGAGATGTCGCCGGGAATTCGGCTTCCAAACACTTGCCGCATCAAGGTAATGACCTGGCTCTGGTTTAAATTGGCATCGATAAAGCACCGATTAAAAGCTTGCGACGCTGCGTTCGCCTCGGAGATCCAGTGAATACGCTCCTCTGGCTTACCGGGATTGAGCTTTTCTGGCTCGTTGCCCCAATTCACCACTACGTTGTCTCCTAGCTGATCTGCAAGTTTAGAGAAAATGTAGCTCAGGATGCGGTCGTCGCGCCCGCTAGATAGGAGCTCTGAAGTTTGCGATTTGCCTTTATCGATAATCCGTACCACGGCCTCCATCAACAGGATTGATGATGGTGCACAACCATCCGGCCATTTGTTGTCTCGCCAAGCCTTAACAACCCGCCAAATTCGCTGCAACATCACTGGATGACCAATTCTCTTGGATGCTCCTCGGAAGTGCTCGATGACTTTAGCCACGTCACTTTCCTCCCAAGTTCCATCTCTTGTCGCCATGACCACTACTTCCAATTCGTCCCAACCAGCTTCGTCTATCAAGGGGGCGAGGTCAGATCTCTTCGCCTCTACGACAATTGCAGAATCTGATGCGAAAGACTTTGCAAGTTTCTCAAATTCGACGTTTGGCATCGCGTACAGAGGAACATCTATATGTGCATCATGTCCCTTTGGACTCAAATCGATACGGCAACAATTGCTTTTTCTGGAATTCCCATCGAGATATTTCCATCCTTCCCTCCGCGACAGAGTACGTAGCTCTTGATCTACGGCGTTAAAGTAGAGCTTGGCGATATCTTTTGCAGGAACTTGAAGCGTCTTTCCCCCTCCTTGCGAAACGGTGTCGAGAAACTTTGCGGCGAGGTAGATCCCTAGATCAATATCGACTTGCTGCTTGGGCGGATGTGCTGGCGCGTTTTGGGTCTTATATACTTTTGACCCCTGAAGACGAAACTTCGGCATACGATATTGCCCTTGGATACCCGCTTTTTCCGCAATAGTCATAACGACGGGGGTAAGCGCCGACTTAATTTTTGCCACTGCTGAGTCGAGCGCTTTTTCACAGGCTACATCAATGTTCAACCGCTTAATTAAGCAAGCATCCGTTTCGTTACTAAACAACGCTTGGAAATTGTAGTTTTCTTGATCCATCGCCTGTCCTCAATTTTGCGGTCATCAATCTTCTTTAGTTATCTTTCCCGACATTCTGTCGAGCATTCGGGCCGTAAAAAAACATTGGAGTCTCTGGAGCATGGCGTAAAAACGCTTGGCAAGCGTCGTTACCAATACATATTTTTGAACGCTCTGAGGCCGCCCCTAATAAGACTTCGCGCGCCGGCGCGTCAGCCCTATCAAGAGCAACGGCTCTTACCCGTTCATCTGTGAGAACGTCGTCTACATGTAGGTAGCGGTTGTGCAGACGATGCCGAAGCATGAAATCGCTCAATGATTCCAGCACCGAAATTGATAGACCAAAAAGGCGTTTCGGAGTGTTTGCCGGCGATATCCCACCCCAGTCATAGGTTCCTCCGGCACTATTCCGGCGAGGATCGGCCGTGAATTTAGACGACATAGTGCCTATGGAGAAAAGATAGACCTCCTCCACAGTCTTCGAGAAGAAAGTCTCCGCCTCGTGGACAGCTAGTAACCCAGGCGCATTTGCGTAAAGGCCACCATCGACATACTGATTGTTATTGAATTTGTGCCGAGGAAAATAGCTTGGTGCCGCACTTGTGGCCAAAGCAATGTCAGTCAGCAGAAACTGATGATCCCGCTTAAACGCTTGATTGTGCGGCGTCTTAAATATCTGGGGTTGTCCGGTCGAATAATTTATGGCCGGCACAAGTACAGGATGTTGGCAATGGCCGAGAGTACGAATCCCAAACAGCACATCATCGGCTAGAAGATCCTCCAGCGGCTTCGCAGAATATGGAGAGCGCAGCAACCCTTTCAAAGAGAACCGCTTACGGAAAATATCCTCACCGTGCCGCACGAAAAGATCCACCATTGACTTGGCGGGTATCTCCATAGCAATGGCGAGCGCCAAAATTCCGCCGATAGACGTCCCTGCGATGAGGTCAAATTTCGACGCTATAGGAGCACCGATCTCGTCCTCTAGATCAGCAAGTATTTTAGCCGTATAGAGACCACGATACCCCCCTCCCGAAAGTGCCAAAATCTGGAAGCGCTTCCCCAATGCATCACTCACCAATCTCTCCTTTGGCTAGCCCTCAGCACTATATTATCTGAGCGTCATTGATGAGTTTTCAAGTACTAAGATTATTATTTATTCGAAATTTCCTGCTGGAAATAATTTCCATATAGACTTTTCTTACGAACTTTAAAGGTCCTGCGAAAATTGACCATTGCTGAGGCAGAAGATGGTGCCGTTCAGGGATATTAATCGGCAGTTTTATGAGGAATATTCAATATATCTCGGATGAAGATTTCCGATTAGATGAACCCGCTCGAAAGGTTGGATACCAATGCAAGCGATCACTCAGAACCGGTCGAGCTGTGACAGAACATCAATCGCTGCCACGATCGCCTTTTTCTAAAAGCGCTAGTTTGGCTTTCAAGTCTGAATTTTCTTTCTCCAGGGTCTGAATTCTATTCTCCTTGAGTTTTTTATGTCTCTTTACCATTTGACTGAAACTTCGATTAACGTAGGGTCTCAACGATTCGGGATTGCTTTGTCCCATCTTAAAAGCCACTGTCGTTGCCACGTCTAGATCGCTTGTACTGATCCCCATTTCTAATCTATTCAGAATCTCTTCATCAATTTCTTCGTTAGCAAATTTTCTCCGGAAGCTATGAATATTCGCACCTCTGGGGCAACCCATCGCCCTAAAAGCCTTCCCAAAAATAGCTGATATAGACTGATCCTTTAGCGGGCTACCATTTTTTTCTGAAATAAATATCCGGCCAGCAGTACTGGCCTCGCTCCATCCTTTATCGGCTAACAAATCCTTTCGTTCATTCGCGATGAATTCAGCAACCCGGAAAGCTAGTCGGAATGGAATCTCGAACTCGCGCTGATAGCCGAATTTCTGCGAAGGAGGAATCACGATGTAGCTGTCGTGGTTGGCCTCAGAAAAGTCCAACCGAGAGAACTGATCGCAGGTGAGCGTGTTTATCGAGCCGCGTCTCCAACTGACCTCTGCGGCTAGATCCATCATCAAAATGTTTCTATGTGCGGCGTATGGAGACGAGAGCAAGTGAAACATCTCAGCAATTCGCTCCACATCTTCGTCCGTAGCGACATATTGAGTACGGCGGCTGCTTTCGCCGGCATCCTTAAAAAGCGTGGGGAACTCACCAGATCTTCGGCTGTTTTGGTAGCGACCGCTTACCTTGGGCATGCCACCTTCCTCAGGTGGCCGGAAGTTACTCTTTACAGGGCAGTCCTTCGGCCCAATCAATCTCGATACGAGCTTACGATTGTTTTGAAGCCAGTAAAGAAATTTGTATGCCCGGCGAAGTTTTGCATTGACAGTTGCCTTTGCTGTACGTGCCACATGCGAACTGTTTTTTCTACGTACCACCAACGCATATTCCTCATCCCGATATTCTGCCAGAATGAAATCTGTGACGTCTTGATAGCTCAATCTTTTCCGATGCAAGAAATCTATAAACCCCTTCAACCGATAAATCTCGTTGCGTACTGTTTTAGGATCTTGATCATCCGAAATGATGTGAAGAGAGTAATCCATGATTTCCAGAAGAACGCATTCTTCTTTTAAATCATAGGCAACCGCAACATTATTGTTCTTATCCGCCCAGTGCAATGCAATTCGCGAAGCTTTCATTTTTCAAATTTTTCGAATAGGCGAGATCTTTATAAGCTGACTATTTAGGGCGCTTACTTGCTGACTTAGCGCGTGGTTTTCTTCTCTAAGTTCACGCAAGATCCGCTTCAATTCTTCAACCTGGCCATTCAAGCCGGTAACTCTATCGTTGTATTTTTTTCGCTCTTCACCTTGCTGTTTCCGAAGATTTACCAGCTCATTTTCCAAAATGACTCTCAATTTCTTCTCGAGAGCATTGGAGTCATACAATTTCTTTAATCTGATTGGCTTTGCGTGGTTCTGTTGAAGAATCTCGCGCGCAATCAGCGCATCCAGGATATCTTCCACTTCCCCTTTCAAAACCGGATAGCGTCTCAGCGTGTCATTAGCATTGCGCGATATAGTTGGAAACCCATTCCGAACGGACTGTGAATTAGCGGATCCATCCCAAAAATTGAACTGTCGTATGGTTCTAGGGAAATACTCCAGTTTACCGATGGCCTCACTTGGACTCGATGGATCATCTGGCACGATTGGGATCCCGTTCTTCGCCCAGCCATTCAGTAGGTTCTTTTTGCAGACGATGTTGTTCTTGGCGTTGTCTTTGTTTACATCAGCGACGGGTGGTTTGCGCGATTTCTTGTCAGTCATGAAAGCATTCCTCCAGCAGAAAGCCTACTTCGATGAAATTCGATAGTGGCACCTAGATCTGCGATCGAAATACCCAGCTGCTGGCGCTCCAGACCTATTATGAGGGGGTCTGAAAATGAGTCATTCATTTCCGCGAAATCTTCTTCCAGGTTGCTGAGATAGGCCTCACTGTGAAAATGGTACGCACATTTCGAGCACTTGGAAGCCGAAGCTAGTTCCTTCTGCGGGGTTCCTGCCACAGATCGACAACGCGCTCCGGATACACGTACCTGACTCCCGACCATACAGATCCCTTCACGTTTAGGCTCCGGAGAATGACCTCTTACCTTCAGCACATGTACCAACCTCTGTGCTTTGGCTTGCATGGTCAGCTTCGAGAAGTCCGCATTTGATGACATCAGCCTATAGAATCGCTTGATGAAATTCGGATAACCACCTGAGGTCGGCGCGCCGCTGATGATTGCTAGCATTTTCTCGATCATCATTTCATCACGCACAAGAGCAACTTCTTTTTCCAAGCCTCGCACGTGGCTCGCAAAGCGTTTTGCTCGACCATTGCCGTTAACGTCAATTTTGTTACGGATCTGCTCACCTTCTTGCCGCATGATCGGATCATTCACATAGACTTGTGTCGTCGCAAGGGAATCGTGCCTCAGTTGTTGAGCAACCGCTTGCATACTCGGTATTTCATGTTGATACATGAATACAAGTGCATAGGCACGACGGAACATATGAGACTGTGGTCCGACAACGTAATTCTCCCCCAAAGCCAAGCGGAGAAAGACGGTCGCGTGACCCTCACGGTTGGACTCGAAACAAAACCAATTTCGCGTTTCATTCATACCCTCGACTCTGCTAAACCGATGGTACGAAAATAGCGATCGCTCCGTTTCTGGCATTTCAGAGAGGGTCGATCTACCCAAATAGCTATTCAGATCATCGAAGGATTTTTGGATGGACTCAAGCAAGAGGGCGACTGCCCGAGTCGTCTTGTTGACATAGAATATGTCGTGGTCTTTGATAGTTTTTTCGATGTAGAAACGGCCTCTATAAATCTCAAGGTCTTCATCGACTACAGTGGTAAAGCCCGTATGCAATCCGAATTTTCTGTGCGCTACCTCATCGCGGCGGCGCCCATTCATAGTCGCCACCAAAACAAAACAAGCGGTCATCAATGTCAGCAGGAGCTCTCGAACTGAATAGCTACCAGATCTACCAATGTCCAGGCCATTGATCTCAACGCCGATCTTTTTTTCGAGCCTCTCCCTTGTTTCCGAATGGGAGAGCCACTTGTCCAGAGAAAACCCCAAGACTTCACGTCCAGCTTCACCGGCGGCTCTGACCTCTGCACAAAGCTCACCGATCAAGGTGGCAATGTCTGCTCCATACTCATAAAGCCATTTATAACCTTGCGAAAGTAATGCTCCAGCTTCAGCTGCTCCCAAGTTTCGGGTCGCACTTGGAGGCTTCGTGAGTTTCTTTGACAATGCAGAAGGATTTTGGATTGGCAGAAACGAAATTCCAAAGGGCGCAGGCAGGTCAAGCAAAAGATTGAAAGCATCCAAAGTTTGACGTAACAAGCTTTGATTCATGCTTTTCTTCGACACATCATCTGCAGCAAGAAGGTCCCGGGCGAAGTCGTTCAGCGGATTCTCATAGTGTAGAAGGATCAGTTTGCGATAGACCGCTGCTTCGCGCGCGACGATATTTGTTCCTATATTCGGTCCTAACGCATTTCTACGAATACTACGTAGATGATTATGTCCTTCTGAAATCAACTTGCGGGCGAGATCATGACCACGCTCCTTAAGAGCATTGGCCAGGCGCTCCTCCACATTGAGCGCTTCGTGCCATCCCCCGCGCGCAAGAATACGTGCCAGATCCTGGAAATCTTGTGGGAGAATAGATGCTAATTCAAATCTGTTTTTGAGCCAAAGATACTCGAATAGCTTTGCTAGCGTGGCAGTTTGAAATATGACCCGCGCATTTCTTGTCTTCGAATTTCCTGAGCGCCGAAGCAGCTTTTCCGCCGCCAATACTATGGATCCAATAAATTGGTGCCTGAAGATCAAGCGCTGTGGTTCCCCGTAGACTCCATTCGGAGGCAACCAAAAATCTGACAGGTCGATGACTTCATACGGATCCTCATCAGTTCGCGCATCGACACGCTTTAGTCTTATCAAAAAATTAGGGCGGAGCTCGATGTCCGGATGAGAAAAATGTTCTGCACAAGCCAAAAAATCGTCGAATGGCGTTATCTTCTCAACTGCAGGTGCTCGAGATAATTTTCTAGCGGTTTTCATTTTCGGTTTCGCGTTCAATGCGGAGGAGGTGGTGCCTATAAGAGCTACTTTTGATGTAGTCGTAGAGACCAAGATTGAACAAGATTGCAGGCACGTGAAACTTTTCAAACGCGACGCTGTTTTTAGCTTCTAACCGCCGCCAGTTCATTTTGTAATAGCGCCTCTTCCGGACAAGTGCTACCAAATTCTCGACGTCGATGACGACCCTCCTGTTATTGCAGCCCTTATCGACGTGACATCGCCGTCCGTCACAGATATTCCCGATTAAAAAGCGCTCATCAGGTGGTTCTGCCGGATTTGCGCAACTCCCACCATCACCGAGGGGAGTCAATAGCCGAAGATCTACATGCTTCACCCGTACCAGAGGTCGATACGCACCGTCCTTTTCTGCTAAATGAAAAAGCACAGTATTTTCCAACCGCCGCTGAAATTCCAAATTGATTGCTGAATTCATATTTCGCATCAAAATTTGGTCCAGATAGTGTCCCGTTGTCGTCAAGCTCTTATGAGATGCAAGTTGTCGAACACGGTCTGGATTTTTCGTTTTCAGCGCCTCATAGGCCATGACCTGGGGTCTTAGCTGGTCGAGACTGAAGTTTGGAAGAGAGTAGGCTTTTTGGAAGAGTGACAAAGCGTTCTGAAATCCCATGTACTGATGCTCAATTACTCCGTAACGATTAGCCCACGTACACCAAAGGAGCTTCGAATTCCCCGGCAAAAATCCGAGTTTAATAAGTTGCTTTCTATTCCAGGAAATGAGGTCGAGTGCCATCTTTACGCCTGGTTGTTTGGCGTCTAAATGGACATCGTCCACATGTCTGTCGATTTTCCCCTTATAGCCTTTCAACGTTATCCAATCTCCGTTGACCACCACATCATCCGCCGACATCGACCGCAAAGTTGAAGAATTCCAGCCCGAATATGTAAGTAACAGCACAAAGCTAGCTACAAGTTCTTGGGAGATCATCCGATACGGCATGAAATGAATCCGGAAACCTGCATTAGCTAGGTACTTTTCCTCATCATGCAGAAAATCGTTGATGCGATCATTATTCCGCCAAAAGTATGGTGCGTAAGCGCGTTCGACCTTTGCAAGACCATCGCGCGCAAAGATTTTTTGATACGCAGTGAAAAGAACTTCGGTAGGCACCTTGCTCAAAAATTCTTGGGTCTTTTTACGAGGGGCGTCGGAACTGTTCATCGAATCGGCAGTTGACTTAAGCACCTCTCTTGAACACTTTTCTTTGCCTAAAGCAATTAGTCGCTCCCGCAGAGCTTTGCATACTTCCAACTGGCGTAAACAAGCATCCCGAATCAAGAGTAGATCAGTTTCTAGGCGTAGTTGGGTCTTAGCAACCAGGTCCTTGGCATTTAGGTGCGCGAGTGCGCTCACAGGTGCTGCCAATTCGGGGTCTAATGAATGGTCAGTGACGTCACTAATAAGCGGCCGTGGAGGAGGTCTGTGATTGAGGCTTGTTTGAAATCCTACAGACCTGCGCGAAACGTCGTCATCCTTAAGAACTTGCTCCTTCGCGCAATCAAAAACGTATTTTCGAAAGGAACTAGAGGCTTTTGTCTTTACTTCAGCAGTGCGGTCTGTTTTAGCAATAAGTTGTTCCGCCATCAGAAATAACTGATAGATGTCCTTTCGCCCGATTTTGTTGGTTGGGCGAAATAAAAGCTCTCTCGCCGGCTCATAGTTCAACAGCATTTTTAGGACGGCCAAATACTCATCGCAATCCCCCCGAAGAAGGCGGCTTTTTTTCGATTTATATTGCAACAAAGACAACTGATCAGCAACAAAACTTCCCGGCTGTGCATCAAATGCTCGAAGAGAGAACGACAACTCGCTGTAATAAGTTCGTCCCATCTTAGTTCGCTCACAGGCGATTGCGTATTCTTCTGCACTTACATTGCTCATATCAGGTAGGAAATATGCTAGGGAACGCTTGAATATAGCTGATTTTATTAACCCTGCTCATTTGATATAGGCTACATTGACGTCCACCGTCAACCTGGCTCCGGCCGACCTGCCCAAGGACTCCGGGCGCTTCGACCTGCCGATCGCTCTGGGCATCCTGGCCGCCTCCGAACAGATGCCTGCGGATCGCCTGGACGATCACGAATATGCCGGCGAACTGTCGCTGTCGGGCCAGCTGCTGCCCATTCGCGGCGCGCTGGCCATGACCTGCGCCATGCAGCGCGAGCAGCAGCAGGATGGCCACCGGCGCAGCTTCATCCTGCCGGCCGCCAATGCCGACGAAGCCGCACTGCTGCCCGAGGCGCAAATCCTCCCGGCGACCTCCTTGCTGGACGTCTGCACCCACTTCAGCACGCGCGATCCCGCCGCCCGGCTGCAGCGGCACCAGCCGCAGCCGGTCGGGAAGCGGGCGGCCTATCCGGATTTCAGCGATATCAAGGGGCAATTGCAGGCCCGGCGCGCCATGGAAGTGGCCGCGGCGGGCCAGCACAGCCTGCTGCTGGTCGGCCCGCCCGGTGCCGGCAAGTCGATGCTGGCGACCCGCTTTCCGGGGATCCTGCCGCCGATGACGCAGGACGAAGCGCTGGAATCCGCCGCAGTGCAATCCTTGAGCGGCAGTTTCGACATCGCGCGCTGGCGGCAGCGGCCTTATCGGGCGCCGCACCACACCGCCTCCGCCGTGGCACTGGTCGGCGGTGGCAGTTCGCCCAGGCCGGGTGAAATCTCGCTGGCACATCATGGGGTCCTGTTCCTGGACGAGATCGCCGAATATCCGCGCAGCGTGCTGGATGTGCTGCGCCAGCCGATGGAGTCCGGCCACATCGTGATCTCGCGGGCGGCGCGGCAGGCGCAATTCCCGGCACGATTCCAGTTGATCGCGGCCATGAATCCCTGTCCGTGCGGACAGTATGGCGACAGCCAGGGCCGCTGCCGCTGCACGCCGGAACTGGTCAAGCGCTACCAGGCGCGCTTGTCCGGCCCGCTGCTGGACCGCATCGACATGCAACTGCACGTCAACGCCCTGAGCCCCGCCGAACTGGCCGTCCAGCAGCCGGGTGAAACCAGCGCCGCCATCGCGGAACGGGTCGCGCGCGCCTTTGAACGACAGCGCCAGCGCCAAGGCAAACCCAACAGCCAGCTGGGGGGTAGCGAAATCGACCGGCACTGCCAGCACGATGTGGCGGCGGCCCAACTGCTGCAAGCCGCCATGCTGCGGCTGAACTGGTCGGCGCGGGCCTATCACCGGGTGCTGAAACTGGCGCGCACCATCGCCGATCTGGCGGAGTCCGATGTGATCGCACAGGCGCATGTGGCCGAGGCAGTGCAATACCGGCGGACGCTGGCCGGTAATTGAGCGGCAACGGATCTGTCCCGGCAGACAAAAGCATTCCCCCCTGTTGCGCCATGCAAGAGCACCGTCTGTATCTTCTCCCTCGGCCGGCCGGGCTTTAGCCTTGCAATTCACACGGCATTGACTGCCGCCCCCACCTGCCGACCGAAAGAGGATCATCGCCATGCCCACTGTCTCCACCCTGCTGGCCTTCGCCGCCCTCTGCCTGGGCATGGTGCTCACGCCCGGCCCCAACATGCTTTATCTGGTCTCGCGTTCGGTCTGCCAGGGCCGCAAGGCCGGGTTGATCTCGCTGGCCGGAATCGCGCTGGGGCTGGTGTTCTACATGCTCTGTACCGCGCTGGGCATCAGCGCCCTGCTGATGACCCTGCCCCTGGCCTACGACGCGCTGCGCCTGGCGGGAGCGCTCTACCTGCTCTACCTGGCCTGGCAGGCCCTCAAGCCGGGCGGCCGATCGCCGTTTGCCCTGCGCACCCTGCCCCCGGACAGCCCCCGCAAACTCTTCAGCATGGGTCTTCTGACCAGCCTGCTCAATCCCAAGATCGCCGTGATGTATCTGTCGCTGCTACCGCAATTCATCCAGCCCGAACACGGCAGCGTACTGCTCCAGTCCTTCGCCCTGGGCCTGACGCAGATCGTGGTCGGCGTCAGCATGAACGCCGTCATCACGCTCTCTGCGGCTTCCATCTCGGCCCTGCTTGCTGGCCGTCCACACTGGCAACGCCTGCAGCGCTGGCTGATGGGCAGCGTGCTGGCCGGACTGGCCGTCCATATGCTGATCCAGCGCCGCTGACCCTCCCCCGCCTCACTTCCCAACGTAACGATGCGCTCACCGGGAGCGCATCGTTGCGTCGCCTTCTCCCTCGCCTGCCTGCGGCGACGGCGCCAAAGCCGATGACATTCAGTCAACGCAAGCCTCGAACGGCGACGAGAACTCCCCTTTCATTCCCTCGATTTCAACTTCTGCTCGCATAAGCCGGGAACAGAAGACGCCATTGCGTTGCCTAAGGTGAGCTTCGCCCGATACAACAAATAACAAATCACAATCGACAACAAGGACGATCCCCCATGCCCTCTTCCCTCCCCGACGACCGTGCGGCAGGTGCCGCATGATCAGCATCTATCAACTCAAACCCCGCTTTCAGGCGCTCTTGCGGCCGATGGTGCGTGCCCTGGCCGAGGCCGGCGTGACGGCCAATGCGGTCACCGTGCTGGCCATGCTGGTCTCGCTGGCACTGGGCGCGCTGCTGTTCCTGGCCGGGCCGCAGCGGCCGGCGCTGTTCCTGCTGCTGCCGCTGTGGATGTTCCTGCGCATGGCCTTCAATGCCGTCGATGGCATGCTGGCGCGTGAATTCGGCCAACAGTCGGCGCTGGGGGCCTATCTCAACGAGCTGACCGACGTCATCTCCGATGCCGCCCTGTACCTGCCCTTTGCGCTGGTGGCCCCGTTTGGCTGGGCCAGCGTGGGCGGGGTGATCTTCCTGTCGGCGGTGTCGGAGATGACCGGGGCGCTCGGCCCCATGGTCGGTGCGCCACGCCAGTACGACGGCCCCATGGGCAAGAGCGACCGCGCCTTCCTGTTCGGCGCGCTGGGCCTGTGGCTGGGCCTGGCCGGCAGCCTCCCGGGCTGGATCTTCTGGGCGCTGCCGCTGGCTGTCGCCGCCATCCTCCTCAATATCGTCAACCGCATCCGCAGCGGCCTGCGCGCCGCCCCCCACCCATGACACGATCCTGCCAGGAACACCAGTTCACCACCCACGACGGCCAATCCCTGTTCTATCGCCGCTGGCCGGCCACCGGCCCGCAGCGGCGCGGCGCTGTCGTCATGTTCCATCGCGGCCACGAGCACGGCGGGCGCATGGAGCATCTGGTCGATGAACTCGGCCTCTCCGATTTCGATTTCTACGCCTGGGATGCGCGCGGCCATGGCCGTTCGCCCGGCCCGCGCGGCTATTCCCCGAGCTTTGCGCACTCGGTGCGGGACGTACAAACCTTCATCCACCACCTGCGCGACCAGTGGCAGGTGGCCGAGGAAGACATGGCCGTGCTGGCCCAGAGCGTGGGCGCGATGCTGGTCTCGACCTGGGCGCATGACTACGCGCCCCGCGTACGCTGCCTGGTGCTGGCCTCGCCCGCCTTCAAGGTGAAGCTTTATGTTCCCTTCGCCCGTCCGGGACTGGCGCTGCAGCAGAAGCTGCGCGGCAATTTCTTCGTCAACAGCTACGTCAAGGCGAAGTATCTGACCCACGACCGGCAGCGCCAGGCTTCCTACGACAGCGATCCGCTGATCAGCCGCCCGATCTCCGTGAATATCCTGCTGGCGCTGTATGAAGCGGCCGAACGCGTGGTCGCCGATGCCCAGGCCATCACCATTCCCACGCAATTGCTCATATCCGGCGCGGACTGGGTGGTGCACCATGGCCCTCAACATGATTTCTTCGCACGCCTGGGCACACCAGTGAAGGAAAAGCACGTCCTCCCCGGCTTCTATCACGACACCTTCGGCGAGAAGGACCGCAAGATCGCCACCGACCTGGCGCGCGAATTCATCCTGCGCCAATTCTCCCAAGCCTGGGCCCGTCCGGACCTGCGCCAGTCGCACCGCCAGGGCCCGACCTTCGAGGAGTCGCGCCAGCTGTCCGCGCCGCTGCCCGCTCTCAGCCCCAAGGGGCTGTACTGGGCCGGTTACCGCGCCAACATGAAGCTGGGCGGCCTGCTCTCCAAGGGCGTGGCGCTGGGGCATCGCACCGGTTTTGATTCGGGCAGCACGCTCGATTACGTCTACCGCAATACGCCCGAAGGCGTTGGTCCGCTGGGCCGCGCCATCGATCGCCAGTATCTGGACGCGATCGGCTGGAAAGGCATCCGCCAGCGCAAGCTGCATGTAGAGGAATTGCTGCGCACGGCCCTGGCCCGCCTGCAGGCGGAAGGACAGCCGCTGCACGTGCTCGACATCGCCGCAGGTCATGGCCGCTACGTGCTGGAAGCACTGGGCCAGGGACCGCGTCCCCAATCCATCCTGCTGCGCGACTACAGCGAACTGAACGTGCAGCAAGGCACGGCGCTGATTGCCGCCAAGGGCCTGGCCGACATCGCCCGCTTCGTGCAAGGCGACGCCTTTGACCGCGCCAGCCTGGCCGCCGTCACGCCGCGCCCGGCAGTGGGCATCGTCTCCGGCCTCTACGAACTGTTCCCGGACAATGACGCCGTAGCCACCTCCCTGGCCGGGCTGGCAGATGCCATCGCGCCGGGTGGCTATCTGGTCTACACCGGCCAGCCCTGGCATCCGCAACTGGAACTGATCGCCCGCGCCCTGACCAGCCATCGCGGCGGCCAGGCCTGGGTCATGCGCCGCCGCACACAAGCCGAGATGGACCAGTTGGTGGCCGAGGCCGGATTCGAGAAGATCGAACAGCGCATCGACCAGTGGGGCATCTTTACCGTCTCGCTGGCCCGGCGCAAGGCCGCATGAGCCAGGTCGACCGCCTGCTGCCCGCGGCAGCACCGGCCACGCCGCTGCCGTGGAAGCGCGGCGTGGCCTGGCTGCTGTTGCTGGGGCCGCTGTTCTTCCTCAGCTATGGCTTCGCCAACCATGCAGCCGCCGCGCGCGCCAGCGTGCCCAGCTTCTTCTATGGCTGGGAGCGTCATATTCCCTTCCTGCCCTGGACCATCCTGCCCTATTGGTCCATCGACCTGCTCTACGGATTTTCCTTCCTGTGCTGCCGCACCCCGCGCGAGACCGATCGCCACGCGCTGCGGCTGCTGACGACGCAGCTGATCGCGGTGGCCTGCTTCCTGGCCTTTCCGCTGCGCTTTGCCTTCGTGCGGCCGGCCACCGACGGACTGTTTGGCGCGCTCTTCGCCTCATTGGCGGCCTTCGACCTGCCCTTCAACCAGGCCCCGTCGCTGCATATCGCACTGCTGGTGCTGATCTGGGTCCAGTTCGCCCGGCTGCGCACCCACTGGTTCTGGCAGCTGGTGATCCACGGCTGGGCGCTGCTGATCGGCCTGTCGGTACTGACGACCTGGCAGCATCACTTCATCGATATCCCGACCGGTGCCATGCTGGGCTTGTTCTGCCTGTGGCTGTGGCCGGATGAGGGGGGTACGCCGCTGCGCCGCGTAGGCCAGCGCAGTGCGCGCCGCATGCGTCTGGCGCTGGCCTACGCGCTGGGAGCCTTGCTGGCACTGGCGCTGGCGATTCTCGTGCGCGCCCTGGCCGCCCCGCTAGGCTGGCTGGCCTTGTCCTTGGCCATCGTGGCGTGGAATTACGCCCATGCCGGTGCCGCCGGTTTCCAGAAGCACGACGGCCGCCGCTCGCTGGCCGCTGCCTGGTTGCTGGCACCCCACGCACTGGGTGCCTGGATCAATGCCCGCCTGTGGACCCGCCGCCGTCCGCAGCCTGACGCCATCACCGGAGATGTCTGGCTGGGCCGGCTTCCGAATACCGTCGACATGCACGCCGGTCCGTTCGCCGCCCTGTGCGACCTCTGCGCCGAACTGCCCGCCCCGCGCGGTCCGTGGGCTTATGCCGGCCATGCCTGGCTGGACCTGGTCGCCCCTGACGCCGATCAATTGCTGGCAGCCGCCCGCAGCATCGAATCGCTGCGCAGCCATGGCCCCGTTCTGGTGGCCTGTGCGCTGGGCTATTCGCGCAGCGCTGCTGCAGTGGCGACCTGGCTGTGCTTGAGCGGACGCTGTCCCGACATGGACTCTGCTCTTGCGCTATTGGCCGAACGCCGCCCCACAGTAGTCATCAACGCGGCGCTGCGGGAACGCCTGCGGGAAGTCGAGCAACGCCTGCTCAAGGAGAATGTCATGCCTGACCTGCGCCAGGGTTCCGGGGGCAATGCCGCCAATGACCCCGCCCATCAAGATCTCCCGCCCGACACCCGGCAAGCGGCTCTGAAGGCGGCGCATCAGGCCGAGATCGCCGCAGCGCTGTTGGGCCTGAGCCGTCCGGTGGATGCCTTCAGCCGAATGCTCACCATCGCGGCCCTGATCCTGCTGGTCTTGCAGGTGGACACATCCGGCCTCTGGATACCCCTGACGATGTCCATCGCCTTTGGCATCGTCGAATGCGGTTTCGCGCTGCGCTGCGCCTTCGATGCGCCACTCTTCGCCTCGTGGGCGCGCCGCTGGCAGCAAGGTATTGTGCCTCAGGACGATCTGGCCGCCTTCGATCTGGCCCTCAAGGAAAGCGGCTTGGGTCGCCAACCAGAGCCTGCACGCGGCATTGCCGAGCGCACTGCCGGCGCGCGCCGGCTGTTGCGCAACCAGTGCCGATGCCTGGCGTTGCAGGTCGGCGCATGGGTGGGCGGTTTCGTGTTCATGTTCCTTTCCTGATCCTTGAAAACTGAATTTGTATGCTGATCGACCGCCTCTTCGCCTCCGCCATCTGCACCTTCGCCCGCGTCCTCACGGGCGTGCGCGCCCGCTGGTTTGCCGCGCCCGATCCCGGCAAGCTGCGTGTCTACTATCCCAACCACCGCAGCCACGGTGATTTCGTGCTGGTCTGGAGCATGCTGCCGCGCGCCATGCGCAAGCGCACCCGGCCGGTGGCCGGGTCGGACTACTGGCTCAGCAGTGCCGTGCGGCGCTATGTGATCAATCGGGTGTTCCGGGGTGTGCTGGTCGATCGCCAGGCCGGCCGCAGCGCCGATCCCATCGGCGTGATGGGCCAGGTGCTGGCGGGTGGTGAATCGCTGATCCTGTTCCCGGAAGGCACACGCAACCTGGACGAGGGTCTGTTGCCCTTCAAGAGCGGGCTGTATCACCTGGCCTGCGCTCATCCGGAAGTGGAACTGGTGCCGGTATGGATCGAGAACCTCGGCCGGGCCATGCCCAAGGGCCATCTGGTGCCGCTGCCGCTGCTCTGCACCCTCAGCTTCGGCGAGCCCCTGATGCTGCGCCCCGACGAAAGCAAGGAACAGTTCCTGGCCCGCACCCGCCAGGCCCTGCTCGCCCTGGCCCCCGTGGCCGAATGATCCGCGACGAACGACCATGACTCCTCAAGATACCCTCATCGCCCTGTTTGGCGGCGTGTTCGCCGTCCTCGCCCTGGCCAGCACGGTCGGTGGCCTGCTGCGCTGGCGGCTGGCCGGACGCAGCAGCAGCGTCATCGACAATCTCAATGCCCGCATCAAGGCCTGGTGGTGGATGATCGGCGCGCTGGCCATCGCGTTCTGGATCGGCAAGACCGGCGTGGTCGTGCTGTTTGCCTTCATCTCACTGCAGGCGCTGCGTGAATTCATTTCCGTCACCTACACCCGCGTGGGCGACCATCGGGCGCTGCTGTGGTGCTTCTTCGTGTTCCTGCCGCTGCAGTACGTGCTCATCGGGATGGACTGGTATGGCCTGTTCTCCATCCTGATCCCGGTGTATGCCTTCCTGCTGCTGCCGATCTCGGCCTCGCTCTCCACCGATACCAAGCATTTCCTGGAGCGTGCGGCCAAGGTGCAGTGGGGGCTGATGATCTGCGTCTACTGCATCTCGCACGTGCCGGCCCTGCTGACGCTGCCCATCGAGGGCTTCGAAGGTCGCAATCTGCAGCTGATCGTGTTCCTGGTGCTGACGGTGCAGTCCAGCGATGTGTTCCAGTACGTGTGGGGCAAACTGTTCGGCAAGCGCAAGCTGGCCCCGCAGATTTCACCTTCCAAGACGCTGGAAGGCCTGGTCGGGGGCGTGCTGACGTCCACCGCTGTCGGTGCTGCGCTGTACTGGATCACGCCCTTCAATGTCTGGCAGGCGGCGCTGGTGGCGCTGACCATCAACATCCTGGGCTTCTTCGGGGGATTCGTGCTGTCGGCGATCAAGCGTGACCGCGGACTCAAGGACTGGGGTGCCATGATCGAAGGCCATGGCGGCATGCTGGACCGGGTCGATTCGATCAGTTTCTCGGCACCGATTTTCTTTCATATCCTGCGCTACTGGTGGGTGCACTGAAGCACCACCAGCAGCGCATTCCCGCTAACGTCAACGTGACGGCAGGATGCGGCGCGCAAACGCGATCAGCACCAGCACCAGCGCAACCAGGCCCAGCCACTGCCCGGTCGATTCAAACGCACCCGACACAACGGCCAGCGGTGCATCCTTGCCGGTAAAGCCGATGACGGCGGCCAGCAGCACACCCACCAGGCTCTCGCCGACGATCAGGCCGGAGGCCACCAGGATGCCGCGCTGGCGCGGCTTGTCGGCGTAGGCTTCCGGGTCCGCACCGGCAGCCAGCGCCCGGCGGCGCAATGCGCGTTCGATCAGCCAGCCCAGCAGCGCGCCCAGGAACAGGGCGCTGCTGACCATCGGCGGCAGGTAGATGCCGATGCCCACGGCCAGTACCGGCAAGCGCGCCACGCCGCCACGGCGGGCCAGCAGCCAGTCGATCACGATGAGCACGATGCCCAGTGCCACGCCGACGCCCAGCATGGTCCAGTTCAGCTCGCGGGTGAAGATGCCGGTGGCAATGGCCGTCATCAGGGTCGCCTGCGGAGCCGCCAGGGCCTGGGCCGCATCCATGCCCGCGCGCGGCAGGGCACCGGTGAAGCCATAGGCGTTGTAGAGCAGGTTCAGCACCGGCGGGATGATGAGTGCGCCCACCACGCAACCGACCAGCAGCGCCACCTGCTGGCGCCAGGGGGTGGCGCCGACCAGCTGGCCGGTCTTCAGGTCTTGCAGGTTGTCATTGGCAATGGCCGCCACCGCAATGATGGCTGCGGTGACGAACAGCGCCACCGCGATGGCCAGCTTGCTGCCTTCGGGCGTCGCCAGCAGCGGATCGACCGCGCCCGAGACCAGCAGCAGCACCGACACCAGGATCACGGCCACGATGCCGATACCCGAGATCGGACTGGAGGAGGAACCGATCAGCCCGGCCATGTAGCCGCAGGCCGCCGCCACCAGGAAGCCGAACACGAAGGCGAACACCACCGCATAGACGATCAGGCCGATGAACAGCGCCGACGACACCGGTGCGTCGGAAAGGAAGGACGCGAACACCACCGCCAGCAGCGCAATCATGGCCAGGCTGATGGCGATGATCCAGCGCGGCGACATATCCTGGTCGGTGCGCTCGGTGCTGCCCTGCTGACGGCGCGAGAGCGTCGACAGCGAGGCCTTCACGCCTTCCAGCATGGGCTTGAAAAGGGTGGCCAGGGTCCACACTGCGGCCACGCCGATCATGCCGGCACCGATGAAGCGCACCTGGCTCTTCCACAATCCGTTGGCAAAGTCGGACAGGGCGACATCAGCGGCATGCGGGGTGACGGCGGTGAGATAAGGCACGGCCACACCCCAGGCGATCACCAGGCCGATCAGGATGGCGATGCCGGAGACGATGCCGATCATGTAGCCCGCGCCCACCAGGGCCAGCGAGAAGCCCATGGTCAGGCGGACCACCGAAGCACCGGCGGTGAACCAGAGGCTGATGCTTTCGGCAAACAGCTTCAGTCCGCTGGCGATCACGCTGAAGGCTGCTGCAATTGTGCCGCCGAAGAGGATGTCACGCAGGCCGCGCCGGGTTTCCTCGCCGCCCTCGGCGTCGGCGCTGCCCACGCGCAGGATCTCCGCGGCAGCCACGCCTTCCGGATACGGCAGCGCGCTCTGCACGACCATCACCCGGCGCAGCGGGATGGAGAACATCACCCCCAGCATGCCGCCGGCGGCGCAGATGCCCAGCGTCTGCAGGAAGGGGAAGCCCTGCCAGTGGCCCATCATCACCAGGCCGGGCAGGATGAAGATGATGGAGGAGAGCGTGCCGGCCGCCGAGGCCTGGGTCTGCACCATGTTGTTTTCCAGGATGTTGGCATTGGAAAACAGGCGCAAGACCGCCATCGAGATGACCGCAGCGGGGATCGCCGAGGAGAAGGTCAGGCCGACCTTCAGCCCGAGATACACGTTGGAAGCGGTGAAGACCACCGTGATGAGCGCGCCCAGCAGCATCCCGCGCAGGGTCAGTTCCGGCAGGCCGGTTTGGTTATCTTGTTTCATATCGGGAAAGGGTTCCGTTTCGATGCGTTCTTATACCGCAAGAATTGCCGTACGGCCATCGGACAATTGCGCTATTTGCTTCATATGTGCCTCAAACCGGCTTTGATATGATGCCCCTCTCCCCGTTCCGGACCCTTCCCATGCGCCGCCTCCGCCCTGCCCTGCTGTTGCTGTCCTTGGCCTGCCTGTGCCTGGCGGCCTGCTCTCCGCGCTACAACTGGCGTGAAGCCAGCGACAACCGCGCGCATTTCGTGGTGCTCCTGCCCGCCAAGCCGGCCAGCGTGACGCGCCCGGTCGACCTGGACGGTCCCAAGGTCGACATGAGCATGACCGCCGCCGAAGTCGACGGCCTCACCTTCGCCGTGGGCACGGCCGAACTGCCCGATGCGGCCGCGGCCAACCGGGCACTGGAAGCAATGCGCACCGCCCTGCTCAACAACATCGGCGGCCAGCCGCAGGGCACGCCGGTGTGGCCGGGCAAGACCACGGGCCTGGCGCGCACGCTGGACCTGGACGCGCGGGGCGTGTCCCGCGGCCGCCCTCTGCGGCTGGTCGCCCGGCTGGCGGTGCGTGAGCGCCGGGTGTACCAGATTCTCATCGTGGGGGAGCAAAAGGCCTTCACCGAGGAAAATATTGAAACCTTTTTCAGCTCTTTCAAACCAACCTGAGCGGGGCCGAGCCGGATGACAATATTCCGGCTACCGGGGTATTCTTGTCCTGCCTGACTCTCCAAACAGGCATTCCCGCAGAAATGCGGATGCAGTCTGCAGCGCATTTCCAGCGCGCCCGCCTTGGCGGGCCTGCCCCAAAAAACGTTATCAATCAAAGACCCTGAGGAAATATGCTGATTACCTTCAAATCAAAAGCGGCTGCCGATGTGGTGATGTACGAGTCGCACGCCAAACCCATCCTGGACCTGTTGCACAAGGATCCCGCCCGTGGCGTGATCACCGCCGCCGAGGCCGGTGACGCCATCGCCCTGCTGGAACAGCAGATCAACGCCAGCAAGTCGCATGAAGCCGCGGAAGCGCTGGCGCGTGACGTCAACGCCCACCACAACGCCGACGTCGACGACCACAACCATGAAAAGATCGAGCCGGTCAGCTTCTCGGCACGCGCCTATCCGCTGCTGGACATGCTGCGCGAAGCCAAGAAGGGCAATTACGACATCCTGTGGGGCGTCTGATGCCTGCAGGAAGCCCGGGCGCGTTGCGCTCCTGACACTTCCTGACGCTTGATTGCCTGCATCACCCTGACATACCCGCGCCGAACGGCTGCCGCGAACATCCACCGCGGCGGCCGTTTGTCCTTGTCGGGCGGCATTCTGCCGTGCCGGACCGACACTTGCACCACCCGAAATGCATCGCGCAGGTGTGAGCACCAGTGGCCGCTGGTACACTGGCGGCCCGCGCCCCTTGCTCCGACCATTGCCGGGTTGCAATACGGGGTACCGCCTTATCTTCCGAGCCAGCAAAGACGTGATCCAGATTTCTCTCCTCCCTCCCGGTGCCAAGGCCGATTCCCTGGCCTATCAGCTGGCCTATGCCGCCCAGGCAGTGGCCGCCGTGCGCGCCGGCCACGCCCTGCCGCAGGCACTGGCGCAGATCTTCTCCCGCAGCGACGCCCCGCCGCCGGCACGCGGTGCCATCCAGGACCTGAGCTATCGCGCCATGCGCAGCCTGGGGCTGAGCGACAGCCTGCTGGGCCTGCTGGCCAACAAGCCACCGCAACCGGAGGTCCTGCACGGCCTGCTGGTGACGGCCCTGGCACTGCTGGTCAATGAAGAAGACGCGGGCTACGACAGCTTCACCGTGGTGGACCAGGCCGTCGAGGCCGCCGCCATCAGCCAGGAGATGAGTTTCGCCAAGGGCGTGGTCAATGCCATCCTGCGCCGCTTCCTGCGCGAACGCGCGACGCTCATGCCGCAGGCCACCAAGACCCCGCCTGGCACCTGGAATTATCCGACCTGGTGGATCGACCGCCTCAAGGGCGCCTATCCCGAGCAGTGGCAAGCCATCCTGCACGCCGGCAACCAGCCACCGCCGCTGACCCTGCGCGTGAACCGCCGCCGCGCCAGCGTGGAACAATACCTGTCCACCCTGCAGCAGGCCGGCATCGGCGCACGCGCCGTCGGCCCCTATGCCGTGCGGCTGGACAAGCCGGTGCCGGTGCAACAGATCCCCGGCTTTGCCGAGGGCGTGGTCTCGGTGCAGGATGCGGCGGCCCAGCTGGCCGCGCCGCTGCTGGAGGTGGCTGATGGCATGCGCGTGCTCGATGCCTGCGCCGCGCCGGGCGGCAAGACCGGCCACCTGCTGGAACTGGCCGACATCGAACTGCAGGCGCTGGACCACGATCCGCGCCGCCTGCAGCGCATCGCCGAAAACCTGGACCGTCTGCAGCTCAAGGCGCAACTGATCACCGGCGACGCCCGCGAAGACGGCTGGTGGGATGGCCAGGGCTTCGACCGCATCCTGGCTGACGTGCCCTGTACCGCCTCCGGCATCGTGCGCCGCCACCCGGATATCCGCTGGCTGCGCCGCAAGACCGACACCGCGCAGCTTGCAACACTTTCCGCGCAAATTTTGGACAAGCTTTGGCAGATGCTGCGACCGGATGGTAAATTGCTGCTCGTAACCTGCTCGCTGTGGCCCCAGGAATCGGAGCAGCAAGCGATCGCCTTCGCGCAGAAAAACCATGCCATCCGGCTGCCCGCTCCAGGTCAACTGCTGCCGACCGCCGGTGCCGATGCCGATCACGATGGCTTGTTCTATGCGCTGTTCCAAAAACCTGGTGCATGAATTTGACGCAATCGGCCCCCTTCCCCACTCCCACGTCCGCACGCCCGCGCGATGCCGGCTTCCCGCGGCTGCTGCGCGCGGCGCTGCAATGGCTGCTGGCGCTGCTGCTGGCCTGTTCCGCTCTGGCCGTCCAGGCTGCTGAAATCACCGTCAACCAGGCCGCCATCGAAGCCAGCGACGAAGGCTACCGGCTCTCGGTGTCCTATGACTTCGAATTGAATCGCGGCCTGGAAGATGCGCTCTCGCGCGGCGTCCCCCTGTACTTCACCACCGAGGTCCAGCTGACCCGGCGGCGCTGGTACTGGTTCGACGAGACCAGCGTCTCGGCGTCACGCACCCTGCGCCTGTCCTACAACGTGCTGACGCGGCAATATCACACCGCCATCAGCGGCCAGCTGCAGCAGAGCTTCACCAACCTGGATGATGCGCTGACCCTGATCCGCCGTCCGCCGCGCTGGATCATCGCCGACAACAATACGCTCAAGGCCGGCGAGACCTATCATGTCGGCCTGCGCATGCGGCTGGACGTGGCGCAGCTGCCCAAGCCCTTCCAGGTCAACGCGCTCAACAACAATGACTGGCGGCTGTCCTCCGACTGGATCGAATTCAACTACAAACCCGAATGAGCCGCACCTTACGCTATCTGCTGGTGGTCGGCGGGGGCGTCATCAGTGTCCTGCTGTTCCTGCTGGCGTCGGCCTCCGAGAATTCCGCCCTCTTCGAGCAGCACTATCCGTGGCTGCTGTTCCTCAACGGCCTGGCGGCCATTTCGCTGCTGGGCCTGGTGCTGCTGCTGCTGGGCCGGCTCTACAAACGCTACCGGCGCGGCAAGTTCGGCTCCAAGCTGCTGGCGCGGCTGGTGCTGATGTTTGCCCTGGTGGGCATCGTGCCGGGGGCGGTGATCTATCTGATGTCGGTGCAGTTCGTGTCGCGCTCCATCGAATCCTGGTTCGACGTGCGCATGGAAGCGGCGCTGGAATCGGGCCTGAACCTGGGCCGCAATGCGCTGGACTCCTCGCTGTCGGACCTGGTCTCGCGGGCGCGCGGCATGGCCCAGGAGCTCTCCGACATGAGCGACTCCGAACAGGTGACCTACCTTTCGCGCCAGCGCGACCAGAACATGGAGATCACCATCGTCAACGCCAATGGCCAGGTGATGAGTACGGTGGGCGGCTCAATCGGCTCGCTCACGCCCATCCTGCCCAGCAGCCAGGCGATGCGCCAGGCGCGAGTCTCACGTGCCTTCTCGGCGGTGGAAAGCGATGACACCCGCCCCCCCAGCGGCTCCGATACCGACGGCAACCTGCGGCTGCACGTGGTGGTGCTGGTCCCGGCTCCCAGCCGCGGATTGTCGCTGCAGAATGAAACGCGCTACCTGCAGATCCTGCAGCCGGTCCCGGATTACCTGGCCACCAATGCCGAGACGCTGCGCCTGGCCTACAACGAGTACCAGCAACGTTCCGTGTCGCGCTCGGGGCTGCGCAAGATCTATCTGGTGACGCTGACCCTGACCCTGCTGCTGGCCATTTTCGCCGCCATCGCCAGCGCCTTCCTGATCGCCAGCGACCTCGCCAAGCCACTGCTGCTGCTGGCCGAAGGTACCAAGGCGGTGGCCGAAGGCAACCTCTCGCCCCGGCCCATCGTCAGTACCTCGGATGAGCTGGGCACGCTGACCCAATCCTTCAACACCATGACGCGCCAGCTGCTGGAAGCGCGCACCTCGGTCGAAAAGAACCGGGCCGAACTGGAAAACGCCAAGGCCTATCTGGAATCGGTGCTGGCCAACATGTCGGCCGGGGTGATGGTGCTGGACGGGCAATTCAACATCGTCAGCGCCAACGATTCGGTGCGCCGCATCCTGGGCTACGACTTCTCGGCCAACATCGGCACGCCGCTGCAAACCATCGACAGCCAGGCACCGTTTGCCCAGGCCGTCATCCGCGCCTTCTCCGAACAGCTGGCCCAGCACAGCAGCGAAGGGGCCGACGGCCTGCACTGGCAGCGGCAGTTCGAACTGTCGCGCCAGCCTGGCGCGGTGCTGGATGCCGGTGACGAGCAAGGCGGCAAGCCCGACCATGACAAGCTGACCTTGCTGGCGCGCGGCTCGCACCTGCCGGTGGAAAACGGCGTCGGCTACGTGGTGGTGTTCGATGACATCAGCAACGTCATCTCGGCCCAGCGCTCGATTGCGTGGGGTGAGGTGGCGCGCCGCCTGGCACACGAGATCAAGAATCCGCTGACGCCCATCCAGCTCTCCGCCGAACGCCTGCAGCATCGTCTGGCCGACAAGCTCATGCCGGCCGATGCCGCCATCCTCGACAAGGGCACCACCACCATCGTCAACCAGGTCACGGCCATGAAGCGCATGGTCGACGACTTCCGCGACTACGCCAAGACCCCGCCGGCCAAGCCGGTGGCGCTCGATCTGAATGCCCTGATCGAGGAAATCCTCAACCTCTACCTGGCCGGCGATGGCCGCGACGTGATCCACGCGCGCCTGGCCCCGGAAATGAGCAAGGTCATGGGCGACGCTACCCAGATGCGCCAGGTCATCCACAACCTGCTGCAGAATGCCCAGGATGCCGTGACCGATGACGGCCAAAGCGCGCCGCGCATCGACGTGCTGACCGAACAGATCGACATCGCCGGCACCGACGGCCAGCGTCGGCCGGCCGTGCGTTTGTCGATCATGGATAACGGTCCCGGTTTTTCGCCGACCATCCTGGCGCGTGCCTTCGAACCCTACGTCACTTCCAAGGCCAGAGGGACCGGCCTGGGACTGGCGATGGTCAAGAAAATCGTCGAGGAACATGGCGGTCGCATCGATATCCAGAATCGGACCGATGGCCGAGGCGCAAAAATTGTAATTTTGCTGGTAAAGTTAGCACCTATTGATTAAGAGACAGTTTTCTCAGGAAACCGTCCCCAGGGTCAAGATTCGACAGCAAGTCGCCGGGAGGGACCCGGCAGTTCATCAAGGCACGCTCGCTAACGCCGCGTCGAGCGCGCCGGCCCGGAACAAGATCGAAAACTTGGACAATGAACTAGCAGCGAGGAAAGCAGCACATGGCTAACATCCTGGTCGTCGATGACGAAATGGGTATCCGCGAATTGCTCTCAGAAATTCTGGGCGATGAGGGGCATGTCGTGACCACTGCGGAAAACGCGCAGCAGGCACGCGAGCTTCGCCAGGCCGGAGTCCCCGACCTCGTGCTGCTCGATATCTGGATGCCCGACACCGACGGCGTCACGCTCCTGAAGGAGTGGCAACGCGATGGCCTGTTGACCATGCCGGTCATCATGATGTCCGGCCACGCCACCATCGACACTGCCGTCGAAGCCACCCGCATCGGCGCACTGAACTTCCTGGAAAAGCCGATCGCGCTGCAAAAGCTGCTCAAGGCCGTGCAGCAGGGCCTGTCGCACAGCCGCGAAGCGGTGCGTCCGGCCAGCTATCGCCCGGCCCCGGTGGCAGCCGTGGCCAATGGCGCATCCGATAGCCTGCACACCCCCGAACACGTCGCCCCGGTGGCCGCCTACGCCCCGGCCATGGGCAGCGAACCGCTGCATCACGGCACGCCAGCCGCCACACCCTTCGGACAGGTGGCCGACAATGCCGCCAACATCTCCTTCGACCTGCCGCTGCGCGAAGCCCGCGATGCCTTCGAGCGCGCCTACTTCGAATACCACTTGGTGCGCGAAAACGGCAGCATGACGCGCGTGGCCGAACGTACCGGCCTGGAACGTACCCACCTCTACCGCAAGCTCAAGCAGCTCGGGGTAGAACCGGGCAAACTGGCACGCAAGAATCACTGAACCGCACCGGCATGAACAACAAGACAACGGGATCGCAGCGCGGTCCCGTTTCTTTTGGTAGTCTGATCACGTTTTGGGGGCAGTCCGCCACAGGGGTGTGGCGACGTCAGAAATTTCCTGATGTTCTTTTACGTCCGACAGCGGCATGCTGAAGGCGTGATGAGGCTTGCCAGGCCGCAACCCGGCCTGCTGCAACGCGATGAACTTCCAGGCGGGCTTGTCATCTATCTTCTGCAGGTGACGGTGCATCATGAAGAAATATGCAAGATTTCTTGCATGCGGAAAGGCAACACGGCAGGCATCAAAGTTTTTCGGACAAACTGCCGTCAACAGACTCAGGAGCGCAAGCGACGCGGCGTTCCGCGAGGGAGCTGTATCGAAGTAGCAGAAATGCACACGAGGCGCGGCCCAGGTGAAGGGTCTTGAAATTTACGGTGAAGGCGCCACTTCCTTTTCGAAGCAGTATTCCAGCATAAGGAGTCACTATGAACCTGATCTACAACAGTGAGCAGTACAGCGTCGTCGAATTCGGTGCCGATTCCGACCACGAAGCCTTGCGCTTCGGCGGCTACGAGATCATGGACAAGTCCGGCCAGCGTGAAATCTACATCGATGGCCCGGCGGCCGAACTGTTCCGCAAGGATGTCCAGGAACTGATCGCGTCCGAACCCACCATGGACGATATCGACAACTTCCTGAGCCGTTACGACGTGATGATGCGTCATCCCATGACCTTGCACTGATCGGGTCAAGCACTCCCGCTTTACAGGCAATGACGCCGCGCCCCCCGCGCGGCGTTTTCTTTTGGTCAGCTTGCCATCAGCGGCGCGCACGCGGCGTCCATTAAAATGGCGTTTTGCCGCCTTGACCACCTTGTCGTGAATTCATCCCCCATCAGCAGCGCCCAGACCGGCGTGCATGAGCAACTGGCCACCCTGGTGGCGCGCCACGCCGATCCCGCCCATCCGTTCCGCAAACCCGTCACCGATTACAACCAGCGCGCCTTCGATGCCAGCATGGCGGCCTGGCGCGCCGCAGGCGAGCCGCCGCTGATCCTCGACACCGGCTGTGGCGTGGGCTTGTCGACGCTGCACCTGGCGGCGCGCTACCCGGATCATTTCGTCATCGGCATCGACCAGTCGGCCGACCGCCTGGCCCGCAACACGCATTGGGATGGTCCGGAACCGGCGAATCTCTGCTTCGTGCGCGCCGACCTGGTCGATTACTGGCGGCTGGCGCATGATACCGGGCTGCGGCCGGCGCGGCACTACCTGCTCTACCCCAATCCCTGGCCCAAGATCGGCCACCTGGCCCGGCGCTGGCAGGGCCATCCGGTGTTTCCCTTCATCGTGGCGCTGGGTGGGCAGCTGGAATGCCGCAGCAATTGGCAGATTTATGTCGAAGAATTCACTTCGGCCCTGAACCAGCTATCTGGCGGCACTTTCCGTACCGAAGCCTGGCAACCCGATCAGCCCATCACGCCCTTCGAGCGCAAATATCTCGCCTCAGGCCACACGCTGTGGCGCGTCGTGGCCGATCTGGATGCGCAGGCACTGACGGGCCGCCGCGCATGACGCTCCCCGTCATCGCGCTGGTCCTGGCCGCTGCGCTGCTGCACGCTTCCTGGAACGCCCTGCTCAAGAGCAGCCACGATCGCCTGGCCTCGCTCTCGCTCATGACCCTGGGTGCGGGGCTGGGCGCGATCCCGCTGGTGCTGTGGCGACCATGGCCGCAGGCAGAGAGCTGGTTCTACATCCTGCTCTCGGGCCTGCTGCACACCGGCTACAACCTGTTCCTGATCCGCGCCTACCGCATTGGCGACTTCGGCCAGTCCTATCCGATTGCGCGCGGCTCCTCCCCCTTGCTGGTGGCGCTGGGGGCGGCGGTCTTTGCTGGCGAGCAGCTGGGCATCTATACGGTGATCGGCATCGCCCTGGTCTCGCTGGGCATCGTCAGCCTGGCCAACCTGCGCGCCATGCGCCAGCGCGAGCACCTGTCCGGCCCGCTGGCGGCCCTGGCGACCGGGGCCTTCATCGCGGCCTATACCATCACCGACGGCATCGGCGCGCGGCTGGCGGGCGACGCCATCGCCTATGCGGGCTGGCTGTTCGTGGCCGACAGCATCCCGCTGGCCCTGCTCTACCAGTACAAGCATGGACGCTCGCCGGTGGTGCTCTCGCACAAGGACACCTGGATCGGATTGGCGGGCGGCGTGATGTCGCTGCTCGCCTATGGCATCGTGATCTGGGCCGTGACGCTCGCCCCCATGGGCATGGTCTCGGCGCTGCGCGAGACCTCGGTGCTGTTTGCGCTCCTGATCGGCACGCTGTTCCTGGGCGAGAAGCTGACGCTGCGGCGCGTGCTGTCCTGTGCGGTCATTGCGGCAGGAGCCATCGTGCTTGGGACGCATCACTGAGCCTGCAACGAAAAACGCCGGGATTGCTCCCGGCGTTCTCGTTTGCGGCACACTGCGTGATGGCTTACAGCACCTTGCGCAGGAAATCGCGCGTGCGCTCATGGACCGGTTCACCCAGCACCTGCTGCGGCGGCCCTTCTTCCATGATGACGCCCTGGTCGATGAAGAAGACCCGGTCCGCCACTTCACGCGCAAAGCCCATCTCGTGCGTGACCACCACCATGGTCATGCCTTCTTCGGCCAGCTGCTTCATGACGGTCAGCACTTCGCCCACCAGTTCCGGATCCAGCGCGGAAGTAGGTTCATCGAACAGCATCACCTTCGGTTCCATGGCCAGTGCGCGGGCAATCGCCACGCGTTGCTGCTGGCCGCCGGAAAGCTGGTTGGGGAAGGCATCGATCTTGTCCAGCAGACCGACCTTCTGCAGCAGCTTCTCGGCCACCAGGACCGCGTCGCGGCGCGACAGCTTCCGGACCTGCATGGGCGCCATGATCAGGTTTTCCAGCACCGTCATGTGCGGGAACAGGTTGAAGCGCTGGAACACCATGCCCAGCTCCGCGCGCAAGGCATTCAGGTTGACCTTGGGGTCATTGAGCTTGACGCCTTCGATGAAGATGTCGCCATCGCTGACTTCTTCCAGCCCATTGAGGCAGCGCAGGAAAGTGCTCTTGCCCGAGCCCGAGGGCCCGATCACGCACACCACTTCGCGGGCGCGGATTTCGCAATCGATGCCGCGCAGGATGTGCGCCTGGCCGAAGCGCTTCTGCAGTTGATTGACCTTGATCATCGTGCTCATCGTGCATCTCCCTTGCCGTAACGTGCTTCCAGATGGCGTACCAGCGCCGCCAGCGCCAGCGTGATGACCCAGTAGATCACCGAGATGGTCAGGTACGGCTCCCAGTAACGCGCGTAGGCACCGGAGACGGTACGCGCCGCGTAGGCCAGTTCAGCCAGGCCGATGGCCGAGGCCAGCGAGGAATCCTTGACGATGGCAATGGCATTGTTGCCCAGCGGCGGCAGCATGCGGCGGAAGGCCTGCGGCAGCACCACGCGGCGCAGCGTGCCGAGGTAGCTCATGCCCAGCGAGCGCGAGGCTTCGCTCTGGCCACGGTCGATGGACTGGATGCCGGCGCGGAAAATTTCCGACACATACGCGCCCGAGTTGAGCGTGATGGCCAGCACCGCCGAGGCGAAAGCACCGTAGTGCGAGCGGATCTCACGCGCCAGGTCACCCGAGAGGATCAGGCCGCCGCTGGGGTTGATCAGCATCGGCATGAGCGCGAAGTGGATCAGCAGGATCTGCACGAACAGCGGCGTGCCGCGCAGGAAGCTGACGTAGAAGCGGATTGGCCACTGCACGCAGTAGCACAGAAAATATTTCCAGAAACCATGGCGTGCTTCGGCCAGGCGGCCCACGCCCAGCACCAGGCCCCAGCAGGTGCCGGCGATCACGCAGATGATCGCGGCCTTGAGGGTCATCCAGGTGCCTTCGACGAACAGCGGCGCGTATTCGCCGATGATTTCCCATTGGAAGAAGGAATGCATGATGAATCCGTTCAAACGGAGGTGTTGAGAAAAGCGGAGAAGCGGAAAAAAGCGGAACAGGCGATACCGGCGAACCCGGCAACACCAGCAGCCCACCCCGCAAGACGGCGCGGGGCGGCGCTTTCAGGCGAGTGCCCGGCCCCTGGGCCGGTGCACCGGAAGGCTTACTTCAGCGGCAGGGTCGGCACTTCGCCGTCGAACCAGGTCTTGTAGATCTTGGCGTAGGTGCCGTCGGCAACGATCTGCTTCAGGCCGGCGTTGATCTTGTCCAGCAGTTCCTTGTTGCCCTTCTTGACGGCGATGCCGAAGTACTGGCGCACGAACTTGGTGTCACCGACCACCTTGAATTTCTTCTCGGGGTGGCTCTTGATGTAGAACTTGATCACGCCCACATCGCCCACGGCCGCATCAACGCCACCGCGATACAGTTCTTCCAGCATCAGCACGGTGTTGTCGAAACGGTGGATGGCGGTGCTGGACTTGCCCAGTTCTTCGGAGACCACGATGTCACCGGCGGTGGAGTTGACCACGGCCACTTGCGTCTTCTTCAGGTCGGCCAGCGAGGTGATCTTGGCATCGGCGTTGGTGATGATGACTTGCTCGGCCGGGAAGTAGGGCAGCGAGAAGTCGACCATCTGGGCGCGCTTGTCGGTGATGGTGATGCCGGAGATGATGATGTCGCGGTCACCCTGGCCGAGGGTGGCGAAGATGCCTTCCCAGGGCGTGCTCACCAGCTGGATCTTGAAGTTGGAGGCTTGCGAGATGGCCTTGATCAGGTCGATGTCGAAGCCGACCAGTTCCTTTTTCGGGGTTTCGAATTCGAAGGGGCGGTAAGTACCGCCGGCGCCGACCACGTAGGTCTGGTCAGCTGCGAAGGTGCTGCCGGCAGCACAGGACAGGGCCAGCGCGCTGGCGGCCACGGTGAAGAATTTCTTGAGAGACATGATGACTTCTTTCTGACGGAGGAGTAATCCGGGAGAGCAAGATGCGTGCGCACCCCGCTGTCGCCCCCGGCGTGCGAGCGCTTCCCGGTACACGGGAATGCGGGGTGATTACCCTGCTCCCGCCCACCGGACGCGACAAAACCCTGAATGATCGGGCATTGCCCGCAATCCTTCAACCTCCAATTGCAGACGATGAGAGCCGTCAGCCAAACTCAGCGCATCAGTGTGGATTTTCCGAACAGACTTTCGACCAGGTCCACCACCACCTCCGCCGTCTGGTTGCGCACATCGCAGGCCGGATTGAGTTCCATCACGTCCAGTGAAGCGAGGCGGCCGGTATCGGCAATCATTTCCATGCACAGCTGCGCCTCGCGATAGGTCGGCCCGCCCAGCACGGCCGTGCCCACGCCGGGAGCCAGCGCGGCATCGAGGAAATCCACATCGAAACTCACGTGCAGATGGGTCTCCGGGCCCATGCCGGCCAGTGCCTCCTGCATGGTGGCGCGCATGCCGTATTCATCGATGTGGCGCATGTCAAAGACGCGCACGCCCAGCTCGCGCAGGTGGCGCTTTTCTTCACGGTCGACGCTGCGGATGCCGATCTGGCAGATCTGCTGCGGCTGCATTGCAGGCGTCTGGCCCCCCAGCCGGACCAGCGCTTCGGGGCCCACGCCCAGCAGACAGGCCACCGGCATGCCGTGGATATTGCCGGTCGGGGTGGACTGGCTGGTGTTGGCATCGGCATGGGCATCCAGCCACAGCACGCGCAAGTCCTTGCCATGCGTGCGACAGTGACGCGCCACGGCGGCAATCGACCCGACCGCCAGCGCGTGGTCGCCGCCCATGAGCAGCGGGACTTCACCCTCGGCCAGGCTGCCCGATACGGCATCGAAGACGGCCTGGTTCCACTGCACCACCTGTTCCAGATGGCGCAAGCCCTGTACCGGCGGCTGCTGCGGATTGGCCGGACCGCCCAGGTCACCGCCATCGATCACTTCCAGTCCATGCTGCTGCAGGCTGCGCTGCAGCTCGGCCACGCGCAGGGCGGCCGGTCCCATGGAGGCACCACGGCGGCTGGCGCCCACGTCGGTGGGGGCGCCCATCATCCTGATCTTGTTCATGCGTTTGCCTGCTCCTTGTAGGGAAGAACGGGGATGGCCAAGCCATACAAGTCCTTGGGGTTGTCCAGTACGGGGACCAGATCGATCTGCTGCGCGTGATGCGCATCGATATGGTCATCCAGGTAGCGCAGCGCCGAGAAATCTTCCAGCGCGAAACCGACCGAATCGAAGACCGTCACCTCATGGGCATCGCGGCGGCCCGGCGACTTGCCGGCCAGCACTTCCCACAATTCGGTCACGGCAAAGTCCGGCGGCATCTGCTGCACTTCCCCTTCGATACGCGATTGCGGTGCGAATTCCACCACCACGCGCGCATTCTCCAGCACGCCGCGATGCAGTTCGGTCTTGCCGGGGCAATCGCCGCCGACTGCATTGAGGTGCATGCCTGCTTCGATCATGTCCGGATGCACGATCACCGCGCGGCGCTTGTCGGCCGTCACGGTGGTGACGATGTCGGCCCCGGCCACCGCCTCGGCCGTGCTGCGCGCACGGATCAGCCGCAATGCAGGCCAATCGCGCAGATTACGCATCAGCTTGTCCGTGGCGGCCGGGTCGACATCGAAGAGCCGCAATTCCGTGATGCCCAGCTGGGTATGGAAAGCGATGGCCTGGAACTCCGCCTGGGCACCATTGCCGATGAGCGCCATGCTGCGGCTGTTCGGGCGCGCCAGGTGATGCGCCGCAAGTACCGAGGTCGCCGCCGTGCGCAAGGCCGTCGTCAAGGTCAGCTCCGACAGCAGGCGCGGATAGCCGCTGGCTACCTCGGCCAGCACGCCAAAGGCGGTGACCGTCAGCAAACCCTGCGCCGTATTGGCGGGATGGCCGTTGACGTACTTGAAGGCATACCAGCGTCCATCCGAAATGGGCATCAGCTCGATCACCCCGCGCGCCGAGTGGCTGGCCACGCGCGCGCTCTTGTCGAATTGCGGCCAGCGCAGGAAGTCCTCGCGCAGATACTGCACCATGCCGCCGGTCACCTCCGGCAAGGGATGCGTGGCCAGATAGGCTTGCAGGTCCGACGTTCCGATGTACTTGACCATGATGCATCAGCCCCATGTGCAGAGGCTGCCTCGGCAGTGGCGATGGATGAAATCTTATCCACAACGATGCGAAACAGGCTTTCGTTTTTCGTCATGATTTGCCATGATGACGAAATATTATTTCGTGGCGATGAATCTCATGGACAAGATCGACATCAAGATCCTGGAACTGCTGCAAGCCGATGGCCAAATCAGCAACGTTGACCTGGCCGAGCGCATCCATCTCTCGCCGCCGCAGTGCATGCGGCGCGTGCGTGCGCTGGAGGAGCAAGGCGTGATCCGCCGCTATGCCGCCCTGGTGGCACCGGCCGAGGTCGGGCTCAATGTCACGGCCTTTGTCTCGCTGTCGCTGGACCGGGCGCAATTCAAGCAGGTGCGCGCAGTGGAAAAGGTGATCAAGGCCTTTCCTGAAATCGTCGAGTGCTACACCATTTCGGGCGACTTCGATTACCTGCTCAAGGTAGTCTCGCAGGATCTCAAGAGCCTGTCGCACTTCCTCACCGACCGGCTGATGCAGGTCCCCGGCGTGGCCGGGCTGCGCTCCATGATCTGCCTGGAAGAGGTCAAGCCGACCTCGCCATTGCCCATCACCCTGCCCCCGCGCTAAGCCCGGGCACTCCACAAAAAAACAGGGCCGCCCCGAAGGACGGCCCTGCTTTTGCATCACGCGGCGTGCGCTATGCCGCTCAGATCTCCACCTTGGTGCCCAGCTCCACCACCCGGTTGGCCGGGATGTGGAAGAAGTCCGAAGGCTTGGCGCCGTTCTGGTACATCCAGGCGAACAGGCGCTCGCGCCACAGCGACATGCCCAGGAGCTTGCTCGGCACCACCGTGTCGCGCGCCAGGAAGAAGGAGGTATCCATCAGGTCGAAGTGATGGCCGAACTGCTGCTCGGTGAGCGTCATGACCTTCTGCACTTCCGGCGCTTCCTTGAAACCGAAGGCGGCGCGCAGCAGATAGACGTCGCCACCCAGCTCCTTCATGGTCAGGCGCTCGCTGTCGGCCACGTATGGCACGTCCCAGATGCTGATCTTCAGGAAGAACACGCGCTCATGCAGGATGCGGTTGTGCTTCAGGTTGTGCAGCAGGGCGACCGGGACGGTGGCGATGTTGCCGGTCATGAAGACGGCGGTACCGCCCACGCGATGCGGCGGATGCGCCAGCAGGCCTTCGATGAAGGGCTCGATGGGAATGCCGTCATCCTTGATGCGCATGCGCAGCAGCATGCGGCCCGAGTACCAGGTCATCAACAGGAAGAAGGCCGCGCCGCCGATGACCAGCGGGAACCAGCCACCCTCGGTGAGTTTGAGCAGGTTGGCCGCGAAGAAGGCCACGTCGACCACCATGAAGCAGCCGATGGCCACCACCACGGCCGGCATGCGCCACTTCCAGATGTGGCGCATCACCACGCCCAGCAAGATGGTAGTGATCACCATGGTGGTGGTCACGGCCACACCATAGGCGGCGGCCAGGTTGTCGGATTTCTTGAAGGCCAGCACCACGGCCACCACCAGCACCAGCAGCATCCAGTTGATCAGGGGAATGTAGATCTGGCCCTGTTCATCCTCGGAGGTATGCAGGATGCGCATGCGCGGCACGAAGCCCAGCAGGATGGCCTGGCTGGTCAGCGAGAAGGCCCCCGAGATCACTGCCTGCGACGCAATCACCGTGGCGCAGGTGGCCAGCACCACCATGGGCAGCACCAGCGGATCGGGGATCATCAGGTAGAAGGGATTCTTGATCGCATCCGGATTGGCGATCAGGTTGGCGCCCTGGCCGAAGTAATTGATCAGCAGCGACGGCATGACCGTAAACAGCCACGCGTAGCGGATCGGCTTGATGCCGAAGTGGCCCATGTCGGCGTACAACGCCTCGGCCCCGGTCAGCACCAGCACCACCGAGCCCAGCACGATGAAGGCCTGCAGCGAATGCTCGGCCATGAAATGCACGGCGTAATACGGGTTGATCGCCACCAGCACCTCGGGCGCCTTGACGATGTTGTAGAGGCCCAGCAGCGCCAGCGAGAAGAACCACAGGAACATCACCGGCCCGAAGAAGCGGCCCACCACGCTGGTGCCATGCCGCTGGATCAGGAACAGGATCACCACGATCACCAGCGTGAGCGGAATGACCGCATGCGCCGTACTCGGCGCGGCGATCTCCAGCCCTTCCACCGCCGAGAGCACGGAGATGGCCGGCGTGATGACGACGTCGCCATAGAACATGCAGGCACCGAAAACGCCCAGCATCATCAGCAGCTTGGCGCGCGGCGACCCCGAGATGGCTGAGCGCAGCGACAGCGCCATCAGCGCCAGCACGCCGCCTTCGCCGTTGTTGTCGGCGCGCAGCACGAACATCACGTACTTGATGGTGACCACGATGGAGATCGACCAGAACAGCATCGAGATGATGCCCAGCACCGCGCCCGGAGAAAAGGCGATGCCGTGGTCGGGGCTGAAACATTCCTTGAGTGCGTACAGCGGACTGGTACCGATATCGCCGAACACCACACCCAGCGCAGCCAGGGTAATCAGGTGGAATTTGGTCGACCGGAGGGAAAGGCCTGAATTGGTATGAGATGAACCCATCTTGCTCCCTTTGCTTCTTCAAATAGAGTGCCGGCGGACAGGTTCTGGGGGCAGACGCCACCCTCGGCGGGGAGGGCTGGCCACTGTCCGGGCAGGACGCGTACTTTAGCGCACTCTACCCGTGGTGCGCTCAAAATGCCGCTGACGACATCCTGACGTTGCGCGCGCGCCTCTCGCCTGGCTTGCGGAACTTGACAGCCGCGCACGGACGCGGTTCCGGAATTGCACTGCCGCAAAAACCTTCATATCGCCTGGAACCGGCGTGGGGCAAGGCTTTGCGGCCCATACAGCGGCCGCATATCGATATGCGGTAATCGAGTTTTTCTTTCTCCCCTGCCCTTTATATACTCCGAACGAATAAAGAACCGCGTTTTACCACCATGACGGTTCTAAGCCGACACCGCACATCCACTGCCGGATTCTCCACCGAAGCCGGCCGACCTCCACCGCACAGGACACCATGACTACACGACTCTCTTCCAAAGGGCGCCTGCGGCGTCTCTTTACCACCACCCTGGCGCTGTCGCTGCTGGGCGCGCCGCTGGTGGCGCGCGCCGAAGGCACGATCCGCATCGCCCAGCAATTCGGCATCGGCTACCTGATCCTCGACGTGGTGCAGGACCAGAAGCTGATCGAAAAATATGGCAAGCAGGAAGGTGTGGACATCAAGGTCGAGTGGACCAGCCTGTCGGGCGCCACCGGCATGAACGAGGCGCTTCTGGCCGGCGCCCTGGACGTGGTCTCGGCCGGTGCGCCGCCAGCCCTGGTACTGTGGGACCGCACGCGCGGACGCCAGAACGTCAAGGCAATCGCCTCGCTGGGCTCCATGCCCAACTACCTGCTGAGCAACAATCCCAAGGTCAGGACCATCAAGGACTTCAGCGACAAGGACCGCATCGCCGTCCCGGCCGCAGGCGTCGGCTTCCAGTCGCGCACGCTGCAGATCGAAACCGCCAAGGTCTTCGGCAAGGAAGATTTCAAGCGCTTCGACAGCATCAGCGTGAGCCTCTCGCATCCGGATGCCACGGCAGCCCTGATCGCGGGCGGCTCGGAAATCAATGCGCACTTCTCCAGCCCGCCCTTCCAGTACCAGGCGCTGGAAAACAAGAACGTGCACAAGGTCATCAGCTCCTACGACATCATGGGCGGCCCGGCGACCTTCAACGTGCTCTACACCACCCAGAAATTCCACGACGAGAACCCCAAGACCTACCGCGCCTTCTACAAGGCGCTGGTGGAAGCGGCCGAGTTCGTGCGCAACAACAAGGCCAAGGCGGCCGATACCTTCATCCGCGTGCAGAAGTCCAAACTCTCGCCGGCGTTCGTGCGCAAGATCGTGGAAGACCCGGAAATCAACTTCACCGTCTCGCCCGAGCGCACCTTCGTCTATGCCGAGCAGCTGCATGCGCTGGGCGTGCTGAAGAATCGCGCCAGCAGCTGGAAGGATTACTTCTTCGAGGAAGCGTATGCACAACCCGGCAGCTGAAACCGCCAGCGTGAGCGCCGCGGCCAGCCTGCAGCCGCTGCTGCAGGTGGACCGCGTGAGCCTGCAATACCGTACCGCCACGGCCGTGGTGCAGGCCACGCATGAAGTCAGTTTCGACGTGCATCCGGCGGATCGCTTCGTGCTGCTGGGTCCCTCGGGCTGTGGCAAGTCCAGCCTGCTCAAATCGGTCGCTGGCTTCCTGCCGCCGGCCGGTGGCGAGATCCGTCTCGATGGCCAGGTGGTGCATCAGCCGGGGCCGGACCGCATCGTGGTGTTCCAGGAATTCGACCAGCTACCGCCGTGGAAGACGGTGCTGCAGAACGTGATGTTTCCGCTGCTGGCCTCGCGCACGCTGGGCAAGCGCGAAGCCGCCGAGCGCGCGCGCCATTACCTGGAGAAGGTGGGCCTGGCGCGCTTTGCCGATGCCTATCCGCATACGCTCTCGGGCGGCATGAAGGCGCGCGTGGCGATTGCCCGCGCGCTGGCGATGCAACCCAAGATGTTGCTGATGGATGAGCCCTTCGCCGCCCTCGATGCGCTGACCCGCCGCAAGATGCAGGAAGAATTGCTGGCGCTGTGGGACGAGGTGCGCTTCACCCTGCTGTTCGTGACGCACTCCATCGAAGAAGCCCTGGTGGTGGGCAACCGCATCCTGCTGCTCTCGCCCCATCCGGGCCGCGTGCGCGCCGAGATCAACAGCCATCAGTACGACTTGTCCAGCCTCGGTGGCGTGGGCTTCCAGCAGACCGCACAGCGCATCCATCGCCTGCTCTTCGATGAGGGCGGTGAGACCAGCGCGGCCAGCACAGCGGCGCCAGTCATCAATTTCAGCGATGTCCGTTTTTCTTACTAAAGACCGAAATACGCCATGCCCCAGACTCCCCCGATCCGCGACGAATACGAACTGCCGCTAACTCCCCTGCCCGGCCTGGTGCGGCAGCGCCAGTTCTCGCTGCCGCAGCGCATCTGGCAACACGGCTGGGTGCGCAAGGGTGCGATTCTTCTTTTGCTGGCGGTGATATGGGAAGGCGTTGCGCGCTGGCAGAACAATGACCTGCTGCTGCCGACCTTCCTGCAGACGGCGCAGGCCTTCATCGATGGCCTCAAGACGGGCGAACTGTTCGGCAAGACCTGGCTGTCGCTGCAGGTGCTGCTGAAGGCTTATCTGCTGGGCATCGTGGCGGCCTTCGTGCTGACCACGCTGGCGGTGTCGACGCAATTCGGGCGCGACCTGCTGGGTACGCTCACCTCAATGTTCAACCCGCTGCCGGCCATTGCGCTGCTGCCCATCGCCCTGCTGTGGTTCGGCCTGGGCCAAGGCAGCCTGATCTTCGTGCTGGTGCATTCGGTGCTGTGGGCGCTGGCGGTCAATACCTATGCGGGCTTCCTGGGCGTCTCGGACACCCTGCGCATGGCCGGCCGCAACTATGGCCTGCGCGGCCTGGGCTTCGTGCTGCAGGTGCTGGTGCCGGCCGCCCTGCCCTCCATCCTGGCGGGATTGCGCATCGGCTGGGCGTTCGCATGGCGCACGCTGATTGCTGCAGAACTGGTGTTCGGTGCCACCAGCGGCAAAGGCGGACTGGGCTGGTACATCTTCCAGAATCGCAACGAACTCTATACCGACAAGGTCTTCGCCGGCCTGGCCATGGTGATCCTCATCGGTCTGCTGGTAGAGAACCTGGTCTTCAATACGCTGGAACGCGTGACCGTGAAGAAGTGGGGCATGCAGCGCTGAGCGCGCTGCAAGTCCAGACTGGCTGTTGCTCAGGAGTTAGTTGCGTTTGCGGACTTACAGCAGCGACAGCTGGTTGGGATCCTCGCGCCGCCGCGATTGCGCCTTCCGGCGCGGGTCGATGACCTGGCCGATATCGCGGCCTTCGGTGGAAATGCCCTCGATGGCCAGCAGCAGTTTCTTGACGTGCAGCCCGCCGGCAAAGCCGGTCAGTTCGCCACCGGTGCCGATGACGCGATGGCAGGGCGCGATGATGGAAATGGGATTGCGGCCATTGGCGGCCCCCACGGCGCGCACCGCCTTGTCGTTGCCGAGCTGGCGCGCGATATCGAGATAGGTGCGGGTCTGTCCATAAGGGATGTCGAGCAGGGCCGACCATACCTGGCGCTGGAATTCGGTACCTTCGAAATGCAGCGGGATGTCGAAGCTCTCGCGTTCGCCGGCAAAATATTCGCGCAGCTGATGTTCGGTTTCGATCAGGACTGGACGGTCTTCATCTTCCACCATCTCGCCCAGGCGCACGCGCAGGGCGTCGTCGTCCTCCCACAGGATGGCCGCCAGGTGATCCCCCTTGGCCACCAGCTTGAGCAAACCGGCCGGGGAGGCCATCAGCTTGTACGCATATTCCATTGGCATCTCTTTTGTTGCGTTGAGGGGGCTGATTCTACTGTGTTACCGCTTGAGGTCGTCAAGAATGTTCCAGAAACTTCGATGGCGAAATGGATGCTGGCAGTGGATCATCGCATCCTCATATCGCAATCGACACTACGCTCATGGACAAACCCCGCAGGCCGGTGCCCGACCCGTTCGGCATATGGAAATTGCTTCCAACCAAAACTGGCGATTATCAACAAACCCTACGCAGGGAATGGGATGACCGGAGCTTGCTGCAAGCAAAAAAAAAGCGCCGATAACATCGACGCTTGCTTCACGATATTGAACGGCTTCACACCGTCAACACCGAATGTCCGCTCTCGTTGAACGCGTCATACACCCGCGTGCACACGCGGCAAAACAGATGGCTGCGCTTGACATGGTGATGCCGCAGCACCAGCTGCAGCGCCACGCCTTCGCAATGCGGGCAAGCCTCGCGCATCGGGCCGACGGGCGTGACGTCGGCGGCCAGGAAGCCATTGGGGGTCATGATGCCGTCCACGACTTCGCGCGGATCCAGCTCGACCAGTTTCAACAGCAGCGGTGCCGTGCGCTGGTAATGGCGCGTGCGTTCGCGCGGGGGAACGAGGGGACTGAAGGGCAGGGGCGGGGACGATCGGACATCCGGTTGCCGGGTGGCCATGCTCATGGGTATCTCCTGGGTGAGAACTGCTGAGACTGTTCGGATCTGCGTGAGAAGGAAGGGCGCGCGCCTCTTCCGGGTGCCGCATCCGGGCTGGCTGTTCTCTCCGGGTGGAAGCAGCTGGCGGCGCGACGAGTCTTTACTCTAGTCGGCGCCGCAGCGGACTTCAATGGCCACTCGCAAAGAAATTTTGTGTTGTCTGGACTGCAATTACTCAGGTACTGGTTATCATCGGCCAGGCAAAAAATTACGCTACGGATTTTCGAATTTGCAAGCAGAACGGCCCATGACTTTGCTTTCGCGGCATCCTGAGCGGCTGCATGCCCGAACTGCTACAAATCACCCCATTGGCTCTACAATCTCAGCATGACAACGCTCAACGACATCGAAGCCGCCGCCCTGCGGCTGCAAGGCCAGATCCTGGAGACACCCTGTGTGGAATCGCGCACGCTGTCCCAGATCGTCGGCGCCCAGGTCTTCCTGAAATTCGAAAACCTGCAATTCACCGCCTCCTTCAAGGAACGCGGCGCCTGCAACAAGATGGTCGACGTCGCCGCCAGCGAAGGCGGTGCGCGCGGCGTGGTGGCCATGTCGGCGGGCAACCATGCACAAGGCGTGGCCTATCACGCACAGCGACTGGGCTTGCCAGCCACCATCGTGATGCCGCGCTTCACGCCCGGCGTGAAGATCGAACGCACGCGCGGCTTCGGTGCCAATGTCGTGCTGCATGGCGACACCCTGGAAGCGGCCCGCACCCACGCCTACGAACTGGCCGAAAAAGAGGGCCTGACCTTCGTCCATCCCTATGACGATGAAGCCATCATCGCCGGCCAGGGCACGGTCGCGCTGGAGATGATGAAGGCGGTGCCGGACCTGGATTGCCTGGTGGTTTCCATCGGCGGTGGCGGCCTGCTGGCCGGCATGGCCGTGGCCGCGCGCGCCATCAAGCCGGAGATCGAGATCGTGGGCGTGCAGACACGCCGCTTCCCGACCATGTTCAATGCCGTCAAGGGTACGGAACACCCGGTCGGTGCCAGCACCATCGCCGAAGGCATCGCGGTCGGCACGCCCGGCACGCTGACCCGCGCCATCATCGCGCGCGAAGCCGACGAGCTGCTGCTGGTCGATGAAGGCGATATCGAACAGGCTGTGCTGATGCTGCTGGAAATCGAAAAGACCTTGGTGGAAGGGGCGGGTGCCGCCGGACTGGCAGCGCTGGTGCGCTATCCGGACCGCTTCCGCGGCAAGCGCGTGGGGCTGGTGCTGTCGGGCGGCAACATCGATCCGCTGTTGCTGACCGCCATCATCGAACGCGGCATGGTGCGCGCCGGACGCCTGGCCCGCGTCAAGGTCAGTTCACGCGACGTGCCCGGCACGCTGGCGCGCATCACCGGCATCGTCGCCGAAGCCGGTGCCAACATCGATGAAGTCCACCATCAACGCGCCTTTACGCTCTTGGCCGCGCAGAACGTGGATATCGAACTGGTGCTGCAAACCCGTGGCCGTCCGCATCTGGCGCAGGTGCTGCAAGCCTTGCGCGCGGCCGGCTTCGAGGCCGAAGAACTGCACTGACCGCAAGCCTCGCCGCCGCGCCGGATCCCGGGTTCAGCGGCGGCGATGGGACCGGATCTTCTGTTCCCGCGGCGGCAGGGCATCACCGCTATCGCCACAGCCATCACACGCACCGCCACCACAGCCCCCGCTCTTGGCGGGCGGCAGCCACCGCCGGCCCCGGGCCTGCCAC
>JGI1221J13441_10000102_pt1 | contig 44508 bp, 35 predicted proteins | sample LakVidmifraction_4_FD_13441 | JGI IMG/M metagenome (IMG submission 13441) | reverse complement strand
AAGAAAAGTGAGCGGCTGCCGGGCCGCCCCCGGCGCGTTCTCCCGACCGGAGAGAGACAAGAATTAAGCTAGAGCGCAGGAAAGCATTCCGTGCAGACTACTCAAGCAAGCAAGTAAATAATTTCCACGAAACAACAAAACAAGCCCCCAAAAGCCCCACCCGGATAAAACTGGCAAAATCTCGCCTGCGAAACACAAGATTCGATACCTCCGTGTCACCAATGCGCAGCAACAATCTCCAGCGCCAGCGCTGATTTCCGCCGAAGATCCCACTTATAACTCCAGGTTAATAATGGCTATGTGCCATCCCTTACATCCCTCAGATGAAATTCAACGACATTAGCAACGCTGCCAAAACAATGCGAAAAGCACCCCCACCAGCACCGCCCATTTTTTGCCTGCCCCCGGCCCTGACGCATGCTCAAGCGCATGCACAGCGCCAATGCCAGGCAAGTTTTCCGGCGCATAAAAACGGACCAAACGGAGACAACCCACAATGAACGCCTTGAACAAGTTCTTCCGCCTGGAAGAGAACGGCACCACCGTCCGCACGGAGTTGCTGGCCGGCCTGACCACCTTTTTGACGATGGCTTACATCATCTTCGTCAACCCCAGCATTTTGGGCGATGCCGGCATGCCCAAGGACTCGGTGTTTGTGGCCACCTGTGTGGCGGCGGCAGTGGGCACGCTGATCATGGGCCTGTATGCCAACTATCCGATTGGCCTGGCCCCTGGCATGGGCTTGAATGCCTACTTTGCCTATGCCGTGGTCAAGGGCATGGGTTTCCCGTGGCAGGCTGCGCTGGGCGCGGTGCTGATTTCGGGCTGCCTGTTCTTGCTGGTGAGCGTGCTGCGGGTACGTGAGCTGATCATCAAGAGCATCCCGCAGTCCTTGCGCACGGCCATCCCGGCAGGCATCGGGCTGTTCCTGGCGATCATTTCGCTCAAGAGCGCCGGCATCGTCGCCGCCAACCCGGCCACCTTCGTCACCCTTGGCGACCTGCACCAGCCGGCCCCGGTGATGGCCATCATCGGCTTCCTGGTCATCGTGGCGCTGGACCGATTGAAGGTGCGTGGCGCGCTGCTGATCGGCATCCTGCTGGTGACGGTGCTGTCCTTCGTCTTCGGCGGCAACCATTTCTCGGGCATCTTCGCCGCCCCGCCCTCGATCGCCCCGACCTTCCTGCAGCTGGACATCAAGGGTGCCATTTCCATGGGCCTGTTGAATGTGGTGCTGGTGTTCTTCCTGGTCGAGCTGTTTGACGCTACCGGCACCCTGATGGGCGTGGCCACCCGTGCAGGACTGATGAAGGATGGAAAGATGGAGCGCCTGAACAAGGCCCTCATGGCTGACAGCACCGCCATTGTCGCCGGCTCCCTGCTGGGCACCTCCTCCACCACCGCCTACATCGAAAGCGCTGCCGGCGTGCAGGCCGGTGGCCGCACCGGCCTGACTGCGGTCGCCATTGCCGTGCTGTTCCTGCTGTGCCTGTTCATCGCCCCGCTGGCCGGCGTGGTCCCCGCCTACGCCACGGCACCGGCACTGTTCTTCGTGGCCTGCCTGATGCTGCGCGAACTGGTGCACATCGACTGGGAAGACACCACCGAATGCGTACCGGCCGTGATCACCGCATTGGTGATGCCCTTCACCTACTCCATTGCCAATGGCCTGGCGCTGGGCTTCATCAGCTATGCCGGATTGAAGCTGCTGACGGGTCGTATGAAGGATGTATCAGTGGTAATCTGGATCATCGCCGCGATCTTCCTGTTCAAGATCATCTACCTCGGCGGTGAATGAGCGGCCACGCCGCCCCATGAAGTAAAAGGAAAAATCGAAGAGGCAGCCCGGTGACAAACCGGCCGCCTCTTCGGGATCGTGACAAGAGGGAACCCGACAATCGTCCGCAACAATCACGCGCGGACAATCCGTTTCCTCTTTTGACGACCCCGGCACGTTTCTTGAATGCCATCTGGCCACGGGAGACACCACAGGCCGGCCACCGCCCCAAGCGGAGGTGCCGCCTGAAAGCAGATCCAACAACAAGAAGCACGCCCCACGATACGCCCTGGAGCGCGCCATAAAGCAGTCTGTTTTGTAGACAATCCAAATTCGAGTAAAGCCAAATGCCAGAGACCACCCGCCCCATCCAGTTCTACTTTCGCGGCCAGACCCACGAAGTAGCAGGCCAACCCACCACCCGCACCGTTCTGCAGCATCTGCGCGAGGACCTGCATTGCACCGGCACCAAGGAAGGCTGTGCCGAAGGCGATTGCGGGGCCTGCACCGTGGTCGTGGGTGAACTGCGCGATGACCAGCTGGAACTGAAGACGGTCAATGCCTGCATTCAATTCCTGCCGACGCTGGACGGCCGCGCCTTGTTCACCGTGGAAGACCTGAAGCAGTCCGATGGCTGCCTGCATCCGGTGCAACAGGCCATGGTGGAATGCCACGGCTCGCAATGCGGCTTCTGCACGCCGGGCTTCGTGATGTCGCTGTGGGGCCTGTACCTGAAGCATGACAAGGACGGCATCACGCCCGACAAGCGCGAGATCGACGATGCCCTCTCCGGCAACCTGTGCCGCTGCACCGGCTATCGTCCCATCATCGATGCGGCACGACGTATGGGTGAATTGCCCAAGGTCGAGTTCGACCGCGAGGCCGTCAAGACTGCCCTGCGCGCCATCGACCAGGACACGCCGCTGGCCGTCACGCATGCCGGCCAGACCTTCCACGCCCCGCGCACCCTGGCACAACTGGTGCAGCTGCGTACCGACCTGCCCAAGGCGCGCATCCTGGCTGGCTCCACCGATGTGGGCCTGTGGGTGACCAAGCAGATGCGCGAGCTGGGCGATATCGTCTATATCGGCCGCGTGGAAGAACTGCGCGTCATGCAGGTGCAGGACGGCATGCTGGAGATCGGCGCCGGCGTCTCGCTGGAAGAGGCCTATGCTGAAGCCGCGCGCCACTATCCGGAAGAGCTGTCGGAACTCTGGCAGCGTTTCGCCTCCCTGCCCGTGCGCAATGCCGGCACGCTGGGCGGCAACGTCGCCAACGGTTCGCCCATCGGCGACTCCATGCCCTGGCTGATCGCACTGGGCGCGCAGATCGTGCTGGCCAGCGTGCGTGGCCAGCGCGTCATGCCGCTGGAAGATTTCTACCTGGCTTACCAGAAGTCGGCCCTGCAGCCCGATGAAGTGGTGCAGGCCGTGCGCATCCCGCTGCCGCGCAAGGACGTGCGCTTCCGGGTTTACAAACTCTCCAAGCGCTTCGACCAGGACATCTCTGCAGTCTGCGCCGCCTTCGCGCTGCGCATGGACGGCGACACCATCGCCGAGGCGCGCATCGCCTTCGGCGGCATGGCCGCCACCCCAAAGCGCGCGGCCCACGCCGAAGCGCTGCTGCAAGGCGGCACCTGGAGCGAAGCGCAAGTGCAGGCAGCCATGGCCGCCCTGGCGCAGGATTACGCACCGCTGTCGGACATGCGGGCCAGCGCCGCCTATCGCTTGCGCACGGCGCAGAACCTGCTCTATCGCTATTGGCTGGAAACGCGCACCGATGCGCCCCTGGCGCGCCAGGATGTGCGCGCCTTCGCGGTCAGCGCCGCGTGAAGCCCTTGGACCGAACCTGCAGGAGAACCGCATGAACAAGCAAACCGAACAATTCCTCAACACCCTGGTGCAACCGCCCAAGGACTGGGCCACCGTGGGCAAGCCGCATCCGCATGAATCGGCAATCCTGCACGTGACCGGCGAAGCCACCTATACCGACGACATCGCCGAACTGCACGGCACCCTGCATGCGGCGCTGGGCCTGTCGCAGAAGGCCCATGCACGGGTGCGCGGCATCGACCTGGAGAAGGTCAAGGCCGCTCCGGGGGTGCGTGCCGTCTTCACCGCTGCCGATATCCCGGGCGAAAACGAATGCGGTGCCATCATCCATGACGACCCGGTACTGGCCGATGGCCTGGTGCAATACGTGGGCCAGCCGGTCTTCATCGTGGTGGCCGACAGCCATGACCAGGCCCGCCGCGCGGCGCGCCTGGCCGTGATCGACTACGAAGAACTGCCGCCCATCCTGACCCCGCGTGATGCCCATGCGGCGCAATCCTACGTGCTGCCGCCGATGCATCTCTCGCGCGGCGAACCGGCAGTGGCGCTGGCGCTGGCACCGCACAAGCTGCGCGGGCAGTTCGATGTGGGCGGGCAGGAACAGTTTTATCTGGAAGGACAGATCTCCTATGCCATCCCCAAGGAGGGACGCGGCATGCACGTGTATTGCTCGACCCAGCACCCCAGCGAGATGCAGCACCACATTGCCACCGTCCTGAAACTGGCTTCGCACGATGTGCTGGTGGAATGCCGGCGCATGGGCGGCGGCTTCGGCGGCAAGGAATCGCAATCGGCGCTGTGGGCTTGCGCTGCGGCCGTTGCAGCGGCCAAGCTGCGGCGACCGGTGAAGCTGCGCGCCGACCGTGACGACGACATGATGGTCACCGGCAAGCGCCACTGCTTTGCCTATGATTACGAGATCGGGTATGACGATGACGGGCGCATCCTTGCGGCCAAGATCGACATGATCTCGCGCGCCGGTTTCTCGGCCGACCTGTCCGGCCCGGTGGCCACGCGCGCGGTCTGCCACTTCGACAATGCCTACTATCTCTCGGACGTGGAAATCCACGCCATGTGCGGCAAGACCAACACGCAATCCAATACCGCCTTCCGTGGCTTCGGCGGACCGCAGGGTGCGCTGGCCATCGAGTACATCCTCGACGACATCGCCCGCAACCTGGGACGCGATCCACTGGAGATCCGCCGCAACAATTTCTACGGGCCCAGCGATGCCGAGGGACCGGAGGCACGCAACGTCACTCACTACGGCCAGAAGGTGGAAGACAACGTCATCCATGGCCTGGTCGATCAGCTCGAACGCAGCAGCCGTTATCAAGAACGCCGCCGCGCCGTGGCCGAGTTCAATGCGGGCAGCACGGTGTTGAAAAAAGGCCTGGCGCTCACGCCGGTGAAGTTCGGCATTTCCTTCAACGTGCCGCACCTGAACCAGGCCGGCTCGCTGGTGCACGTCTACACCGATGGCTCGGTGCTGGTCAATCACGGTGGTACCGAGATGGGCCAGGGCTTGAACACCAAGGTCGCGCAGGTAGTGGCCAACGCCCTGGGCGTGCCGCTGGAGAAGGTGCGCTGCACCGCCACCGATACCAGCAAGATCGCCAACACCTCGGCCACCGCCGCCTCCACCGGCAGCGACCTCAACGGCAAGGCAGCGCAGGATGCTGCCCTGCAGATCCGCGCACGGCTGGCCGATGTGGCGGCTCGTCATTTTGGCGTGGAGGCCGCAACGGTGCGCTTTGCCGATGGCCTGGTGCTGGCGGGAGAGCAATCCCTGCCCTTCGTCGAACTGGTGATGAAGGCATACCTGCAACGGGTGCAGCTGTGGTCCGACGGTTTCTATTCCACACCGAAGGTGCATTGGGATGCCAAGCGCATGCACGGCCATCCCTTCTTCTATTTCGCCTATGCGGCGGCGGTGTCGGAAGTGGTGATCGATACCCTCACCGGCGAATGGAAACTGCTGCAGGCCGACCTGCTGTATGACGCTGGCGAAAGCCTGAACCCGGCGCTGGACATCGGCCAGGTCGAAGGCGGTTTCATCCAGGGCATGGGCTGGCTGACCACCGAGGAACTGTGGTGGAACAAGGACGGCAAGCTGATGACGCATGCCCCTTCCACCTACAAGATCCCGGCCATCTCGGATTGTCCGGAAGCCTTCCGCACGGAACTGTATGCCAACAGCAATGTGTCCGACACCATCCACCGCTCCAAGGCGGTCGGTGAACCGCCGCTGCTGCTGCCGTTCTCGGTGTTCCTGGCGATCCGCGATGCGGTCTCGTCGGTAGGCGCGCATCGCATCAATCCGCCGCTGCGCGCACCGGCCACCAGCGAGGCCATCCTCGATGCGGTCGATGCCGTGCGCGCGGCCACGCTCACCCAGTAATACGCGGCGGAGAAACATCATGAGCACATGGTTGAGCGCATTACGCCGGATGCAGCAGGAAAGCGTCCCGGCAGTGCTGGTGACGGTAGCGCAGATCCAGGGATCAACCCCGCGCGAGCCGGGCGCGCGCATGCTCTACACCGCCGAGGGCCAGTTCGACACCATCGGCGGTGGCCACCTCGAATGGCGTGCGGCGCAGATCGCGCGGGCCATGCTGGCGGCGGATTCCGACGCGCTGGCCGATCAGCGACGGCTGGAACGCATCGCGCTAGGGCCGAGCCTGGGACAGTGTTGCGGCGGTGTGGTGTTTCTCTGCTTCGAGCGTATCGATGCCGGGGCCACCTCCTTGCGCACCTGGCAGGCGCTGGAACAGGCCTGGTGCAGCGGCACTGACCGCTGGCGCGCCTTGCCGCTGGATCACGACGCGCCCCAGCAACTGCTGGAGAACGATGCATCTGGCCTCGGCCTGCCGCAGGAGGTCATCCGTCACGCACGCCAGACACAGCTGGTGCGCGACGGCCAGGGCCGCCGCTGGCTGCTCGATCTGTGCCGGGCGCATCAGCCGCAGGTGGTGCTGTTCGGCGCCGGCCATGTGGGGGCGGCCATCGTCAAGGTCTTGTCGACCTTGCCTTGCCGGGTGCTGTGGGTGGATGAGCGCGAGGACATGTTTCCTCACGGCCTGCCGCCGCAGATCCGCATCGAGGCCACTGACGTGCCCAATGCCGCGGTCGACATGGCCGAACCCGGCGCGTATTATCTCGTGATGACCCACAGCCACGCCCTCGACCAGCAACTGAGCGAACGCATCCTCAAGCGTGAAGATGCAGCATGGTTCGGGCTGATCGGGTCCATCACCAAGCGCAAGCAGTTCGAGCATCGCCTGTCTGAACGCGGATTCTCGGCGGCGCAGCTGGAACGTATCACCTGTCCCATCGGCATCCCCGGAATCTACGGCAAGGAACCCGCCAGCATCGCCATTGCGGTGGTGGCGCAACTGATGCAACTGTGGGAACTGCGCTTTACCCAACCCAAACCCAAGGCATGGCCACTGAGTCTGGCCACACACGCTCTGGACGGCAGAGGCTGAAGGAACACCCTGCCGTCACCCCTTCCGGGAATCCTGTCGACACGTTTTGGCTGATCGCACCGGATTCCCCTTCGATTCCACTCTCGCAACACGGAAAGCATCGTCACGACGATGCCTTCCAGTATGATGACCACTGAATCGACGGCCCGCGCCCGTGCGCGCGGCGCCGCCTGCATCGAGGAAACACCATGAGCCCATCCCTGCAAGCCTACCGCGCCAGCCTGCTGTATTTCACCAACGATCCCGCCTTCGACGAACACGCCACCCAATGGCACAGCGATGGCCTGCTGCTGGTGCAAGACGGCAAGATCCAGGCCGCCGGCGACTACGCCACGCTGGCCGCAACCCTGCCGCCCGGCACCGCCATCGAAGACCTGCGCGGCAAGATCCTTTGCCCCGGCTTCATCGACACCCACATCCACTATCCGCAGACCGACATCATCGGTTCGCCAGCACCGGGATTGTTGCCCTGGCTGGACAACTACACCTTCCCGGCCGAGCGCCGCTTCCAGCAGCCGGAACACGCCTCCGAGGTGGCCGATTTCTTCCTGGCCGAACTGCTGCGCAACGGCACCACCAGTGCGGCCGTGTATTGCACGGTGCATCCGCAGTCAGTGGATGCCTTCTTTGCGGCCAGCCATGCACGCAACCTGCGCATGGTGGCCGGCAAGTGCCTGATGGATCGCAATGCGCCGGATTTCCTGCGTGATACGGCCGAGTCGGGCGTGCGCGAGAGCGAGGAGCTGATCGGGCGCTGGCACAACAAGGGACGCCAGCATTACGCCATCACCGTGCGCTTTGCACCGACCTCCACCCATGAACAGATGAAGCTGGCCGGGGAGCTGGCGGCGCAGTATCCGGACACGTATATACAAACCCACGTGGCCGAAAATACGGACGAAGTGAAATGGGTGAAGGAGCTCTATCCCGATGCCCGCAGCTACCTGGACGTGTATGACGGCTACGGCCTGATGCGCCAGCGTGCGCTGTATGCGCACTGCATCTGGCTGGACGACCAGGATCGTGCGCGCATGGCGGCCACGCAATCGGCCGCCACCTTGTGCCCGACGTCCAACCTGTTCCTGGGCAGCGGCCTGTTCGATTTTGCCCGTGCCGATGCGGCGCGCGTGCCGCTGTCGCTGGCCACTGACGTGGGCGGCGGCACCAGTTTCTCGATGCTGCAAACCATGAACGAGCTCTACAAGGTCGCCCGCATGGGCGGCACCTACCTGCCGGCGCAGCGCATGTTCTATCTGGCTACGTTAGGCGGTGCCCGCGCGCTTCAGCTGGAAGGGACCATCGGCAGCTTCACGCCGGGCTGTGACGCCGACTTCATCGTGCTCGATCCGCAGGCCACACCCTTGCTGGCGCGCCGCAGTGCTACCACCGACAGCCTGGAGGAACAATTGTTCGCACTGGCCATCCTGGGTGACGACCGTGCCATCGCCGCGACTTATTCGGCGGGGGTGCGGGTGCATCAGCGCTGAATTCATTCATATCGGTCCCGATTCGGGGGAAGCCGGGCTTGCCGTTGAGGCAAGCCCGGTTTTTCTGAGAGACTTCATTTTGTGACCATTGATCCAACTTTTTCGCATGCGTGGAAGCGTGAATTAAAGGAAGATCCAGGCCGGATCAATTCTGGTCTGCCGAGGAATGTGCGAAGCCTATGAAGCCCTTTAATATTTGCCCGACCTGTGCCGGTCAAGGAACTGTTCACTATGTCGTCTCGACGGAAAACCGCACATTCAAAGGAGAGACGTTCATCGTACCGGTGCAATATTTCTCCTGCGAGCGCTGCAAAGAAAGTTTCCAGACAATGGAAATGGAAGACAGCTTGGTCAAGGCCCGCGAAATGTACTGGGCAAAGAGTCGCATAGCGAGAAGTAGCGATTGAATGCTCTGCTTGGATGACTTGACCGACACCCGCCTTGCAGTCGCCCGGGTCACCGAGTGCTGCTGAATCCCCTCAGCGCGGCTGATAAAGATAAAGGAAAGCCTCCACCGCCCGCTCCGCCGAAGTCCGCAGCTGATCCGGCGGAATCTCGGTGACCACATTGAGCATGCGCACGTCCATCCATTCTGCTTCGATCAGCGCCCGGAACTGCATGGCGGCAATCCAGGGATCGCCCGCATGCAGCTTGCCCTCGTCCATCTTGACCTTCAGAAAATCGGCAATGCGCGTCCAGCCACGTTTGGGTCCGCGCTCGTACAAGAGCGGCCCCAGTTCCGACTTGCCGGCGTAATACATCCCCAGCCGCTTCACCGCCACAATCTCCGGCCGGAACACCACGCCCAGATAATGATTCGCCAGCCGCAATAAACCTGCGCGTACTTCGTCTTCGTTACGCAAGGCCATGAACAATTCTTCAAACTGGCAACCCACCTGCTTGATCATCACCTCCACGAAGATCTCTTCCTTGGAGCTGAAATAGTTGTACAGCGTGGCCTTGGAGCCCCCGATACGGGCCGAGATTTCCGCCATGGAGGCGCCTTCGAAACCGATTTCGTTGAATACCTCGGCAGCGATGTCGATCATCTGCTGCCGCCGTTCTTCACTCTTCTTGCGCATGATTGTCCTGTAATGCCGGCCAGAAAACCGGCCAATCCCGAATTATAGGCGACGATGCCGCCGAAAGCCGCCTGATTGCCCTCAAATCGCGGCCAAAAAAACCTGTTGCGGCAATGCCGCGAAAAGACGAGCAATTTATCGCAAAGCGCCTTGACACTTCATGAAAGCCAATACTATACTGAACTGTACAGTTAATAAACACCTGATTTTCTGATTCAGTCGTTCACTCCACTCTCCACGCAAATGAACAAGAACTCATCTCTCCCCGACCAGCGCGCGCCCTATCCGGCGCTGCGGTCCGAGCGGCCTACCCTGCCGTGGCGGCGGACGGCGGCAGTCTCGGCGGCCGTGCTGACAGCGGCGCTCATGGCCGGCTGTGCTTCCTTCACCGATCTCGGTGCGCGCGCCGAACCCAAGTCCATCGACCAATACCAGAGCAGCCAGACCCTGGCCGCCACGGCCGTGCAGACCGCCTGGCCGAGCGACCAATGGTGGACGGTCTACGGTGATGCCCAGTTGAATGCCCTCATCGCCGAAGCCCTGCAAAGCGCGCCCTCGATGGCCGTGGCCAAGGCCCGCCTGATGAAGGCCGAGGGCACGGCCCAGCAGCAAGGCGCGGCGCTCTATCCGCAGGTGAGCGGCAATGCCTCGCTGGACCGCATGAAGCAGTCCTACAACAATGGCGTGCCGCCGGACTTCGTGCCCAAGGGCTACAACAACGAAACCCGCACCACGCTGGACTTCAGCTACGAAATCGACTTCTGGGGCAAGAACCGCGCCGCGCTGGCGGCGGCCACCTCCGAACTGGAAGCCAGCCGGGCCGATGCCGCCCAGGCGCGCATCACCCTGGCCACCTCGATTGCCTCGGCCTACGCCGACCTGGCCCAGCTCTACGCCCAGCGCGATACCAATGAAGCCGCGCTCAAGGTGCGTGAAGAAACCCTGGACCTGTTCAACCAGCGCTTCACCAACGGGCTGGAGACGCGTGGCTCGGTCAAGCAGATGGAAGCGCGCCGCGCCATTGCCCAGGCCGACCTCAAAGCCACCGACGAATCCATCGCCCTGCAACGCAACAAGCTGGCCGCACTGGCCGGGGCCGGCCCGGATCGCGGCATGCAGCTGGCGCGTCCGCAGATCGACCTGTCCAAGCCCTTCGGCCTGCCCGCGCAACTGCCGGTGGAACTGCTGGGCCGTCGTCCCGACATCGTGGCCGCGCGCCTGCGTGCCGAAGCGGCAGGCAAGCAGATCAAGGTGGCGCGTGCTGCCTTCTATCCGAATGTGAACCTGTCGGCCTACTTCGGCTTCCAGTCGCTGGGCATCGACATGCTTACCCGCAGCGGCTCCGACATCGGCAGCTTCGGCCCGGCGATCTCGCTGCCCATCTTCAATGGCGGCCGCCTGCGCGGACAATTCCGCTCGGCCAGCGCCAGCTATGACGAAGCCGTGGCCAACTATGACCAGGCCGTCACACAGGCCCTGCAGGATGTGGCCGACGTCGGCGTGAGCGAGAAGGCCCTGGCCGGACGACTGCAGGACGTACAAGCTGCAGCCGACGCAGCAGAAGAGGCCTATCGCATCGTCAGCAACCGCTACAACGGCGGCCTCAACACTTACCTGGACGTGCTCAATGCGCAGGACACGCTCATCAGCAACCTGCGCCAGCTCTCCGACCTGCGCTCGCGCCTGTTCACCCTGGATGTCGCGCTGGTGCGCGCCCTGGGCGGCGGCTACCGCGCCGCCGACGACAGCAAGAGCCAAGACAGCGCCACCGCGCCCCACACCGAACAGCAAGCGAAAGGTTGAACATCATGTCCCACAGCGATTCCCAAGCGGCCCACACCCTGGCCGAAGAAAACCGTCAGCGCAATGAAGCGGCCACCAAGGCCGCCGCTGCGCAAAAGCGCAAGAAGCTCTTTGCCATCTTCGGCGGCGTGGTCGCCATCGCCGCCATCGGCTATGGCACCTACTGGTACCTGATCGGCTCGCGCTACGTCGAGACCGACAATGCCTACACCGCAACCGAAGTGGCCACCGTCACCCCGGCCATCAATGGCATCGTGGCTGCCGTTGACGTGGTCGATACCCAGGCCGTCAAGAAGGGCGACGTGCTGGTGCGCATCGATGATGCCGATGCCAAGCTGGCCGTGGACCAGGCCGCCGCCGACCTGGACCGCACCGAGCGCAAGGTCAAGGGCTACTTCGCCAACGATGCCGGCCTGGCCGCCCAGGTGCTGGCCCGTGAGGCCGAGCAGAAGCGTGCCAGTGCCCAGTTGCTGTCGGCGCAGGCCGATATGAAGCGCGCCGAGATCGACCTGCAGCGCCGCGAGGCACTGGCCAAGTCGGGTTCGGTGTCAGGTGAAGAATTGAGCAATGCGCGCACTGCCCTGCTGACCGCCCAGGCCAACCTGAAAGCCGCTGAAGCTGCCGAAGTGCAGTCCCGCGCCAACATCAAGGCGACCCAGGGTGCGCAAAAGGCCAGTACCGTACTGACGGCCAATACCACCGTGGACGACAACCCGGAAGTGGTCCTGGCCCGCACCAAGCTGGATCAGGCCAAGCTGGATCTCGAACGCACCGTGCTGCGCGCCCCGGTGGATGGCGTCATCGCCCGCCGCCAGGTGCAGGTCGGCCAGCGCGTGCAGACTGGTGCCAGCCTGCTGTCGGTGGTGCCGCTGCAGCAGATGCACGTGGATGCCAACTTCAAGGAAGGACAACTGACCAAGGTGCGCATCGGCCAGCCGGTGACCATGAAGGCGGACATTTATGGCGGCTCGGTGGAATACCACGGCGTGGTCACCGGCCTCTCCGGTGGTACCGGTTCGGCCTTTGCGGTGATCCCGGCGCAGAACGCCACCGGCAACTGGATCAAGGTGGTGCAGCGCCTGCCGGTGCGCATCTCGCTGGATCCCAAGGAACTGGCGCAGCGTCCGCTGTCGGTGGGCCTGTCGATGGTGGTGGAGATCGATACGCGCGGCCAGATGCAGGCCGGTGACGCTCAGCCCAAGTCGGCCAGCACCGAGACCCGGGCCGGCGCGCTGTAAACCGGCGAGCACAAGGAAAGACTCATCATGTCATCCACAACAAGCGCAGCGGCGGGCGACCTGCCCGCCCCCAAGCCTGCCGCCCAGCCCGGCCTCTTCGAGGCCCCGCTGACCGGCGGCCAGCTGGTGGGCGCCGGCATCCTGCTGGCCGCCGCCAACTTCATCGCGGTGCTCGACACCACCATTGCCAACGTCTCGGTCTCGACCATCGCCGGGGCGCTGGGCGCCTCGACCAGCCAAGGCACCTACGTCATCACCTCCTATGCGGTGGCCGAAGCCATCACCGTGCCCCTGACCGGCTGGCTGGCCAATCGCTTCGGCACGGTGCGCGTGTTCATCCTGTCGATGGTCATGTTCGGGCTGTTCTCGGCCCTGTGCGGCCTGGCCAATTCGCTGGGCATGCTGATCGCCTTCCGCGTCATGCAGGGCCTGGCCGGTGGTCCGCTGATGCCGCTGTCACAAACCCTGCTGCTGCGCATCTTCCCCAAGGAAAAAGCGCCGGCTGCCGTGGGCCTGTGGGCCATGACCACGCTGGTGGCACCGATTGCCGGCCCGATACTGGGCGGGGTGCTGTGCGACCAGTACAGCTGGCCCTACATCTTCTGGATCAACGTGCCGGTGGCGCTGATTTGCGGCTATCTCGGCTGGCGCATGCTCAAGCGCTTCGAGACCAAGACCAGCAAGCTGCCCATCGACCGCGTCGGGCTGATCCTGATGGTGGTCTGGGTGGCCGCCCTGCAGTTGATGCTCGATGAAGGCAAGGAGAAGGACTGGTTCGCCTCCACCGAGATCGTGCTGCTGGCCGTGACCGCCGTGGTGTTCTTCATTGCCTTCCTGATCTGGGAGCTGACCGAGCACAATCCCATCGTGGATCTGCGGGTGTTCCGCCATCGCGGCTTCACCGCCAGCGTGACCACCATCTGCCTGGCCTTCGGTGCCTTCTTCGGCTCGGTGGTGTTGACACCCCTCTGGCTGCAGGGCTACATGGGCTACACCGCCACCTGGTCGGGCTGCATTTCGGCGCTGACCGGCATCCTGGCCGTGTTGACCGCACCCATGGTGGCCAAGATGTCCACCACCGTCGATGCGCGCAAGCTGGTCTGCATCGGCGTGACCTGGCTGGGCTTCATCACCTTCCTGCGGGCCTTCAACAACACCGACATGTCGTTCTTCCAGATCGGCTGGCCCTTGTTCCTGCAGGGGATCGGACTGCCGCTGTTCTTCGTGCCGCTCACCGGCCTGGCGCTCTCCAGCGTGAACGAGGAAGAGACCGCATCGGCGGCCGGCCTGATGAGCTTCTGCCGCACCATGGCCGGGGCGATTGCGACCTCCATCGTCAATACCAGCTGGGAAAACGACGCCACCTACTTCCACGCCGAACTGTCCGGCCTGGTCGACCGCAGTGGCGATGCGGTCAATGCCATGATGGCCTCGGGCATGAGTGCCGAGCAGGCCACCGGCTCGCTGGCGCAGACGGTGCAGAACCAGGCCGTGATGCTGGCCACCAACCACATCTTCATGATGGCGGCGGTGTCCTTCTCGCTGGCAGCGCTGGCGGTGTGGCTGGCACCGAAACCGACGCGGGTGGCCGATACGAGCTCGGCGCACTGATCGACAAGCTCTCCCCCACAGTCCGTCTCCCCCCTGCGGACTGGGCAGGCGGCCACTTCGGTGGCCGCCTGTTTTTTTGGGCCCAAGGCTTGATTGAACAGTCAAAAAAATCGAACTTTCTGGACATGCGCTCGCTTCTTTGTCCTGCTTCAGCCCCATGCAGGGCGCTACCCTTGGCTGCACTCCCCCAATGCGCGTACAATCCCGGCTCAAGCATGCGGACCACGGTCCGCATTTTTGATTTATGGCGGCCCGCCCGGCGCGGCCGCCAGGCTGACTTCCCGCCGCCCGCCGTGGCCTGATGACACCGTGGCCCGCCCGCGCGGCCCTGCATTCCCGAACTTGCAAGAAGCGATCCCTGCATCGCCACCCAGACTCATGACCAAAGACCTCGCCGCCCACACGCCAATGATGCAGCAGTACCTGCGCATCAAGGCCGACCATCCCAACACGCTGGTGTTCTACCGGATGGGCGATTTCTATGAACTCTTCTTCGAGGATGCCGAAAAGGCCTCGCGCCTGATGGGCGTCACCCTCACCCAGCGCGGCTCCTCCAACGGCAACCCGATCAAGATGGCGGGCGTGCCCTTCCACTCGGTCGAGCAATACCTGGCGCGCCTGATCAAGCTCGGCGAATCGGTGGCGATCTGCGAACAGATCGGCGACCCGGCCACCAGCAAGGGGCCGGTGGAGCGCAAGGTGGTGCGGGTCGTCACGCCCGGCACCCTGACCGATTCCGACCTCTTGCCCGAGAAATCCGAGCGCTGCCTGCTGGCCATGCAGCTGCTGCCCTCCAAGTCGCGCAAGCAGATGCAGGTCGGCCTGGCCTGGCTGTCCATGGCCAGCGGCGCGCTGAAGATGATGGAATTCACGGTCGAGAGCAGCTTGCTCGATGGCCGCGTGAAGCAGGAACTGGAACGCATCTCGGCCGCCGAGGTGCTGGTGGCCGATGGCCAGCTGGAGCAGTGCGAGCCGCTCCTGCCCAACCGCGCCGTGACAGTGCCGGACTGGCATTTCGACCAGCCCAGCAGCGAGAAGGCCCTGCTCGATCAACTGGGCGTGGCCACCCTGCACGGCTTCGGTGCCGATGGCCTGGGCCCGGCCATCTGTGCCGCCGGTGCCCTGCTGCGCTATGCGCAATCGACCCAGGGGCGCGGCTTGCAGCACGTGCGCACGCTCACGGTCGAATCCGAAAATGAATTCATCGGCCTGGATGCCGCCACCCGCCGCAACCTGGAACTGACCGAAACCATCCGCTCGCAGGATGCCAATGCTTTGGCCCCGACGCTGTTCTCCACGCTGGACCACTGCCGTACCGCGATGGGCTCGCGCCTGCTGCGCCACTGGCTGCATCACGCCCTGCGCGACCAGCAAGTCGCGCGCGAACGCCATGCCGCCATCAATGCACTGATGCGCACCGATGCCTGCTCGGGCCTGTCGGCCACGCTGGCGGCCGTGCCCGACATCGAACGCATCACCACCCGCATCGCCCTGCTCTCGGCCCGTCCGCGCGACCTGGCGGGCTTGCGCAGCGGCCTGCAGCAGCTGGGTTCATTGCGTGCTTACGTGGAGATGTGCGGCCGCGACGCTGAAGCACCGCTGCTGGGCAAGTTGCACGAAGACCTGGCCACGCCCGTGGAATGTCTGGACCTGCTGGAACGCGCCATCATGCTGGAGCCCGCCGCCATGGTGCGCGACGGCGGCGTGATCGCGCGCGGCTACGACGCTGAACTCGATGAACTGCGCGGCCTGTCGGAAAACGCGGGCCAGTACCTGCTGGAACTGGAAGCGCGCGAGCGCGAACGCACCGGCATCGCCAACCTGCGGGTGGAATACAACAAGGTACATGGCTTCTACATCGAGGTCACCCACGGCCAGACCGACAAGGTGCCAGAGGACTATCGCCGCCGCCAGACCCTGAAGAATGCCGAACGCTACATCATCCCCGAGCTGAAGGCCTTCGAGGACAAGGCGCTCTCGGCGCAGGAACGTTCACTGTCGCGCGAAAAATTCCTCTACGAACAGCTGCTCAATGACATGGGCGCGCATATCGTGCGCCTGCAATCCATCGCCCACGCCCTGGCCCAGCTCGACACCCTGGTGGCCCTGGCCGACCATGCCGTGCGCAACAACTGGTGCGCGCCGCAACTGGTCGATGAGCCCTGCATCCAGATCGAGCAAGGCCGCCATCCGGTGGTGGAAAACCAGATCGAACGCTTCATCGCCAATGACTGCCAGCTCGCCGCCGAGCGCAAGCTGCTGCTCATCACCGGTCCCAACATGGGTGGTAAATCGACCTTCATGCGCCAGGTGGCGCTGATCACGCTGCTGGCCTACGTGGGTAGCTTCGTGCCCGCCACCAGCGCGGTGATCGGACCGATCGACCGCATCTTCACCCGCATCGGCGCGGCCGATGACCTGGCCGGGGGCCGCTCCACCTTCATGGTGGAGATGACCGAATCCGCCTCCATCCTCAACAACGCCACCGAGCATTCGCTGGTGCTGATGGATGAGGTCGGACGCGGCACCTCGACCTTCGACGGCCTGGCCCTGGCCTGGGCGATTGCCAAGCACCTCATCGACGTGACGCGCAGCTTCACGCTGTTTGCGACCCACTACTTCGAACTGACGCAACTGCCCGAGATCCACCCGACGGCCGCCAACGTGCACCTGTCGGCCGTGGAGCACAAGGACAGCATCGTGTTCCTGCATGCCGTGCAGAGCGGCCCGGCCTCGCAGAGCTACGGGCTGCAGGTGGCGCAGCTGGCGGGGGTGCCGGCCCCGGTGATCCGCGCGGCGCGCAAGCATCTGTCGGCGCTGGAAAGCCAGTCCATGCAGCCGACGCCGCAGTTCGACCTGTTCAGCGCCCCTTCCTTCATGGAAACGCAAGCGGAAACTGAAGAAGCGGACCATGAACGCAATCCCGCCAGCGCGGTCGAACCCGATCCGCTGGCCCAGGCGCTGCTGCAATCGCTGGACGGCATCGATCCCGATGCCCTGACGCCGCGCCAGGCGCTGGATGCGCTCTACCAGTTGAAGGCCCTGAGCCGGGGACAATAACAACACCACGGGGACGCCGGCTTCGTGCCGCCCTTTGAACCGCAGAGAGACTGCATGCCGATCCGCCCGATCCGACGCATCCTGCTGTGCACCTGCTTCACCGCTGCCATCCTGATGGCGGGCGGTGCGGCGCGGGCTGCCGGGCAGGATTTCTCGTTCGGCGTGATCAACCATGCCGCGCCCGGCGTCAAGGGCGACCAGGCGCTGCGCCAGGCCCTGACCGAGACCGATGCCGACAACCTGGCCTTCGTGGTGGTCAATGGCATCAAATCTCCCTCCGAAAGCTGTGATGACGCGCTTTATGCCGAGCGCCACGAGATGCTCTCGCAGGCACAGAACGGCATCTTCGTGTCGCTGGCTGGCAGCGACTGGATCACCTGCCGCGACCGCGAGAACCGCTCGGACGCCATCGAACGCCTGGCCCGCATGCGCGAGATCTTCTATGCCAGCGAATTCTCGCTGGGCGCGAGCCGGCTGCCGATGCTGCGCCAGTCGCTCACGCCCAAGTTCCGCAGCTATGCCGAGAACACCCGCTGGGAAATCGGCAACGTGCTCTTTGCCACCGTGAACCTGCCGGCGGCCAACAATCACTTCCTGCTCGATGGCGGCCGCAACAACGAGTTCGAGGACCGCCTCATCGCCAACCGCAACTGGCTGCAGCACCTGTTCGCCTTTGCTGCCTTGAAGAAGAGCGCGGCCATCGTCTTCTTCAGTGATGGCAATCCCTTCGGTCCGCCGCCCAAGCGTTCCTTCTTCCGCACCCAGCGCGATGGCTTTGCCGAGACACGCAAGCTGTTCTCCGAGCTTGCCGGCAAGTTCCAGGGGCGGGTGCTGGTGGTACATGCCCAGGGCGGCAAGAACAAGGCACCCGCCCATATCCTCTGGACCGGCAACCTGGGCAGTGTGGGCGTGGGTGAGCGCTGGCTCAAGGTGGTGGTGGATGACCATCTGCCACAGCTGTTTGCGGTGGCCGATGCCGATGGAGAACGGCGCTAGCTGCCCGATGCCAGATACCAGACCCTTGCCGGTAAACGGATTTTTACGGTTTAAATGAAGAAAAACGCCCGCAGAGCGCATCTGCGGGCGTTTTTGCATGGTCGCCGGAAGGAAAATCCCGATTTCCGGGATCGGCTTGCGGCGCTGCGATCAGAGTTCAGCGATCAGAATTCAGCGATCAGTTCAGCGGCTGGCTGCGGAAGTGGTCGCCGGCGTCGCCTTCATCTTCATCATCGTGGTGATGATGGTGGCCGTGGGCACCGTGGACGTGACCGTGGGCCACTTCTTCTTCGGAGGCAGCGCGCACTTCGGTGACCGCCAGTTCAAAGCGCAGCGCAATGCCGGCCAGCGGGTGGTTGCCATCGAGCACGGCCTTGCCGTCCGCCACTTCGGTGACGGTGAAGATGACCGACTCTTCGCTGTCGTCATCGGGCGAACCTTCGAACTGCATGCCCACTTCCAGCGGTTGCGGCAGGCGCTCGACCGGCTCGATCTTGACCAGCTCGGAATCGTATTCGCCGAAGGCATCTTCCGGCTCGACCTGGATGGTGGCGCTGTAGCCAACTTCCTTGCCGTCGAGCGCTTCTTCGATCTTGGGCAGGGTGTTGTGATAGCCGCCGTGCAGGTAGACCATCGGCTCGCTGCTTTGCTCGATCAGGTTGTTCTGGGCATCCGACAGCTTGTAGTTGACGGAAACGACGGTATTCTTCGCGATCTTCATCGTAAGGGTCCTTTGTATCGATAGTGGTGCGGGAGCGGCAGCTGCTGCGGAAGCGTCGCGCGGGACACCTGCCACCCGGGTTGGGGCCTAAGAACCATCCCCTTGCCATTCCCGCGAGGCAAGGACGCTTTCAAAAACGGTATCTCGACTCCGCGATTATACCTGCATCAAACTTGGTCGCCGCCAATGGCGTACGGCTGCGCTGGCACCTCTATAATGGCGACCATGAAAAAACTCGATCTGCTCGGCGGCATCACGCCCGCCCAATTCCTGCGTGACTACTGGCACAAGAAGCCGCTCCTGATCCGCAACGCCATCCCCGGTTTCACCGCACCGCTGCCGCGCCAGGAACTGTTCGACCTGGCCCGCCGCGATGATGTCGAATCGCGCCTCATCACCCATCGCACCGATGGCTGGGACATGCAGCACGGCCCCTTCAACAAGCTGCCGCCCCTGAAGCAAAAGGCCTGGACCCTGCTGGTGCAGGGCGTGAACCTGCACCATCCGGCCGCCGATGCCCTGCTGCGCCAGTTCCGCTTCGTGCCCGATGCACGCCTGGACGACCTGATGATCAGCTACGCCACCGATGGCGGCGGCGTCGGTCCGCACTTCGATTCCTATGATGTCTTCCTGCTGCAGGCCCACGGACAACGCCGCTGGCGCATCAGCGCGCAAGACGACCTGACGCTGGAAGAAGGCGTGCCGCTGAAGATCCTCAGCCACTTCGAAGCCGAACAGGAATTCGTGCTGGAACCGGGCGACATGCTCTACCTGCCGCCGCAATACGCGCATGACGGCGTGGCCATCGGCGAATGCATGACCTATTCGGTCGGCTTCCGCTCGCCGGCCTACCAGGAACTGGGCGAATCCTTCCTGGAATTCATGATGGATACCATCGACCTGTCCGGCCGCTATGAAGATCCTGACCTGAAAGCCACCGCCAAGCCGGCCGAGTTGCCGCTGGACATGGTGGCGCGCATCCGCGACGAGCTCAACAAGATCCGCTTCACCGACGATGACATCACCATCTTCCTGGGCGAGCATCTGTCAGAGCCCAAACCCAGCGTTTTCTTCGAAGCACGGACCGAGGAATTATCTTTTGCTCGCTTTTTCCAGGGCGCGAAGAAACGCGGTCTGGCGCTGCATCGCAAGACGCGCATGCTGTACCGTGGCTCTCACGTCTTCATCAATGGCGAATCCTTCCAGGTCAATCGCGGCGACAAGGCGATCCTGGCGCGATTGGCAGACTCGCGTGTGCTGGAGAAATCCGACCTCGACCTGGCCTCCGAAGACCTGCTGGAAGCATTGCACCAATGGCATGAAAGTGGCTGGCTCGACATCATTCGAGATTAATGAAATTTATTGCGCACACTTCTCGAAATTACTTTAGAAAATCCCGGAGAGCGGCTTGCGCCAAGACTTTCCGGGCCGCTGAAAAGGGATGTAAGTTCTTACAAATTCTTACGAATTCCCATAGTGGCGATGTGATTCCGGAAAAAAATAGCTATAATGATGGGCTGGAAAGTTTTCGTTGTCAGGCGTTGTTTCGGCAGTAAAAAAGAAGCAAGAACCGAAGCCCGACCGTGAGGTCTTACCCGCGGCGAAAGCCTCCCAGTAGAGCGATAATTACCGGTAATTATTCATCGCACAATTTTTAAATATTGAAGGAATATTCATGAAAAAGACTCTGTTGATCGCTTCGTTGTTGGCTGTTGCCCTGGCTGCTTGCGGCAAGAAGGAAGAAGCACCGGCACCTGCTGCTGCTCCTGCTGCTGAAGCTCCGGCCGCTGCTGCTCCGGCTGCTGATGCAAAGCCGGCTGACGCCGCTCCTGCTGCTGACGCTGCCAAGCCGGCTGACGCCGCTGCTCCGGCTGCTGATGCGAAGCCTGCTGACGCTGCCGCTCCGGCCGCTGATGCAAAGCCGGCTGAAGCCGCTCCGGCCAAGTAATCTTCGGATTATTTTCGGAAAAAACCGGTCGCAAGACCGGTTTTTTTTCGTCCCGAGTTTTGTTGTCATTTTGTTTTTGCCGGGGCGTTCCAGTCCGAAACTTCATATCACTGTCTTTTCTCTTCACGTGGCACGTGAAGCAGCCTTCACTTCAGATCTCCCGGACATTGCCCTCGTTTGATCCAGCGCAAACCGCTCAGAACGGCCCAGGAACGCATCGGCGCATTCAATCCTGGCGCACCCACTGACAACGAACTGACAAGCCCGCAGAAGCCGCATTTCTTATCGAAGACACAATATCGCAGCAGACGAGACGGAACAGCGGACCGGGATCAAATCAAGGCCCTTCAAGCTGAAGAAAAAGAGAAACAAATTGTTTCTGACGCAACGCACCCAAGACACAGACAGCCTGACAAAGGGCTGAACCACTCGCGTTTTGCGATCAGACGTCCAGCCAGGCGAAGCCTTCTTCCTGACAGGCGATGCCGATCTCGCCAAAAGTGGTGCCGAGTACGCTTTCGATGGCCGCGCGGGCCAGTTCGGGCGTGTTGTTCTGCTGGCTCAGGTGAGCGCCGATGACGCGCTTGAGCCGGCTTTTGTCGAGCAGCCGCAGGATCTCGGCGCTGGCGTCGTTGGCCAGATGGCCGTAGTCGCCGCCGATGCGGCGCTTGAGGAAGGCGGGATAGGGCGAGCGATCCAGCATGTCGCGGTCGTGATTGCATTCCAGCAGCAGCGCATCGCAGGCATCGAGGGCTTGCACCAAATGCGCGGTCGGCTGGCCGGCATCGGTCAACACGCCCAGGCGACGATCACCATCGCTGGCCACGTACTGGACCGGCTCGCGGGCATCGTGCGGAACGGTATAGGGAGAAAGTTCGAGATCGCCGATGGCAAGCTTCTGGCCATCGGCGCAGAAACGTACATCGACATCGTTGGCCTGCTCGGCCACCGCCTGCCAGGTGCCATAACTGAGCCAGACCGGAATGCGATAGCGCCGCGCGAATTTGAAGACGCCGCTGACGTGGTCCGAATGTTCATGCGTGACCACGATGCCCGAGACATCGGAAGGATCCAGGCCCAGGCGCAGCATGCGCTTTTCGGCTTCGCGCAAAGTAAAGCCGCAGTCCAGCATGACCGTGGTCCCCGAGGAGGGACGCTGGTCGCCGGCTGCGGCCGAGATCAGCAGCGCATTGCCTTCGCTGCCGCTACCGAGGCTCGCGAACTTCATCTGAGCCCCGGGTCCTGCTTACTTCAGCTGTTCGTTGAGCAGACCGAGGATCTTGTCGGAGATACCCGAGGTATCCGGACCGCCCTCGCCGTTCTGCACGACGATGTTGCTGCTGTCGGAACCGGCACCCTTGACCACGATGCGGTACTTGGCAGCCTTCTTGTCCTTGTCCTTGGAGCTGAAGATGCGCGAGAAGAAACCGTCATCCTTCTTGTCCTTGGCATCCTGGTTCTGGTCCACGTAGCGCACGAAGTAGATGCCCTGGCTGCGGTCGCGGTCTTCCACGGTGAAGCCCACGCGGTCCAGTGCCAGGCCGACGCGACGCCATGCGCGGTCGAAGCCTTCATCCACTTGCACGCTGGTGCCGGTGGCGGTCTTCTGCAGGCGCGAACGGGCCTGCAGCGAGGGAGCATTGGCCACGGCTGCCTTGGCCTTGGTTTCTTCTGCGCCCAGACGCACCATCAGGCGCGACAGGAATTCTGCTTCCAGGCCAGGATCGGAGGGACGTGCGGTCCAGACCGAGGTTTCCTTGGCCGAACCGGTCAACACTTCTTCGGCACCGCGATGGCTGATGAAGATTTCGGTGGTGCCGTTCGGGCCGCGTTCCAGACGAGTGCGGAACTTGTCGCGCTCGCCGGTGGAGTACAGCGAATCAAACACCTTGCCCAAGGTATTGCGGATGAAGTCCTGCGGGATCTTGGCGCGGTTCTCGGCCCAGTCGGTTTCCATCACGCCGGTATCGGGCGATTCGATATTGATCAGGAAACCGCTGTCCTGCCAGAAGTCCTTGATCTGCGGCCACAGCTGTTCCGGGGTCTGCTTGACCACCAGCCAGCGCTGCGAGCCATCGCGCTCGATGCGGATTTCGTTGCCCTTGGACGTCGGTGCCACGGAGGTGACATCGGTGGTCGGCTTGGTCTGCTGTTCCAGCTGGTAGCCGGAGGCAGTGGCCACACCCTTGTTGGCTTCAGGGATGGCGTAGCGGTTGTCGCGCTGCAGCTGGGTCAGGTCGGGCGGCACTTCCAGGCGCGGGCCACGGGCCTTTTCGGCGCTCTTGTAATCGATACGGTCGCCTTCGAGCATGTTGCCGATGGACGAGCATCCTGCCAGTCCGGCCAGCGCCAGTGCGACGACGATGCTGCGTTGGGTAAGTGTGTACGCGGAGCGGGAGACCGGACGAACGTTATTGCTATTAGTCATATCGTTACTAGTGAAAGCGGAATCGGATTTCAGGAGACCTGCGCCAAAACGGCCAAGCCGATCAGTTTAAGACGCCGGACTCGCGCAGGGCAGCGCGCACGGTGTCGTGGAAGGACTCGCCCAGCGGCGCCAGCGGCAGGCGCATGCCCGACGGGATCAGACCCATCTCCTGCATGGCCCACTTGACCGGCACCGGGTTGGGTTCGACGAAGAGCTTGTTGTGCAGCGGCAGCAGCTTGTTGTTCAGTTCCACGGCACGGGCGATGTTGCCGCTCATGGCGGCCACGCACAGCTCGTGCATGTCGCGCGGGGCGACGTTGGCCGTCACCGAGATGTTGCCGGCGCCGCCATACAGCATCAAGGCGATGGCGGTGGCGTCGTCACCGGAGTAGACCGCGAAGTCCTTGGGAGCCAGGCGGATCAGGTCGGTGCCGCGACCGATGTTGCCGGTAGCGTCCTTCACGCCCACGATGCCCTTGACCTGCGCCAGGCGCAGGATGGTCTCGTTGCTCATGTCCGCGACCGTACGGCCGGGCACGTTGTACAGGATCACCGGCAGATCCACCGCTTCGGCGATGGTCTTGAAGTGCAGGTACATGCCTTCCTGGGTCGGACGGTTGTAGTAAGGCACCACCTGCAGCGAGGCGTCGGCGCCGACCTTCTTGGCGAAGGCGGTCAGCTCGATGGCTTCGGCAGTGGAATTGCCGCCGGTACCGGCGATGATGGGGATGCGTTTGGCCGTGTGCTCGACCGCGACCTTGATCAGTTCGCAGTGCTCTTCCATCGAGACGGTGGGCGATTCGCCGGTGGTACCGACGATGACGATGCTGTCGGTTCCCTCGGCGATATGCCAGTCGATCAGCTTGCGCAGGCCATCGTAGTCGAGGCTGCCGTCCGGATGCATGGGAGTGACGATTGCAACAATGCTACCCTTGATCATGGTGTGCGTATGTAAGGTGGTGGTCAGAATAAAGGCCTGATTGTAGCGGATAGACGCCTCATCAGGTCAATTTGCGGCTGCCAGAGATGAAAGCGGACGTAAAAAAAACCGGAGAGCCCGCCCCTGCGGGCCCCGCGACGGCCTGCAACCCGCTTGCCGCTGGTCAATAACCCAGCCCCATGGCTTCGCGCACGTCGCGCATGGTGTCCTGGGCCAGCTTGCGCGCCTTGTCGCAGCCATCGGCGACGATGGCGCGCACCAGCGAGGGATCGTCCAGATACGGCTGGGCGCGCTCCAGCATCGGTTGCTGCTCTTGCAGGATGGCATCAATCACCGGTTGCTTGCATTCCAGGCAACCGATCCCGGCCGAACGGCAGCCCTTGGCTGCCCATTCCTTAACTTCCGGGGTGGAATAAACCTGGTGGAATTGCCAGACCGGGCATTTGTCCGGATCGCCCGGATCGCTGCGGCGCACGCGCTGCGGGTCGGTCGGCATGGTCTTCACCTTCTTGGTGACCGAAGCGGCATCTTCACGCAGGGCGATGGCGTTGCCGTAGCTCTTGGACATCTTGGCCCCATCCAGCCCCGGCAGGCGCGAGGCCTCGGTCAGCATGGCCTGCGGCTCGGTGAGGATCAATTTGCGGCTGCCTTCGAGGTAGCCGAACAAACGTTCACGATCGATCATCGACAGGTTCTGGGCATCGTCCAGCATGGCCTTGGCCTGTTCCAATGCTTCATCGTCGCCCTTTTCCTGGAATTGCGTACGCAGTTCCAGGTACAGCTTGGCGCGCTTGCTGCCCAGCTTCTTGGTGGCGGCCAGGGCCTTTTCCTCGAAGCCTTTTTCCTTGCCGTACAGGTGATTAAAGCGGCGCGCGATCTCGCGCATGATCTCGATGTGCGGCACCTGGTCTTCACCTACCGGCACCTGGCTGGCGCGGTAGATCAGCACGTCGGCCGCCTGCAGCAGCGGGTAGCCCAGGAAGCCGTAGGTGGCCAGGTCGCGGTCGGCCAGCTTTTCCTGCTGGTCCTTGTAGGTCGGCACGCGTTCCAGCCAGCCCAGCGGGGTGGCCATGGACAGCAGCAGATGCAGCTCGGCATGCTCGGGCACGCGCGACTGGATGAACAGCGTGGCCTGGGAGGGATCAACCCCGGCGGCGAGCCAGTCGATCACCATTTCCCAGGTGCTGGTCTCGATCACGGAGGGATCGTCGTAATGGGTGGTCAGCGCGTGCCAGTCGGCCACGAAGAACAGGCAGGGCAGCTCGGATTGCAGCTTGACCCAGTTCTTCAGGGCACCGTGATAGTGGCCCAGGTGCAGCGCGCCCGTGGGGCGCATGCCGGAGACGACGCGGTCAGGATACATGGCGTTTGACGTTGGTTGGCAGGTGGCGGTTCGACATGAACAGGATCAGCGACATGAAGGATCAGAACAGCAAGGTGATGGGGAAGGTAATGAGCTGCAGCAGCTTGCCGGCCACATACATCACGGGGGCCATCCACCAGGCGTAAATCACCTTGAGCAGCACCAGCGCCATGACGATGAAGAAGCCATAGGGCTCGATCTGGGCGAATTTATACGCATATTTGTTCGGCAACAAGCTGGTGAGGATGCGCCCGCCATCCAGCGGCGGAATCGGGAACAGGTTGAAGGCGAACATCACCAGGTTGGTCAGCACCCCTGCCCTGGCCATCAGTGTGAAGAATTCTTCATGCACCCCGCCCAGCGCCAGGGCATAGATGGCCAGCATCCACAGCAGTGCCATGAAGAAATTGGCAGCGGGACCGGCCAGCGAGACCCAGGCCATGTCGCGCTTGGGCTTGCGCAGGTGGCCGAAGTTGATCGGTACCGGTTTGGCGTAGCCGAACAGGAAAGCGCCATTGGTGGCGAAGTACAGCATGATGGGAATGAGGATGGTGCCGAAGGGATCGATGTGCTTGAGCGGGTTGAGGCTCATGCGCCCCATCGAATACGCCGTGGTATCCCCGAAAAACTTGGCCGCATAGGCATGGGCCGCCTCGTGCAGGGTGATGGCGAAGAGCACGGGCAGCGCGTAAACCGCGACGGTCTGGATGAGTTCATTCATGGGCGGGGATTTTAGCAGAGGGACAACGAACTGCCCCGGATTCGCTCGGGGCCGCTTCCGCTGGCCGGATGTGGGTGAACAAAAACTCGCTCAGGCAGCCTGCAAACCGAAGATGCCTGCATCTCCCCTGCCCTGGCGCACCAGCACGGGTTCATTGTCATCGGTGAGATCGATCACGGTGGTCGGCTCCAGGCTGCAGGCACCGCTGTCGATGACCAGTTCGATCTGCTTTTCCAGATGGCTGCGGATGTCTTCGGCGCTGGTCAGCGGCAGGTCTTCGTCCGGCAGGATCAGGGTGGTACCCAGCAGCGGCTGGCCCAGTTCTTCCAGCAGCATGTGGGCGATGCGGTTCTCCGGCACGCGCAGGCCGATGGTCTTGCGCGAGGGGTGGGAGAGGCGGCGCGGCACTTCCTTGGTGGCTTCCAGGATGAAGGTATAGGCACCGGGCGTAGCGGCCTTCAGCAGGCGGTACTGGCGGTTGTCCACCTTGGCGTACAGGGCGATCTCGGAGAGGTCGCGGCACAGCAGGGTCAGGTGGTGCTTGTCGTCCACGCCACGGATGCGGCGCACGCGCTCCACGGCATCCTTGTTGTCCAGCTGGCAGACCAGCGCATAACAGGAGTCGGTGGGCAAAGCCACCAGGCCGCCCTTGTGGATGATCTGCGCGGCTTGCTTGATCAGGCGCAGTTGCGGGTTGTCGGGGTGAATCTCGAAAAACTGGCTCATGATGCGGTTTCCGTTTCCAATCCAAATCCAAATCGTAAAAAGCACAACGGCGGTGTCGCCACCGCCGTTGTCGCTGCCCGCCGGGCTTAGCGCTGGCCGCGCAGGGCGGCGATGCGCTGTTCCAGCGGCGGGTGTGTCGAGAACAGCGCCATGATGCCGGGCTTGTCGCTGATGCCCAGGGCCGCCATGTTCTGCGGCAGGCCTTCCGGCGAAAAGCCGCCCAGGCGCGCCAGGGCATTGATCATCGGCTGAGGCGTGCCCAAGAGGCGCGCCGCACCGGCATCAGCCCGGAATTCACGATGGCGCGAGAACCAGGCCACGATGATCGAGGCACCGATACCGAAGACGATCTGGCACACCATCACCGTCACCATGTAGCCGATGCCGGGGCCGGAAGACTCGTTGTTGCGGCGCAGGGCCGAATCCACGAAATAGCCGACCACCCGCGACAGGAACACCACGAAGGTATTCACCACGCCTTGGATCAGGGTCATGGTGACCATGTCGCCGTTGGCGATGTGAGCGACCTCGTGGCCCAGCACGGCTTCCACTTCGTCCTGCGTCATGCCCTGCAGCAGGCCGGTGGAGACTGCCACCAGGGCCGAATCCCGGAATGCACCGGTGGCAAAGGCATTGGGTTCGCCGTCATAGACCGCCACTTCCGGCATGCCGATGCCGGCGCGCTGGGCCAGCTTGCCCACGGTCTGCAGCAGCCAGGCTTCGGTACCGTTCATGGGCGTTTCGATCACGCGCGCGCCGGTGGACCACTTGGCCATGCTCTTGCTCATCAGCAAGGAGATGATCGATCCGGTGAAGCCGACCACCAGCGAGAACACCATCAGCATCGGCAGGTTCAGGCCGGAACGAGTGAGGAAGCGGTCCACGCCCAGGAGGGAGAGGATCACGCTCATCACCACCAGCACGGCGATGTTGGTGGCGATAAACAGCAGGATGCGTTTCATCGGGGAAAACTCCTATCGGAAAAGTGGTTATTAGATAGGAATCGCCCTGCTGAATTCAAGAGCTTCACAGCCCCCAGTCATGCCAGACCGGCTTGACCCCGGTCGGCAGGGGCGGCAATCCCCCGAGGTCCATGCGCGACTCGCCCGGACCGTGGAAATCCGAGCCCATCGAGGCCAGAAAGCCGTAGCTGCGCGCCACCTGGGCGTATTCCTGGTACTGCTCCGGCGTATGGCTGCCGGTATTGACTTCGATGGCCGCACCGCCCAGTTGCTTGAACTCGTCGAACAATGCGCCGAACTGGGTCTGGGTGTACTTGTAGCGCCCCGGATGGGCGATCACCGCCACCCCGCCGGCGCCGCGGATCCAGCGCACCGACTCTTCCAGCGTAGCCCAGCGATGCGGCACGTAGCCGGGCTTGCCTTCGGTGAGGTAGTTGGCGAAGACTTCCTTGGTATCGCAGCAGGTGCCGCATTCGACCAGGTAGCGCGCAAAGTGCGTGCGCGAGATCAGGTCGGGATTGCCCACGTGCTTCAACGCGCCTTCATACGCGCCGCAGATGCCGTGACGATCCAGCGCCTCAGCGATCTCGCGGGCGCGCCGTTCGCGGCCGTTGCGGGTGGCGGCCAGGCCGTCGACCAGGGCCTGGTTGGTCTCGTCGATACGCAAGCCTACGATATGCACCGTATGCCCGGCCCAGGTGACCGAAATTTCCACGCCCGCCACATGTTCCATGCCCAGCGCGCGCGCAGCCGCCCGGGCGCGTGCCACGCCGCCCACTTCATCGTGGTCGGTCAGCGCCCACACGCCCACGCCGTTGGCCGTGGCGCGCGCGGCCACCTCTTCTGGCGGCAGCAGGCCGTCGGAGACGTTGGAATGGCAATGCAGATCGAACTTGAGTTCAGACATAGGAAGTCGCAATGACCTCATCGACCGCGCCGGTCGCTTGTGGCTGCCGTCGGTCAGGGAGGTCCGGGTGATTGGAATGCTTCCATTTTACGCGCTTGGTGCCGAACCCGCACTGCACCGCACGATGCGGCCGGCCTCAGGCCGGCTGCTGCAGGAAAGCCTCGATCAGTTGTGCCAGCCGCTCGGGCTGGTCGTGATGCAGCATGTGGCCGGCGTCGGCGATCATCTCCACCTGCGTCTTGGGGATACAGGCGATGCGGCGGTCGATTTCTTCACGTTTCAACGAGGCCGGACCGAAGAAACGCCAGATATCGCTGTCAATCGCCTCGATCCACAGCACCGGGGCGGTGATGCGGCTCCAGCAGGCCATCATTTCATCGACCCGGTACAGGATGGGGCTGACCTGCTTGTGGGCCGGATCACCGAGGATCTGCCACAGGCCGCTTTCATCCTGCTGCGCCCAATGCTGGGCCAGGAAACCGGCGCGCTCGTCCGAGAGGCGCGCATTGTTCTTCTGCAGCCGTGCGGCCACTTCTTCGAGCGTCTCGTACCCGCGCAGCACGGGACGATTCTTCATCTCGTCCAGCCATTGCGTGAAGCGTCCCGGCGCCTGCTCCGGCTTGGCCGTGGGCAGGCCGATGCCTTCCAGGTTCACCAGTCGCTTGATGCGCTGGGGGCGCACGCCCGCATACAGGCTCACCACATTGCCGCCCATGCTGTGGCCGAGCAGGTTGATGGCCTCCTCACCGGCGTAGTGGTCAAGGATGGCATCGAGGTCGGCCAGGTAATCGGGGAACCAGTAGGACTGCGCCGGGGCCCGCTCGGTCAGGCCGAAACCGCGCCAGTCGGGGGCGATCACGTGCCACTCCGCTTGCAGGGCATCGACCATGAACTGGAACGAGGCCGACATATCCATCCAGCCGTGCATCATGAAGATCTTGGGGGCCTGCGGGTCGCCCCAGTGGCGCACGTGGTAGCGCAGGCCGCGCACGTCGAGGAATTCGGAACGGGAGATTTTCTGGGCGATGGTTTGGCGCATGGCTTGTCTTTTTTGTCGGTACGGCGGGGCGGAACGAAGGATCAAGCCGCAAAGTATAGACAAAAGTGAACGATCGTGCGTCCGTCCTGCCCCGCAAGCCGTGTCAGGAAAGGAAACGGCTGAGATCGAAGGTGGAGGTATGACCGATCTGGTCGAAGTTCTGCTCCAGCCATTCCGAGGCCCGCTCGCGGCCCTGCTGGAACAGGCTGCCGATGAAACTGGCCTGGGTATTGAGCTTGGAGAGGTTGGTCAGCTGCTCCATGAGCTCATTGGCATCGATCATGTGGATGTTGAGCTGGCGCAGCCGCCGTTCCAGCGAGCCGAAGGCCAGGGTCGAATTCTCGGCCTCGCGCTTGGCCAGGGCCAGTCCGCTCAGTTCGGTGAAGAAGGCCGAACTGAAGCTGATTTCCGAGAGCCGCTGGCCGATGTCGTGGCTGGAGGTGGGCGTGCCGGCCCGGCGGCTGGGATGCAGCAGCACCACCATCACGTCACGTGCCGCACAGGAATGCAAGAGCGGGAAAATCGGCGGATTGGCGGTCAGGCCGCCATCCCAATAGGCTTCGCCATCGATCTCGATGGGCCGGTGCAGCGAAGGCAGGCAGGCCGAGGCCAGCAGCACTTCCACCGACAGATCGGGATTACGGAAAATCTTCAGCGTGCCGGTACTGACCTGGGTGGCCGCAATGAACAATTTCAGTTCACGCTGGCTGCGCAGGCGTTCGAAATCGACCTGCTCCACCAGGATGTCGCGCAGGGGATTGATATCCAGGGGATTCAATTGCGTGGGCGAGAAGAAGCGCGTCATCGCCAGCAGCGCCTGCATGCCGGGCATGGGCGTGGGATTGGCGATGACGGGCGCGCCTTCGGTCGTGACATGGTCCATCGGCACGCCATTGGAGAGCGCCGTCCAGAAGCGCTCCAGCGCCGCACGGGCACCGTCGCGCCCGTCCTGCACGTAGCCCTGGGCCATCACGGCTGCATTCATGGCCCCGGCCGAGGCACCGCTGATGCCTTCCAGGTCCAGCCGGCCATCCTCCAGCAAACGATCCAGCACGCCCCAGGTGAAGGCGCCATGCGAGCCCCCGCCTTGCAGGGCCAGACTGACGATCTTGTTCGACATGATGTCCTTTATCTTCACGTGCCACGTGACAGACCCGCACAATGTGGCCGGGCGCATGCGCAGTGCCGCGCTGTCACGCCGGCGTCACCACTTCAGCTTATGCTGCACTGCACTATCATGGTATAACAGGAAGACGGCTGGAGATAGTGGCAGCTTGGAGAGACAATCTGATTCCAGCAGGAAACATCTGGCTATCCAGCTCAGCCATTGTAACCATGTACTGACGTAACGACGGACACAGCAGAGGACACATGAAATCGATTTGCGTATATTGCGGTTCTTCCCCCGGCGCTTCCCCGGCCTATGCCGAGGCAGCGCGCAAGCTGGCCCAGGAGATGGTGAAGAACAACATCGCCCTGGTCTATGGCGGCGGCAATGTGGGCCTGATGGGCATCATCGCCAGTGAAGTCATGAAGCTGGGCGGCGAAGCCACCGGCGTCATCCCCAAAGCCTTGCTGGACAAGGAACTGGGCCACGACGGCCTGACCCGCCTGCACATCGTCAAGGACATGCACGAACGCAAGGCCATGATGGCCGAGCTCTCCGATGGCTTCGTGGCCATGCCGGGCGGCATGGGCACCCTGGAAGAACTGTTCGAAGTGCTGACCTGGGCCCAGCTGGGCTTCCACTACAAGCCGATCAGCCTGTACAACGTGGAAGGCTTCTACAACAACCTGATCGCCTTCGTCGATCACCTGGTCTCGCAGCGCTTCGTCAGCAGCGACCAGTCCGGGCTGATGATGCATGAGGCCGATCCGGTCAAGCTGATCGAACGCTTCCAGACCTTCAAGCCGACCTACAAGACCAAGTGGGCCGATCGCGAAGCGGTCGCCAACCTGGTGCCCTGACATCGGTTTTTTACACAAACCTTCATCTGGCAACACCAACGACAACGCCCGTCCCTCTTGCGAGGCGACGGGCGTGTCGTTTCATTCACTTCGGCCTGGAACCGCCGTCGTGGCGGGCTTGCCGCCTCAGGCCTCCAGCGCCTGGCGGAAATCGGCCACCAGGTCATCGGTATCTTCCAGACCCACGGACACACGGATGAGCGACTCGGCGATGCCCATGCTGGCGCGGCGTTCAGCCCCCATCTCGTAGAAGATGGTGTGCGCCACCGGGATCACCAGCGTACGGGTGTCGCCCAGGTTGCTGGCGGCCACGGCCAGGTTCAGGCGGTTGAGGTAATCGAAGCAATCGATGCTGTCCTTCAGCTCGAAGGACATCAGGCTGCCGAAAGAGCGGAACAGCTGCTTGCACAAGGCGTGCTGGGGATGCGACTCCAGCCCCGGATAGTGGACCGCTGCCACGCGCGGATCAGCTTCCAGCATCTGGGCCAGCGCCAGCGCATTCTTGCATTCACGTTCCTGGCGCAGGGCCATGGTCTCGGCGCCAACGGCGATGTGGTGCGCCGCTTCCGGGCCCAGCGTGGCGCCGAAGTCGCGCAGCGCCTTGGCGCGGATCTGCGCCATGCCCCATTGCGGGGCCGGGTTCTTCTTGTAGCTGTCGGCGATGTGCGGGTAGCGCGTCCAGTCGTATTCACCGGTATCGGTCAGCGCGCCACCGAGGGCATTGCCGTGGCCACCGATGGACTTGGTCAGCGAATTGACCACCAGGCCCGCACCGACCGTCTTGGGACGGAACAGGTAAGGCGAGGTCATGGTGTTGTCGACCACGTAGAGGATGCCGCGCTCGCGGCACAGCTCGCCGATGCGCTTCAAGTCCGCCACCTGGGTGCGCGGGTTGGCGATGGTTTCAACGAAGACCAGGCGGGTCTGCGGCGTGATGGCCGCTTCCACGTTCTTCACATCGGTGGCGTCGACCATGGAGACCTTGGCCCCCTGCGCGCCCACCGTCATCCACAGGCTGTTGGTATTGCCAAACAGGAAAGCCGATGACACCACATGATCACCCTCGCGCAGCAGACCCTGGACGATGGCGCCAATGGCGGCCATGCCGGTGGCGAAGCAGATGGTGGACTTGCCGTCTTCCATCTTGGTGATCTTGTCTTCCAGCGCCGACACGGTCGGGTTGCCCTGGCGGCCATAGCGATAGCCAGGCTGCTTGCCCTGGAACACCTCGGCCAGCTGGCGCGCATCTTCATAGCCGAAGGTCACGGAGGTGTGGATGGGCTTGTGCAGCGAGCCGTGTTCGATGCCCTTCTGGCGGTCGCTGTGGAGGATGGTGGTGGTGAAGCCGTAGGTCTTTTTATCGTTCATCGCGTAGTCGGAAAGGCAGAAGAAATGAGCAAGGCCGGCGCACGGCCAAGGGCAAAATGATAAGCCAGATTCCCGTCGGCTGGTTTGCATGGTCCATCAACGCAAAACGCCGGTGCCGCCTAAGCGGCCACCGGCGTCCTGGTCCAGCCTGGAATCAGACGGCGGGGATCAGTCCACGCGCGCCAGGTTCAGGTTCAGCTGGGAACGCACCACATCTTCCAGCGCCGGCTTGGGGTTCTTGCGGGCGTATTCGATGCGGTCCAGGTATTCCTGGGTGATGTCGCCGGTGATGTAGTGACCGTCGAAGCAGGAGGCCTCGAATTGCTTCAGGGCCGGGTTGGCGTCGGAGATGGCGCGCTTCAGGGCTTCCACATCCTGGTACACCAGGGCGTCGGCGGTGATCTCGCGGCAGACTTCTTCGTCACTGCGGCCGAAGGCGATCAGTTCATCACGGGTCGGCATGTCGATGCCGTACACGTTGGGGAACTTCACCGGCGGCGCGGCCGACGCGAAGATCACGTTCTTGGCGCCCGACTCGCGGGCCATCTGCACGATTTCACGGCTGGTGGTGCCGCGCACGATGGAGTCATCCACCAGCAGCACGTTCTTGCCCTTGAATTCGCTGCCGATGGCGTTGAGCTTCTGGCGCACCGACTTCTTGCGCAGCGCCTGGCCCGGCATGATGAAGGTACGGCCGATGTAGCGGTTCTTGATGAAGCCTTCGCGGTACTCGATGCCCAGCTTCAACGCCAGTTCCATGGCCGCCGGACGCGAGGAATCGGGAATCGGCATGACCACGTCGATCTCGCCATGCTTGAACTGGCTGCGGATCTTGTCGGCCAGGAATTCGCCCATCTTCAGACGGGTGGCGTAGACCGAAGCGCCATCGATGATGGAGTCCGGACGAGCCAGGTAGACGTATTCGAAGGCGCAGGGGTTCAGCGTCGGGTTCTCGGCGCATTGCTGGTTGTACAGCTTGCCGTCGTTGTCGATGAAGATCGCTTCACCCGGGTTGACGTCGCGCAGGAAGCGGAAGCCCATGCCTTCCAGGGCCACCGATTCGCTGGCCATCATGTATTCGATGCCCTTGTCGCTCTCGTTGAAGCCCAGGCACATCGGACGGATGCCGTACGGATCGCGGAAGCCCAGCAGACCGTAACCGGCGATCTGCGCCACCACGGCGTAGGAGCCGCGCACGCGCTTGTGCACCATGGCCACGGCCTTGAAGAGCGCAGCCGGGTCCAGCGAGTAGCCGGTAGTGGCTTGCTGGATCTCGTGGGCCAGCACGTTCAGCAGCACTTCGGTATCGGAATCGGTGTTGATGTGGCGGCGATCGTTCTTGAACATCTCGATCTTCAACTGTTCCGCATTGGTCAGGTTGCCGTTGTGCGCCAGAATGATGCCGAAGGGGGCATTGACGTAGAAGGGCTGTGCTTCTTCTTCCGAGGACGAGCTGCCTGCGGTCGGGTAGCGCACCTGGCCGATGCCGGTGTTGCCGGGCAGCGAGCGCATGTTGCGGGTACGGAACACGTCGCGCACCAGGCCGTTGGCCTTGTGCATCGAGAAACCGTTGCTGTGGTTGGTTGCGATCCCCGCCGCATCCTGGCCGCGGTGCTGCAGCAGCAGCAGCGCGTCATACAGCATCTGGTTGACGGGACTATGAGAGACGATACCGACGATGCCACACATGGTGGACTCCTAACGAAAAACGAAAACGAAAATGAACCACGACTGCCACGCCACTCCCGCGATACTATGGTCCCCGCCACGGGGCGCCCATCCGCTCACACCGGAGTGGAAAAACTCACATGCTCGGCCAGCTTGCCCGGCAGGTAGGACAGCACCGCTTCGGCGGCCTGCTCGACCCAGGGACTGAAGCGCGCCTGCTTCCAGAAATCCTGTTGCGGAATGGCCGTGGTACCGCACAGCAAGGCCACCGCCACCACCAGCAATACCCCGCGCGCCACACCGAAAATGCTGCCCAGCGTGCGATCGAGGAAACCCAGGCCGGTCGCCTTGACCAGCTCGCCCAGCGTCTTGGCCACCAGCGCCATCAACAGGCGCGTGCCGATGAAGAGCGCAATGAAGGCCACGATCAAGCGCGTCAGTTCACCCGGCACCACATCCGGCAGCATCGTCGATAACGCCTCGCCATAGGTATTGGCCACCACCAGCGCGACAATCCAGCCGGCCAGGGACAACACCTCGCGCACCAGTCCGCGCAGGGTGCCGATGATCACCGAACATGCCAGGATCAGCAGCACCAGGTAGTCAAATATCGTCACGATGACAACAATATGCGGCTATCTGTAGCCAAATTCAAGCAGGAACAATCGTGGCATTCAGGCCCAGCTTCTTGATTCGGCCGCCCATGCGTTCGGCTTCCTCGCGGCTGGCGAAGGGGCCGACGCGAATGCGCGTACGGTCTCCTGCCTGGGTTGCAATCTTTTGCGTGTACGAATGGATGCCGGCGGCGCTGAGCTTGTTGCGCAATTCATTGACCTTGTCCTGGGTGGCCAGCGCGGCCACCTGGATGACGAACTTGCCGCCAGCGGCGGCCGGCTTCTTTTCCGCCGGAGCCGGGGCCGCCGCAGCACTGGCGGGCTTGCCTTCCAGAATGGCCAGCGCACGCGCCGCATCGTCGTCGGCGGTCTGCGCAGGGGCCTTGGGCTTGGCGGCTTCCTTCTTCGGTTCTTCCTTGTGCTCGGCCACGGCCGGCTTCTTTTCCTCGGCCTTGGGGGCGGGCTTTTCAGTATGCTTTTCCACCGGCTTGTCAGCCGGCTTCTCGACCACCTTGGGTGCCACGGCGGCCACCGGCGGCGTCACCGGCTGGGCCGGGGCAGCTGGCGTGGCCGCTGCTGCGGGCTCAGGGGCGATGCTGGACGGCTCGACGATCTCTTCCTTCTGGTCCAGCGAAGCCTGCTTGGCATCACGGCCACCCGGCTGGGCCACGCCGGAAGCCGGCTGGTCCTTGGACGGGATCTGGATGGCGATGTCGTCGTTGAGCGGCTTGGGCTCGGAATCGAGGATCATCGGCAACACGATCACCACGGCCAGCGTCAGCGCGACGGCACCGATCAGGCGGCGGCGGGCGCGTTTCTTTTCCGGCAACAGCGGATCGGCGGCGGCATCCTTGCCGGCCTTGCTGCGGCTGCTGCGGGCAGAACCGGCGGCACCACCGGCCGCACTGCGGCTGCTACGGCTGCGGATGACGGAAGATTGCTCCTCGGAACGTGAACGGAAGGACCCTTGGTCAGCAGAAGAATCCTGCTTGTTTTTACGGAAAAACGAGAACAAGCCCATGCGGAGTCGTCTTGAATTGATCTGGAAATCGTGGAAAACCTGTCTGGCCACTCAGGTCCTGGCACCGCCTGGCAAGGGCGGCCGGCTCCGGAACGCGGGTTCGGAATCAGTGCAGACCGGGGCGGCGCGCCTGCATGACGCCGGCTACGGTCAGGAAGGACCCGAAAACCACAATTCTATCATTCTCCCCTGCTCTGCTTAATGCATTTGCATACGCCTCGGCCGGTGTAGTGAAGGTTTCTACGCTGCGCGCCGCGTCCCGCCTGAATTCCGGCTGCACGCCGGCCCCCAGCAGGGCTTCCTTGAGCTGTTGCGCGCTGGCCGCGCGCGGCAGCGGCAGGTCGGTGACGCACCAGTGGTCGATCTTGTCCTTGAGGTGGCCGATGACGCCTTCGATGTCCTTGTCCAGCATGGAACCGAACACCGCATAGGTGTAGGGGTGGAAGCCCATGTTGTCCAGGTTCTGCGCCAGCGTGGCGGCCGCATGCGGGTTGTGGGCCACATCCAGGATCACCAGCGGCTGGCCCGGCAGTACCTGGAAGCGGCCCGGCAGCTCCACCGTGGCCAGGCCCGTGCGCACTTCCTGGGCACCCACCGGCAGCACTTCGCGCAGGGCTTCCAGCGCGGCCAGGGCGGCCGAGGCGTTGAGGATCTGGTTGGCACCGCGCAGGCTGGGATAGGCCAGCGAATTGCGGCGCATGCCGCGCCCGCCATAGGCCCATTGCTGCTTGTCGCCCTGGTAGTTGAAGTCGCGGCCCATGAGCCACAGGTCGGCACCGATCTTCTCGGCGTGAGCGATGAGCGACTTGGGCGGCACCGGGTCGCCGCACACGGCCACCTTGCCAGGACGGAAGATGCCGGCTTTCTCGAAACCGATCTCTTCGCGGGTCTCACCCAGGTATTCGGTATGGTCGATGTCGATGCTGGTGACGATGGCCACATCGGCATCGATCACGTTGACCGCATCCAGGCGGCCACCCAGGCCGACTTCCAGGATCACCACATCCTGCCGGGCATCGGCCAGCAACTTCATGATGGCCAGGGTGGTGAATTCGAAATAGGTCAGCGAGATGTCGCCGCGCTGCGCTTCCACCGCCTCGAAGGCGGCGATCAGCTGGGCGTCGCTGGCCATGTCGCCGGACAGGCGCGCGCGTTCATTGAAATGCAGGAAATGCGGCTTGATGTACAGGCCCACGCGATAACCGGCGCGCAGCAGGATCGATTCCAGCATGGCGCAGGTGGAACCCTTGCCATTGGTGCCAGCCACCATGATGACGGGGCAGTCGAAGCGGATGTCGAGCTTTTCCTTCACGGCCTGCACACGGTCCAGGCCCATGTCGATCTGCTTGAAGTGGCGTTGTTCCAGCAGGGCCAGCCATTCGTTCAAGGTGGCGGGAGTCGGGGAGGCTTGGGAAGTCATGGCGCGTCTCGGTCGGTGAAGCTGCTGCTCGAAAAACGGATTACGGATTACGGATTACGGCTTGCGGATGTCGAAAAGACAAAGCCCGGATTTGCACTTCTGCAAATCCGGGCCTGAAGTATAGCGGCTAATCAGGAAACCGTTTCGGCGGACTGATTTTGCAGCAGGGCCAGCAGATGGGCGATTTCCTCGCGCATCTTGCGGCGGTCGACGATCATGTCGATGGCACCCTTGGTGACCAGGAATTCAGCACGCTGGAAGCCTTCCGGCAGCTTCTCGCGCACCGTGTTCTCGATCACGCGCGGGCCGGCAAAGCCGATCAGGGCCTTGGGTTCGGCCATCACCACGTCGCCCATGAAGGCGAAGGACGCCGAGACGCCGCCCATGGTCGGGTCGGTCAGCACGCTGATGAAGGGCAGCTTCTTTTCCGACAGCTTGGTCAGCATGGCGGTGGTCTTGGCCATCTGCATCAGCGACAGCAGGCCTTCCTGCATGCGCGCACCGCCGGTGGCGGTGATGCAGATGAAGGGGACCTTCTGTTCCAGCGCCGCCTGGGCGCCGCGCGCAAAGCGCTCGCCGACCACGGAGCCCATGGAACCGCCCATGAATTCGAACTCGAAGCAGGCCACCACGACCGGCAAGGTCATGATGGCGCCGCCCATGACCACCATGGCGTCGGTTTCGCCGGTGGATTCCATGGCGTCCTTCAGGCGATCGGGGTACTTCTTGCTGTCCTTGAACTTCAGGGTATCGACCGGCAGGGCTTCCTGGCCGATCTCATAGCGGCCGCCTTCGTCGAGCAGGGCATCGAGACGAGCGCGGGCGCGGATGCGCATGTGGTGGCTGCACTTGGGGCAGACATGCAGGTTCGATTCCAGGTCGGTACGGTACAGCACGGCCTCGCAGGAGGGGCACTTTACCCACAAACCTTCCGGGATGGCTTTGCGGCTGGTGGAGCCGCGTTGAATCTGGGGTGGCAATAACTTCTCGAGCCAGCTCATAGAGACCTCATAGATGTTTCCGGTGGCGCGCATTGTACCAGAGCCCACCGGCGGCGGACGTAAAGCACGGTCATGCTTTCCGGCGAGCAAGAAAATGTACGCTGCCCGCTTGCGCCGAATCAAAAAACAAAGCCCCCGGCCGCTGCCGGAGGCTCCTCATTGCGCTCCCCTGCCCTGCCGGACCGGGGACGCTGCCGCTCAGGCGTCCAGCGCCTGGCGGATATCGGTGACGAAGGCTTGCACCGCTGAGCAGGCCTGGTCGTGCGGGGTGTTTTCCAGTTCGGCAATGATGCGGCTGCCGATCACGACCGCATCGGCCACGCTGCCGACGGTGCGGGCGGTAGCGCCGTCACGGATGCCGAAGCCTACTGCGATGGGCAGCTTCACGTGCTGGCGGATGGCGGCGATGCGCTCGGCTACTTCGGCCGTGTCGATGTGGCCGGCGCCGGTGACGCCCTTCAACGAGACGTAATAGCAGAAGCCGCTGCTGACGGCCGCCACCTGGCGGATACGTTCTTCCGAAGAGGTCGGGGCCAGCAGGAAGATCGGGTCCATGCCCTTGGCCTGCATCTTTTGGGAGAATTCTTCACATTCCTCGGGCGGATAGTCCACCACGATGGTGCCATCCACGCCCGCCTCGCTGGCCGCTGCGATGAAGGCATCCACGCCAAAGCGTTCGATGGGATTGGCATAGCCCATCAGCACGATGGGGGTGTGGCTGTTGGTCTTGCGGAATTCACGCACGTAGCCCAGCACGTCGTGGGTGCTGATGCCGAACTTCAGGGCGCGTTCGCAGGCGCGCTGGATTACCGGGCCTTCGGCCATCGGGTCGGAGAACGGCACGCCCAGCTCGAGGATGTCGACGCCGCCGGCCACCAGCGCATGCAGCAGCGGCACGGTCAGCTCGGGGGCCGGGTCGCCGGCGGTAATGAAGGTAATGAGCGCCTTGCGCTTCTGCTCGGCCAGTTGGGAGAAGGTGGTCTGGATTCTGGACATGATGATATGAAGTTTTTTGTCGAAACTGCCGACCGGCTCCACAGAGCCGGTCGGCACGTGCGGGCAGGCCGGGGATCAACCCTGATGCTGTTGCACGGTATGCATGTCCTTGTCCCCACGACCGGACAGGTTGACCAGCACGATCTGATCCTTGGGCAAGGTGGCCGCCAGCTTGGCCGCATGGGCCAGGGCATGGCTGGACTCCAGCGCCGGGATGATGCCTTCGATGCGGCAGCAGTTATGGAAGGCTGCCAGCGCTTCTTCATCAGTGATGCAGGCGTAGCTGGCGCGGGCGCTGTCCTTCAGCCAGGCGTGTTCCGGACCCACGCCCGGATAATCCAGGCCGGCCGAGACCGAATGGGTCTCGATGATCTGGCCGTTGGCATCCTGCAGCAGGTAAGTGCGGTTGCCGTGCAGCACGCCGGGCGAGCCCAGGGTCAGCGAGGCCGAGTGACGGCCGGTGTCCAAGCCATCGCCGGCGGCTTCCACGCCGACCAGCTTGACGTCCGGATAGTCGATGTAGGGATAGAAGATACCCATGGCGTTGGAACCGCCACCGACGCAGGCCACCACATAATCCGGCTGGCGCGAGGCGATTTCCGGCATCTGCTGGATGCACTCGTTGCCAATCACCGACTGGAAGTCGCGCACCATCATCGGATAGGGGTGCGGACCGGCGACGGTACCAATGATGTAGAAGGTGGTCTCGACGTTGGTGACCCAGTCGCGCATGGCTTCATTGAGCGCATCCTTCAAGGTCTTGGAGCCGGATTCCACCGGCACCACCTTGGCACCCAGCAGGTTCATGCGGTAGACGTTCTGCAGCTGGCGCTTCACGTCTTCGCTGCCCATGTAGACGATGCATTCCATGCCGAAACGCGCACAGATGGTGGCGGTAGCCACGCCGTGCTGGCCGGCGCCGGTCTCGGCGATGATGCGCTTCTTGCCCATGCGCTTGGCCAGCAAGGCCTGGCCGATCACGTTATTGATCTTGTGGGCGCCGGTGTGGTTCAGGTCTTCGCGCTTGAAGTAGATCTGCGCGCCGCCGGCGATCTCGGACCAGCGCTTGGCGTGATACACCGGGCTGGGGCGGCCGACGAAATGTTTCAGTTCGGTATGGAATTCGGCCAGGAACTGTTCATCGTGCTGATATTTCGCATAGGCGTCGCGCAGCTCGTTCAAGGCCAGGGTCAGCGTCTCGGAGACGAAGCTGCCGCCGTAGGGACCGAAGTGGCCACGGGCGTCGGGCAGGTTGTAATGGGCCGTCTGGTGCAGGGCGGCGGCGGGAATGGCTTGACGCTCGGCGAAACCGCCGAGGGGGTTCAATTCTTTCATGGTGTTCCTCTGAAACTCGTTGGGAGGTGTGCTACGCGGGGGTAGCATCCGCCAGACGCACGGCCTGGATGAAGGCCTCTATCCTGGCGGCATCCTTGATGCCCTTGGCGGCTTCGACGCCACTGCTGATGTCGACCGCGTAGGGGCGAACGCCGACCACCGCCTCAGTGACGTTGTGTACGCTCAAGCCACCACTCAAAACGGCCCGAGGCGCGAGTTCTTTTGGAATGAGAGACCAATCGAAAACCTTTCCGCTGCCGCCATACTCCTCGACCAGGGTGTCGAGCAGCAGTCCGGTGAAAAACGGACTGGCAGAGCGATATGCCTGCTCGTATTCTAACAAATCCGCGGGCTGCGTCGAACTTCCTATTCTGGCCGCGCGTATGAAGGGTCTGACAACAGCTTCGGCGATGGCAGCGCACTGCTCGGGCGTCTCGTCACCGTGGAACTGCAGTACCGTCAGCGGTGCCTCAAGCAGCACCTCCTGCACCTCCTCCAGGGTCGGATTGACGAACAGCCCGACGATGCTCACGAAGGGCGGGACGGCTGCAGCCAGCTCGCCGGCACGCTGCGGCGTCACGTAGCGCGGGCTCTTGGGATAAAACACCAGGCCCAGCGCATCGGCGCCGGCGGCCACGGTAGCGCGGACATCCTCTTCACGGGTCAGGCCACAGATCTTGATGCGGGTACGAAAGCTCATGGAGATTGCCTCATGGGTGAAAACTTCTACTGGTCTGGCCGCCGACAGCCTCACAGCCAGGGCCAGGAACGCGCCTCCTGCGGCAGCGCCCAGCTATCCGGGTAGTCGACCCGAGCCAGGTACAGGCCATCAGGCATGAAGGTGGGCGCGGCGCGGCTGCGGTCGCGCAGGGCCAGCACCTGCCCCATCCATTCCGGTCCCTGCTTGCCGCTGCCGACCACGATCAGCGAACCGACGATGTTGCGCACCATGTGGTGCAGGAAGGCATTGGCCTTGAGGGTGAAGACGATCATGTCGCCGTGGCGGCGCACGGCGATGCTTTCCATCTTGCGCACCGGCGACTTGGCCTGGCATTCCACGGCACGGAAGCTGGTGAAGTCATGTTCACCGATCAGGTGTTGCGCAGCCTGGTGCATGCGTTCAGCGTCCAGCGGGCGGAAGGTCCAGCCAGCCTTGCCGGCCAGCAGCGGCGAGCGCACCGCGTGGTTGTAAAGCACGTAGTGATAAGTACGGGCGATGGCTGAAAAGCGCGCATGGAAACCGAATTGGGCCAGGCTCTCGGCCCCTTCCCGCTCGGCCCCGTGCAACTCGGCCGCCTGGGCCGCAGCAGTGGCGCCGGCGATGGCCGCGTCATCCACCCAGGGCAGCTCGCAGGCCCAGCGCACCGCGATCGTGGGCGGCAAAAACGCATTGGTGCCACGTACCCAGGAGAAGCTGTCGCGGGCAATGGCCGTGTCGAAATGCACGACCTGCTCCAGCGCGTGGACGCCCGAATCGGTGCGGCCGGCGCAGGTGGTGGCAATCGGGGTCGTGCTGAAACGTCGCAGGGCGGCTTCCAGCTGGTCCTGCACGGTCTGGCGGTGCGGCTGGGTCTGCCAGCCCTGCCAGCTGGCGCCGTCGTATTGCACGCCCAGCACCACACGACGCAGGCCCTCGGACGGGGAAGAAAGTTCTGTCATGGATGTTCACTGCCTGCCGCAAGCGGCCGGGTTCCTGCGCAAGCCTGCAGAAAGCTTCATACAGCCCGCACACCACGGTCTGGCGGCACGATAAAAAACGAACGGGCAGCTCATGCGAGCTGCCCGCGAGATGAAGCTATTGTAATCGCTCCTGATGCCGGGATCAGCCCAGGGCGGCGATCATGGACTTGGCGCGCGCCACCTGGGCGTCGTTGCCGCCGCGCATCACTTCTTCCAGCAATTCGCGGGCGCCTTCCTTGTCGCCGATTTCTTCATAGGCGGCGGCCAGGTCCAGCTTGGTGGTCATTTCCTGCTCGAAGGCCGATTCCTCGTCTTCTTCCAGGATGTTGGCCGCCGACGGGGCCGGGGTGTCTTCCGGCAGGCTCAGGTCGAGGTCCGCCAGGGTCGTGGCCGCCGGCGCATCATCCAGGCTGTCCAGCAGCATCGAGGCCGAGGCCGCGCCGCTGGAGGCCGGCAGGATGGGCTCGTCAGCATCCGGCTTGGCGCCGTTTTCCAGATCCAGGTCGAAATCGATGTCCTTGCCCAGGTCCATGGCGGCCGCCGGTGCCGGCGTGGCTTCCGGCTGTACCTCGGCCGCCTTGAAGTCGGACAGGTCGAATTCCATTCCCGCGGCTTCTTCAGGCTCAGGCTCCGGCTCGGCCGGCGTGCCACCATACAGCGGATTGGTCGGATCGATGGTGAGGCCCAGTGCAGCCGCCTTGACCCAAGCTTCGTTGAGGCCACCGCTCAGGGCGTGCAGGTTCAGCGCCACGCGGTTGAAATTGTCCACGTCGCCGCGCTTGGCATAAATCTCCAGGAGCTTGGCGTGCAGGGCCTGGCGCTCGGGCTGCGTCTGCAGGGCCAGCTTGAGGATGTCCTCGGCCTGTTCGTCGCGGCCATAGGCGATGTACATGTCGGCCTCGGCGATCGGGTCGACCGGCGGCTCTTCGACAGGTGCCGCCACCACCGGTGCCACGACCGCTTCGGCGGCGGGCTCAGGCTCGGCCACCGGAGCGGGTTCAGGTTCAGGCTCGGGTGCAACGGCGGCCATCGCCGCCACGGGTTCAGGTGAAGGCGCAGGCTCAGGCTCAATGGCAGGTTCAGCCGGTCCGTCCTCGGACTTCTTCTTGCGGCGGCGCATGGCCAGCACGCCGCCACCGACTGCCAGCAGCGCGACCAGGACGCCCGCACCGGCCACGATGTAGGGATTTTCCTTGATCTTGTCGACGAAACCACCGGACTTGGCGGACTTGTCCGCCGGTGCGGCCGCCGGGGTAGCGGGTGCAGCGACGGCTGCCGGGGCGGGCGCAGCGGCAGGGATCGGCTTGT
>JGI1221J13441_10000101_pt1 | contig 44546 bp, 42 predicted proteins | sample LakVidmifraction_4_FD_13441 | JGI IMG/M metagenome (IMG submission 13441) | reverse complement strand
GGCCGCCCCGCCCACGCATTTTGTCGCGGCGGGGCAAGCCATACTGTACCGGGGCGCTGGCCTGGAAGTGATCTGGCCGCAACTGCTGGCCATCCTGGCAATTGGCCTGGTCCTGTTTGTAGCTGCACTGGGCCGGTTCAGAAAGACCATCAGCCAGATGGCGTGATGGAGGAGGGCGCGCGCAGCTGCCGCGCCCACATGACTAGCGATGCAATCAACCGGGAGCAATCATCATGGACTTCAACAGCCCCTCAACCTGGATACCGCTCATCAGCATTGCGCTGCTGCTGATCGGCTACGGCCAACGCGCGCAACGCTGGGCACCTTATTGCATGCTGGCGGGGGCGTTTGGATTGCTGGGGGTGTTGGTGTATCGGGTGTCGGTGGCGATTGGGTGACGCGGTTTCAGGGGGCGCCATCACCATACGCTTCGCTGATGGCGCGCAGTGCCAGCAACGCGGCAGGGCGGTTATCCGGACTGTCCAGTGACTCCAAAGCGGCCTTCAGGTACTCGATAGCCAGCAGAGGGTTCGCGCGCAGTTCGGCGATTTCACGCTCGTGGTGAGAAACCGCTGCCTTGATCTTGCTCATGGTTGACTCACTGATGTCCCCTGTTGCTGGCATAAATCATTTAAATAATATTTCCGGTTGTCATTGGCAGGCGCGGGGCCTTGCAGATCTTCGTTCGGGAGTCGCTTGAAAGAGGACCAATGTTTCCGTGGCAGTGATACGAATCCGCTTTGGCACAGGGCTGGAATCACTTGCGGGTTTTCGCCACAACGCAGGTCATTGTTGATGACACAGCGTTCAGCCTCGGCGATGCCCAATGTGGGGAGTGGCTCCTCGGAGATCACCATGAGGCTGTATTCGATATCCGGGTAAACCTGCTTCCCATGCAGTCTCCAATATTTCTCATGAAGGCTGCAGGCATACATCGTGAGGGCCGGTAGCAGAACGGTGGCTGCCAGTGCCACGGCAACCAACATGGTATTGGCGACCGTGTGCCGCGTCTTTTTGAGCAGAAGATGGCCGATAACGGGAAATGTGATGGAACATCCCAACGCCCACAGCAGCGGGTCGTCCGGGCAACTTTCTCCGCAATTCGTGATGAAGGCGGTATTGAGCGCTCCCACAGAAACTCCGCACCCAATTCCCACGGTGCTCAGTAATGGAAATGCAAAGCAACTTTTCATCTGGTCACTAAAAAAGAGAGTTTGCATTGCCCTGCCGAGATTTGAATAGAAGATGCAGTTCCTGAATCAAAGCGCGTCGCTTAGCCGCTTACAGAGCTCAGAGGCTGTATCCATTCTGCAATTCAGGTTGGCATAGTCTGATTCCGCGTGCCTCCCCTCGCATTCCTTGAGATCAGTCCATTCGTGGAAGTAATCCTCAGCCCTGCCGCCCGGGAAATTTGCTGTCATACCATTGGAAGACCAATAGAAAACGTCGCTTCCCATTGCTACTGCGACTAGCGAGTTGGCTTCCAGACTTGGGAAAATCTGAGCGGTCGAATCCCGGATGATCTTGCCTGAACGAAGATCGGTAATGGTATAAAAGGCATCCCCGGGGGCGAGCAAGAACCAGCGATACGGGTCAGTCCAGTACCAACGCTCGCCTCCGCGAAAATTGTATTCGGCGAGCGCGCAGGTGCCTGCCGGATTGACGGTGATAGCGATAACGGGATAGGTTGGGCGAATCAGTTGGCCATTCTTTCGGAGGAAAACATAAATAGACGCAATGACGATCACGACTATTAGCAAAATGTTAGAAAATCTGGATCGTTGCATTATTAATCCTAAGAAATATTCGTAATATCTTGCGGAGTTACTCGAAATCTGAAAGGCCTTTTTAACGTCGTCGCCAGAACGTCGCTTAGTACAATCAGATCACCGCCGAAGCCTGTCATTTTTCTGTGGCTATTAAACCGTTCATTGGTGACAGACACAAAATCGTCTGGACAAATTCCTTTTTCGCCCCTTCCCCCGGCAAAGTACGATAGTGGATAGACCCGTACATGTGGTGCCGAATGTTTGCTCCAGTGGCCGAGGTACTGATTACCATTGAAGTCGTATGTGTCGCGGATATAGACACCAATTCTTGATACGTTGATTTCGTAGTGTTCGACCAGTACTGAGGACTGTCCTCCAGACTTGACGACTTTTTTCTTTGGTGTAACAGTGCCTTCGCCTGCTATCTTGAAGGTGAATCTTGCTAAAGCTCCCCACATATCGTCCAAGTCTGGATCAGCTGTGGTGCTGTCTTTCCACCAAGCGTTAAGGTATTCGCGGTTGTCGTCAACGCTATGTCGTTGAAATTGCCATTCCTCATCCAGAGCCAATGCGCTTTTGGTGAGATCGCCAAAACTCTGTGGTGATTCGGTGAATTTATTCGCCCGAAAAAGGCGTTTGATGAGTAGCTTTTTGGCCTTGGGGTTTTCATAGATTGGAGGAATGGATTTATATAAATTCCGACTTCCAAACATACCGTCATATTCCCTTTTAATTCGGGGAAAAGATAATGCCCACTCCATAGTGATCAAAGAGGTTTCGAGCAAATGGCTAGGATATTGGCTGGCCCCGACAAGTCCTTCCTTTTGTTCCCGCGTCATCGTGTAGCCGGGGCTATCAAACCACTTTTTCATCAAAGTAGCTGAATTTTTCCATCCCATCTTCTCCATGACTTCGGGAAGATCTGTCAGTCGGAAGACATCGGCGTAGCAAATCTTGCCCTGTTTATTTTCCCTCGGGCTAGTTCTCGATTCGCCCACCAGACGGAGCTGTGCGGAATGGGCCGGCGTTTCAGTTCCCAATTTGAATCTCCCCCTGGGGTGCCAGCTCCAGTTTTAATGCGGTGCGCTTATCTGAGGTCGCATATCTTGTTCGTCCCTCCTCGTCGGTCCGGCCTTCGATGACCTCTCCAGAATCGAGAGTGATGCGATACATGCGGTTGCGCGCTGGTACCTGAGTCTCTTTGTCAACGATGATGAAGTACTCATCGTGTACTGCCTCGTGGTCTCCCTCCGGCGGAGAGATTCCTCTCCATCCACCGTCTGCATCGGGCGCGAAGGCGGCATGCACCTCGCCCTCGCTTCCAACGCCATCAATGTCGTTGAGTGTGGATACCAGCGGACATCCTCTGCTGGTTTTCATGCCATGAATAACCTGCGCACGTCCATTGGTCAGCGTCGAGCGCACGAACCCTTGCGCAATGACGCAATTCTTGGGGCAAGCCATCCGCGCACCGACGAACGCATAAGCGCGTCCATGACTGCGACAGGTAGGGTCGCCCTCGATAACCGTTGCGCCGCAAGCGGCCCGGTCGCCTTCACGAATCCATCCGATGATTTTCATCTTGCGCGCTCCTCACTTTCAACAATGAGCGCGCATTCTCCCCAGCAGGCGTTGGCTCTTCCACGCCAACACCCAAAACTCCACCCCGCATTCGAAATGCTTCGACCACCCCTTGCCCACGAAGCAATCAGTTGTGCAAGCCATCAAAAAAAATCGCCCCCTGCCAAACTGCACAGGGGGCGACTTCAACGCAAAAAGAAACCGGGCATCAACCCTGCGAACGCAACCCCGTCGCCTTGATGCGCGACTCCAGCACGCGGCCCTTGCGCGCGCGCTTGCCCACGTGCGCCAGCAGCTTCTCGCCGCTCAAGGCAATCTCCTTGGGCTTGCTCATGTTGCCGGTGCCGTGGACCACGACACCCTTCTGGCTGATGGCCTGGGCAGCGACCAGCTTTTCGTTCTTTTCCAGCTCCATCAGGTTCACGCCACGGCCACCGGAAGACAGCGTCTTCATCTCATCGAGGCCAAACACCAGCAGGCGGCCATTGGCCGAGACGCAGGCCACGGCGCTGGCATCGGCCGCCACCGGCGTCGGTGCCAGCGGCAGCGCACCTTCATCGAGCGTGAAGAAGCTCTTGCCGCCCTTGACGCGGCCAAACATGTCGGACGCCTTGGCAATGAAACCGGCCGCCGCATCAGAGGCCAGCAACAGCGTGGTATCGGCCGGACCGGCAAAGTAATGCTGGATGCTGCTGCCGCTGGCCAGTTCGATCAGCGTGGTCACAGGCACACCATCGCCGCGCGCATTGGGCAGCGCATTGACCGCAATCGTGTAGACCCGGCCGTTGGAGCCGAAGGCCAGCAGGTTGTCCACGGTGCGGCATTCAAACGCGCCGTACAGGCTGTCACCGGCCTTGAAGGTGAACTGCGTCGCATCGTGGCCATGGCCGGTGCGCGCGCGCACCCAGCCCTTCTGCGAAATGATCACCGTCACCGGCTCATCGATCACCTTCTGCTCGAAGGTGGCGCGCTCGGCTTCTTCGATGATGGTGCGGCGGGCATCGCCGTAGGTCTTGGCGTCGCCTTCGATTTCCTTGATGACCAGACGCTTCATCGAGGACGGATTGTCCAGCAGGTCCTGCAGCGTGGTCTTCTCGCTGCGCAGTTCGGCCAGTTCCTGCTGGATCTTGATGGCTTCCAGTCGCGCCAATTGGCGCAGGCGGATTTCCAGGATGTCTTCGGCCTGGCGGTCGGAGAGCTTGAAGGCGTCCATCAGAGCCGGCTTCGGTTCGTCCGATTCGCGGATGATCTTGATGACCTTGTCGATGTTCAACAGCACCGCTTCCCGGCCTTCCAGGATGTGGATGCGGTCGTTGACCTTCTGCATGCGGAACTGCGTACGGCGCGTCACCGTCTCGAAGCGGAAGCTGATCCACTCGGTGAGGATGTCAGTCAGGTTCTTCTGGCGCGGACGGCCATCGCCGCCGATCATCACCAGGTTCAGCGAGGCACTGGTCTCCAGCGAGGTCTGCGCCAGCAGCGTATTCATGAACTCGGTCTGGTCCTGGTTCTTGGACTTGGGCTCGAAGACCAGGCGCACCGGCGCTTCCCGGCCGGACTCGTCGCGCACTGCATCGAGCAGGCCCAGGATGGCCGCCTTCTGCGTCTGCTGCTCAGGTGTCAGTGACTTCTTGCCCAGCTTCAGCTTGGGGTTGGTCAGTTCTTCGATTTCTTCCAGCACGCGCTGCGAGGAGACGCCCGGCGGCAGTTCGGTGATGACCGCCTGCCACTGGCCGCGCGCCAGGTCTTCGATCTTCCAGCGTGCGCGCACCTTCAGGCTGCCACGGCCGCTCTGGTACATCTCGGCGATGGTCGACTTCGGGGTGATGATCTGGCCGCCACCGGGGAAGTCCGGGCCGGGGATCAGTTCCATCAGCTCGGCGTGCGTGATCTTGGGATTGCGGATCATCGCCACGGCCGCCTTGGCCACTTCGGTCAGGTTGTGCGAGGGGATTTCAGTGGCCATGCCCACGGCAATGCCGGAGGCACCGTTCAACAGCAGGAAGGGCAGGCGCGCCGGCAGGAGGCGCGGCTCTTCGGTGGAGCCATCGTAGTTGGGCTGGAAATCCACCGTGCCCATGTCGATTTCATCGAGCAGCAATTTGCTGATGGGCGTCAGGCGTGCTTCGGTGTAGCGCATCGCCGCTGCGCCATCGCCATCGCGCGAACCGAAGTTGCCGTGGCCGTCGATCAGGGGATAGCGCAGCGAAAAATCCTGCGCCATGCGCACCAGGGCGTCATACACCGACTGGTCGCCGTGCGGGTGCAGCTTGCCCAGCACGTCGCCGACCACGGCGGCGGACTTGCGCGGTTTGGCCGCCGAGTTCAGCGACAGTTCGTTCATCGCGTAGAGGATGCGGCGCTGTACCGGCTTCTGGCCGTCAGCCACGTCGGGCAGGGCGCGGCCCTTGACCACCGAGATCGCGTAATCGAGATAGGCGCGTTCGGCGAAGGTGGACAGCGTCAGCGATTCGCCATCGGGCGCAGCCGGGGCTTGGTCAAAGAGGGTCGGTTGATCGGTCATGGAGCTTGTCTTGTTGTGTTCGTATTGACTGGGTTAATCGTTGATGGCGGGCTCGCGCGGGGGCAGCGTCACCTTCAGGCGCGCATTGCCGCTGGCATTGGCGTTGCCGCGCTCGCCTGCGGCCAGGCGCAGTGCGCCGGCGGGCCGGTACAGTTCATAGAACCGCGACACCAGCCGCACATAGCCTTGGGTCTCGGGATAGGGCGGGATCTTGTTGCCATACTTCTGCACCGCGCCTTCCCCGGCGTTGTAGGAGGCAATGGCCAGTTCCACGTGCTGCGGGAACATCGCCATCAGATCGCGCAGATAGCGCGCGGCCAGGCGGATGTTGATCTTCGGATCGGTCAGTTTCTGGTGTAGCGTCTTGCGACGATCCCCCTGCAGGCCGTAGCGCTCGGCAGTGTCGGGCAGGATCTGCATCAGGCCTACCGCGCCCTTGCTGGAGACGGCCGTGGCATTGAAGCCGGATTCGGCCGTCATCACCGCCTTCAGCAGCGCCGCATCCAGACCGAATTCGCCGGCCGCTTCGGTGAGCAGGTCGTCGTACTTGCGCGCATCGCGATGAGCCAGCATGGTCCGCACGAACGGCGGATCGGCCGGGGTCACCGCTTCCTTGCTGCCGGGATGGTTGAGCAGCGATGCACTGCTGGCCATGAGCTTGTCCGGGTCGTCCAGGGTCTGAGCATAGAAGTGCACCGCGCCATCGGCATCGGTGTACCGGTACACAATGGTCTTGGACTTCTTTGAAGCGGCAGCCGTACCGGTACTGTCCCGGCCACTGTCCGCTGCTTCCACCCGCATGTGCTGTACACCATCGGCATCGGTGTACCGGACCACTTGCTGCGACTGTACCGGTCCGGCACAGAGCAGCGCCGCCGCGCCCAGGAGGGCGGCGAGAGCGCTGGTGTGCAGGAACGCGGCGCGGCGCATGTCAGATGTCCGCTTCGGCTTCGTTGCCGTGCTCTTCGATCCAGGCCCGGCGGGACGCCGCTTCGCCCTTGCCCATGAGCATGTTGAAACGCTCTTCGGAGGTCTGTACGCCAGGCTCGCCGAAGCTGATCGGCAGCAGGCGGCGGGTGTCCGGGTTCATGGTGGTTTCCCACAGCTGCTCGGCATTCATCTCGCCCAGGCCTTTGAAGCGGGAAATGCTCCAGGCACCTTCCTTCAGGCCATCCTTGCGCAGCTTGTCTTCGATGGCTTCGAGTTCGCCATCGTCCAAGGCGTAAAGCTTCTGCACCGGCTTCTTGCCGCGTGCCGGAGCATCCACGCGATAGAGCGGCGGGCGCGCCACGCAGATGTGGCCCTTCTCGATCAGCTTGGGGAAGTGACGGAAGAACAGCGTCAGCAGCAGCACCTGAATGTGCGAACCGTCCACGTCCGCATCCGAGAGGATGCAGATCTTGCCGTAACGCAGGCCGGAGAGATCCGGCGTGTCGTTGATGCCATGCGGATCGACGCCGATGGCCACCGCAATATCGTGGATTTCATTGTTGGCGAAGAGGCGGTCGCGCTCGGTTTCCCAGGCATTCAAGACCTTGCCGCGCAAGGGAAGGATGGCCTGGAATTCCTTGTCGCGGCCCATCTTGGCCGAGCCGCCGGCGGAGTCGCCCTCCACCAGGAAAATTTCATTGCGCGTCACATCCGAGGATTCGCAATCGGTCAGCTTGCCCGGCAGCACGGCCACGCCTGAAGATTTCTTCTTTTCGACCTTTTGCGCCGAGCGCAGGCGGCTTTGGGCCTGCTTGATGACCAGTTCGGCCAGCTTCTTGCCGTATTCCACGTGCTGGTTCAGCCACAGCTCCAGCGCCGGACGCGAGTAACCGGCGACCAGTCGCACGGCATCGCGCGAGTTCAGGCGTTCCTTGATCTGGCCCTGGAATTGCGGATCCAGCACCTTGGCCGAGAGCACGAAGGAGACGCGTGCAAAGACGTCCTCGGCCAGGAGTTTGACGCCCTTGGGCAGCAGCGAATGCATTTCCGCAAAACTCTTGACCGCCGAGAACAGGCCTTCGCGCAGGCCCGATTCGTGGGTGCCGCCGTTGGAAGTCGGGATCAGGTTGACGTAGGATTCGCGCACCACGGCCCCTTCCTCGGTCCAGGCCACCACCCAGGAGGCGCCTTCGCCCTCGGCGAAGCCTTCGGCATCCTTGCCGGCGAACTGTTCGCCTTCGAACAGCGGGATCAATGTTTCGCCGCTGCCGGTCTGCGCCAGTTGCTCCATCAGGTAGCCGCGCAGGCCTTGATCGTACTGCCAGTTCTGGGTGTCGCCGGTTTTGGCGTTGATCAGCGTGACCTTCACGCCCGGCAGCAGCACCGCCTTGGAGCGCAACAGGCGCTGCAGCTCGCCCAGCGGAATGGTGGCCGAGTCGAAATACTTGGCGTCCGGCCAGACGGTCACGCGGGTGCCGGACTTCTTGTCCTCGCGGGTGGCGGGGCGCGACTGCAGTTTCTCGATGACGTCGCCGCCCGAGAAGGCCAGCGTGTGCACGCCGCCTTCGCGCCAGACCGTGATTTCCAGGCGCGTGGCCAGCGCATTGGTGACCGAGACGCCCACGCCGTGCAGGCCGCCCGAGAAGGCATAGGCACCGCCCGAGCCCTTGTCGAACTTGCCGCCCGCATGCAGGCGGGTGAAGACGATCTCGACGGTGGGGACTTTTTCTTCCGGGTGCAGGCCGACCGGGATGCCGCGGCCATCGTCTTCCACGCTGACGCTGCCGTCGGCGTTGATGGTGACGATGATGCTCTTGCCGTAGCCGCCCAGCGCTTCGTCAGAGGCGTTGTCGATCACTTCCTGGAGGATGTGCAGCGGATTCTCGGTGCGCGTGTACATGCCCGGACGCTGCTTGACCGGCTCCAGTCCCTTGAGGACACGGATCGATGATTCACTGTAATCGGACGGGGTTGTTTTTTTGGTTGCCATGCAGATGAGTGGTCGTGGCTGATGCCGGAGGGTTGTTGTCTGTTCGTCCAGCGCAGCGGCCCGCCAAGGGGCCATCTTGCGCTGCAAAAGCGCATTCTAATGAAAATTCCGTGGATTCGGCGTCTGGCAAGGCGGAATGTTCCCTACCGGGCAGGACTTGTCGGTAACAGCATGTAAATGCGGCTAAAAGCGCGCACAAAAAAGGCTTGCGCGCACGCAAGCCTTGTCACGGGAGCAAAACTCCGGATCAGGCGGCCAACAGTCCTTCCACCGCCAGGGCGATCGCCAGCAGGCGCTTGTCCTCGCCGCCGGCCGCCGCCAGCGACAGTCCGACCGGGGCAGTGCCGGGCGCATGGCAGGGCAGGGAGACGGCGCAGCCATCGAGGAAGTTGATCAGCGTCGGGTTGCGCAGGATCTTGCCGTTGGCGGCGTAATAGGCATCGTCGCTGGCTTGCAGTTCGGCAATACGCGGCGCCACGATGGGTACGGTCGGCATCACCAGCGCATCGTAACCGGCCAGTTGCGCCTGCACTTCGGCGATCCAGCGCGGGCGGGCGTGCAGTACGTCGAGCAGGTCGGCGGCGCTCATGTCCTTGCCGCGCAGGATGCGCGAGACCACGCGCTGGTCATAGCCGGCGGCGTTCTCTGCGATCAGGGCGCGATGCCAGGCGTAGGCTTCGGCCGCGGTGAAGCCGCCCTTGGCGTTGATGGCGGCCAGGGCGTTGAAGGCCGGCACTTCAGCTTCGACGATGACGGCCCCGGCGGCGCGGAGTTTGTCCAGCGCGGCGCGATAGGCCTTGCCGACGGTCTCGTCCATGGCGTCCAGCACCACGTTGGTCGGGGCCAGCAGGCGCAGGCCGCGCAGCGGATGGGCGACTACGGACACATAGGCTTCACCGGCCAGTACAGCGTCCATGATGGCGCAGCACTCTACCGATACAGCCAGCGGGCCAATCGAGTCCAGGTAAGCGGACAGTGGCAGTACACCTTGCATGGACACCCGCGAGGCCGTGGGCTTGAATCCGGTCAGGCCATTCAGTGCCGAGGGGATGCGTACGGAACCGCCGGTATCCGAACCAACCGCCGCAAAGGCCATGCCATCGGTGACCGAGATGGCCGCGCCGGAAGAAGAACCGCCGGGAATGCGCCCGCCTTCGACGTTGCGCTCCCAAGTGTTCTGCGGCGTGCCGTAATGCGGATTGATGCCCAGGCCCGAGTAGGCGAACTCGGTCATGTTGGTCTTGCCGATGACGATGGCACCGGCCTTCATCAGGTTCTGCACCACGGCCGCATGTGCGGTGGCAGCGGGCTTGCCGCGCAGCACGACCGAGCCGGCCAAGGTGGTTTCACCGGCCACGTCAAACAGATCCTTGACCGAGACCGGTACACCTTCCAGCGGCGAGCGGCACAGTTTGGCCGCGCGCAGGGTATCGGAAGCGCGGGCAGCGGCGCGCGCCTGGTCTGCATAGACGCTGGTGAAGACGCGCGCGCCTTCGCCCGCCGGATCGGCGATGCGGGCCAGGGCTTGTTCGGTCAGTTGCAGGGAAGTGATGCGGCCGGCATCGAGGTCGGCGGCCAGTTGGGAGAGTGTGCTCGGCATGATGAGGGAGTCGGTGTGGTCGGAGGACAAATTCGCAGATGCGCAAGTATCGCATTGCCTGGCGCATCCAACAAAGGCGCATGGGCGGCCCCTTGGGCCGCCCCGTGGAATCAGGCCACTTCGGCCAGCGACTCGGCCACGTAATGGTGGCGCAGGGCGCGTTGGCGGCGCGGGTCGAACAATTCCATCGTGAAGGATGCCGCAGGACGGATGCCGCCGATGGCACCCACGGTGCCGCAGGTCATGCCGCAACCCTCGGGCAGCGTGGCGCCACCTTGCGTGAAGCGCGCGATCAGGTCGCCGGGCGCACGCAGCGAGGCCAGCGTACCTTCCTGGTAGAGCTTGGTGGCACCGTCTTCCTCGATCCAGGAGCGGATCACCAGTTCGTCCCAGTACTCGGCCACGTCCGACAGCTTCCACGCGCTGCTGCCCACGGGCTTCACGCACGCCTGCTTGGAAAAGGCCACGCTGTGCGCTTCCAGCTTGCGGTCGGTGTGGTCGGAGGCAATCGAGACATACAGCTCGCCGCCGCTGTTGAAGACGAAGGTCTCCACTTCACCGGACGACGCCTCGCCCAGCACCTGCACCTGCGCGGCCTGCGAGAGCTGGTTGGCCGAGACGCGATAGAACAGCGGTACCGCGCTGGGCCGCGAGATGCCCAGCGCTTCCAGTTCTTCGATGTGATGCTCGATGGCCGCCATGTCGCGGCCGGCCCAGCCGGCGATGACCAGGGTATCGATGTCGGCGTGGAGGGGGGATTGGTCGGGGAGGGTAAAGGTCAGCTTCATGAGTTTCTGTTCCTACAGGGTGATTCAGGAGAGGCTGGCCGGGGAGGCTGCCAGCCAGAGGGGGAGATCAGTGCATCATCAGTGCTTCTTGACGAACACCACCACCAGGAAGCTGGCGAGGAATTCGAGCGCGGCCACGAAATACAGGCCGGAGGAGAGCGACCCGGTGCTGGTCTTCAACGCACCGATCATGTAAGGGGCCACGAAGCCAGCCAGGTTGCCGATGGAGTTGATGAGGGCGATGCCGCCAGCGGCTGCCGTGCCGGCCAGGAAGGCGCCGGGAATCGACCAGAACACCGGGAAGGCCGCCAGGATGCCGATGGCTGCCAGCGTCAGCGAGCACAGGGCCAGCGTCGCATTGCCCAGCGTCATGCCGGTGGCGATCAAGCCGATGCAGGCGATGAGCGTGGCGATGGCGCTGTGCAGGCGGCGCTCGCCGGTCTTGTCGGAGTGGAAGCCGTTCCACACCATCGCCAGCGTGCCGGCAACGAAGGGGATGGCCGAGATCAGGCCGATCTGCAGGTTACCCTTGACGCCGATTTCCTTGATGATGGACGGTGCCCAGAAAGCGATGGTGGCATTGCCGCTGACCACGCAGAAATACACGGCAGCACAGACCCAGACGCGGTAGTTGGTACAGGCATCCTTGAAAGAGAAATGCTTGCCCGGTGCGCTGTTCTCGGCGGCCAGCACTTGCGTGACGGCAGTTTTTTCAGCGTCGCTCAGCCACTTGGCATTGGCTGGTTTTTCCGGCAGCCAGGCCAGCACCGCGAAGCCCGCCAGGATCGACGGAATGCCCTCGATGATGAAGAGCCATTGCCAGTTGGCCAGATGGCCCACGCCTTCCATGCTGCTCATGATGAGCCCGGCAATCGGGCCGCCGACTGCACCGGCGATGGCAAAGGAGGTCATGAACAGGCCATTGACGCGGGCACGGCGCTTGGCCGGGAACCAGTAGGTGAGATACAGCACGACGCCCGGGAAGAAGCCCGCTTCAAAGATGCCCAGCAGGAAGCGCAGCACATAGAAACTGATCGGCGTGGTGACGTAGGCCATGGCCATCGAGGCCAGACCCCAGAGGATGGTGATGCGCGCCAGCGTCTTGCGGGCGCCGATCTTTTCCAGCAGCAGGTTGCTCGGCACTTCAAAAAGGAAATACCCGATGAAGAAGATCCCGGCGCCCAGGCCATACACCGCCTCCGAGAACTGCAGGTCCTGCAGCATCTGCAGCTTGGCGAAGCCGACGTTGACGCGATCGATCCAGGCCAGCACGAACAGGAAGACCAGGAAAGGAATCAGGCGCCAGGCGATCTTGCCATAGGTCGCCTCGAGGCTGGCACTGCTGCTGGCCGGGGGCGCCGCGGTGGCCGCAGCGGATGGGGAATACGACATGGAAAACCTCCTCAAGTGTGGCCGGCGTCCGTGTGACGGCGCCGTGTTGTGTTCTGCATGGATGGGATGGGAGCGGCGGCAAGCATTGCAGGGCCGGGCATGTTCCGGTGCCAGCCCGAAGGCGCCGGTCTGAATTCAGTATGGGGATGCAGGGCGGGCGCTGTCCAACAAGAAAATCTGAACGGCCTTGATTGAAAAATCTTATGAGCAAAAGCAGGGCGCTGTTTGCTTCAGGATGGTGCTGTTCATGCGCGCCCGCACATCGGCGCGCAGGGCAGCGTGCAGGCGGGAGGACGGTCGATCTCAGCCGAGCGGGGCAGGCAGCCGCGCGATCTCCTGGCCCCAATTGAGTGCGAAGTCGGACGCCGTTTCCTGCGCGATGCGGGCCACGGTTTCGGTCAGCGGATTCTCATGGTCCGAGCGGAAGCAGGCGATCAGCGCCAGTGCCGGGAACTCGGTATCCACGCGCAGCAGGTGCAGGCTCTCTTCGTTGAGTTCGCGCTGGATGATGGCCGGTGGCACCGCCGTGATGCCGAAGCCATCCGTGGCCAGCCGGATCATGGTGGCCACCGAGGCGATGCAGTTGATGTGCAATGTGCGCTCACCCCGCTCGCTGCCCGAGAACAAGCGCTCGATGACTGCATGCGGCCCCGAATTGCGGGCGAAGCTGATGATGGGGAAGGCCGCCAGGTCCGCCAGCGACAGCGTCTCGCTGCCGATGTCGAGCTTGGGGCTGCCGACCCAGCGCATGGGGAATTCGCACAGCGCGATATTGCTGACCTGCGGGCCGATCACCGGTTCGGCCTGCAGCACCAGGTCCAGGTTGCTCTTGCTGAACTGCTCGTGCAGGTGGATGGTGGTGTCGCTGACGATCTCGATCTGCAGGCGCGGAAAGGCTTTATGCAGGCGTCCGAGAAAATCCGGAAACCAGCTATGCACGATGGATTCGATCACCCCAATGCGAATGACACCGGCAAACACCTCGCGGTCCGACATGTCGTCCTTCATCTCGCGCATGAGCTTGACCATGCGCTCGGCATACACCAGCGCCTTGCTGCCATCGGCGGTCAGCGCCACTTCGCGCGCGCTGCGGTCGAACAGGCGCACGCCGAAATCCTGTTCGAGCGAAGCGATGCGGCTGGAGACGGCGGCCTGCGTGGTGTGCAGCCGCTCGGCCGTGAGCCGGAAATTGCGCAAGCGGGCCAGCCAGACGAAGGTTTCTAGGAAGCGGATATTCATGAGCGGGCAGGGCGGAGTGAAGGGGCGTATTTTATCGCCTTCAGGTCGTGATCCAGGCTGTCATTTTTGGTGCACTGCGCAATGAATCTTCGTTCATCTGGCGCACATCTGGTGCATTTCGTGCTGGCAATCGCGTGCTTCTGGTGCGTTATAAGGATATTCGTTTTTTGAAAGTATTTTTTCTTTACTAGAAGGGAAAATGAAAATATATTTACATTTTTTCGGCGGGACTGATGCAAATGACAAGTCCTGCACGATGATAAAGACGTCCGCATCAGCGGGCGCAACAGGACAAGAACAGTGGTGGCAGGGCGCTCGGCAAACGGAATAAATGATTTAAATGATTTATTTCTTTTGCGTTTTGTTGGTCGAGGGCAGTGAATTCAATGACGACGGGGTAGCGGGCGGTGACACAACAGCCGAAGAACATCAGTTTGCAGGGAGCCGGTGCGGTAGCACAGGCCGTGGGCAAGCTGTATCCGCAATTGTCCAAGTCGCACCGCAAGACGGCGGACTATGTGCTGGGCAATCCCTTCCGCGCCGCCACCATGACCATAGACGAACTGTCGGAAGCCGCCGGCATCTCGGTGGCCACCGCCAACCGCTTCGCCCATGCGCTGGGCTTCGACGGCTATGCCTCGTTCCGTGCCGCGCTGGTCTCGGATTTCGCGACCACCCTGGCGCCCGTGGAAAAACTGCGCGAGCAGGTGCAGCGCACCGCCACCAGCGCCGAGATCATGGCCGCCGCCTTCGACAGCGACATCGCCAACATCGAGGCCACGCGCCGCATGCTCACGCCGGAACACTGCGAGCAGGCGGTCGACATGATCCTGTCCGCGCAGCGCATCTTCATCACCGGCTTCGGTGCCTCGGCCTATCTCTCCGGTCTGATGGCCCACACGCTGGAACCCTATGTGCGCACCGTCAGTTCGGTGGCCATGGCAGGCGGACCCTCGCAGGCGGCACGCCAGTTCTTCAAGCTCGACAGCGATGACCTGGTGATTGCCATGGTTTTCCCGCGCTATGCGGCTGACACCGTCTGGCTCACCCAGCGTGCGGTGGAGAAGGGCGCACGCGTGATTGCACTCACCGATACCCCCGGATCGCCGCTGGTGCCGCTGGCCGATGTCGCTTTGTATGCCCAGACCGATGGCCGCCTGGCGCCCACTTCCGATGCGGCCGCACTGATCCTGATCCAGGCCCTGTGCGATGCCGTGGCGCATCGCGCCCGCCGCTCGGTGCAGGCCGCCACGCAAATGGCTGAATTCGTGCTGCCCTGGCTGTACCTGGCCCAGCAGCAACAGCGCGCCGGTACCACGCCGGTCGGCAAGCCCGTGCGGGCAGCCGCCAAGCGCGCCCCAACCAAAGGAAAGACCAACGCATGACCACTCCGGTAATTGCCATCCACGGCGGCGCAGGCACCATCACGCGCGCTTCGCTTTCGGCCGAGGACGAGGCCCGCTATCACCAGGCTCTGTCCGACATCGTTGCAGCTGGCCAGGCCGTGCTCAATGCCGGCGGCTCGGCACTGGAAGCCGTCACCGAAGCCGTGCGCCTGCTGGAAGACTGCCCGCTCTTCAATGCTGGCCATGGTGCCGTCTACACCAGCGAAGGCAAGCATGAGCTGGACGCCTGTGTCATGAACGGGGCCGATCTCGCCTCCGGCGCGGTGGCCTGTGTGACCAGTCTGCGCAACCCCATCCTTGCCGCGCGCACGGTGATGGAAAATAGCGAACACGTGCTGCTGGTCGGGCCTGCCGCCGAAGCCTTTGCGGCGCGCCACGGTGCGGTTACGGTCGAGCCCGATTACTTCCATACCGATGCCCGCCAAGAACAATGGCAGCGTGTGCGCGGCCAGTCGCGCGCGATGCTGGACCACGATGCCTCCTCCTTCGCCTTCGCGGAGAAAGCCGCCGAGCCCAAGGAGCCCATCGACCCCGACCACAAGTTCGGCACCGTCGGTGCCGTCGCACTGGACCAGTTCGGCAACCTCGCTGCGGCCACCTCGACCGGCGGCATCACCAACAAGCAGCCTGGCCGGGTAGGCGATTCGCCCATCATCGGCGCCGGCTGCTATGCCAACAACGCCACCGTGGCCGTGTCGGCCACCGGCACCGGCGAAGCTTTCATGCGCACCGCCGCCTGCTACGACATCGGCGCGCGCATGGCCTATGCCGGCCAGTCGCTGGAAGAAGCCAGCCGCGCCGTGGTCTTCGAGACCCTGCCCAAGGTGGGCGGACGCGGTGGCGTCATCGCCATTGACCGCCACGGCAACCTGGCCTTGCCCTTCAATACCGAAGGCATGTATCGCGCCTGGGGCTGTGGCGAACTGGCCCCGGTCACCGCCATTTACGCAGCACCGGCCTGAAGCGGCCGAGCAGGAGAGAATCAAGATGCAACAGTCCCAACGCGTGCTGGATGTCCGTCAGCTCAATGTCCGCTTTGCCACCTCCGAACGGACGGTCGATGCGGTGCGTGACCTGTCCTTCCACGTCAACCAGGGCGAGACCCTGGCCATCGTCGGTGAATCGGGCTCGGGCAAGTCGGTGTCCTCGCTGGCCATCATGCGCCTGATCGAACACGGCGGTGGCAAGATCGCCAGCGGCAGCATGCAGTTCCTGCGCCGCAGCGGCCAGTCGCTGGACCTGGCGCAGGCTGACAACGCCACCATGCGCAGCATCCGGGGCGCGGAGATCGCCATGATCTTCCAGGAACCGATGACCTCGCTCAATCCGGTCTTCACCGTCGGCGAGCAGATTGCCGAATCGATCCGCCTGCACCAGGGCATGAGCCGCGCCGCCGCCCAGGCCGAGGCGCTGCGCATGCTGGAGATGGTGCGCATTCCTGAAGCCAAACGCGTGCTGGGCCGCCATCCGCACCAGCTCTCCGGCGGCATGCGCCAGCGCGTGATGATCGCCATGGCCTTGTCCTGCAAGCCTTCGCTGCTCATTGCCGATGAACCGACCACGGCCCTGGATGTGACCATCCAGGCCCAGATCCTGCAACTGATCCGTTCGCTGCAGCAGGAGATGCAGATGGGCGTGATCTTCATCACCCACGACATGGGCGTGGTGGCCGAAGTGGCCGACCGCGTGGTGGTGATGTGCCGTGGCGAGAAGGTCGAAGAGAACGAAGTCAAGACGCTGTTTGCCGCACCGGCCCACCCCTACACGCAATCCCTGCTGGCGGCCGTGCCGCGCCTGGGCTCCATGCGCGGCACCGACAAGCCGCTGCGCTTTGGCATTGCGCCGCAGTCCGAGGTGCGTCCCGACCTGATCGCCAGCGAACTGCAGGCCCAGGCGGAGATTGCCGCGCAGCGCCAGCCCATCCTCAAGGTGCGCGACCTGACGACACGCTTCGACGTGAAGAGCGGTATCTTTGGCCGCGTCAAGCAGCGCGTGCATGCGGTCGAGAAGGTGAGCTTCGATCTCTATTCCGGCGAGACCCTGGCCATCGTCGGCGAATCCGGTTGCGGCAAGTCCACCACCGGGCGCTCGCTGCTGCGCCTGGTCGACATCGCCGGCGGCAAGGTCGAGTTCGGCGGCCGCGACCTGGCGCAATTGCCGCGTTCGGAATTGCGCGAGCTGCGCCGCGACATCCAGTTCATCTTCCAGGATCCCTTCGCGTCGCTCGATCCGCGCATGACCGTCGGCTACTCCATCATGGAGCCGATGCTGGTCCACGGCCTGAAGGAGGACGCGCAGGAGCGCGTGGATGCGCTGCTGACCCGCGTGGGCCTGACGCCCGAGCACGGCCAGCGCTATCCGCATGAATTCTCCGGTGGCCAGCGCCAGCGCATCTGCATCGCCCGCGCCCTGGCATTGAACCCCAAGATCGTCATTGCCGATGAATCGGTGTCGGCGCTGGACGTGTCGATCCAGGCCCAGATCGTCAACCTGATGCTGGATTTGCAGGCCGAGCTGGGCATCTCCTTCATCTTCATCTCGCACGACATGGCGGTGGTGGAGCGCATCAGCCATCGGGTGGCGGTGATGTACCTGGGCCAGATCGTGGAGATCGGACCGCGCCGCGCCATTTTCGAGAATCCGCAGCACCCGTACACGCGCAAGCTGATGGCGGCCGTGCCGGTGGCCGATCCGACCCTGCGCCAGCCGGGCAAGAAACTGATGACCGATGAAATTCCCAGTCCGATCCGGCTGGTGGGCGATGAGCCCAAAGTGGAGCCGCTGCGGGAAGTGGCTCCGGGGCACTTCGTGGCCCAGCACCGTATTGCCGGCGCTTTTTGAGCGCGGGCGTGATGTTCCCGAGTCGTATCTGTAATTTGGTAAATGCAGTCAGCGCAGTAATCTCAATCAAGCTGTAACCACTCAAGCGTCACTGATCAGGAGAGACCAATGTCCGCATCCGCAAAAAACAAAGCAATGAGCGCCGCCAAATGGCTGGCCCTGGGTACCCTGGGCGCCGCCCTGCAGTTCGGCGCGGCCAATGCCTTCGCCGCCAAGACTGCTACCGTGGCCGTAGCGTCGACCTTCACCACGATGGACCCGTATGACGCCAACGATACGCTGTCGCTGTCGGTGATGAAGTCCTTCTACCAGGGCCTCTATGGCTTCGACAAGGACATGAAGCTCATCCCGGTGCTGGCCGAAGGCTACCTGGTGAGCAAGGATGGCCTGGAATACACCATTCGCTTGAAGCAAGGCGTGAAGTTCCATGACGGTACCGTCTTCAAGGCCGACGCCGTCAAGGCCGTCTTCGACCGCGTGACCAACCCGGACAACAAGTTGAAGCGCTACAACCTCTTCAACCGCATCGCCAAGACCGAAGTGCTCAACGACTACACCGTCAAGGTCGTGTTGAAGGAACCGTTCTCGGCCTTCATCAACGTGCTGGCGCACCCGTCGGCCGCGATGATCTCCCCGGCTGCGCTGAAGCAGTACGGCAACAAGGACATCGCCTTCCACCCGGTCGGTACCGGTCCCTTCAAGTTCGTGGAATGGAAGCAGACCGACTACGTGAAGGTGGCCAAGTTCGACGGTTACTGGAAGCAGGGCTACCCCAAGGTCGACGAGATCCTGTGGAAGCCGGTGGTGGACAACAACTCGCGCTCGGCCATGCTGCAGACCGGCGAAGCCCAGTTCACCTATCCGCTGCCCTACGAACAGGCTGACCTGCTCAAGGGCAAGGGCAACCTGGACGTGATCGCCGGTCCCTCCATCATCCAGCGCTACATGTCGATGAACGTCAAGCAAAAGCCGTTCGACAACCCGAAGGTGCGCGAAGCGATCAACTACGCCATCAACAAGGATGCGCTGGCCAAGGTCGCGTTCAATGGCTATGCCACCCCGATGGATGGCGTGCTGCCGCAAGGCGTGGATTACGCCTTCAAGACCGGTCCGTGGCCCTATGACGTCAAGAAGGCCAAGGCCCTGCTGGCTGAAGCCGGCTACCCGAACGGCTTCGAGACCGAACTGTGGTCGGCCTACACCCACACCACCGCCATGAAGGTGATCCAGTTCCTGCAGCAGCAACTGGCGCAAGTGGGCATCAAGACCAAGATCCAGGCCCTGGAAGCCGGTCAGCGCGTGGAACGTGTGGAAAGCTGGCAAGATCCGGCCACCGCACCGATCCGCCTGTTCTACGTCGGCTGGTCGTCCTCCACCGGTGAAGCCGACTGGGGCCTGCGTCCGCTGCTGGCTTCGGAATCCTTCCCGCCGCGTCTGTTCAACACCGCTTACTACAAGAGCGACAAGGTCGATGCCGACATCGCCAAGGCCCTGACCGTCTCCGACCGCAAGGAAAAGGAAGCGCTGTACAAGGACGCCCAGCAGGAAGTCTGGAAGGATGCACCGTGGGCCTTCCTGGTCACCGAAAAACTGCTGTATGCCCGTGCCAAGAACCTCAAGGGCATCTACATCATGCCGGACCAGGCTTACGAATTTGAGAACATCGAGTTCACCAAGTAAGCAGGCGCTGTGTGGTCGGCCCTTGCGGGCCGATGCAAAAATGCAGTGCTGTGAGGCCGCGTCATGCAGTTTTGCAGCACTGGGCAGGTTCTCTGCATCGTCGTAACGAGCAGAAAAGAGCAGCAATGAAGCGGGGAGGGTGGCTGGCCATCCTCCCCCACAGATTCACGATGCGTTGCCATGCAAGCCGGCAGCGCAGGGAGCGACTCCACCGCAGGGTGTGGACACACCAGCGACGGGCAGCCTTATTCAGAGAGTCCCATGTTTTCCTATGTCATCAAACGCCTGTTAGGCCTCATTCCCACGCTGTTGCTGGTGGCGGTGCTGGTTTTCCTGTTCGTGCACTTGTTGCCGGGCGACCCGGCACGCCTGGCCGCCGGCCCCGAAGCCGATGAAAAGACGGTCGCCCTGGTGCGCGCCGACCTCGGCCTGGACAAGCCGCTGCCGGAGCAGTTCGTCAACTTCTTCATCAATGCCGCCCACGGCGACTTTGGCCGTTCCATCCGCAGCAAGCGCCCGGTCTCCGAAGAGATCGCCGCGCGCTTCTGGCCCACACTGTGGCTGACCATTGTGGCCATGATCTGGGCCGTGCTGTTCGGTCTTGTCATCGGCATCTCCTCGGCGGTGTGGCGCAACAAGTGGCCGGATCGTCTGGGCATGACGCTGGCCGTCTCCGGCATTTCCTTCCCGGCGTTCTCGCTGGGCATCCTGCTCATGCAGGTCTTCTCGGTCGAGCTGGGTTGGCTGCCCACCGTCGGTGACGAGACCTGGCGCCACTACATCCTGCCTTCGCTGACGCTGGGCGCGGCGGTGGCTGCGGTGATGGCGCGCTTTACCCGTTCTTCCTTCATCGAAATCCTGCAAGAGGACTTCGTGCGCACCGCCCGCGCCAAGGGCCTGACCGAGACCGTGGTGGTCATCAAGCACTGCCTGCGCAATGCGTTGATCCCGGTGGTGACGATGATGGGCCTGCAGTTCGGTTTCCTGCTGGGCGGCTCCATCCTGGTCGAGGTGGTGTTCAACTGGCCGGGCATGGGACGCCTGCTGGTCGATGCCGTCGAGATGCGTGACTACCCCATCATCCAGGCCGAGATCCTGCTGTTCTCGCTGGAATTCATTTTCATCAACCTGGTGGTGGACGTGCTTTATGCCGTGATCAACCCCAGTATCCGTTTCAAGTGAGGGGAATCATGTCGCTCTCCAATTCGCCTCTGGCCACTACCTCCGAAACCGGCGCGCCCTTGCCGCCGCCTGATCCGGCCGCCGTCGCCGCCTCCGGCCAGAAGATCCGCACCCCGTGGCGCGAGTTCTGGCGCAAGTTCAAGAAGCAGCGCCTGGCCGTCTATGCGGGGGTGTTCATCCTGCTGCTGATCCTGATCGCCATCCTGGCGCCCTGGATCGTGCCCTTCGATGCCGAAAACTTCTTCGACTACGACGCCCTCAATTCGCCGCCGACCTGGACCCACTGGTTCGGGGTCGATTCGCTGGGCCGCGACATCTTCAGCCGCATCCTGATGGGCGCGCGCATCTCGCTGGCCTCGGGCTTCTTCTCGGTGGCCATCGGCGCCGTGATCGGTACCGTCTTCGGCCTGCTGGCCGGCTACTATGAAGGCTGGTGGGACCGCATCGTCATGCGCATCTGCGACGTGCTGTTCGCCTTCCCCGGCATCCTGCTGGCCATCGGCATCGTGGCCATCCTGGGCGGCGGCATGATCAACGTCATCATCTCGGTGTCGGTGTTCAGCATCCCGGCCTTTGCGCGCCTGGTACGCGGCAATACGCTGCAGCTCAAGAACCTGACCTACATCGAGGCCACCCGCAGCATTGGTGCGTCCGACACCACCATCATGTGGAAGCACATCTTCCCCGGCACCATCTCGGCCATCGTGGTGTATTTCACCATGCGTATCGGCACCTCCATCATCACGGCGGCCGGCCTGTCCTTCCTCGGCCTGGGCGCGCAATCGCCCACACCCGAGTGGGGCCTGATGCTGAACGAAGCCCGCGCCGACATGGTCACCTCGCCGCACGTGGCGCTGGTGCCCAGCATCGCGATCTTCCTGACCGTGCTGGCCTTCAACCTGCTGGGCGACGGCTTGCGCGACGCGCTCGATCCCAAGATCGACCAGCGCTGATGATGAACCTGCAGGTGCCGCTGCATGTGCCACATATCGGCCGCTTGCCCGCCGGTGCGCGCAACAGCATCACCGATGTCGAGGGTGTGCGCGTCGGTCATTGCACCCTCGATGCCGGTGCGGTGCAAACCGGGGTGACCGTGATTGCGCCGCATGGCGGCAATCTCTTCACCCACAAGCTGCCGGCGGCGGCGGCCGTCATCAATGGCTTTGGCAAGAGTGCAGGGCTGGTGCAACTGGAAGAACTGGGTTTGCTGGAAACGCCCATCGCGCTTTCCAACACCTTTGCTGTGGGGGCGCTGCTCAATGCACAGATCGCTCACACGGTGCGCGGCAATCCGGAATGCGGGCGCAGCCTGCCCACGGTCAACGGGCTGGTGCTGGAATGCAATGATGGCTATCTCAACGACTTGCAGGCCATGGCCGTGCAGCCGGCGCATTTTGAGGCAGCGATGGCGGCCTTGTCGGTAGAGGTTCTGCAAGGCGCGGTCGGGGCAGGGCGGGGCATGTCCAGCTTTGGCCTGAAGGGCGGTATCGGTACCGCTTCGCGCGTGGCCACCTTGGAGTCATCGGGACAGTCCTATACCGTCGGTGCGCTGGTGCTCTCCAACTTCGGGCGACTGCCCGAACTGATCCTGGCGGGCGATCCGCTGGGCGCGCGACTGGCTGCCAGCGAGACACCCGATACGGCGCCCGAGAAGGGCTCCATCATCATGATCTTGGCCACCGATGCGCCGCTGGATGCGCGGCAGCTGAAGCGCCTGGCCACTCGTGCCGGGGCCGGACTGGCGCGCACCGGATCGGCCTACGGCCATGGCAGCGGCGATATTGCGCTGGCCTTCTCCAGGGCCCAGACCATCGAGGCCGAGGCCGATTGCCTGCACCTGGCGCTGCTGGCCGATCATCTGCTGGACCCGCTGTTCCATGCGGCCGCTGATTGCGTCGAACAAGCCATCGTGCATGCGCTGTTTGCGGCCGAGACCGTGCGCGGACGTGATGGCCATGTACGTATGAGCCTGCGCGAGCGCCTGGCTTCCTGAATTGCTTCCCCTGAAAGACCGCCTCATGAACAAGCGTGCCAACATCCTGGTTTCCGTCGACATCGAAGGCGTGGCCGGGGTCTTCCATACCGAGCAGACCCGCGCCGGCAACGGCGAATATGAACGCGCCCGGCGCTGGATGACCGAAGAGGCCAATGCCGTCATCCGTGGCGCATTGGCGGCCGGTGCGACGGCCATCAAGGTCAACGATTCGCACGGCGGTTTCCGCAACCTGCTGCCGGACCTGCTGCACCCCGAGGCGCGCATGGTGCTGGGCAAGCCGCGCGTGCTGGGCATGATGGGCGGCGTGGATCACGATATCGATGCGGTCATGCTGGTGGGTTACCACTCGCGCGCACAAGGGCGCGGCATCCTGGCGCACACCACCAACAGCTTTGCCTTCGCCCGCGTGTGGCTGGGCGGGCAGGAACTGGGCGAGGCCGGGCTGTATGCCGCACTGGCGGCCGAACATGGCGTTCCGGTGATCTTCGGCAGCGGCGACGATGCCTTCATCGAAGAGAATCAGCCGTTGTTCCCGCATGCGATCTTTGCCGAGACCAAGAAGGCCTATGGTGCCAACAGCGGCGATTCGCTCACGCCCCAGCAGTCCTGCGTGCTGCTCGAAGAACGCGCCCGCCAGGCGGTCACCGCGCTGGTGGCCAACCCGGCGGCCATGCCGGTACTGCCCCTGCGCGGCCCGCTGCGTTGCCGCCTGCAGGCGCAGACGGTGGCGCTGACTGACCTCTTCAGCCAGTTGCCGATTCTTGAACGTACCGACAACGTCACCGTCGAATTCGATGCGCCCACGGCGGAATACGCGGTGCGGGTGCTCAACAGTTTGTCGGCGATGTCGGCCATGTTGCGCTGATCGCAGGAAACTCTCATTTGATGGGAGATTGACGCTCATTTGGGAAGCTTCTAAGATGAGAGTCTGCATCTGACCAAATGAGAGGTTCAACATGGCAACACGTGCCACGGTCGACGCCACCGCCAGCAAGCGTTCCCCCGGATTGGGTGCCAAACCGCGCGACTTCGAACGGTTTGCCCGCATGGACCCGATCAGCCAGGGCCGCACCATCCGCGATGGTATGGACGCCATCATTGCCGAGCGCGTCGCCAGGGAACTGTTGCAGATTCCATTGCAGACCTTGCTGTCCGGATTGGGCCTGCCCAGTTCCACCATCCTGCGCAAGATTTCCCGCAAGGAACGGCTCTCCGGTTCCGAGTCCGACCGCATCGCCCGCGTGCTCTACATCCGCGAGCAGGCGGCCGATGTGTTCGAGGATGAGGATCTGGCGGCGCAGTGGATGCGCCGCGGCAATGCGGCGCTGGGGGGATTGACCCCGCTGGAAGTGCTCGATACCCAGCCGGGTTATGACCGGGTGCGCGACATCCTGGTGCGCATCGCCTTCGGGGTGGCGGCTTGAAGGTATACCGGCTGGCCAAGGACAAGCCGGGGCATTATGCGGCCGAGGACTTGTCCGGCAATGGCGCAGCACTCAGCGGCGGCCGCTGGAATCCGCGCGGCTTGCGCGTGCTCTACACCTGCTGCAGCGCTTCAACGGCCTTGCTGGAGTCGCTCGTGCACATGGCCGGGCTGATGCCGCGCGCCAACTACTTCCTCATCGTGCTGGAGATACCTGACACCGACGTGCGCAAGGCCTATGTGCCTGGCCTGCCGCCTGACTGGTCCGACATCGCGCGCGATCCGGCCAGCACCGCCGCCATCGGCCAGCACTGGATCGAACAGGGCAAGCAACTGGTGATGAAAGTGCCATCGGTGGTGAGCCCGACCGATTTCAATCTCTTGCTCAATCCGCTGCATGCGCAGATGGCCAGCGTCAAGGTGGTGGAAAAGAAGCTGTTCCGTTTCGACGCCCGGCTCTTCGGTTGAATCGTTTTACGTCAGCGCGCCTTGCTCTCGATCAGCTTGACCAGCGCATGCACGGTCAGGTTGACCGGCGTTGCGATGCCATGCGCCTGTCCCCGCCGCACGATGTAGCCGTTGAGGTGATCGATTTCGCTGGGCTTGCCGCGCGCCACGTCCTGGGCGGTGGAAGAGAATTGCGTGGGCATGGTCTCGATGATCTTGCGGATGGCCACATCCACATCCCCGGCCAGGGTCACGCCCTCGGCGGCGGCCACGGCCTTGCATTCGCTGACCAGATGGCCCATCACTTCCAGCACGCCCACGCCTTCGACCAGCTTGCCGTAGGGCAGCTGGGTGATGGCGGAAAGCGCGTTGTAGGCGCAGTTGATGATGAGTTTCAGCCACAGCGCGCCGCGCACGTTGTCGGAAATCTCGGTCGGCACGCCCGCCGCAATCAGGGCCTCGGCAGCCTGCTGGCTGCGTGCGGCCGGTTCGATCACCAGCTCGCCACGGCCGTGGTGCTTGACGTGGCCGGGTCCGGCCATCTCGGTGGCGACGTAGACTACCGCCGCCGAGACCGGCTGCGGGATCACCGTGCGCAGGCGCTCGGCATTGTCAGTGCCGTTCTGCAGGGTCAGCACCAGCGTATCGGGGGCGAGGTACGGACGTAGTTGCGCGCCAGCGGTTTCGGTATCGGGGGATTTGACGCAGAAGAGCACCAGGTCGGCACCCGCCACGATGGCGGGATCGGTGCTGGCCTCGACGGGGAGGGTCTCATCGAAAGTTTTTGCTTCCAGCCGCAGGCCCTTGGTATTGAATGCCTCCACGTGCTGCGGCCGGCCCACCAGGACCACATCGTGTCCTGCCCGCGCCAGCATCCCGGCGAAGTAACATCCCACGGCACCTGCGCCCATCACGGCAACTTTCATGTGTGTCTCCCCGCTTGGCAAATTGAAGTCAGGCGGGAAGCCTAACACAGCGGCGCCAGGCTTTCAGTGCCTGGTCAGCATCGGTCAGAATGACCGCCGCACCCTTACCGACACATAAGCCGGCGGCTTGGTGGTCGCCGTCGCCCGTGCGCTATGCAGCCGATGCAAGGTGATCTGGTTGACCTCCGCATGGCTGCCATCGATGTGCTCGCCCATCAGGCGCATCGCGCCCTCGGCGTCGCCGGCGGCGATGCTGTCGAGGATGGCGGCATGTTCCTCGTAGGTCGAGTGCAGGCAATCACCGTACAGGAAATCCAGCCGCCGCACGATGCGGATGCGGTCTGTCAGACGATCGAATGACTCGGCCATCTCCTGGTTGCCGGCCGCGCGCACCAGCGTCTGGTGAAAGACTTCATCGAGCAGGGCCGCCTTGGGTCCATCCGGTTCGCGGGCCTCGGCGGCCACGCACCAGGTGGCGCGCAGACCGGCCAGCACTGACTGGTCTCCGGCTTGCGCACACAGGCGGCGCACGGCGTGCGTCTCGATGAGCTTGCGCATTTCATAGAGATCGGAAAAACGCTTGAAGTCGATCGGCACCACCTCCCAGCCCCCGCGCACATAGCCCTGCATCAGGCCATCGTTCTGCAGGCGTTGCAGCGCCTGCCGCACTGGCGTGCGCGAGACCTTGAAATACGCGGCGATTTCGGTTTCGGTGATCTGGTCGCCGGGCAAGAGGCGCATGTCGAAAATGTCCTGCCGCAATTGCGCGTAGACATATTCGGGCAGGGAGCCATTGCGCACCAGCGCGTCTTCGCCCTCGAGATCAGGGGCGAGCGCGTCGGCGTCAGCGGCGGGGGCGGGAGCAGCCAGGCTTTTCACGATGGGCTTTCTTTACCAGGCGGCCACGCTGCCATCGGTACGCGGTTCGGTTCCGCCGCACAGTACGCCTTCGTCATTGCGCCAGATGATCTGGCCGCGGCCGAAGCCCAGCTGGTTGCCCGACCACGCCACTTCATGGCCCAGCCCGCCCAGTCCACGGAAGAGATGTTCGGCCGTGCTGTGTTCGATGCTGACCTTGTTTCCTTTTTCCCATTCCCAGCGCGGCGCATCCAGCGCGGCTTGCGGGTTGAGGCCGAAGTCGACCGTGTTCATCACCATCTGCACGTGGCCCTGCGGCTGCATGAAACCGCCCATCACGCCGAAGGGGCCGACCGCCTGGCCATTGCGCGTCATGAAGCCGGGGATGATGGTGTGATACGGACGCTTGCCCGGTGCCAGCACATTGGGATGCCCGGCTTCCAGCGTGAAATTGTTGCCGCGATTGTGGAGCGCAATGCCGGTGCCTGGTACCACCAGGCCCGAACCAAAGCCCATGTAGTTGCTCTGGATGAAGGACACCATGTTGCCCTCGGCATCGGCCGTGCACAGGTACACGGTGCCGCCGCGCGAAGGGTCGCCGGCTACCGGCAGCGTGGCGCGCGGGCCGATCAGCTTGCGGCGTTCATCGGCATAGGCCTCCGAGAGCAATTGCTCCACCGTCACCTTCATGTGCGCGGGATCGGCGATATGCGCCAGGCCATCGGCGTAGGCCAGCTTGATGGCTTCGATCTGGCGGTGGTAGGTCGCCAGCGTGTCGCGCTCGGAGAAGTCGTAAGCCTTCAGCAGGTTCAGCGCCATCAGGGCCACCATGCCGTGGCCATTGGGCGGGATTTCCCAAACGTCATATCCGCGATAATTCACGCCGATGGGGTCCACCCATTCCGGCTGGAATGCGGCCAGGTCGGAGGCCTGCATGTAGCCGCCGGCCTGCTGCAGGAAGGCCGCTATCTTTTCGGCCAGGGCGCCGCGATAGAAGCCCTCGGCATTGTCCTCGGCAATCGCCTGCAGGGTGGCAGCATGGCCCGCCGAGCGCCACAGCTGGCCGGCTTGCGGTGCCTGGCCATCGATGCAGAAGGTATCGAACCACGATTGGAAATGCGGCTCCTTGAACTCGCGCCTGAAGTTCTGCTGCGCCACCTGCCAGGCATGCGCCACCATCGGCGAGACCGGGAAGCCCTCGCGCGCCAGGGTGATGGCACCGGCCATGGAATCAGTCAGCGCCAGCTTGCCGAAGCGCTTGGCCATCGCGGCCCAGGCACTGGGCGTGCCGGGCACGGTCACGGGCAGGGCACCGTACTTGGGCACGTCCTTCAGGCCGGCGCTGGCTAGCTTGTCGGCGGAAATCGATTGCGGGGCCGGGCCGCTGGCGTTCAGGCCATGCAGCTTGCCGCCATGCCAGACCAAGGCGAAAGCATCGCCACCGATGCCGTTGGCGGTCGGTTCCACCACCGTCAATGCGGCAGCGGCTGCGATGGCCGCATCGATGGCATTGCCGCCGCGCTGCAGGACTTCCAGCCCGGCCTGCGCGGCCAGCGGCTGCGAGGTCGCCACCATGCCGCGCCGGGCATAGACGGCGCTGCGACGTGAGAAGTAGGGATAGTGGTTGCTGCTGAAGTCGGGGAAGGCGGGCATGGTGGTCTCTCGTTCTTGGTTCAGGGGCGTATTTTATCGGGTGGCTTGCGTATTACGTGGGGCGCAGCGTCAGCTCGGGTCGGCTCAGGTGGCAGGCCACCGTATGCGTGGCGCTGACCTTCACCGCAGGCGGCGCTTCGGTCTTGCACACCTCCATGCAGGACGGGCAGCGCGGGTGGAAGTGACAGCCCGAGGGCGGGGCGGCAGGGTTGGGGATGCTACCCTGCAGGATGATGCGCTCGCGCTGTTGGCGCGGATGTTCACGTGGAATAGCCGACAGCAGCGCCTGCGTGTAGGGATGGCGCGGCCGGGTGTAGACCTCTTCACATGTGCCCGTTTCCACCATGCGTCCGAGGTACATCACGCCGATGGTGTCGCTCACATGCCGGATTACGGCCAGGTCGTGCGAGACGAACAGATAGGTCAGCCCCAGCTCCTGCTGCAGCTCACGCAGAAGATTCAGGATCTGCGCCTGGATCGATACATCGAGGGCCGAGACGGCTTCATCGGCCACCACCAGCTTGGGCCGTGTGATGATGGCGCGTGCGATGCCCACGCGCTGGCGCTGGCCACCGGAGAATTCATGCGGATGGCGCGCCGCGTAGGCCGGGTTGAGCCCGACCATGTCGAGTGCCTCGGCCACCTTGCGCTTGCGGGTAGCGCGGTCGTGCAGCTGGTGCACGATCAAAGGTTCTTCCAGCACTTCGCCGATGGTCATGCGCGGGTTCAGCGAGGCATACGGATCCTGGAACACCATCTGCATGTGCCGGCGCATGGCCCGCAGCTGGCCCTCGGGCAGCAGGGTCAGTTCCTGGCCCATGAAGCGCACGCTGCCTTCGCTGGGTTCGATCAGGCGCAGCACGCTGCGCCCGGTGGTGGACTTGCCGCAGCCGGATTCACCGACCAGGCCCAGGGTCTGGCCTTCAGCCAGGCTGAAGGAGACATCGTCAACGGCCTTGACGGTGCTGCTGCCGGAAGCGAAATATTTTTTCAGTCCGTGGACTTCGAGCAGGGGTGGAAGTGTCGTCATGATCGGGCCTTCTATACCTTCAATGCGGATACCAGCAGCGCACGCTGTGGCCATCACCCAGGTTTTCCAATGCCGGCATCTCCTGGCGGCAGATGTCCTGGGCGCGCGCGCAACGAGCGGCGAAGCGGCAGCCTTGCGTGACGGTACCTGGCGGCGGCACGCTGCCGGGGATGGCGGTCAGGGGCGCACCGGGCGTAGCATCCAGCGCCGGGCGTGCGCGCATCAGCGCATGCGTATAAGGATGGGCGGGGCGGTCGAAAAGATCTTCCACGCTGCTCTGCTCGACCACCTGGCCGGCATACATCACCACCACGCGCTGGCACATCTCGGCCACTACGCCCAAGTCGTGGGTGATCATGAGGATGGAGGTCTTCTGCTCGCGCTTGAGGTCGCGCATCAGGTCGAGGATCTGCGCCTGGATGGTCACGTCCAGCGCGGTCGTCGGCTCATCGCAGACCAGCAGGCGCGGCTGGCACAGCAGGGCCATGGCGATCATGACGCGCTGGCGCATGCCGCCGGAGAGGCTGTGCGGATATTCGTCCACCAGTTGCGCCGCGCGCGAGAGGCCCACGCGTTCCAGCATGGCGACCACCTTGGCGTCGATCTCCTGGCGCGGCAGGGCGGTGTGGATGCGCAGCATCTCGCCCAATTGCTCGCCGATGCGATGCAGCGGGTTGAGCGAGGTCATCGGCTCCTGGAAGATCATGGCGATCTCCTTGCCGCGGATGCTGCGCAGGGTGGCGTCATCGGCCTGCAGCAGGTCGCGCTCGCCAAAGCGGATCGCACCCGACAGCCTGGCCTGGCTGGCCATGGGGAACAGGCGCAGGATGGACAGGGCGGTGACGCTCTTGCCGCAGCCGGATTCACCCAGCAGGCCCACGGTTTCGTCCTGGCCCAGTGAGAAGGAAACGCCATCGACGGGCGCAACGCGGCGGCCGTGGCTGAGAAATTCGATCTTGAGATTGTCGATGGTGAGCATGGCGGTTCCTCAGCGGCTCAGTTTGGGATCGAACACTTCACGGATGCCATCGCCCAGCAGGTTGAAGCCCAGCACCACCAGGAAGATCGCCAGCCCCGGCCACATGGCCAGCATCGGCGTGGTGTTCAGGTAGCCTTGGGCGATGTGCAGCATGGACCCCCAGCTCGGGTCTTCCGGCTTGGCCCCCAGGCCGAGATAGGACAGCCCGGCTTCGGCGATGATGGCCGTGCCCATGGCAAAGGTGGCCTGGATCACCAGGGGCGCCAGCGAATTGGGGAGGATGTAGCGCCACATGATGCGCAGGTGCCCGGCGCCGATGGAGCGCGCGGCCATGACGTAGTCGAGGTTGCGGATGGTCATGGCCTGCCCGCGTGCCAGCCGCACGAAGGACGAGGTGAAACCGATGCCGACCGCCACCATGGCATTGTAGAAACCGCCCCCCAGCGCGGCCGCCAGGGCCAGCGCCAGGATCAGCGAAGGAAAGGCCTGCAGCGCATCGACCACGCGCATGACGATGGCATCGACCGCGCCGCGATAGTAGCCGCTGACGATGCCGATGGGCACGCCCAATGAAAAGGCCAGTCCGACCGAGATCAGCGCCGCCTGCAGCGAGATGCGCGAACCGTACAGCATGCGGGTGTAGATGTCGCGGCCCAGGTCATCCGTACCGAGCCAGTGCTCGGCGCTGGGACCAGACAGCAGGTTCCCGTAGTCCTGGTCAAAGATGGGATCGTACCGGGCCAGTACCGGTGCAGTGATGGCCAACAGTACCAGTACAGTGATGATCACCGCACCGATCACCGCCAGACGGTTGCGGCTGAAGCGGCGCAGGGTACGCCAGCGGGGCAGCGCCGGCAGGGCCTGCGCAGGGGAGGGAGGGTTCATGTCGGGAGACGTCATGGTTGGAGGCGTTGGGCAGGCTTCAGCGGGCGATGCGCGGGTCGATCACGCTGTAGAGCAGGTCCACGCACAGGTTGACGATGACCACCATGACGGTGGCGGCCAGTACACCGGCCTGTACAGTCACGTAGTCGCGCTGGAAGATGGCGTCGACGATCATCTTGCCCATGCCGGGAATGCCGAAGATGCTTTCGGTGATGACCAGTCCGCCCAGCATGCCCGAGACCATCAGGCCGCTGGCCGTGACCACCGGGATCATGGCATTGCGCAACGCATGGCCCAGCACCACCTGCCAGTCGCGCAGGCCCTTGGAGAAGGCGGTACGGATGTAATCCTCGTTGAGCACTTCCAGCAAGCTGCTGCGCACCATGCGCATGAGGATGGCCGATTCACGCAGGCCGGTCACGACCATGGGCATGATCATGGCGATCAGGTTGGCGTGCCAGTCCACCGACAGCGGCACGAAGCCTGAGGCCGGTAGCCAGCCCAGCTTCACTGCAAACAGGATGATGAACAGCATGCCCAGCCAGAAGTGTGGTACTGACATGCCGAACAAGGCAATCAAGGTGCCGACCGCATTGGCCCAGCCGCGCGGGCGGGCCGCCGACAGGATGCCGGCCGGCACCGCAATGACGACCGCCACCAGGAAGCTGCCGATGGCCAGTTCGATGGTCACCGGCAGGCGCTGCCACAAGGCATCGGCCACCGGGGTGTTGTCGATGAAGGAGCGGCCCAGGTCGCCATGCAGCACCGCCCACAGCCAGCGCCCGTACTGCACCAGCAGCGGATCATCCAGCCCCAGTTTCAGGCGCAGGGCGGCGGCCGCTTCCGGCGTGGCTTCCATGCCGAGGATGGCGGCCACCGGATCACCCGGCAGCACCGCCAGCAGGGAAAACACCACCATGCTCACCAGCAGCAGGGTAGGGACCGACAGCAGCAGGCGCTGGGCCAGCTTGGGCAGCTTGATCGTCGTGGCCATGGGAATTACTTGGACACGGTCGCAGTGCGGATCACGCCATCGGGCACGTACTGGAAGCCCTTGACTGACTTGGCGATACCGAACAGCACGTTGTCATGTACGGTGTAGACGTAGGGCACTTCCTTGACCAGGATCGCCATGGCTTGGTCATAGAGCGCCTTGCGCTTGGCCTGGTCGCCTTCCACGCGGGCCTGCTGCAGCAGGTCGTCCACTTCCTTGGCACCGAAGTGTGAATAGTTCAGGGAGCCGTTGGTGGTGACGAAGTCATAGATGTTCTGGTCCGGATCGGGGCGGCCGCTCCAGCCCACGAACAGGCCTTCGAAGTTGCCTGTCTTGCCGGCCTCGATCTGGGTGGCCAGTTCGGTCTTCTCCAGCGTGACGGTGATGCCGGCCGGGCGCAGCATGCCCTGGATCATCTGGCCGACCTGCAATTCATCGGGCGTGGTCGGCAGGGTCAACTTGAAGCTGAAGCCATTTTCCTTGCCAGCGGCTTTGAGCAGGGCCTTGGCGCGGGCCACGTCGACCTTGGGCGGCACGTCGCTGGGGCCATTGGCAAACTGCGCCTTGGAGAAGGGCGAATGGCCGGCGGCCACTGCATTGTTGTAGACCACCTTGGCGATGGCGTTGCGGTCGATCAGGATATCCACGGCTTCGCGCACTTCCTTCTTGTCGAAGGGCGGCTTGCCGGTGTTCATGTAGAAGCCGCGGAAGCCCAGAGAAGGCTTGTTGAGCACCGTGTAGCTGGCGTTGGCCGGGACGTTGGTGATTTCCTTGTAGGGGAAGCGGTTGCTGATGTCGACCTGGCCGCTGCGCAGGTTGTTGAAGGCTACATTGACGTCCGGCATGATCTTGTAGACTACTTCATCCACCTTGGGCAGGCCGGCGCGCCAGTAGTCGGGATTCTTCTTGAGCGTGATGGTGGCGCCCTTGAGGCGGCCTTCGTAGACGAAGGGGCCGGTGCCGACCGGATGGTTGACGTAGTCTTCTCCGTATTTCTTCACGGCGGCCGGTGACGACATCATGCCGGCGCGATCAGTGAGGATGGAGAGGAAGGGCGCGAAGGGCGTCGACAGGTCCAGCTTGATGGTGTGCTCATCCACCACCGTGATCTTGCTGACGTATTTCAGTTCATTGCGGCGCAGGGAGGTTTTCTCCTGGCCGCGCAGCAGGTTGAATTCCACCGCCTTGGCATCGAAGGGCGTGCCGTCCTGGAATTTGACGCCCTTGCGCAGATACAGCGTGTAGGTTTTCTGATCCTCGGACACGGTCCAGCGCTCGGCCAGCATGGGGATGATCTTGCCCTCGCCATCCAGGTCCACCAGCTTGTCGAAGATGCTCTGGTAGACGATGCGCTCGTTGAGCATGGAGGACTGCGTGGGGTCGAGCTTGCCGGGGTCGGCGTCCAGCGAGATGTTCAGCGTCACCGCCCAGGCGGGCAGGGTACAGGCGGCCAGCACGGCCGAGGACATCGCGGACAGCAGGAAACGGGAGACACGCGGGNTCATTCGTTTTTCCTTTCAGAAGTCATCACGGATCGAGCGCAACCGGCTTGGGCGGCAAGCCCGCCTGCCACGGCCATCGGGCCAGCTTAGGCGATGGACAGGGTGAAGGCAAGCACGGATACGTCAATGTATACAACGAAGAAGACATGCAGGAAGCGTGCCATGGCGTCAGCTTCGCGTCAGTCGGCCAGACTGTATCAGTAGCCGGGAATGCAGGCGGGGCGGGCCTCCCGCCGGATGGCTGCAAAGAAGGAAAGGGCCTGCAACGCTGCGCATCAGTCATCGTGCCAGTGCAGGCCTGCTTCGCGATGGTGCGCAATCGGGGCCCAGTCCGCCCGCGGAAGGGGCGTGGCGAAGTGGCGACGGCCAAGCGTAAATATTTTGATTAAATCGCTTGCTATTTAATTTTGGCCTCGCTAAACTGCGCTGCATGAATTCGAAAACAGACAAACGCAAGTCGGCCCCGCTGCTGGATGCCCAGTTGTGTTTTGCCCTGTACTCGACTTCGCTGTCGATGAGCAAGCTCTATCGCAAGCTGTTGCGCAACATGGGCATCACCTATTCGCAGTATCTGGTGCTGATGGTGTTGTGGGAGCAGGACCAGCTGACGGTGTCCGATATCGGTGAACGCCTGGTGCTGGATTCAGCTACGCTGACCCCGCTGCTCAAGCGTATGGAAGCGCAGGGCCTGGTGACCCGGGAACGCGCGGCCAGCGATGAACGGCAGGTGGTCATCTCGCTCACCGCAGAAGGTGACAAGCTGCGCGAACAGGCGGTGGAACTGCCCCGTGAAGTCTTGCGGGCAACCGAATCGACAGCGGCCGAACTGACGGCGATGAAGGAAGAATTGATGGCCTTGCGTGCCCGCTTGCACAAGAATACGGGCGAGTGAGCAGGGCAGGTTGAAGGGATGCGGCGACCAGGCCAAGTCCCTTTTTGAAAGTTAAATATATAGTGCACTACTAAATAGTGCTTTATATTTTTGGTGAGTTGCTCGCAAAAATGCCAGGTAGCCCGGCATCGGCAGACGGAACGGAATGGCGGCATTGTCCCATCCTCCGAGCGGCCGTTATACGCAGAGCCAATAGCGCCAACTAAGTAGTTTGCTATTTAATAGGATTTTAGTTTTATCGTGGTATCGACAAGTTTCCTGGCCGCGAACGGCCGGTGCAGTACCGCAGTACCAGGCAGCACAGCAACAAGTACGCAGTTCCCTCGCAGCACTTACCCGGTGAATCCACCGATTCGCTCATCTGAGATTAGAGAAAAGGAAGAAGATCATGACCTCGTTCAAGCAACTCGCCGCCGTCGCCGCCATCGGCCTGGTTTTTGGCAACGCCTATGCCGCCGGTGATGCCGGTGTGGAACCGACCACCCAATCCTTCTTGCAGGCGCTGGAAGCTGGCGGTGGCAAGCCCCTGGAACAGCTCTCGCCGCAGGATGCGCGCGCCGTGCTGGTCGGTGCGCAAGCCAGCGTGAAGCTGGAGCTGCCCAAGGCGGACGTGTCGGAAAAGACCATCACCGCCGACGGCCAGCAGATCAAGCTGACCATCGTGCGTCCGGCAGGCGTGACCAAGACCTTGCCGGCCTTCATGTTCTTCCACGGTGGCGGCTGGGTGCTGGGCGACTTCCCGACCCACGAACGCCTGGTGCGTGACCTGGTGGCCAACTCGGGTGCGGTGGCCGTGTTCGTGAACTACACGCCGTCGCCGGAAGCCGGCTACGGCGTGGCCATCAACCAGGCGTATGCCGCCACCAAGTGGGTGGCCGAGCACGGCAAGGAAATCAAGGTCGATGGCAAGCGCCTGGCCGTGGCCGGCAACAGCGTCGGTGGCAACATGGCTGCGGTCGTGGCCCTGATGGCCAAGGACAAGGGCGGCCCCGCCCTGCGTTCGGAAGTGCTGCTGTGGCCGGTGACCGATGCCAACTTCGAAACGGCTTCCTACAACCAGTTCGCCAATGGCTACTTCCTCACCAAGAACATGATGAAGTGGTTCTGGGACAGCTACACCACCGACGCCGCCAAGCGCAAGGAAATCACCGCCTCGCCCTTGAATGCGACCCCGGCGCAACTGGCCGGCCTGCCGCCGACCCTGATCCAGACCGCCGAAAACGACGTGCTGCGTGATGAAGGCGAGGCCTATGGCCGCAAGCTGCAAGCCGCCGGCGTGGCCGTGACCAGCGTGCGCTACAACGGCATGATCCACGACTTCGGCCTGCTGAACGTACTGGCCAAGGTGCCTGCCGTGCAGACCGCGATGCGCCAGGCGGGCGAGGAACTGAAGTTCCGCCTGAAGTAATTGCAAGGCTGCCCTGCGCGTAACACTGCGCAGGGAAAGCGACAACGCCCCCGCACGAGTGCATCGTGCGGGGGCGTTGTCATTGCGATTGCAGGTTCGGGTGCGGGTGCTGCGCGGTCGGACTCAGGCCAGGACCTTGGTCAGCCACGCCCCGATATCCTCGACTTCCTCGCCGCACACTGAATGCTGCATCGGATAGTCATGCCACTCGACCTTGTGGCCGAGCTGGGTCAGCAATTCGCGCGACTTGACGGCGCGCTCCAGCACCACCACCGGATCCATGGTGCCGTGGGCCATGAAGATGGGGGTGTCGTGGTTGGCACCGTGGCGTTCGGCCTCGATGGTGGCGGCCAGCGGCAGATAGCCGGACAGGCACATCAGGCCGGCCAGGCGTTCCGGATGACGCAGGCCGGTCTGCAAGGTCATGGCGCAGCCTTGCGAGAAACCGGCCAGCACGATGCGCTCGGCGGGGATGCCGCGTGCGCGCTCCTGCGCGATCAGCGCTTCAATGGCGGCCTGCGAGGCACGCAGGCCCGGTTCGTCCTCACGGCGGACCAGGTCGGGCGCGAAGATGTCGTACCAGGCGCGCATCACGTAGCCGCCGTTGATGGTCACCGGCATGGTCGGTGCAGTCGGGAAGATGAAACGGATGGGCGGGCAGCCCGACAGGTCCAGCTCGCGCACGATGGGCACGAAGTCCGAACCATCGGCACCCAGGCCGTGCAGCCAGATGACGGAGGCAGTGGGGTTGGGAGCGGTATCGATCTGTATCGTTTCGAGGGGAGCGGACATAAGCGTGCTGTTCCTGTTGCGGTCGGTGGATGAAAGGGCGGGGCGCGGCATTTGTGTCTGTCCCGGCGCGGGAGCACAATACGGCCTTGCCCGTGGTCATGCGCAGCGTCTGTGCTGCAATGGGCTCACATCATACGATGAACGCCGCCGCGATGGCGGCGCTGCAAAAGGAAAACCCATGAAGTGCATCCCATCGCATCGCCTGCTGGCCCCGCTGCTGGCCTCCGTGCTGGCCGTGGCACCCCTGGCCGGCCATGCCGAAGCCGAAGGCCGATTGTTCCAGCCGCGCGGCGAAAACCTGATGATCTCGCCCCCGCCGGGCTGGCGGCTGGCCTACATGGACGGCGATCCGGAGGGCAATTACGTGGTCGATTTCCTGCCGCCCAACGAAGCGCATGACTCCTGGCGCGAGGGCTACATGGGCGTGCAGCGCCGCGGCTATCCCGATGCCGGACTGGTCGCCAACATCCAGGCACGCAACCTGACCGTGGCACAGGTGGCCTTGACTGAAGTGATGCAGGGAGCCCAGCGCAATTGCCCGGGCCGCTTCGTGGCGATGGCGCAGAAGGATGGCAGCACCAACAATATCCCGGTCTCTGTCAGCGGCGGCTTCTGCGACCGTACCGGGCCAGTTGCGCCCTATGGCGAGGGAACTGTACTGGCGGTGTATCAGGGCAAGCAGCAACTGTTCGTGGTGCAGTTCAGCTGGCGTCCGCCGACCGAAAACGCCTTCAAGCAGTATCCCTACCGGATCTCGCCGGCAGCGCTGCAACAATACCTGGATCTGCTGAATGCTGCCGCGCTGTGCGGCGGGCCGGATGAGGGGAAGTGTCCGAACTGAGGGGAGGGCAGGCCCGCATCGTGGTGCGGGCCGCTGAGGTGCTGTTACTTGCTGGCGGGCCGGATGGCCGACTTGGGACGGAAGGCCTTGCAGACGCTCTCATCGGTGTCGATGTAAGGACCGCCGATGAGGTCGATGCAGTAGGGGATGGCGGCAAAGATGCCGGGCACCTTGACCTGGCCGTCCTCGTCCTTCAATCCTTCCAGTGTTTCGCGGATGGACTTGGGCTGGCCGGGCAGATTCAGTACCAGCGCGGCATGGCCTTCGGTCTCGCGGATGACGGCGACCTGGCGCGAGAGAATCGCGGTCGGTACGAACTGCAGGCTGATCTGGCGCATCTGTTCGCCAAAGCCGGGCATTTCTTTGGTACCGATGGCCAGCGTGGCTTCGGGCGTGACATCGCGGCGCGACGGGCCGGTGCCACCCGTGGTCAACACCAGGTCGCAACGGGCTACATCGACCAGTTCCACCAAGGTCTGCTCGATCTGTGCGCGTTCATCGGGGATCAGTCGCGTCTCGACTTCAAAGGCGCTGGTGAGCGCTTTGCTGAGCCATTCCTGCAGGGCCGGGATGCCCTGGTCCTGGTAGACGCCACCGGAGGCGCGGTCGGAGATGGAGACCAGTCCGACCCGCAGCATCTCACGGGCGATGGGCGTTACAGCCTCAACGCTCATCGTCATCCTGCTCGTCTGCCTCATCCTCGGCGGCTTCGCTCTTGGCGCGTGCAGCCTGTGCCTGCAATTGCTTGAGGATCTGGAAAATTTCGCGGTAAGCCTTGGGCGGCTTGTTTTCCGCCTGCTCCTTGCGGGCATTGCGGATCAGCGTGCGCATGTGCTGCACGTCGACGTCGGGATGGCGGTTCAGCAGTTCGGTCAGCGCCTGGTCATCGGCCAGCAGCTTTTCGCGGCGGCGTTCCAGGGCGTGCATGGCGGCGGTTTCGGCCTTGGAGGCGCCGTGCCAGCTGTCGATGGTCTTCTGGATGACGGCCAGTTCGTCGGGTTCCAGCGTGCGCATCTTTTTGCCCACGTACTGCATCTGGCGACGGCGGCCTTCGTGGTCCTTGATTTGCTGGCATTCGAGGATGGCGTCGCGCACATCTTCGGGCATGGGAACGCGCTTGACGCGGTCGCGCGGCTCAGCGACGAGCGATTCGCCCAGCTTTTGCAGGGCATCCATCTCGCGCTTGAGTTGGGACTTGGAGGGGCGGTCGTATTCCTGTTCGAATTCGCTGGATTGGAATCCGACAGCACCGCGGTTGGCATTGGGCATATCGTGACTTCGAGAAATAAAGCTTAACGACTGCTATGATAACCGTTTTACCCGCATTTCAGAGAAAACAGGCTCATGAGCGATACCCCATTTACGCACAGTCAGGACCAGTTGAAGCAGTTGGCGCAGGATGTCCTGCGTTATGCCCGGGACAAGGGCGCCTCGGACGCCGCCGTCGACATCAGCGAGGGCAGCGGCCTGTCGGTAGCGGTGCGCAAGGGCAAGATCGAGACCATCGAGCAGAACAAGGACAAGGGCATCGGCGTCACCGTATTCCTCGGAGAAGGCCGCCAGGTGCGGCGCGGCAACGCCAGCACCTCGGATTTCTCGCAGCAGGCACTGAAGGAAACGGTCGAGGCCGCCTACAACATCGCCCGCTTCACTGCCGTCGATGACTGCGCCGGCCTGCCCGACGCCGAGATGCTGGAAATGTCCCCGCGCGACCTGAAATTGTTTTCGCCGTGGAATATTTCCGCCGAAGAAGCTGTGGCGCTGGCCCAACGCTGCGAGACCGCAGCCCTCGAGACCGACCCGCGCATTACCAACAGCGAAGGCGCTGGCGTCTACGTGCAACACTCGCATTTCATCGCAGCCAACAGCCGTGGTTTCATGGGCGGCTATCCGTTCTCGCGCCACACCATCTCGGTGGCGCCCATCGCCGGCAAGGGCGCGGGCATGCAGCGCGATGACTGGTATTCGTCCAAACGCGATCCTAAGAAGCTTGCCAAGCCCGAAGCCATCGGCCGCTACGCTGCCGAACGTGCGCTGGCCCGCCTGAACGCGCGCAAGCTCACCACCCGCAAATGCCCGGTGCTGTTCGAAGCCCCGCTGGCAGCGGGGCTGCTGGGTGCCTTCGTGCAAGCGGTGTCGGGCGGTGCGCTTTATCGCAAGTCGACCTTCCTGCTCGATTCGCTGGGCCAGCAGGTCTTCCCCGAGCACATCCAGATCCTGGAAGATCCGCACGTGGTCGGCGGTGTGGGTTCCGCGCCCTTCGATGAAGAAGGCGTGCGTACCGTCAAGCGCGAGGTGATCAAGGATGGCGTGGTGCAGGGCTACTTCCTGTCGACGTATTCTGCCCGCAAGCTGGGCATGCAGACCACCGGCAACTCCGGCGGCTCGCACAACCTGACGCTGCGCTCGGACCTGACCACCAAGGCCGATACCTTCAAGGGCATGCTGAAGAAGATGGGCACCGGCCTCCTGGTGACCGAGCTGATGGGGCAGGGCGTGAACTACGTGACGGGTGACTATTCACGTGGTGCCTCGGGTTATTGGGTCGAGAATGGCGTGATCCAGTATCCGGTGGAAGAAATCACCATCGCCGGCAACATGAAGGACATGCTGCGCCAGATCGTGGCCGTGGGTAACGACACGCTCATTCGCGGCACCAAGGAAACGGGTTCCATCCTGCTGGAAAACATGACCATCGCTGGCGACTGATCGTGCAGCACGCCACCCGGCCGCCGCTGGCGAGCCGGGTGGTGCCACGGCCAGCGCCGCCCATCTTGGGGAGGCAAGCCATGGACGACATCCACATCCGGCGCGGCTATCTGCCAGGCGCCATCGGACGTGTAGCCGAGCTGCACGCCGCGTATTACACCGAAAACTGGAGCTTCGGCGTGTATTTCGAAGCCCGCATCGCCACCGAACTGGCGGCCTTCATGAGCCGCTATGACGACAGCCGCGACGGCTTCTGGACTGCCACCGTGCATGGCCGCGTCGAAGGTTCGCTGACCATCGACGGCCAGCATGCGCAGCAGCAGGGCGCGTGGCTGCGCTGGTTCATCTCTTCCGAAAAATTGCGTGGGCGGGGCGTGGGCGATGCCCTGCTGACCGAGGCCATCCGTTTCTGCGCGGAGTGTGATTTTCCCTCGATCTACCTCTGGACCTTCGAAGGTTTGCACGCCGCGCACAACCTGTACCAGCGCCACGGATTCGTGCTGGCCGAGGAGCGCATCGGCTCGCATTGGGGCGTCAAGCTCAACGAGCAGCGTTACGAACTGCTACTGTAGTGCGCAGGGCAAGCCATGCCATGCGGCGCTAGAATGGCGGATTGGCGCATACGCGCAACTTCGGACATTCATCCTCCGCACATGGCCCTACACACCGACGCCGCCCACTCCAGCGGCCAAGTCCTGCCATTCCGCGAATCCCTGCTGGCCACGCTGGGCATCTGCTTCGTCATCATGCTGGTGGCCCTGGACCAGACCATCGTCGGCACTGCGCTGCCGACCATCGTGGCCGAGCTCAAGGGCTTCGATCTCTATGCCTGGGTCGCCACGGCCTACCTGCTGACCTCGGTCATTACCGTGCCCATCTTCGGACGGCTCGGCGATTACTTCGGGCGCAAGCCGTTCGTGATTGCGTCCATCGTCGTCTTCGTCGGCGCTTCCGCCTTGTGCGGCATGGCCAACAGCATGCTGTTCCTGGTGCTCGCGCGCGGGCTGCAGGGCATCGGTGGCGGCATGCTGGTGGGCACCTGTTTCGCTTCAATCGCTGACCTGTTTCCCGATCCGCGCGTGCGGCTGCGCTGGCAGATCATCCTGTCGGCTTCCTTCGGCATTGCTACGGCAGTGGGCCCTTCGCTGGGCGGCTTCCTCACGCAAGGGCTGGGCTGGCGCTGGGTGTTCTACTGCAATCTGCCCATCGGCGTGCTGTCGCTGTATTTCGTCTGGCGCTTCGTTCCGCACATCCGCCACATGCAGCATGCGGGCAAGATGCGTCTGGACTGGCCGGGCGCGCTGCTGATCTCGCTCTCGCTGGGCAGCCTGCAATTGCTGGTGGAACTGCTGCCCAAGCGCGGCATCACGGGCGGCATGATGGTCTTGCTGGCCGTGTCGGTGGCGGCCTTCTACGCCTTGTGGAAGTGGGAGCAGCGCGCCGAGCAGCCCATCCTGCCCTTCGAGATGATGCGCGACAAGGCGCTGGCCAGCCTGTTCGTCTTGTCGGTGCTGGCGGGCTTTGCCATGTTCTCGCTGCTGATGTATGCGCCGTTGCTGTTCCAGGGCGGATTCGGGTTGAGCCCGCGTGAAGCGGGGCTGCTCATCACGCCGCTGGTGGCCTGTATTACCGTGGCCAGCATCGTCAATGGCCGCATCATCACGCGCATTCCCAATCCCAACCTTATGATGAACCTGGGCTTTGCGCTGATTGCTGCTTCCTGTCTCGGCGTGGTGCTGTGTGATCGCACCACCGGCAATGGTTTTTTGCTGACAATGATGCTGGCCGGTGGTTTCGGGCTGGGACTGGTCTTGCCCAATCTCACCGTATTCGCGCAGCAGGCCGCTGCACGCGAGCACCTGGGTATCGCTACCGCCTTGCTGCAGTCCTTGCGCATGATCGGGGGCATGCTGGGCACGGCCATCACCGGCACGCTGGTGAGCCAGATGTATGGCGCAGGCGTGCAGAAGGCCCTGGAAGGAGATCACGCGGCGCAGTGGCTCAAGGACTTCAGCGATCCCGAAGTGCTGGTCAATCATGACATCCAGTCGGTGCTGCTGGCCCAGCTGATGCAGGCCGGGCATGACGGTTCGGCCTTGCTGGAAGCGGCGCGCGAGGCGCTGGTCGGGGCCATTCACATGGGCATCGCCATTGCCATCGTGGCCGCACTGGTGGGGTTGTGGATGGTAAGGCGCGTGCCGCCCATCCGCTTTGATCAGGACAAGAAGGTCGAGCCGGTGATGTCGGAATAAGCGGCTGGCCGCATGCAAAAACGGACCCGTGGGTCCGTTTTTTTTTGATGCGGATCGTGCGCTTATTCGGTCTTCTCCGTCTTCTTCACCACCGCATAGCGTTCCAGCGTGCGTTCACGCGCCTGCGCATGGTCGACGATGGGGCGCGGATAGTTCGTCCCCAGCGTCACGCCGGCCGACATGCGCTCATCGGGTGCGGCGGTCCACGGCGCATGGATGCGCTTGTCGGAAAGCTTGGCCAGTTGCGGCAGATAGCGGCGGATGAACTTGCCGTCCGGATCAAACTTCTCCGATTGCGTGACCGGGTTGAAGATGCGGAAGTAGGGCTGCGCATCACAGCCTGAAGACGATGCCCACTGCCAGCCGCCATTGTTGGCCGAGAGGTCGAAGTCGTTGAGATGGATCGCGAAATATTTCTCACCCCAGCGCCAGTCGATGCCCAGGTCCTTGGTGAGGAAACTGGCCACCACCATGCGCAGGCGGTTGTGCATGTAGCCGGTCTGGTTGATCTGGGCCATGGCCGCATCCACCAGCGGATAGCCGGTGCGTCCCTCGCACCAGGCGGCGAACAGTTCTTCGGCATGCTCGCCGTGCTCCCATTTGATCGCATCGTACTCGGGCTTGAAGGCCTTGGCGGTCACGCGCGGATGGTGGTGCAGGATCATGAAATAGAAATCGCGCCAGGTCAGTTCCGACAGCCATACCGCCGCACCGGCCGCGCCTTGCCCGGCATGCATGGCCTGCATCGCAGCCCGCGCGAGCGTGCGGATGGAGACCGTGCCGAAGCGCAGGTGGATCGACAGATAGGACGGACCCTTCACTGCCGGAAAATCACGCGCCGTGCCGTAGGCACCGATGCGGCCCAGGAAGTCCTCCAGCAGGGCCTGGGCACCGGACATGCCGGTAGGAATCTTCAGTTCCTGCAAATTGCTGGGGTGGAAGCCCAGTGCCTTGTGCGAAGGCAGTCCGTGGTGCGCCTTGCCCGGCGGTTTGGCCAGGGCCTTGAAGTAGTTCTCGACCGGATAGGGCTTGAGATAGAAGTCGCCACCGGCGGCGGCCAGCTTGGCCATCCACGCATTCTTGTAAGGCGTGAAAACGGAGAAGGGCTTGGCGGACTGGGTCAGCACCTCGTCCTTTTCAAAGATCACCTGGTCCTTGTAGCTCAGCAATTGCGCGCCATGTTTTTTCAGGGCCTGGTCGACTGCCGCATCGCGATCCACTGCGGCTGGCTCGTAGTCGGTGTTGACGAAGACCGCCTGCACGTCCAGTTCGGCGGCCAGTTCCGGAATGCAGCTGGCGGCCGCTCCGTGCAGCACGATCAGCCCGCCGCCCGCCTTGCGCAGCGCCTCGTCCAGTTCGGCCACGCTGGCCAGCAGGAAATCAACGCGGCGATCCTGCTCCACGCCGTCGGCCTTCAATGCATCAAGAATGTCGGTATCGAAGACGAACACGCACCACACGGACTGGCTCTGCGAGAGTGCGTAGTAAAGGGCGGCATGATCGGTGTGGCGCAGGTCACGGCGGAACCAGACCAGGGACTTGTCGAATTGGGGCATTGCGTCGTGGTGAGAGTTGGCGGTGTTTCGCAGGATGCGCGGACGCCGGGGCGTGCCGCTGCCATAGGCAGACCGTGCGAATGATAAAAGATTTCGCACGTGCCAATCCGCATGCGATGGCCGTGAACCGGCTTTGACGCGGACTGCGTGAATTCGCAATGAGGGTAGGGAGGAGAGCGAATTTTTTATTTGAACCCCAAAACGCAAAAGGCCGAATGATTTTCATCATTCGACCTTTTTTGTTTGCTGCGCACGGAGGGTCTCGGTCACGTCCCGCGACCCCGTCCGGCCTTGCAAGGCCGGACTTTCTCGTCCCTCCCGCAAAGCGCGCAGGCGCTTTGCTCGTGGACCCCAAAATACAAAAGGCCGACTGACTTTCGTCAATCGACCTTTTCTATTTTGGTGCCCACGGAGGGACTCGAACCCCCACACCTCGCGGCACATGGACCTGAACCATGCGCGTCTACCANTACTCCGCCAC
>JGI1221J13441_10000098_pt1 | contig 44988 bp, 40 predicted proteins | sample LakVidmifraction_4_FD_13441 | JGI IMG/M metagenome (IMG submission 13441) | reverse complement strand
CAGCTCGCGTCCCTGATGCGGCAGGTCGGCATTGCTGCCGCCGTTGTCGATGACGTCCTGCGCCACCGCCAGCCGCGCCTGCCGGCTGGCCTGTGCGGCCATGATGGCTTCCACTTCCGCGCGCTGCAGGCCGTTGCGCTGCATGACGCGCGCGATCTGCACCTCTTCCGGACAATCCACCACCAGGATGCGGCTGGCACGGCCGACCCAGGTGCCGGACTCCACCAGCAGCGGCACCACGAAGATGACATAGGGACCGGTGGCGGCCTCGGCCTCGCGCACGGTCTCGCTGCGGATCAGCGGATGCAGGATGGCTTCCAGCGCATGGCGCGCCGTCGGGTTGCCGAACACGTGCTGGCGCATGCGGGTGCGGTCCATGGCACCGTTCGCATCGATGAATTCGCCGCCGAAATAATCTTGGATGGGAGCGATGGCCAGGCCCTGCGGTGCGGTCAGGGCATGGGCGATGGCGTCGGTATCGACCAGCGATGCGCCGAGTTCGCCAAACAGGTTGGCCACCGTGGTCTTGCCGCTGCCGATGCCGCCGGTCAGGCCGATGGTGAAGCGTTCAGTCAATGAGGTCATGGGATCAGAAGTCGTAGAGAAGTTGCGTGAGCCAGCCATGGCCCATCAGCAGTGTCAGCATGCCGGCGGTGGCCAGGCAGGGGCCGAAGGGAATGGCCTGGCCGCGCTGGTGGCGGCCCAAGCCCATCAGCGCCAGGCCCACGACTGCGCCCAGCGCCGAGGCCAGCAGCAAGACCAGCGGCAAGGCCTGCCAGCCCAGCCAGGCCCCGAGTGCGGCCATGAGCTTGAAGTCGCCATAGCCCAGACCCTCCTTGCCGGTGGCCAGCTTGAAGATCCAGTAGATCAGCCACAGGACGCCATAGCCGGCCATCGCGCCCAATACGGCATCCTGCAGCGGCACCAGGCGATGCACCACGTTGACCAGCAGGCCCAGCCACATCAAGGGCAGGGTGAGGTCGTCGGGCAGCAGCATGGTCCGGGCATCGATCACCGCCAGCGCGATCAGGAAAGACGCACACACCATCAGCGCCACGCCGTGCAGGCCCAGGCCGAAACGCCAGCCCAGCAGGGCGAACAGCATTGCCGTCAGCAGCTCCACCAGCGGGTAGCGGGCGCTGATGGGGTTGGCGCAGAAGGCGCAGCGTCCGCGCAGCAGCAGCCAGCTCAATACCGGAATCTTGTGATGCAGCGCCAGCGGCGCGGCGCAATGCGGGCAGGCGGAGGCCGGCAGCCAGAGGTTGTAGCGGTCGGCATGCGGCAGCGCTTCGCCGCGTTCCTGGGCAACGAAGTTGGCGGTCTCGCGCAGCATCATCAGCGGCACGCGATGGATCGCCACATTGAGAAAGCTGCCGACCAGCAGGCCCAGCAGCGCCGCCGCGCCGGCGAGTGCAGCGTTGCCGGGGAAGGCCAAGGCATCCAGGAAAGACATCGTCGGGTTCAACTGGTTTGGTCGTCAAAGAAGGGGAAGACAGGCGTGTCGGCTTATACCACTGCACCCATGCGGAACACCGGCAGGTACATCGCCACCACCAGGCCGCCGATCACCACGCCCAGCACCGCCATGATAACGGGTTCCATCAGGCTGGTGAGGGCGGTGACGGCTTCATCCACTTCGCGTTCGTTGAGATCGGCGATCCTGCCCAGCATGGCGTCGAGTGCGCCGGCCTCTTCGCCCACGGCCGTCATCTGCACTGCCAGGTCGGGGAAGACGCCCGTGGCCTGCATGGCCGCATGCAGCGAGGCGCCATTGCGCACGGCGTCGCGCACGGCCAGCGAGGCGTCGGCATAGACCACGTTGCCGGCTGCGCCGGAGACCGTTTCCAGCGCTTCCACGAGGGCGATGCCGGCACCGAAGAGGGTGCCGAAGGTGCGGCTCCAGCGTGCCAGCGCCGCTTGCCGCAACAGCTTGCCGAACAGCGGCAAGGACAGGCTCAGGCGCTGCGCCGCCAGTCGCAGCGGAAGATAACGCTGCCACGCCAGCATCGCCAGCACGCCCGTCACCAGCGTGCCCAGCAGCAGCCAGGGACCGTGCTGGCCCAGCAGGCGCGCCGTGGCCATGACGATGCGCGTAGGCAGCGGCAATTCGGCTCCGAACTGCTGGAACATCTGCTCGAAAGCCGGCACCACCCACAGCATGATGACCACCGTCACGATGATGGCCACCAGCACCACCGCGCAGGGATAGGCCAAGGCCGCGCGCACCTTGCCGCGCAAGGCCAGGGATTTTTCGCGATAGAGGGCGATGCGCTCCAGCATGACGTCGAGCATCCCCGCTTCTTCGGCTGCGCGCACCAGGTTGCAGAAGAGCGCATCGAACTGGCGCGGATGGCGCGCCAGCGCCGCATGCAGGCTCTCGCCGCGCGCCACGGCCTGGCGCACGTCGGCCAGCAGCGCGGCCAGTGCGCTCTGGCCGGCGCCGCGAATGGCCACATCCAGCGACTGCAGCAGCGGCAATCCTGCCCGCAGCATGGTGGCCAATTGGCGGGTGAAGAGGGCGATCTGTTTGGCGCTGATGCGCCCACGCGTCCTCGCTGTGGCCGGGTTTGCCGCAGGGGCCTGGCCATTGTCGAGGTCGGCCGCACGCTCCGCGCGCCGCAGCCGCGCCACGCGCATCCCCTGCTGGCGCAGCCGGGCGCGTGCCTGCCCTTCATCGCTGGCTTGTATCACACCGCGCTGCGGGCGATTGTGGCGGTCCAGCCCTTCCCAGCGGAATACGGACGCCGATGTCGTGCGATCAGGTACAGGCAAGGATTTCTCCCACGCTGGTTTCACCGCGCAAGACCTTCAGCAGTCCCGCCCGCCGCAGGTCGATGATGCCCTCCGCTTGCGCCTGCCGGCCCAGTTCCAATGTGCCGGCCTGGGCCAGGATCAGCGACTGCATGGCCGCGCTGACCGGCATCACCTGATAGATGCCGGTGCGCCCGCGAAAGCCGGTCTGGTTGCAGGCCGGGCAGCCGTGCGGCACGAAGGTGGCCGGCGTACCACCGGCCGGACGGCGGCAGCGGCACAGCTTGCGCACCAGCCGCTGGGCCACGATCAGGCTGACCGATGCCGCAATGTTGTAGGCCGGCACGCCCATGTTGAGCAGCCGCGTGAGCGTGGCCGGGGCGTCGTTGGTGTGCAGGGTGGAGAGCACCAGATGCCCGGTCTGCGAAGCCTTGACGGCGATATCGGCGGTCTCCAGGTCGCGGATCTCGCCTACCATCAGCACATCCGGATCCTGGCGCAGGAAGGCGCGCAGTGCCAGGGCGAAGTCCAGTCCGGCGCGTTCGTTGATGCTGACCTGGTTGATGCCGGGCAGGTTGATTTCCACCGGGTCCTCGGCGGTGGCGATGTTCACCCCCGGCTGGTTCAGGCGCTGCAGACAGGCATACAGCGAGACCGTCTTGCCGGAGCCGGTCGGCCCGGTCATCAGGACCAGCCCGTGCGGCTTGCTGATGGCCTGCAGCAGCGCTTCCTGCTGGGCCGGTTCATAGCCGAGGTCGCTGATCGACAACGCCGCCTGGGCGGTATCGAGGATACGCAGCACGATTTTTTCACCGAACTGCGTGGGCAGCGTCGAGACGCGGAAATCCACCGTGCGCGTGCCCAGTGCCAGGCGCATCTTGCCGTCTTGGGGCAGGCGCTTTTCGGCGATATCCAGACGCGCCAGGATCTTCAGGCGGGTGGCCAGCTTGTCGCGCAAGCTCAGCGGCGGCTGCGCCAGTTCATGCAGCACGCCATCCAGCCGCAAGCGCACGCGGAAGAGATGTTCGAAGGGCTCGAAATGCAGGTCGGAAGCGCCCATGCCGACGGCATCGGCCAGCAGCTTGTGCAGCAGGCGCACCACGGGAACATCATCATCGGCCACGGCCGTGTCGGGAGTGTGCAGCATGGGAGACCTCGCGCGCAGGGGCGCTGCCGCAGGGCAACGCACAGGGAGGGCAAGTCTCCCACGCGCGGCGGCCGCCCGAAAAGCGGGCCGGCCGTTTGCGCGGGACAAAATCGGTGGAGTTCGATGCCGGCCCGCAAGGCCCGGCGCAGGTTCAGTCCTGTGCCTTCACTTTCGCAGGCAAGGCGATGAGCTTGACCATGCGGATGGCCTGGTTCTGTACCTGCACGATCTCGATCACGCAGCCATCGATCTTGACGGCCACGCTGGCTTCGGGAATGTCCTGCAGGGTTTCCAGCAGCAGGCCGTTGATGGTCTTGGGGCCATCCAGCGGCAGCTTCAGGCCCAGGCGCTTGTTGATGTCGCGCAGGGTGGTGCTGCCTTCAAGCAGGCAGGTGCCGTCCTTGTCCCAGCCGAAACCTTCGCCGGAGGAGCCGGGCGAGGAGGTCGTGAATTCGCCGATCATCTCTTCGATGATGTCCTCCAGCGTCACCAGTCCCTGCACTTCGCCGTATTCATCGACCACGATGCCCAGGCGTTCATGGTTTTCCTGGAAGTACTGCAACTGGGTGAAGACATCGGTCTCCACCGGCACGTAATACGGTGCCGAGAGCAGGGTGCGGATGTCATCGTGGGTGATCTCGTCTTCCTGGCGGAACAGAGAGACCGTCTTGCGCACATGCAGGATACCGACGATGTGATTGATCTCGCCCTCGAACACCGGCAGCTTGTTGTGATAGCAGGTGGCCAGCTGGTGCAGGATCTCCTCCACCGGGGCAGCCAGGTTCAGGGCCTCGACCTGGGCGCGCGGGGTCATGACGTCTTCCACCGAAATCTTTTCCAGGTCGAACAGGTTCAGCAGGATGCTCTTGTGCTTCTGCGGAATGAAACTGCCGCCTTCGAGCACGATGGAGCGCAGCTCTTCGGGCGAAATGCGCTGCTCGGCCGCGCGCGATCCGGTCTTGATGCGCAAGACCTTGAGGATGGCCGACACGAAGATGTTGACGAACCACACCAGCGGCTTGGCGATGCGCATCAGCGGCTTCAAGATGAAGCTGGTAAAGAGCGCAATGCGTTCGGGATGGGTGGCGCCGATCACCTTGGGCACGATCTCGGCAAAGATGATCAAGAGCGCCGCCACGAAGGCGGTGGCCGCCGTGATCACGCGCTGGTGGTTGCCGAAGGCGGCAATGGCCAGCGCCGTCACCAGGGCCGTGGCCAGCGCATTGATGACGGTATTGGCGATGAGGATCAGCGAGAGCAGCCGTTCAGTGCGGTCCAGCAGCCACAGGATGGTGACGGCGGCCCGGTTGCCCTGTTTGGCCAGGTGCCGCAGGCGATGGCGGTTGGCGGCCATCAGCGCCGTCTCGGTCATGGAAAAGAAGGCCGAGAGCAGAATGAGAATGAGGAGTGCAAGAGCTTGCACCCATATGGGTACGGTATCCAAACGTTGCCGTCAGTGGGTTGCCCTCACGCATGGGAGGGAGTCGGCGGGCCTGTTTGCTTGTCGTCATGACAGGCAAGCCAGGGCGGCCAGCGAGCGCCAAAGTCTAGACGATGGGGGCTTATCTCGCAAGCCGGGCGGCGGCGCGGTGTGGCGGCTGCGCCCGGACTTGCCCTTCAGTAACCCTTGCTGCGGTCGTAGAGATGCGGCGGCGGCAGGCCGCCCAGCATCGCGGCAATGGCCACCGCCGCCTGCCTGGCGCGTTCGCGGCGCGAGGGCGTGGCCGCTGCATGGGGCGTGACCAGCACCCGCGGATGGCGCCAGACGGCAGCCTCGGCGGGCAGCGGTTCTTCATCGAACACGTCCAGCACGGCACCGGACAAGTGCCCGCTGTCGAGCGCGGCCAGCAGATCCGGCAGGCACACGTGGCTGCCGCGTCCGACGTTGATGACCGCGGCACCGCGCGGCAACTGGCGCAAGAGATCGGCATCGATGAGGTGGCGGGTATCGGTGGTCTCGGGCAAGAGGCAGATCAGGATATCGGTGCGGGCCAGGAAATCCGGCAACGCAGCGGCCCCGGCAAAGCAGGCCAGCCCCTTTTCGCTGCGCAGCGAGCGCGCCCAGCCGGCGGTCTCGAAGCCGACCGCCGCATGCATGCGCGCCGCCGACAGGCCCAGCGCACCCAGGCCGAGCACGCCCACGCGGGTTTCGCGCGCCGTGCGGGGCGTGGAGAATTCGCGCCATTCGGCGCGCGCCTGCTGGGCAATGATGCGCGGCATGTCCTTCAACAGCATCAGGCTGCTCATGAGCGTGAATTCGGCCATGCGCTGCTGCGTCTCAGGGGTGACCATGCGCACGATGGGCAGCGCCGGCAGGTGCGGGTCTGCAAGGATGTGATCGACTCCGGCAGCCGCACTGATGATGGCCTTCAGGTTGGGAAACTGCGCCAGCCGCCCCGCTTCGGGCTGCCAGACCAGCACGAATTGCACGCGCGCCGGATCGACTTCCGGATCATCCCAGGCGCGCACGTCGAGGCCCAGCCCGGGTGCGAATTCATGAAAGCTGGCGCGCCACTCGGCCAGCGCGGCAGCGCCGCCGGACTTGATCAGCAGCACGGGGGCAAGAGCAGGGGTGGTCATGCTTGTGGCTCCACGGGATTGGCCTGGTGCATGGGCCGGCGCAAGGCCGGGTCGAAGGGATTGATCCGGCGCGACAGGGCGGCCGCTTCCCGCTGCAGCATCTGCACCACGGTCGGCAGGCGTTCCTCGGTCAGGCGCGAGGTGAGCGTGCCTACGCTCAAGGCACCGACGATGTTGCCGCCGGCATCGAAGAGCGGCACGCCCAGCCCGGCCATGCCATCGAGCAGGCCGGCCTGGCGTGCCGCATAACCGGTCTCGCGCACACGCTCGATTTCCGTGCGCAGGTAGACCTCGTCATAGACCCCGAATTCGCGCAGGCGCGGCACGTTGTAGCGGATCACTTCCTCGCGTTCTTCTTCCGGCAGGAAGGCGAGGATGGCCAGCGCGCCCTGGCCCACGCCCAAGGCGACGCGCCCGCCGATGTCGCCGGTGAAGGCGCGGATCGGGAAGGGACCATCGACGCGATCCACGCACACCGCATCGAAGCGCGAGCGCAGCAGCAGGAAGACCGTATCGCCGAGGCTGCCGCACAGCCGCAGCAGCGCCGGGCGGCACAGGCTGCGCACATCCGACGCATTGCCGGCGCGTGCGGCCAGGGCGAACAGGTCCATGCCCAGGCGATACAGCTTGCTGCGCTCATCCTGTTCCACCACGCCTTCCCCGGCCAGCGATTGCAGCAGCCGGTGCGTGGTGCCCTGGGTCAGGCCGATGGCCTTGGCCACTTGCGTCACCCGCATGCCTTGCGGTGGTGCATCGGCCAGCGCACGCAACACCGCGAAGGTGCGCTGGATGCCGTTGACCGGCAGGGAGGCGGGGGCGCTGGCGGCCGTGGCCTCGTCGTTGTGCTCGCTCATGAGGGGGCTTTGTCTGCTGGGTGGAATCGGCGGCGCTTCGCTCGCCGATGCATTTCATTGAATGGAATAAATATAAAAAATTTCCCGACTGTCGAAATACGATAGCAGAATTGGCACCGAAATTGCATCAATAACGAAACAGGAGACGCGCCGCTCACATCGCTCCAGCGATGGGGTTGCGTAATTGAAAGTATGCATCGGAGCGCCCGCCGGCCGACAAGCCCGCCAGCCGTGCAGCGCCCGAACCTTGCGACAGGGAGCTTGCAATGTCATTTCTCACGCTGACCAATGTCAGTAAGTTCTATGGCGATACCCAGGCGGTATCGGGGTTCAACCTCACGGTGGAAAAGGGCGAGTTCATCTCCCTGCTCGGTCCTTCGGGATGCGGCAAGACCACCACCCTGCAGATGATCGCGGGCTTCGAGGCCGTCAGCGGCGGCCGCATCGAACTCGATGGTCGCGACATCACGCATGCCAAGCCCAATACGCGCGGCCTGGGCATCGTGTTCCAGACCTATGCGCTGTTCCCGCACATGACAGTGGAGCAGAACGTGGCCTTCGGGCTGGAGATGCGCAAGTGCGGTGCCGCTGAAAAGCGCGACCGCGTGGCCCAGGCCCTGTCGCTCGTGCATCTGGAAAAACACGGTGCGCGCTATCCGCGCGAACTCTCCGGCGGCCAGCGTCAGCGTGTGGCCCTGGCGCGCGCGCTGGTGATCGCCCCGCCGGTGCTGCTGCTCGATGAGCCGCTGTCCAACCTGGACGCAAAACTGCGCGAAGAGATGCAATTCGAACTGCGCGACATCCAGCGCAAGGTCGGCACCACCACCATCATGGTCACGCACGACCAGAGCGAAGCCATGTCCATCAGTGACCGCGTGGTGGTGATGGAGGCCGGCCACATCACCCAGGTCGGCCGTCCCCTGAACGTGTATGAACATCCGGCCAACCGCTTCATCTCCACCTTCGTGGGCAAGGCCAACCTGCTCGAAGGCCAGGTGGTCGGTGCCGCAGGTGAACGTGCCGACATCGCGGTAGGTGGCATGATGCTGTCGCTGGAAAGCACCGACACCGGCCTGCGCGGCGGCGGCCGCGTGGTGCTGGGCCTGCGTCCGGAAAAGATCCGCTGTACCGCGCCCGGCCAGGGCCGCTGCAATGGCGAAGTGGTGCGCCGCTTCTTCCTCGGCAGCCAATGGATGTATGAAGTGGAGACCCCGCTGGGCCTGCTCTCGGTCCTGTCGGCCAACGATGGTGCCGAGGCACTGGAGCAGGGCGCTGCCGTCGGCCTGGCATGGAGCGACTACAGCCTGCGCCTGGTCTCCACCGCCCGCAGCGATGAAGGGGTCGCAGCATGAGCGCGGCCGGCACGACTTCCGTGGCACCGCCCGTGGTGAGTGCCGCCGATAGCGACAAGGCGCCCGGCCAGCGCAGCCTGCCCTGGCTGATGTCGGCCCCGGCCATCCTGCTGTGTACGGTGATGCTGCTGGTGCCGCTGGTGCTGACCTTCGTGCTGTCCTTCAACGCCTATGATGCCGAGACCGGCCCCAAGGCCGGTACCTTCACGCTGGAGCATTACGCAGCGGTGCTGACCGATCCGTATTACTACGGCATCTTCTGGCGCACGCTGTGGATCTCGGGCCTGGTCACGCTGATCTGCATCGTGGTGGGTGCGCCCGAAGCCTGGATCCTCAACCGCATGCGCAAGCCCTGGCGCTCCATCATGCTGCTGGTGGTGCTGGCCCCGCTGATGATCTCGGTGGTGGTGCGCGCCTTTGGCTGGAGCATGCTGCTCGGTCCCGAAGGCCTCATCAACGGCACGCTGGTGGCGCTGGGTTTTGCCAAGGTCAAGCTGCTCTATACCGAAACGGCCATCGTCATTGCGCTGGTGCACGTGATGCTGCCCTTCATGGTGATCCCGGTGTGGACCTCGCTGCAGAAGCTCGATGGTGGCGTGGCCAATGCGGCGCTGTCGCTGGGCGCCTCGCCCATCACCGTGCTGCGCCGTATCGTGCTGCCGCAGATCATGCCCGGCATTCTCTCGGGCAGCCTGATCGTCTTCGGCCTCTCGGCCAGCTCCTTTGCCATTCCGGGTTTGCTGGGCGGACGCCGCCTGAAGATGATGGCCACCATCATCTATGACGAATACCTGCACGAACTGAACTGGCCGCTGGGCGCAGCCATCGCGCTGCTGCTGCTGGTGGCCAACCTGGTCATCATGCTGGGCTGGAACCGCATGATCGAACGCCGCTACAAGAAAGCGCTGGGCTGAACCATGAACAAGAACGGACCGATTGCATTGTGCTTCAATGCGCTGGTGATCCTCTTCACGCTGGCCCCGATCCTGGTGGTGTGCGTGATCGCCTTCACCCCCGAAAACACCCTGACCATGAACGGGCCGGAATTCTCGCTGCGCTGGTTCAAGGCGGTGTTTGAATTTCCCGATTTCGTGAGCTCCTTCTGGAACAGCCTCTGGCTGGCGCTGGCAGCGGCCACCATCTCCACGGCGCTGGCCATTCCGGCGGCCATGGCGCTGGTGCGTTATCCGCATCGCTGGTCCGGCGTCTTGCAGGGCCTGTTCCTGTCGCCGCTGATCATTCCGCACCTGGTGCTGGGCGTGGCGTTGCTGCGCCTGTTCTCGGTGGTGGGCGGCGCGGGCAGTTTCGGCTGGCTGGTGCTGGCGCACTCGCTGGTGGTGACACCTTATACGATGCGCCTGATCATGGCCGCGCTGATCGGCTTCGACCGCAGCGCCGAGCAGGCCGCCCTGTCGCTGGGGGCCACGCGCTCCACGGTGTTCCTGCGCATCACGCTGCCGATGATCCTGCCGGGCATCACCGGGGGCTGGCTGCTGGCCTTCATCAACAGCTTCGATGAAGTCACCATGTCCATCTTCGTGACCTCGCCCTCGACGGTGACGCTGCCGGTGCGCATGTACATGTACGCCACCGAATCCATCGATCCGATGATGGCGGCCGTCTCGGCGCTGATGGTGGGCATCACGGCGGTGGCCATGATCATCCTGGATCGGGTCTATGGCCTGGACCGCGTGCTGGTGGGGCGTTCATGAATCCAAGCTCTGCTCCTGCACAGGCCCAGCTGGTGCGGCTGGCCGAAGGCGATCGCGCTGCGGTCAGCTTCACGCTGGACGGCCGCCCGGCGACCGCGCTGGAAGGCGATACGGTACTGACCGCCGTGCTGACCAATACCTGCAGCCTGCGCCGCAATGAATTCAGCGGCCAGCCGCGTGCCGGCTTTTGCATGATGGGCGCGTGCCAGGATTGCTGGATCGCCACCGACAGCGGCGAGCGCCTGCGTGCCTGCTCCACCTTTATCCGTGCCGGCATGCAATTGCGCAGCGGCCAGGAGGAACCCGCATGACGCGCGCAGCTCCCGTCATCGTCGGTGCCGGTCCGGCCGGTGTGCGTGCGGCGCAGACGCTGCTGGCCCATGGCGTGCGGCCCATCGTCATCGATGAAGCCGCGCAGGCTGGCGGCCAGATCTATCGCCAGCCGCCGGGCGGTTTCCTGCGCAGCCGCAAGACGCTCTACGGTTTTGAAGCCAGCCGCGCACAATCGGTGCACAGCACCTTCCATGCGCTGCGCGAGGCCATCGACTATCGCCCCAACACCTTGGTCTGGAATGCCCAGCCGGGTTTGCTGGACCTGATGGATGGCGGCGCGCAATCCGCTTCCACCCTGGCCTGGGAAGACATCATCGTGGCCACCGGTGCAACTGATCGCGTGCTGCCTTTCCCCGGCTGGACCACGCCGGGCGTCTATACGCTGGGCGGCTCGCAGGTCGCGCTCAAGTTTCAGGGCTGCGCCATCGGACGCTCGGTGGTGTTGGCCGGCAATGGTCCGCTGCTCTATCTGGTGGCCTATCAATATGCCAAGGCCGGTGCCCGGGTGGCGGCGGTGCTCGACAGCAGCAGCCTGGCCGACCGCATCGCCGCACTGCCCGCCATGCTGGGCCAGCCGGCCTTGCTGGCCAAGGGCATTTACTACCTCGCCTGGCTCAAGCTGCATGGCGTGCCGGTGCATTCGCACGCGCGGGTGCTGCGCGTGGAAGGCGATGCACGTGTGCAGGCGCTGGTCTGGCGTCGCGAGAACCTGGCAAGCGCGAGTGGCAAGCCCGGTCCCGAGCAGCGCATTGAATGTGATGCCGTCGGTTTCGGTTATGCACTGCGTTCTGAAACGCAATTGGCCGACTTGCTGGGTTGCCGCTTCCAGTTCGATGGCCTGCAGCGTGCGCATCTGCCGGTGCGCGACAAGAGCACCCGCAGCAGCGTGCCGGGCGTCTACCTCGCCGGTGACGGTGCCGGCATCATGGGGGCCGATGCGGCGGAGCTGGCCGGTGAACGCGCTGCGCTGGCCCTGCTGCAGGATCGCGGCGTTGCCGTCGATGCGGCCCGTGTGGCGCAGATCGAAGCGGAGCTGGCGCGCATCGGCGCTTTCCGGCTCGGACTGGAGCGCGCCTTTCCCTTCCCCGAACGCTGGGCGGCGACGGCATCGGACGATCTGGTGATTTGCCGCTGCGAGAACATCCGCGTTGGTGAATTGCGTGCCGCCGTGCGCGAGAAAGGCGCGGCGGAAATGAACCGGCTCAAGGCCCTCACCCGCGTTGGAATGGGCCGGTGCCAGGGTCGCATGTGTGGTGCGGCGGCCGCCGAAATCCTGGCGCATGCTGCAAGCCTGCCGGTGCAGGAAGTCGGACGGCTGCGCGGCCAGGCACCGATCAAGCCGATTCCATTGGGCATGCATGTACCGGCACCCGAGCCGGTCTCGGCGCGCGTGATCGCGCTGCATGCGCAGGAGGATGCCTCATGAAGAGCCTCAACACCGAAGTCCTCATCATCGGCGGCGGCATCGTCGGCACCTCGGCTGCACTGGTGCTGGCCAAAGCCGGACGCCGCGTGACCATCCTGGAACGCGACCTGTGCGGTGCGCGTTCCAGCGGCATCAACTACGGTGGTGTGCGCCGCCAGGGCCGGCCCGAAGTGCAGCTGCCGCTGTCGCAACGCGCGCATCAGATCTGGGGCGATCTGCAGTCCCTGATCGGCACCACCGGCGAATACGAACGCAGCGGCCACTTCAAGCTGGCCCGTAGCGAGGCCGACCTGCAATCGCTGGTCGCCTACGCCGAACTGAGCCGGCCCTATGGCCTGGGGATCGAACTCATCAGCGGCGAACGCCTGCGCCAGCAATGTCCCTGGCTGGGCGGCGCGGCGGTCGGCGGCTCGCTGTGTCCGGAAGATGGCCAGGCCAATCCGCGCCTGGTCTCGCCGGCCTTTGCGCGCGCGGCCGAAGCGGCGGGCGCTATCGTGATCGAGCGTTGCGAAGTCATGCAGGTGGGCCACGATGGCCGCGACTTCGTGGCCGAAGCGCGGCAGGGCGGCGAACCCTTGCAAGTGCGTGCGGAAGTGCTCATCAATTGCGCCGGTGCCTGGGCCAATCGCGTGGCGCACGCTTTTGGCGAGACCGTCCCGCTGACCAGCGGCCACCCCAGCATGGTGGTGACCGAACCGATTCCCCACTTCCTGCCCTGGAGCCTGGGCGTGGAAGGGGGCTCCATCTACTGCCGCCAGGTGGCGCGCGGCAACGTGGTGCTGGGCGGCGGCCGTGGCTACGAGCAGGATGAACTGCGCGCCCGCGCCTCGCACGATTCCATCCTCGGGCTGCTGCCGCAGGCGGCGGCCTTGCTGCCGGCGCTGCGCCATGTCCACATCATTCGCAGCTGGAGCGGCGTGGAAGGCTACCTGCCGGACAACCATCCGGTGATCGGCCCCAGCACCACGCAACTGGGCCTGCTGCATGGCTTTGGTTTCTGCGGTGCCGGTTTCCAGATCGGGCCGGCTGCCGGTGAGGCGCTGGCCGAGCTGGTGCTGCATGGCCGCAGCACGATCGCGCTGGATGCTTTCTCGATTGGCCGTTTCCTGGCGCCACGTTCCGACGCTGTCGACCTGTTGTCCTCCCACCCTGAAAGGAAGATCTCATGATGTCGCTTTCCCGCACCGCTGCCCTCGGACTGTTGCTGGCCGCCACCGCCGCCCAGGGGCAGGCGCAGACCCGCACGCTGTACGTCGGCATGAATGGCGGCAACATGGAGAAGACCTTCACGCAAGCGGTGTTCGCTCCCTTCGAGCAGAAGTACAACGTCAAGATCGCCGTGGTGCCCGGCGGCTCGGCCGACATCCTGGCCAAGGCCCAGGCCGCCAAGGACAAGCCGCAGATGCACCTGATGTTCCTGGACGATGGGGTGATGTATCGCGCCGTCGGCATGGGCCTGTGCGAGAAGCAGAAGCCCAATCCCAACCTGGCCAACCTGCTGCCGGTGGCGCACATCAAGGATGACCTGGCCACGGGCGTGACCATCAGCGTCACCGGCCTGGCCTACAACACCAAGGTCTATGCCGAGAAGGGCTGGGCACCCCCGACCTCGTGGCTCGACCTGGCCGATCCCAAGCTCAAGGGGCGCGTGGTGTTCCAGTCGCTGCCTTCGTCCACCTTCGGGCTGCATGCCTTCCTCGCCTTCAACCAGCTCAAGGGCGGCACGGACGCCAACGTCGATCCCGGCTTCAAGGCCTGGCCTTCGACCATCGGGCCCAATGTGCTGGAGTACATCTCCAACTCGGCCAAGATTTCCGAGATGGCGCAGACCGGCGAGGCGGCCCTGTTCCCTTACACGCCCACGCAATCGACGCTCTTGAAGAGCAAGGGCGTGCCGGTGGAATACGTGCAGCCCAAGGAAGGCGCCATCGTGCTCATGGTGGCGCAGTGCGTGATCGCCAACAACACCGAGCCGCAGCTGGCGCAGGAGCTGGCGGCCTATCTGCTCTCACCGCAGGCGCAAGCGCTGGCGCTGGAAAACGGCAACTACAACCCGACCAATACCAAGGTCCAGGTCAGCGGCACGGCCGCGGCCGAGCAGGCGCGCATGAATGGCTTCGTCAAGGCCGCGCGCGCGGTGGACTGGGATGAGATCAACAAGAATCGCGCCGTGTGGAATACGCGCTGGAGCCGCACCATTGAGCGATAAGATCGGCAGCTCGTCGGCCTGAAACGCAGGAATGCGTAAATGATTTAGATGATATTGCAGAACCTCTGGTAGTTTTTTACGCCACCTGCGCGGTGGCGTTTTTTTTGCGCTGATGGCGCGTGACCCCCATTTTTGTTTATCTGTGACATCGATAAATCGATGTCGATTGTGCAATGGCGCAGATAAACCACAGCAGACCGTCCCGAGGCGCGCAGTGGCGGGTAGGGCAAAAATCGCGTATAATGCATGGATCGCTCAAGAACCGAGCGGAAATCCTGATCCCCACGCGCCTTGTCGTACAGCATCTTGCAATCCGCGTGATTCGCATCTTCATCCGCTTCCCCGAGTAAAGAAACTGCGCTGCCGGTCTCGCCGCCAGCGGGTTCAACTGTCCTCCGACCTTAACGCTCCCGGCCTCCCCATGGCGTGGCCAGTCGTCAAAGCCAGAGATTGCAAATCCCCGAGCCCTTCCTCCGAGAGGTCGCGTGCTCACGCACAAGAAAGAGAAAATGGCAAAAGAAGAACTGATCGAAATGCAAGGACAAGTCTCCGAAGTCCTCCCCGACTCGCGTTTCCGCGTGGCGCTGGACAACGGCCATTCGCTGATCGCCTATACGGCTGGTCGCATGAAGAAGAATTTCATCAAGATCCTGGCGGGCGACAAGGTCACGCTGGAACTGTCTCCCTACGACCTGAACAAGGGTCGCATCATCTTCCGTCACCTGGAACAGCGCGGCCCCAGCGGCCCCCGTCCGGGTTTCCGTCGCCGCTGAGATCGCGCGGCGCATCCCTCCCACGCCCAATGGCGTGGTGCGCCGCCTGATGCCCTCCGGCCCGCCTGTCCTTCACGACGGTATGCGCCCTCCCATGATCGGTTTTGCGAAAGAAAAAAAATATGCAAGCTCCGGTCACTCATCAGGAGCAGTACAAGGGCTTTCACATTTCACTGCGCTGTCAGGGCGAGGGTGGCTTGTGGGAGGTTGCTGAAGTTCATATCGCCGACAGCGGCGGGCTGGCGCCGCCCCTGTTTCCGCGCCGCCAGCTGCCTGGCCGGTTCGATAGCGCGCTACTGGCCGTGGAGCGCGGCATGGGTTGGGCGCGGGCGGTGATCGACAATCTTGATCCGGCGCTGGATGGAGATTGGCTGAAGTGATTTGCGTTGAGTTGAGCCGGTCCGGATGGGCCGGCGGCTCAAGCTGATGAAGCGCGACGGGCTCTTCCTTCCCTTTCTTTTTCTCCCCCCTCCACTGGCTCCTCCCTTCATGGAGCATGGACACACGCCATGCGAAGCCGCATGAACGGTCCGATGTCCCTGCGTTCTCGCGCATCGAAAAAATTTAGACTTTCAGCGCAAATTATTCTCGTCCGACGGTAATTCCATTTCCCTCGGTTAATCTCTGCCCTCCATTTTGGTACCGATGCTTCCGGTGCAGCCTGCCCCGGGACCACCGCGTCAGCGGTGCATCGCCGGGGCATGAGTCTGTCTTCCATCGCTTCTCCTCCCCCGATGCACTTGTGAGCAACAGGATGCCGTTCACCCTGCGACGGCGTTCATCGTTTGGGGATGCAGTGATTTACCTTCCAACTGTGCTGCAGAGGCTTGCGGGCCTGCTGCTGCTCTTTCTTTCCTCCCTGGCCCAGGCGCAGCAGCCGCTCGACGTGGCTTTCGCGGGCTTCGCCTATTCCGGCAGCGAGAGCACGCTGGACGACCGCTTTCCGTATTCGCGCCGCTACGAGGCGACCCGCAAGCGTGCCGGCACCACCCTGCATCAGACACTGATGCAGCAACTGCAGGCCACGCCGCCCGCCCACCTGCGCATCGTGCCGCAACTCGACGAACTCAAGGGCCGCGACCAGGCGCTGGCCGTGGCGCTGGTGGTCGGCAACGAGATGGTCTCCGAGGAAAGCTTCGGCAGCCTGCACAAACTGCTGATCGTGGTGCGCGCGCAGGTGATGTTCTTCGATTTCAAGTCCATGAACGTGATCCGTTCCTATCCCGTCAGCTTTGCCTACGTCGACGTCCTGGATCACCCGGCTTCGGAAGGCGAGATCCTGTCCCGCATCGCCCTGGTCTACGAAGGCAACGGCGGCAAGCCCGGCATACTCGGCCGCTTCGTCAACAACGTGGCCAAGGCCGAGTTGCCGGCGCAGGTGTCGCGCACTCTGCAGGTAGTCAACGTGCAGGTGAGCCCGGAGGCATCTGGCCTGCTGCCTGACTTCCTGAAGTCCGCTCCCGGCGCATTGGAGAACTGGGCCGCCGATCTGGCCGGCGAAGCCATCTCCACACGCGCCGGCGTACCCATCCTGCCCTTCAGCAAGGGCTATGCGATCGGCAACGTGATGTCCTTCCGCGTCTCCGATGGGGCCGTGTGGGACCTCAAATTGCCCAAGCCCGACTACGAGATCAGCGTCGATCTCACCGGTTTCAAGAAGGTCCGGTTCAGCGAAGTTGAAGGCGGTGCCACCACCTACGTCTACGGTGCCTACGGCGGCATCCGCCTGATCGAACCGCTGGGCAACAAGGTGTATCTGGATACCGCGCTCAAGAACGGCGAGTCGCGCGTGATTCCGGCCAGCCAGGATTACGTGGACGACTTCCCGCATTTCTATGACGCGCTCAATGGCATGTTCGTCAAGCTGGCCCAGGTCATCGATGGCCGGGGTGACGAGAAATGGCTCAAGAGCGCCGCTGCCGCTCAAGACATCGAACAACAGATTGTCCACACCAAGGAGTTGATGAAGTCATGCAAATGAATCGCCATCCCATCCGCCATCTTTGCCGGTCTTTCCTCATCCTGCTGATGGCGGCGCTGGCCCTGTCGGCGCAGCCGGCCCTGGCGCAGATCCAGCAGGCCCGTGGCCAGTACTCGCTGAGCTACAAGGAATCGGTTGGCGTATTCGACCGCACCGAGGCCTCGCCGGCCATCAAGCAGAAGGCACGCCAGGAGGCCGCGCTGAAGGCGGTCGAAAGCTACTACGCTGAAGCCGGTCAATCGGAGTCGGCCAACTTCGATGCGATCCGCGCCAAGATTCTTGAGAATCAGGATCGCTACATTCTGGATACCACCGTGCTCTCCGAAACCGATGACCCCAAGGAGATGCGCTACACCATCGCCGTGCGCGTCTCGCTGAACGTGGCCAATCTGCGCAACGCCGTGCAGGCCAGCTCGGCGGTGGGCAAGGCAGCCCAGGGCGAGAAGTCGGCCATGAGCTTCGTGTTCGTCTCGCGCCAGGTGGACAGCGCCAAGTCTTACGATGATCGCGTCTACAAACGCCAGGACGAGGGTGCGCAATTCTCCGGCTCGGCCACCGCCAAGGAGAGTTACAAGGAGTCCACCAACGAAGGTGAATCGGTAGGGAAGGGGCGCGTCAGGACCCAGGGTGCGATCTCGCGCGAGAGCCGTAACGGTGTCGACGTGTCGGCCAAGTCGACCGTCACCTCGGAGACCGGCGGCAGCACCACGCGCAAGGCGACCGACACTACCTGGCGCGTGCTGCCCAGTGCCAACCTGAACCAGACCTTCGTGGCCAAGTTCTCCCAGGCCGGCTATGACGTCATCGAAGCGGCCATGGTGGAAACCGCCGGCTTCAAGATCGCCGCCATCGAGGCCGACTACAAATCCGGAAATGATTTGCAGCCGCAGACCCTGCGCGCGATCGCAGCCGGCATGAAGGAACATCAGATCCCCTACATCGCCCTGGGCACGCTGGACGTCGGCTTGGCCGAGAAGGATCCGCAGAGCGGGCTGCAGCGCGTGGCGGTGACCGTCAATGCCAAGGTGTGGGACGTGACCAAGCCCATTCCCCGCACCCGCGTGGCGGTGGGCCCGGTGGCCTATGCCGGCGTCGGACCGACCGAAGAGGAGGCGCGTGGCAATGCGCTCAAGGCCGCCGCCAGCAATGCTGCCCAGGAACTGTCGAGCCGCATGGCCACCATGGGACTGCAGTGATTGCGCCGCTTTTTTCCTATGTTTCCCTCTGACTGAAAGATCTTCATGAAAAAATCTATCGCGTTCGCCGTGGTCTCGATGGCCCTGGTTTTCCCTGTTACCAGCTTCGCCCAGTTCGGCAATTTCCTGGGAGGCAGCAAGCCCGCTTCTTCCAGTACAGGTGCCGATCTGTCCGGACAGCAGTCGCAGCTCACGCGCACCTATCGTGCGGCCGGCAAGGACGTGCTGACTGCCAACGGCCACATCGGTGCAGCGCTTGGCATCAAGGCCCAGGCCATCAATGCGGCGGCGACGTCCGATTCGATGTCGGCCAGCGACCTGGAGGCGCAGGACAAGGCCATCAGCGCCGATGCCCAGGCCATCTCCGATGCCTTGAAGAGCGGTGCCACCCTCAAGGATGAGGCGGCCAGGAAGGAATACGCAGAGGGCCTGGTGGTACTGGTCCAAGGGGTGAAGAAATACATCGCCATGTCGGCCGAGGCGCAGACGTTTGCCAATGGCCTGAGCAGCGCCTCGCCGATGCAGCTGCCCGGCCTGCAATCGGGTGCCTACATCGTCAAGAGCCTGCCCACCAGCATCGGCAACCTGACCGGGCTGCTGAAGAATGCGGTCAGCTTCGCCAGGAGCAATGGCGTGGCAGTCCCGGCCGATGCCACCAGCGTGCTGTGATGACGCCCGGACTGTTCCATTGAGAGGACGCCATGCAGCCAAGAGTGCGAGCAATACTGATGGTTTTGTCGATGGCGTTGCTGTCGGCCTGTGACAGCAAGGACGAGTCGGCTGCTGGTGTTTCGGCCAGCAGTCAGACGACGTCCGCGGCGGCGACACAGTCGCCGGCGCCGCCGGCGCTGGGCGTGGGCAGTACCAGTCGCGTCAGCCGCGAGGCCGAGGCGGTCGGCAGCACGCTGGAACTGGCCGTGGTGGCTGCCTTGCAATCGGCGGTGGCGCAGGTCAACGGCGTGCAGATGGCGAGCCGGATGCACAGCCTGCGGCAGGGGCTCGATGTGGTGGTCAACGGCGAGCGGGATTCCGTGCGCACCGAGGCCTTCGCGCAACGCATGGTCGCGGCCTCGCAGGGTGCGGTGCTGAGTTACGAGATCCTCTCGCAGGAGGAAATCGACAAGCTTGATGAGGAGACCGTCGCCAAGGTGCAGGCCAGTGACGCCGGGTACCGCTATTCTTCGGCGGTGCAGGGGGAGGGCAGCCAGGGCGCGCAGTCGGCGTCGGCCGAACTCAGTCACAAGGCCATGCGCAGCTACTGGAAGGTCAAGTTGCGCGTCGAGATCGCCCAGTACCAGGCTCCCGATGAGAAGGGCCGGCCGAAGATCGTGGTGGTGCTGCCCAAGACCCTGGTGTCCACCTATGCGGTCGGCGATAGCAAGGTTGCCTCCGATGAAGTTGCGCGTGCGGTGCGTGGCCGCCTGTCGGACATCCTCACGCAGACCAGGCGCTTCATCGTGCTGGATCGCGAATTCGGTGCCGAGCTGCAAGCCGAGATCGATCACATCAACAGCGGCAACGTGCGTGTGCAGGACAGTGCCCGCATCGGCCAGCAACTGGCCACGGATCTGTTGCTGATTCCGACCATCGAGCGCTTCGACTATCCGCGCTCGGTACGCAAGCTGCGCATGTCCGAACGTGAGCTGGTGTCGTACGCGGGCGGCGGTCGCATCACCTTGCGGCTGGTCAACGCGACCACCGGCCAGGTGGTGCTGTCGCAGAGCTTCGAGCACAAGCTGGCCAGTGCCGATCCGAGTACGATGCCGCGGGTCATCGATGGCAAGAGCATGGCGGCCGGGTTGATGGATGCCTTGTCCAGTCAGATTGGTGGTGCCATCGTGACGGAAATCTTCCCGGTATCGGTGGTCTCTCTGGAGGGCGATCAGGTGGTCCTGAGCCAGGGTGGTGAATCGCTGCAGGCGGGCCAGCGCTGGAAGGCCGTCTATCTGGGGGAAGAACTCAAGGACCCGCAGACCGGCAATTCTCTGGGGAGCAAGGAAACGCCGGTGGGGACTATCCGCATTGATCGCGTCGCCGCCCAGACGTCCTATGGCACGGTGGAGGAGGGCAGTGTGCTCAAGGAGCTGTCCTTCAAGGCAGGCAGCATCGAGTTGCGCGCCCTGCTGGCCAAGGCCGGCCTGGCGCAGGCCGCTACGACTGCCAACGGGCAGTTCTCGAGCAAGCCCGTAGCAGCTGCGGCTGCGCAATCCCGTAGTCGCAGCGACAGATCCGCCGCTGGGGAGACTTCCCTTGCCAGTGAGTCCGAGAAGGATGGCAAGTGGTGAGCGTGGGGAGTCAAGGCCGTCTATTTCCGCTTCGTCTGCAGGGGCCTGCAACCCGAACCCCCAGTTAGGCGGCTGTCTCCTGATTGGCCTGATTTGGTGGGTACGGCAAGCAACAAAAATGCGCGCAATATCTGGCCGCGCACTGTTCTGTCCAACTGTCCCTACGCTCAGACTGGCCAGTTTCTATGCTGAAGTGATGCGCTAGTTGAACCTTACTGCCGGCAGCGCTTCTCCCGCTTTTTGCTGCTTTCTCTACCCCGGCTTCCTTATTTTTAGCGGAACTATTTTGCTCGCCGTCTTTCATTCGATCAGCGCGCCGTGTTGCGCCGGCCAGTTTGAAGCAATTTTCTGGTCGTGGTCGGCATGTGGCTTGTGGTCTGTATCCTTCGCACCATAGAATAGCGCCGCGACTCATTCATTTTTGTTAAGTTTTCGGGGGCATATACATCATTTCCATTTGGAAATGATTCGCCGAGCTGGCGGCCCATCTTCCCGATTTTCCATTTCACCTGGTTCAGATCGACAAATCTGTACAAGAGCACGGACGACATGCGCCAGAAACGCCATGAACATTCATTTAAGCCCCCGCGTATGTGATGCGCCCGTTAGCTCAAATCACGCCCCCGAAGTGCTGTTTCGCGCATTGGGCGCCTGGCTGCGCCTTGCTGTGACCGCCTTTCACAATGGGGGGGGCGCATGAGCATTCCCGCCATGTCGGAGCGCGCTGCAGGCGCTGTCCGCTTCTCCGGCTATCGGCCCTGGCTCGATGGCATCAGGGCGGTGGCCATCTTGCTGGTGCTGCTGGAGCATACCAACCTCTTCAAGCAATTCAATCTGGGTGGGGTCGGCGTCGGTATCTTCTTTGCGCTGTCAGGTTATTTGATTACCGGTCTGCTGTGGGATGAGTTTGCCCGCGAAGGCCGACTGGCATTGGTGCCTTTCTACATTCGGCGCTTCGCGCGGCTGGCCCCGGCGCTGCTGATCGTGGCGGTGGTCGCGGGCGTGGCATTTCTGGCAGAAGGGCAGCGGCGCGCTGCTTTCAACGGCCTGTTCGCCGTGACGTACACGGCCAATTACGCTGCTATTTTCAGCGGCCATCATCTGGCTGGATTCGGGCATACCTGGTCGCTAGCGGTGGAAGAGCACTTCTATCTGGTTTGGCCACCACTGATGCTGTTGTTGCTGCGGCGTTTGCAGGCGTCCAGCTTCATCAAGGCCGTGCTGGCGATCTGCGTGGCGGTACTGTGCTGGCGGGCTTTGCTCTTTGTGTTCTTCGGGGAGCAGGTCAGGCTCATGCTCTATGCCGGCAGCCTGGAACGACTCGATTCCCTGCTGTATGGTTGCGCGGCGGCGGTCGCCGTCCGTCGCGGCTGGCGTCCGGGGATTGTTGCCCTTCTGGCTGGCGTGGCAGCAGTGGCAGCCAGCATCGTGTGGCTGGCCCCCCTGAGCAGCGTGTTCGGTCCGACCCTCATCGGTGCGGGCGGTGCCTTGCTGATCGCGGCACTCGACTGCGAGCGTCGTGCCGTGGTGCAGCGGCTTCTCTCAGCAAAGCTGATGGTGCGTGCCGGGATACTTTCTTACGGTATTTACCTGTGGCACATCCCTTTGCTGCAACTGGCTACCCGTGACGGCGAGGGCCCCTTGGGTCGCATTTTGCTGGCGATGACACTGGCTGTGATCCTGGCACATGTCTCCTATCGTTACTGTGAAGTGCCGATCCGCGATAGTGTGCGGCGGCGGCTGGCGCGCAAGCCTGACCCGGCACCGTTATGAAGGCAGGGGCACATTTGCTTGCGATCCGGCAGGTGCCTGCGGTATCGGCAGGACTCTGTCAGTGTCACGAATGAAGAATCAGGAATAATCGGTCCCGTCCGTGACGGGCCGGTCAGAGAGGAGGATGAGTGATGCGCGCTCATTCTTGAGTCCTCTGGACAAAGCTGGTGCAAACGGAATGCGCAAAAAAAACAGCGAGTTATTTCAACTCGCTGTTTTTTTCGGTAATTCTGGTCGGGGTGAGAGGATTCGAACCTCCGGCCTCTACGTCCCGAACGTAGCGCTCTACCAGGCTAAGCTACACCCCGTCGAGTGAGATCTAAGTCAGTGATTTCGATCTACTGCGAAAGCCGATAATTCTAACAGGGATTTTTTGAATTGGCTATCGGGAAGTGAAATAATTGCATCCGCAGCGCGCCGGGCGGCGATTTCCGCCTGTTCGCGCGTATAGGCCAGGGCGCCGGAGTGAGTGATGGCCGACAGCACTTCGTCGAAATGCTGTTCATCACCGTTCTCGATGCAGGTGCGCACCAGTTCGCGCTGTTGCGGTGTGCCGTGCTGCATGAGCCAGATCAGCGGCAGCGTGGGCTTGCCTTCGCGCAGGTCGTCGCCGACGTTCTTGCCGATCTCGGCGCTGTTGCCGGAATAATCCAGCACGTCGTCGATCAACTGGAAGGCGGTGCCGATGGAGCGGCCATATTCACCGGCAGCTTCGATGCCGGTTTCGTCAGCGCCCGCAATCAGGGCGCCGATCTGGCTGGCGGCCTCGAACAGCTTGGCGGTCTTGGAGCGGATCACCTGCAGGTAGCCGGCTTCGTCCACATCCGGATTGTGCATGTTGAGCAGCTGCAGCACCTCGCCCTCGGCGATGACGTTTGTGGCGTCCGCCACGATTTCCATCACGCGTGGATTGCCCACCGCCACCATCATCTGGAAGGCCCGCGAATACAGGAAGTCGCCAACCAGCACCGAGGCCGCATTGCCGAACATGGCATTGGCAGTCTGCTTGCCACGGCGCAACGAGGATTCGTCGACCACGTCGTCATGCAGCAGCGTGGCCGTATGAATGAATTCGATCACGGCCGCCAGCGAGTGGTGATGCTCGCCCTTGTAGCCGAAGGCATTGGCGATGAGCACGACCAGCACCGGGCGCAGGCGCTTGCCGCCCGCACTGATGATGTATTCGGCGACCTGGTTGACCAGCGGCACCTCCGAGTACAGCTGCCGGCGGATGACTGCGTTGACCGCCTCCATGTCGGCGACGATCGGATGCATGATGGTTTGTTGCGAAGCGTTTTGTACGGCGGCAGACAAGGCGGAACCTGTTGGAAATGGTTATTCCCCAGATTATACGATGACAAGGCAGGGGCACGCCAAAGACCCTGAGCCCGGAAACTAAAGGTTTTTCATTGGTCGAATGAAAACATGGGTGGGGATACGGGTTGCCTGGCGGACAAGTTCTCTTCCATTGTCCTGCGGGAAACTGTGTTGTACAGAGGTCGGGCAAAGTGTCAAGGCTTTTGACCGTGCGGCTAAGTGCCTGTATAATTTGCGGTTTTCCTGTTTCGCCATGGGTTTTTGACGGGCGCGGCAAGGGAAAAATCGTTCTTATTCATTCATTCGTGAGGTTTCACATGTACGCGGTCATAAAAACCGGCGGCAAACAATACAAAGTTGCTGCTGGCGAAAAACTCAAAGTAGAACAGATACCGGCTGACATTGGCTCCGAAATCACTTTGGATCAAGTGCTCGCAGTGGGCGCAGGCGAAACCGTGAAGTTCGGTGCGCCGCTGGTCGCAGGTGCTACGGTGCTGGCTACTGTGGTAGCGCAAGGTCGCCATGACAAGGTCCGCATCTTCAAGATGCGTCGTCGCAAGCACTACCAAAAGCGTCAAGGCCATCGTCAGAACTACACCGAACTGCAAATCGTCTCGATCAACGCCTGAGCGTTGACCCGAACGAACTGCTCATCCAAAGTCATCAAGGAGTTTTAAATGGCACACAAAAAAGGCGGCGGCACTACGCGCAACGGCCGTGACTCAGAATCGAAACGCCTGGGCGTCAAGGTTTATGGCGGCCAAGTGATCAACGCTGGCGGCATCATCGTCCGTCAACGCGGCACCCGCGTCCACGCTGGCGAAAACGTCGGCGTCGGCAAGGACCACACCCTGTTCGCCCTGAAGGACGGCAAGGTCAAGTTCGTTGTCAAGGGCCTGCAACAGCGTCAATACGCTACCGTCGTTACGGCGTAAGCGTTCCTGTCATCCGGGTTCGCCCGGAAACCAGGCATAAAAAAGGCTCTGCCGATGGTGGAGCCTTTTTGATTTTTGAAGAGCCGTCAACAAAGCGCCGAGCCCAGGCTTCCGTCGGAAGCGCAGGGGTGGGTCCTGACCAGGACCGAGGTGCATCGACGTTTTGTTAGCGGCTCCCATGTCCCATGAGGCGTCCAAATCATGAAATTCATCGACGAAGCACGTATTGAAGTCGTGGCGGGGGATGGCGGCAACGGTGTCGCCAGCTTCTGCCGCGAGAAATTCCGCCCCTTCGGCGGTCCCGACGGCGGCGACGGCGGCAAGGGCGGCACCATCTGGGCCGTAGCCGACCGCAACGTCAACACCCTGATCGACTATCGCTACGCCAAGCTGCACCGCGCCGGTCGCGGCGAAAACGGCCGTGGCTCGGACTGCTACGGCAAGGGGGCCGATGATGTCTACCTGCGCATGCCGGTGGGCACGCTCATCGTCGACATCAACACCGGCGAACACATCGCCGACCTGACCTTCCACGGCCAGACCGTGATGCTGGCCAAGGGCGGCGAAGGCGGCTGGGGCAACATCCACTTCAAGACCTCCACCAACCGCGCCCCGCGTCAAAAGACCGAAGGCAAGGAAGGCGAGCGCCGCGAGCTGCGCCTGGAACTGAAGGTGCTGGCCGACGTGGGCCTGTTGGGCATGCCCAATGCGGGCAAGTCGACCTTCATCACGGCCGTCTCCAACGCCCGTCCGAAGATTGCCGACTACCCCTTCACCACCCTGCACCCCAACCTTGGTGTGGTGCGCGTGAGCCACGAGAAGAGCTTCGTGATCGCCGACATCCCCGGCCTGATCGAAGGTGCGGCCGATGGTGCCGGTCTGGGCGTGCAGTTCCTGCGCCACCTGCAGCGCACCGGTCTGCTGCTGCACATCGTCGACTTGGCCCCCTTCAATGAGGAAGTCGATCCGGTCAAGGAAGCCAAGGCCATCGTGCAGGAACTGAAGAAGTACGACCAGTCCCTGTTCGACAAGCCGCGCTGGCTGGTCCTGAACAAGCTGGACGTGGTGCCCGAGGCCGAACGCGCCAAGCGCGTGAAGGATTTCGTCAAGCGCTTCGGCTGGAAGGGCCCGGTCTTCGAGATCTCGGCGCTCAACCGTGACGGCTGCGAAGAGCTCATCAACGACATCTACAAGTATCTGGAAACCAAGCGCGCCGAAGAGCACCGCGCGGAAGAAACCCAGATGACCGAGGAAGCCCGCGCCATCTCCAGCATCGATCCGGACGATCCGCGCTTCAAGGTCCTGGACTGATTCATCCCGGCGCAGCCCTGACCCTTCTTGGGGCTGCGCGCGGGGGCGGTTCGGGCTATCATCTCTGCCTGTCGGATTTTTCCGACCGCTCCCAGAAGAATCAGAACCCGGAACACTATGCAATCGGTCATTCAACGCGCCAAGCGACTCATCATCAAGGTTGGCTCTTCCCTGGTCACCAATGATGGCAAGGGCCTGGACGCCAACGCCATCGCCCGCTGGGCGGAGCAGATCGCGCAATTGCGTGCGCTCGGCAAGGAAGTGGTGCTGGTCAGCTCCGGCGCGGTGGCCGAGGGCATGCAGCGCCTGGGCTTCGACAAGCGCCCGACCGGCATCCATCACCTGCAGGCCTGCGCGGCCGTGGGCCAGATGGGCCTGGCGCAGATCTACGAAACCAGTTTCCGCAAGCACGACCTGCACACCGCACAGGTGCTGCTGACCCACGCCGACCTGGCCGACCGCGAACGCTACCTCAATGCCCGCTCCACCCTGTTCGCCCTGCTGCAACTGGGCGTGGTGCCGGTCATCAACGAGAACGACACGGTGGTCACCGATGAAATCAAGTTCGGCGACAACGACACCCTCGGCGCCCTGGTGGCCAACCTGATCGAAGCCGAAGCGCTCATCATCCTCACCGACCAGCCGGGCCTGTTCACCGCCGATCCGCGCAAGGATCCGGCGGCCACGCTCATTTCCGAAGCGCGTGCCGGCGACCCGTCGCTGGAGCTCATCGCAGGCGGCACCGGCACCGGCATCGGCCGCGGCGGCATGCTGACCAAGATCCTGGCCGCCAAGCGCGCCGCCACCTCCGGCGCACATACGGTGATCGCCTGGGGCCGTGAGGAACAGGTCCTGACCCGTCTGGCTGCCGGTGAAGCCATCGGCACCCAGCTCAATGCCGAGACCGCGCAACTGACCGCGCGCAAGCAATGGATGGCCGATCACCTCAAGACCGCCGGCCGTGTGGTGCTCGATGCCGGCGCAGTGCAGAAGCTGAGCCTGGAAGGCAAGTCGCTGCTGCCTATCGGCGTGGTGGAAGTCTCGGGCGAGTTCGGCCGGGGCGACGTGATTACCTGCGTGGACGAGAGCGGCCGCGCCATCGCGCGCGGCATGAGCAACTACAACAGCTCGGATGCGCGGCGCATCATCCGCCATCCTTCCTCCGAGATCCAGGCCATCCTCGGGTTCGTCGAGGAGCCGGAACTGGTGCATCGGGATAATCTGGTGCTGCTGTGAAGGCGATGCATTGCAGTAAGGAAATAATTTATACGATTTATACGATATAAATCATTTCATGCACACAATAAAAAACGCGGCCACGGCCGCGTTTTTTATTGTGTGCTTCGAGCCAGCCGCCGGGATCAGCGCCGCACCGGATCAATACGCGTCTGCGTCTTGAGGCGATTGAGGATGCTCTTGACGTTCTCATTGTCGGCAATGATCTTGCCTTCGCAGAAATAATCCTTGAACAGCGCACCATCGATGCGATTGACGCCGATATCGCGGATCGGCTGCCACTTGTCGCGGCGCGAACGCGACCATTTGCCATCGGGATGGCCGAAGGCGTAGGTCTTCTTTTCCCAGGTCTCGCAGCGCATGCCTTCGTACATCACGTTGACCGCACCGCCTTCGGTCTTGGTGACCACGGTGTAGCGCACCACCTTGTCAGTGCCGATCGAAACGGAATTGGTATCGATGTAGGCCTTCATGGTGGCATTCGGGCTGAGATAGAACTCGGCCAGGTTCTGCTCTTGCGGCGTCGGCGGCAACTGCACGGCAATTTCCTGCCAGGGCTTTTCCTCGTCGTCGAATTCTTCATCGAAGCTCTGCGCCAGTGCGCCGGCGCAGGCCGCCAGCAGCGAGCAGGCCAGCACCGCGCGGCGCAGGCCGCGCACGGTGAACAGGGGATGTGGGGGTTCAGGTTGCTGGAAAGAGGGCATGGAACTCACTTGGTTTCCGGCGTGCTCGCGCCGTTGCAGGGCTGGGCTTGTGCGGCCTGGCCCGGATTCTTGTGGGGATGCGCAATGCGCCCGGCTTGCTCGGCCCGGCGCGGGCCGTGGCCCGGACGACTCAGGAAGCGCGACAATTCCTGCAGCGCCTGCTGATAGACCTCGCGCTTGAACTCGATGACCACATCGAGCGGCACCCAGTAGTCATGCCAGCGCCAGGCATCGAATTCCGGATGCGAGGTGCCGCGCAGGTTGACGTCGCAATCGCGCCCGACCATGCGCAGCAGGAACCAGATCTGCTTCTGGCCGCGGTAATGGCCGCGCACTTCGCGCTTGATGAAATGATCGGGGACTTCGTAGCGCAGCCAGTCACGGGTGCGGCCGATGATCTTGACGTGCTCGGCACGCAGGCCGATCTCTTCTTCCAGTTCCCGGAACATCGCCTGTTCGGGGGTCTCGCCGTGCTTGATGCCGCCTTGCGGGAATTGCCAGGAGTGCTCGCGTACGCGCTTGCCCCACCACACCTCGTTATTGGCGTTGAGCAGGATGATGCCGACGTTCGGGCGGAAGCCTTCTCGATCCAGCATGGTGATCCTCAAACTTTCTGCGGCTGGAAGTCCCTTTCAGGCAGGCTCATGCGACTGCGGGCGCACGCGGCAAAGCCGGTACGCCAGGCGGTCAGGAGCAATCACATCGATGCACGGATGTCATTGAAACTAGGAGCAAATCTGCAAAGAAAGGGCGCATCAGCCAGCTAATCCTTTAAAATTGGAACGATTATAACCCTCCTCTTTTTAAAAAGAACCGACCGTCATGCGCGCCTCACGTTTTTTTATTTCCACCCTGAAAGAAGCCCCGTCCGACGCTGAAATCGTGAGCCACAAGCTGATGATGCGTGCCGGCATGATCAAGCGTCTGGGAGCTGGCATCTACACCTACATGCCCATGGGTCTGCGCGTGATTCGCAAGGTCGAAGCCATCGTGCGCGAGGAAATGAATCGCGCCGGCGCCGTCGAGCTGTTGATGCCGGTGGTGCAGCCGGCCGAGCTGTGGCAGGAAACCGGCCGCTGGAACAAGATGGGGGCCGAGCTCATGCGCGTGAAGGATCGCCATGGCCGCGACTTCGCCATCCAGCCCACCTCCGAAGAAGTGGTCACCGATGTGGCCCGCACCGAGCTGCGCAGCTACAAGCAATTGCCGGTCAACTTCTATCACATCCAGACCAAGTTCCGCGACGAGCGCCGTCCGCGTTTCGGCTTGATGCGCGGCCGTGAATTCACGATGAAGGATGCCTACTCCTTCGACCGCGATGTGGATGGCCTGAAGAAATCCTACCAGGCCATGTATGACGCCTACGTGCGCATCTTCACCCGCTTCGGCCTGGAGTTCCGCGCCGTGGCCGCCGACAACGGTGCCATCGGCGGTTCCGGTTCGCACGAATTCCACGTCATCGCCGCCACCGGTGAAGACGCACTGGTCTATTGCCCGACCTCCGATTACGCCGCCAACATGGAAGCGGCCGAAGCGCTGCCCGTGGACAGCAGCCGTGGTGCCGCCACCCAGGCGCTGGAAAAGACCGCCACGCCCGGCAAGTCCAAGTGCGAAGCCGTGGCTGAATTGCTGGGCCTGCCGCTGGCACGCACCGTCAAATCCATCGTGCTGGCAGTGGACAACGAAGATCCGGCCAAGAAGGAAATCTGGCTGCTGCTGTTGCGCGGCGACCATGAACTCAACGAAGTGAAGGCCAGCAAGATTCCGGGCCTGTCCACCTACCGCTTCGCCAACGAAGCCGAGATCGTTGAATGGTTCGGCACGCCCCCGGGCTACCTGGGCCCGATCGGCACCAAGAAGCCGGTCAAGGTGGTGGCCGACCGCACGGTCGCCAACATGGCCGATTTCGTCTGTGGTGCCAATGAAGCCGATTTCCACTACACCGGTGCCAACTGGGGCCGTGACCTGCCCGAGCCGCTGGTGGCCGATATCCGCAACGTCGTTGAGGGCGATGCCTCGCCGGACGGCAAGGGCGTGCTGGCGATCCAGCGCGGCATTGAAGTGGGCCACGTGTTCCAGTTGGGCACCACCTATTCCGAAGCGATGAAGGCGACCTACCTGGATGAGTCCGGCAAGCCGCAACCGCTGGTGATGGGCTGCTACGGCATCGGCGTCACCCGTATCCTGGGCGCGGCCATCGAACAGAATTTCGACGACCGCGGCATCATCTGGCCGACCTCGATTGCGCCCTTCGAAGTGGTGCTCTGCCCCATGGGCTATGACCGCAGCGAAGCCGTCAAGACCGAAATCGACAAGCTGTACGCGCAACTGACCGAGGCGGGTGTGGATGTGGTGCTGGATGATCGTGGCGAGCGTCCGGGCGCGATGTTCGCCGACTGGGAACTGATCGGCGTGCCGCATCGCATCGTGGTCGGTGACCGTGGCCTCAAGGATGGCAACATCGAATACCAGGGGCGCCGCGATGCAGAAGCCACCCAAGTACCGCTGGCCGAGGCGCTGGCCTTCATCCAGGGCAAGCTGGCCGCCTGATCTTTCCACAGGCTGCAATGACAAAGGCGGACGCCATGGCGTCCGCCTTCGTTTTTGGGGAGAGCGAAATTACTTGGCCGGGACGATGGTCACGGTCTCGCGCAGGATGCCGCCCGAGGCGACGCTGCCATCGCTGTTGCCCTGGCCGTTGACGCGCTTCTCGCAATCGATGCGATCCGATTGCGGCAAGCCCTCACAGCGGCGCAGGGCGTTTTCCTTCAGTTGCGCCGCGCCCGGATCGGTCAGCGTGCCGCGCGCAGCGGCTTGCTGGGCAGCACCGGCTTCACGCAGGCAGGTAGCGCGGTCTTCGGTGGAGGCGCCGCTCTTGCAGGCGGCGATCTGCTGCTGGTATTCCGAATTGCCGGCCTTGCCCGCAGCGAACACGTGCGAGGCACCGCCCAGGGCGGCCAGGCCGATCACGAGGGCGCTGGCCGAACGCAGCAGTTGGTGACGCAGGGTGGCGGTTTGGTTTGGCATGGTCATTTCCTTTCTCTTGGTCATGAGCGTCCAGGCTCATCAGTGGATGGCACAGGGATAGACCCGGTTTCCGGTTTTCGGTTCTTTTATTCAGTTCTGCCGGAGGCGATGTGAGCTGGAAAGCTGAAACCGGCCTTTGCGGCCAGTGCCACACCCTGCAGAACCGCCATGGTAGGCGGTGACAGGCCTGCTCGCCATCAGAGAAGTGCTGCATGCGGCGTCAGACAAGAGGAAAACCGGCCGGCAAGGCCACGCCCCCTGAAACATCCGGAAACAAAAACGCCCGCATGACATCTGCGGGCGTTTTTGTTTGCAAGTCGCTTGCAAACCGCGGGCGTCGATCAGCTCAGGTGAGCCGAGATCAGCTTGGTCATTTCAAACATCGTGACTTGCTTCTTGCCACCGAAGATTGCCTTGAGCTTGTCATCGGCATCGATGTTGCGCTTGTTTTCGGCGTTCTGCAGCTTGTGCTTCTTGATGTATTCCCAGACTTTCTTGGTCACTTCAGTGCGTGGCAGCGGCTTGGCGCCGACCACCTCGCCCAGGGCTGCCGACGGCGTCAGCGGCTTCATGAAGGCGGCATTGGGAGTACGTTTTGCTGCGGGCTTGGCGGCGGGTTTTGCTGCGGCTTTCTTGGGAGCGGCTGCCTTGGGAGCGGCCTTCGGTGCGGCTTTCGGCGCTGCCTTGGCTGCAGGCTTGGCTGTGGCCTTGGGAGCGGCGGCTTTGGCGGCCGGTTTGGCGGCTGCCTTGGCTGCGGGTTTGGCTGCGGGTTTTGCTGCTGGCTTCTTTACTGCGGCTGCTGCTTTTTTTGCTGTGGCCATCGGAAAGACTCCTCACAAGAATGAGATGAATGCGTCATTTACGCACCGCTAATAGTGGTGCTCTTTGCACGGCCACGCAAGTATTTTTTAGTGGATTTTCCCGTGAAAGCGCCAGGAAACAACGAGCCGCCCCGATCCGCCGTCAAGCCGCGCCGGTAAAGGGATCGCGGCGGATCGCAGAAGTCCGGAAAAGGGCTGCTTTGGCGATATCGGAGGTGAAGCAAAAGCGATGAAAGAAGGGCATGTTTTCGTGCGCATGAAGCGGGCAGAAAACGCATCCGGAGAGATGGGAGCGGGTCTGGAAAACGGAGGGGAAACGCGGAGGAGGGGAGTTTTTCCGGCCCCAGAAGAGACCGCCGGAGGTCGTGTGAAAGGGCCGCAAAGCCTTGTCCAGCAAGGCTTTGCAGTCAGAACGGTCAGCGCATGCCGCCCGGCAGCATGCCCTTCATGCCACGCATCATCTTCATCATGCCGCCGCCCTTGAGCTTCTTCATCATCGATTGCATCTGCTCGAACTGCGACAGCATGCGGTTGACTTCCTGCACCTGCACGCCGGCACCGGCGGCGATGCGGCGCTTGCGGGTGGCCTTGATCAGTTCCGGCTTGGCGCGTTCCTGCGGGGTCATGGAGTTGATGATGCCTTCCATGCGGCGCACCTGTTTCTCGGCCTGGTCCATGTTGGCGTTGCCGGCAGCGGCCTGCATCTGGGCCGGCAGCTTGTCCAGCAGGCTGGTGAGGCCGCCCATTTTCTTCATTTGCGACAGTTGCGCCTTGAAGTCATTGAGGTCGAACTTGCCGCCGCCCTTGATCTTGTGCGCCAGGTCCTGCGCGGCTTCCATGTCCACGCCCTTGCGCGCCTCTTCCACCAGCGCCAGGATGTCGCCCATGCCGAGGATGCGGTTGGCCATGCGCGAGGGATCGAAGGCTTCCAGGCCGTCGAGCTTTTCGGCCACACCGGCGAACTTGATGGGCTTGCCGGTGATATGGCGCACCGACAGCGCAGCACCGCCGCGCGAGTCGCCGTCCAGCTTGGTGAGCACCACGCCGGTCAGCGGCAGGGCGTCGTTGAAGGCCTTGGCGGTGTTGATGGCGTCCTGGCCGAGCATGGCGTCGACCACGAACAGGGTTTCGATGGGCTTGATGGCGGCGTGCACGGCACGGATTTCATCCATCATGGCCTGGTCGATGCCCAGGCGGCCGGCGGTGTCGACGATCAGCACTTCGTGGTGGTGCTTCTTGGCGTAGTCCAGCGCGGCCAGGGCGATGTCGACCGGCTTGTCGGTCGGCTGGCTGGGGAAGAAGTCGGCACCGGCCTGGCCAGTCACGGTCTGCAGCTGGCCGATGGCGGCCGGGCGGTAGACGTCGGCGGAGACGGTCAGGACCTTTTTCTTCTTGTTCTCGCGCAGATACTTGGCGAGCTTGCCGACGGTGGTGGTTTTACCGGCACCCTGCAGGCCGGCCATCAGGATGATTGCCGGCGGCTGGGTGGCGAAGTTCAGTTGCGAGGCTTCGGCACCGAGGTCGGCGCCCATCAGGCTGGCCAGCTCGCGCTGGACCACGCCGACCAGCGCCTGGCCAGGGGTGAGCGAGCCGATGACCTCTTCGCCCATGGCTTTTTCCTTCACCTTGGCGATGAACTCGCGCACGGCGGGCAGCGCCACGTCGGCCTCCAGCAGGGCCAGGCGCACTTCGCGCAGCATCTCGGCGGTATTGGATTCGGTCAGTCGCGCCTCGCCGCGCATGGTTTTGACGACTTTGGCGAGGCGTTGGGTCAGGTTGTCTAGCATGGTGATATCTGCAAATGAATGGGGGCGGAAAGGCCGCAGGGCCGCTGGCCGGGACTACGACGCACCGGGAGTGCGCAGGCGGGGGCGGCGGGCAATCCTGCATTCTAACCGATCAGCCCCGCTGCGCCCCTGCCGGCGCGTGCGGCCCAGATGGGGACGCTACGTAAAATTAACAGCTTGTACGGCTTGCGCTCTTTGTGTATACATGGGCGCTGAATTTCCACGCGCACAGAATAATCAAGGCCCCTGCCACGCAGCACGGGCCAACGCCATCGAGACTGCCGGCCTGCACGACTGCCGCCGGCGCGCCGTATCAACAACGATACACACCAGAGGAGAGTGGAAATGCAACAGCAAAAACCAAAACAAAAACAATGGATCGCGCTGGCCCTGCTGGCCTGCGCCGGATTTTCGGCCACCAGCCACGCGGCCGACGACGTCATCCGCCTGGGCAACCTGAAGTTCGCCCACTATGGTGCGGTGTCCTACATCAAGGAGATCGCCCCCAAGTGTGGCATCAAGGTCGATGAAAAGGTCTTTGCCAAGGGCCCGGACGTGATGCAGGGCATCCTGGCCGGTGAGCTCGATGTGGGCACGACCGCCTCCGAGGCCGCCATTTCGGGCCGGGCCAACGGCGCACCGATCTATGTGGTGGCCGGTTTCGCCAAGGGTGGCGCGCGCCTGGTGGCGGGCAAGGACTCCGGCATCAAGTCGGTCAAGGACCTGAAGGGCAAGAAGGTGGGCGTCACCCGGGGTGGCATCCATGAAGTGCTGCTGGATGCCGAACTGGGCCAGAACGGCCTTTCCGCCAAGGATGTCACCATCGTCTATCTGGCCTTCGCCGACCTGAACCAGGCCCTGCTGGGCAAGAACATCGATGCCATGATGCAGAGCGAGCCGCAATCCTCGCAGGCCATCAACAAGGGCTTCGGCGTGGAAGTGATGAAGCCGTATGACACCCCCATCGGCGAGCCCTATCGCACCATGGTGATGACCGAGAAGTTCTACACCGAGAAGCGTCCGCTGGCCGAGAAGTTCATGCGCTGCTTCCTGGAGGCGACCAAGACCTTCATCGACAAGCCGGAAGTGGCCGAAAAGTACGTGCGTGAAGTGATCTTCAAGAACCAGATCAGCAAGGAAGACTTCTACGACGCCATCGGCAACTCGCCCTACGCCTACGACATCACGGCCGAGCACATCCAGGTCACCACCGACACCATGGCCAAGTACGGTACCGGCAAGATGGCCAAGCCGCCGGTGGCCAAGGATTGGGTGAAGACCGATCTGCTGGAGCAGGCCAAGAAGAGCATGAACCTGAAGTAAGACGGGGGAATCTCGATGGCAAAGAACAACAAGGGCAGCTTCCTGCAGGGGCTGCTGGTGCCGATCGTCGTGATCGCGCTGTGGGAGGGCGCGTCCCGGGCTGGCTGGATCAATCCGCAGATCCTGCCTTCGCCCTGGGCGGTCCTTAAGAAATGGGTGGAATACGCCACCCCGCTCAAGCCCTATGAGCCCGAGGCCGGCAGCTGGCTGGCCTGGGCCTTCTCGGGCGAACTGATCATGGATGCCATCGGCAGCCTGTACCGGGTGGTGGCAGGCTTCCTGATCGGTGCCGGGCTGGCCCTGCCGCTGGGCTTGCTGATGGGCTCCAGCCAGCGCATTTATGGGCTCATGAACCTGACGGTGCAGGTGATCCGTCCGATTCCACCGATTGCCTACATCCCGCTGGCCATCCTCTGGTTCGGGCTGGGCAATCCGCCGGCGCTGTTCCTGATCTCGCTGGGGGCGTTCTTCCCGGTGCTGATGAATACCATCGCCGGGGTGCGCCAGGTCGACAGCATCTACCTGCGCGCGGCCCGCAACCTGGGGGCGAGCCAGTCCACGCTGTTCCTGCGGGTGATGCTGCCGGCGGCGGTGCCCTACATCCTCTCGGGGGTGCGCATCGGCATCGGGACCGCCTTCATCGTGGTGATCGTTGCCGAGATGATCGCGGTGAGCAATGGCCTGGGCTTCCGCATCATGGAGGCACGTGAATATTTCTGGTCGGACAAGATCATCGCCGGCATGATCACCATCGGCCTCCTGGGCCTGGCGATTGACCTGGGCATGAGCCGCCTCAACAATTACATGCTGCGCTGGCATCGCGGGCTGGAGAACTGAGATGAACCAGACAAGTGCTTCCCCGCGCATTCGTATACAGAATGTGCACAAGGTCTTCAAGACCGATGACCGCGAGGTCGTGGCCCTCAAGGACATCCATTTCGATATCCCGGATGGCCAGTTCGTCTGTCTGCTGGGGCCCTCCGGCTGCGGCAAGTCCACGCTCCTGAACGCCATCGCCGGGTTTGCCCTGCCATCGTCCGGCCAGATCCTCACCGGCGACAAGGTGGTCACCGAGCCGGGACCGGATCGCGGCATGGTGTTCCAGGAATATGCCCTCTTCCCCTGGATGACGGTGGAGCAGAACGTGGCCTTCGGGCTGGAGATCAAGGGAACGCCCAAGGCCGAGATCCACCAGCGCGTCACGCAATTGCTGGACAAGCTGGGCCTGATCGACTTCCGCACCCGCTTCCCCAAGGATCTCTCGGGCGGCATGCGCCAGCGGGTGGCCATCGCCCGGGTGCTGGCGCTGGATTCGCCCATCATGCTCATGGACGAGCCTTTCGGCGCCCTCGATGCGCTGACCCGGCGCAACCTGCAGGATGAGCTGCTGCGCATCTGGGACGAGTTCAGGAAGACCATCGTCTTCGTTACCCACAGCATCGAGGAGGCCATCTACCTGGCCGACCGCATCGTGGTCATGACCTATCGTCCCGGCACGGTCAAGCGCGACATGCTGGTGAACCTGCCGCGCCTGCGCGATCCGGCTGACCCCGAGTTCAATGCCTTGAAACGCGAACTGGGCCAGCTGGTGATGGAGGAGCAGCAGCGCCATCACAATGCGGAAATGAAGGCGGCGGCGGTCGACTGACGCGGCTGCAGCTCTCTATAGTGAAGCGCCCGACACGGCAGGCTAGCCCTGCCGTGTCGCATTTGGCGGGCCCGATTCGCGCGCCGGCTGACCGGGCGCAAGCGGGCCGGGGGCCGAGATAGTGTAAACTCGGGTGATGCAAACTTATTTTTTCATCCTGGCTGCGCTGCTCTATCTGGGCTGCGCCTTCATGCCTTCGGAGCGGCGCGTGCCGATTTCGGCGGGCATCGTGGTCGGCTGGATGCTGCATGGCGGGGCGCTGCTGTCGGACATGTTCGCGCCCGACGCGTTGCGGGTGGGCTTTGCGGTCATGCTGTCGTCCACGCTGTGGATCTCGGTGGCGGCCTACTGGCTGGAAAATCGCAATTTCTCGCTCGACAGCATGCGCGTGCTGGTCTTGCCGGTGGCGGCGGTGGCCGTGGTGCTGCCCAGCGCCTTCCCCGGCAACATGGTGGCGCTGGCCGGCAAGTCCGACTGGTTCCTGGCGCACATCGCCATCTCCATCCTGGCCTACAGCACGCTCACCATCGCCGCCTTCCATGCGGTGCTGATGGTGCTGCAGGAGTCGCGCCTGCATACCCGGCCCGGTCCGGCCGCCCAGTCGGGCTGGTTCGGGCTGGCGCTGGATCGCCTGCCGGCGCTGCTGACCATGGAAAAACTGCTGTTCCGCCTGATCGCCTTCGGCTTCACTTTGCTGACGCTGACGGTGCTATCGGGTGTCGTCTTCTCCGAGCAGTTGTTCGGGACACCATTCAAGTGGGACCACAAGACGGTCTTCACCATGCTGTCCTGGCTGCTGTTCGGCCTGCTCCTGGCCGGCCGCCGCTGGCAGGGATGGCGGGGGCGGACCGCGCTGAGCTTCACGCTGGCCGGGTTCGCCATCCTTTTATTGGCTTATGTGGGCAGCCGGTTCGTTCTTGAAGTCGTGCTGCATCGGGTTCTGACATGAAATATCTGATTTGGCTGGTGGTCCTGCTGGCCGTGGTGGTGTGGTTCCAGCGCGCCAAGAAATCCATGCTGGCCGGCAGCGACCGTCCCGCCGACGGCAACCCCGCCGCCGCCGAGCCCGAGCCGGGGATGCCGCGTCCCAAGCCCTCGCGCTTTCGCCGTCGTGGCGACAGCAATGTCGAGACCATGGTGCAGTGCGCCCATTGCGGCATCCACTTCCCGGCCTCCGAGGCGGTGGTCCACGCCTCCGGCGCGCAATACTGCTGCGAAGAGCATCGCCGCCTGGCTTCCTTCTGAGCATGGACGCTGTCTTTTCTGACCCCGGCGCCTGGATCATCGATGGCGACGGCTGGTGCGATCACGCCCGCCGCGAACCCTCGCCCAATTGCGACGAACGTCCCGAAGGCGTGGCCGCCGAACTGCTGGTGATCCACAACATCAGCCTGCCACCCGGTGAATTCGGCGGCCCTTATATCGCCGACCTGTTCTGCAACCGGCTCGACTTTGACGCGCATCCCTATTTCGACCAACTGCGTCCCCTGCGCGTCTCGGCCCACTTCCTGATCCGCCGCGATGGCGAGGTGGTGCAGTTCGTGCCGGCCCATCGCCGCGCCTGGCATGCGGGGGTGTCCAGCTTCGAGGGACGCGAGCGCTGCAATGATTTTTCCATCGGCATCGAGCTGGAAGGGACCGACTTTGAACCCTTCACCGAAGCCCAATATGAGACGTTGGTGCAGCTCTCCCAGGCCCTGGTAACGCGCTACGGATTGACCGCCGTGGCTGGCCACGAACACATCGCGCCGGTGCGCAAGACCGACCCCGGACCCTTCTTCGACTGGGACGGCTATCACAACAAAATGGTGAAAATCGTTAACGCGGCGCAATTGCGCTTCCCCGTTGGCCTTCACAAAAGTCAAGCTTGAACAGCACAAAAATTCTCTAAATAGCGGTTGCATCCGCCTGGACCCGCTACTAGAATTAGTCCCATTCGATGTTTTGATACTAGATGTAGTGTTCAGTTGAACTTGTTGTTGGTGTCGGGCCTTCATCCACGGCAGGCCCGTTTCAGGCAGTGCTTCAGAAGGTGCAAGACCCGCGAGGCAGTAACCAAGTACGACAACGCCCCCGGTTCTCCTTCTTTTAATTCCGTTCCACACATCAGTTTCAAGCAGTTTTGCGTCAGCATGAATGTCCACGCAAGGGACAGTCATTGTGGGACGCTTCCGCCGTTCGCGGGTCCTTTGCCGTTCGGGGCCCGGATGAAGTTATTAGCAACGCAGGTGGCAACCCCCGGCCATCTGCCCCATGTACCCCAGGAGGCTAAGTGCGCTCAACCCAAGAAATTTCCGTCAAATCGCCCGCCCCGTTCGGCACCTCTGCCGAGCTGGAAGGTTCCGCTGAAGGCCAGGCCATCGTGTCCCAGACCGCTGGCCTGGGCGAATACCGCATCATCCGCCGCAATGGCGCGGTGGTCGGTTTCGAGCCCTCCAAGATTTCCATCGCCGTGACCAAGGCCTTCCTGGCCGTCAACGGTGGCCAGGGTGCCGCTTCGGCGCGCGTGCGCGAGATGGTCGAGCAACTGACCACCAACGTGGTGTCGGCGCTGGTGCGCCGCCAGCCCACCGGTGGCACCTTCCATATTGAAGATATCCAGGATCAGGTCGAGCTGGCCCTGATGCGTTCGGGCGAGCATGACGTCGCCCGTGCCTACGTGCTGTACCGTGCCAAGCGCATGGAAGAGCGCGCCCAGCAAGGCGCCGCCACCAAGACCGAAGTGGCCGCACCGCAACTGCACGTGACCGAAGACGGCCAGAGCCGTCCGCTGGACATCAACGAAGTCCGTTCCCTGATCGCCGCTGCCTGCGTCGGCCTGGAATCGCACGTCGATGCCGATGCCATCCTGTCCGAAACCGTCAAGAATCTGTACGACGGCGTGCCCGTCGAAGAGCTGTACAAGTCCGCCATCCTGGCTGCCCGCGCGCTGATGGAAAAGGACCCTGCTTACAGCCAGGTGACCTCGCGCCTGCTGATGCACACCATCCGCAAGGAAGTCTTCGGCAAGGAAGTGGCCCAGGCGGATGCCCCGGCCGAGTACCTGGAATACTTCCCGCAATACGTGAAGAAGGGTATCGAGGCCGAGCTGCTCGACACCAAGCTGGCCCAGTTCGACCTGGCCAAGCTGGCTGCCGCCATCAAGCCCGAGCGCGACCTGCAGTTCGGCTACATCGGCCTGCAGACCCTGTATGACCGTTATTTCCTGCACATCGGCGGCACCCGCATCGAGATGCCCCAGGCGTTCTACATGCGTGTGGCGATGGGTCTGGCACTGAACGAAATCGACCGCGAAACCCGCGCCATCGAGTTCTACGACCTGCTGTCCTCGTTCGACTTCATGAGCTCGACCCCGACCCTGTTCAACTCGGGTACCCAGCGTTCGCAGCTGTCTTCCTGCTACCTGACCACGGTGGCCGACGACCTCGACGGCATCTACGAAGCCATCAAGGAAAACGCCCTGCTGGCCAAGTTCGCCGGCGGCCTGGGCAATGACTGGACTCCGGTGCGTGCCCTGGGTGCGCACATCAAGGGCACCAACGGCAAGTCGCAAGGCGTGGTCCCCTTCCTGAAGGTGGTCAACGATACCGCCGTGGCGGTCAACCAGGGCGGCAAGCGCAAGGGCGCAGTCTGCGCCTACCTGGAAACCTGGCACATGGACATCGAGGAATTCCTCGAACTGCGCAAGAACACCGGCGACGACCGCCGCCGTACCCACGACATGAACACCGCGAACTGGATTCCCGACCTGTTCATGAAGCGCGTGATGGAAAAGGGCGAGTGGACCCTGTTCTCGCCCTCCGACACCCCGGATCTGCACGACAAGTTCGGCCGTGCCTTCGAAGAAGCCTACACCGCCTATGAAGCCAAGGCCGCCCGTGGCGAGCTGAAGCTCTTCAAGAAGGTGCAAGCCAACGACCTGTGGCGCAAGATGCTGTCGATGCTGTTCGAAACCGGCCACCCGTGGATCACCTTCAAGGATCCTTGCAACATCCGTTCGCCGCAGCAACACGTGGGCGTGGTGCACAGTTCCAACCTGTGCACCGAGATCACCTTGAACACCAACGAGAGCGAGATCGCGGTCTGCAACCTGGGTTCGGTGAACCTGCCGGCGCACCTGGTCAATGGCGAGCTGGACCATGCCAAGCTGCAAAAGACCATCCGCACCGCCATGCGCATGCTGGACAACGTCATCGACATCAACTACTACGCCGTCAAGAAGGCACGTGATTCCAACCTGCGCCACCGTCCGGTGGGCATGGGCATCATGGGCTTCCAGGACTGCCTGCACATCAAGCGCGTGCCGTACGCCTCGATGGACGCCGTCGAATTCGCCGACCGCTCCATGGAAGCCGTCTGCTACTACGCCTACATGGCTTCGACCGAACTGGCCGAAGAGCGCGGCCGTTACGCTTCCTACCGTGGTTCGCTGTGGGATCGCGGCATCCTGCCGCAGGATTCCCTGAAGCTGCTGGCGCAAGAGCGCGGCGGCTACCTGGAAACCGACAGCACCGAGACCCTGGACTGGGCCGCCCTGCGTGCACGCATCGCCGAACACGGCATGCGCAACTCGAACTGCGTGGCCATCGCCCCGACGGCGACCATCTCCAACATCATCGGGGTGTCCGCTTGCATCGAGCCGACCTACCAGAACCTGTACGTGAAGTCGAACCTGTCGGGCGAATTCACCGAGATCAACGAGTACCTGGTGCGCGACCTGAAGGCCCGTGGCCTGTGGGATGAAGTCATGGTCGCCGACCTCAAGTATTTCGACGGCAGCCTGGCCAAGATCGACCGCATCCCGCAAGACCTGCGCGACATCTACGCCACCGCCTTCGAAGTGGATCCGTCCTGGCTGGTGGAAGCCGCTTCGCGTCGCCAGAAGTGGATCGACCAGGCCCAGTCCTTGAACATCTACATGGCCGGTGCTTCCGGCAAGCGCCTGGACGAGACCTACAAGCTGGCATGGCTGCGTGGCCTCAAGACCACCTACTACCTGCGCACCATCGGCGCGACCCACACCGAGAAGTCCACTTCCCGTGCGGGTGCACTGAACGCCGTGGCCGTTGACGGCGGCGCCGGTGCCATGGCGTCGGCACCGGCCGTGCCGGCCGCACCGATCGCTTCGGCTGCCGCTGCCTCGGCTGCCTACGTGATGCCGACCCCGGGTGCTTCGATCGAAGCCGATGGTCCGGTCTGCACCATGCGTCCGGGCGACGCGGGCTTCGAAGAGTGCGAGGCCTGCCAGTAAGCAATCCGGGCAGGGCCGGGACGGCCTGCTGATGAGGATGATCCAAGGTCATCCGAGATGACGGCAGCAACACTGTCCCGAGTCCTGCCCACCCCAGCCGGCGCATCGCGGTGAACTTCACCGGATGCGCCGTTGTCACCTGATAGACACCCGCCGCGCCATGGTCATGCGACCTCGCCGGCAGCTACCGATAAAGTAAAGAGGAACCACAGATGCTTTCTTGGGATGATGAAGTCAAGCAACCGGCCCAGGCGCCGCGCACCCCCAACCTGCAGCCGCAACTGCAACCGGCCTTCGGCCAGTCCAACGCTGCGCTGAACCCGGCACTGATGGCCGGCAACGGCGAGCAGGTCGACACCACCCGCCGCGTCAATGCTGCCGACAAGCGCATCATCAACGGCCACACCGACGTCAACCAGCTGGTGCCCTTCAAGTACAAGTGGGCCTGGGACAAGTACCTGGCCGGCTGCGCCAACCACTGGATGCCGCAAGAGATCAACATGCAGCGCGACATCGAGCTGTGGAAGAACCCGAACGGCCTGACCGAAGACGAGCGCCGTCTGGTCAAGCGCAACCTGGGCTTCTTCGTCACCGCCGACTCGCTGGCCGCCAACAACATCGTGCTGGGCACCTATCGCCACATCACCGCACCGGAGTGCCGCCAGTACCTGCTGCGCCAGGCTTTTGAAGAAGCGATCCACACCCACGCCTACCAGTACATCGTCGAATCGCTGGGCCTGGATGAAGCCGAGATCTTCAACGCGTATCACGAGGTCGCATCGATCCGCGACAAGGACGAGTTCCTGATTCCCTTCATCGATACGCTGACCGATCCCGAGTTCAAGACCGGCACGATGGAGAATGACCAGAAGCTGCTGAAGTCGCTGATCGTCTTCGCGTGCATCATGGAAGGTTTGTTCTTCTACGTGGGCTTCACGCAGATCCTGGCACTGGGTCGCCAGAACAAGATGATGGGTGCGGCCGAGCAGTATCAATACATCCTGCGTGACGAATCGATGCACTGCAACTTCGGCATCGACCTGATCAACACCGTGAAGATGGAGAACCCGCACCTGTGGACTCCGGAGTTCCGCGACGAAATCAAATCGTTGTTTTTACGCGCGGTGGAGTTGGAATATCGTTACGCAGAGGATACAATGCCGCGAGGCGTGCTCGGGTTGAACGCTACCATGTTCAAGGGCTACCTGCGATTCATCGCAAACCGCCGCGCACAGCAAATCGGATTGGACCCGCTGTTCGCACAAGAAGAAAATCCGTTCCCGTGGATGAGCGAGATGATCGACTTGAAGAAGGAGCGCAACTTCTTTGAGACCCGTGTCATCGAATACCAAACCGGGGGCGCACTGAGTTGGGAATGATGTGCAGTCTTGAAGTTCTCTTCATCGAGACATGATGCACAACAGGAGCCGGGTAGCTTGCAAGATGCCCGGCTGCTGAAACGGAAAAGGCCTACGCCAAATTAATGAACAGTCAGAGACCGAATCAATCTTCTCTGTTATCGCCGCTTAACCCCATCTTGTCGGGTCAGGCGGCTTTTCCTTTGAAAAACACCAAGGTTTTTCAGGAACGCGATTCCGACGCTAGCGTTTGAACACGCTGGCGTTTTTTTTGGTGTCGCGCCTGCTCCCGTAGTCGCATCTTCCTGCGCCATTGCGCGGGCACTACCGGAGGGGCGTCGCCAAGATAGCTGAAGCGCTGCATAGGTGAGGGGATGCAGCAGTTCAGCTGGTGCCGAATTCATTAGCGCAAGCCACAGGCGGCTTGTGCCGATGAATAGCTCGCCCGCGTCATCGCGATGTCGCGTGCGGGTTGCTTATATCAAGCTTGATTTTTTCCATTCACGTGAAGAAGGAGAAACAAAATGGCAACAGCAGCAAAGAAGACCGCGGCGAAGAAGCCGGCGGCAAAGAAGGCGGCAGCCGCCAAGGAAACCACCAAGAAGGTAGCAGCGCCCAAGGCCGCAGCCGCCAAGAAGACCGTGGCCAAGGCCGCCGCCAAGCCGGCAGCTGCCAAGAAGGCAGCCGCTCCGAAGGCAGCAGCGAAGAAGGTTGCAGCCCCGAAGGCAGCAGCAAAGAAGACCGCAGCTCCGAAGGCAGCCGCAGCGAAGAAGGTTGCTGCCCCGAAGGCAGCAGCAAAGAAGACCGCAGCTCCGAAGGCAGCCGCAGCGAAGAAGGTTGCAGCTCCGAAGGCAGCAGCCAAGAAGACCGCAGCTCCGAAGGCAGCCGCAGCAAAGAAGGTTGCAGCCCCGAAGGCAGCAGCGAAGAAGGTCGCAGCTCCGAAGGCAGCCGCCAAGAAGGTAGCAGCTCCGAAGGCAGCCGCAGCGAAGAAGGTTGCAGCTCCGAAGGCAGCAGCCAAGAAGACCGCAGCTCCGAAGGCCGCCGCCAAGAAGGCAGCAGCTCCGAAGGCCGCCGCAGCGAAGAAGGTTGCAGCTCCGAAGGCAGCAGCCAAGAAGGTTGCAGCGCCGAAGGCAGCCGCCAAGAAGGCAGCAGCTCCGAAGGCCGCCGCTCCCAAGGCCGCAGCAGCCAAGAAGGTTGCAGCGCCGAAGGCAGCTGCTCCCAAGGCCGCCGCCAAGAAGGTAGCCGCTCCGAAGGCCGCAGCGCCCAAGGCAGCTGCAGCACCGAAGGCAGCCGCCAAGAAGGCCGCCGCTCCGAAGAAGGCAGCCGCCAAGCCGGCAGCCGCCGCAGCAGCTCCGGCCGCCAAGACCGTGCTGAACCCGGCCGCTGCATGGCCGTTCCCGACCGGCGCTGGCCGTCCGTAAGATCGGCGTGCGTCTAGTCTGATCCCCTCAGACTGAAGGCCGCTGTATGGCATTGCGCCATGCAGCGGTTTTTTTATGCCTGCCGGAAGGGCTTCCCGCGCCGGTGCCTCCGCCCCCGACGATGATGAAGGGCTGCATCTCTGCTCTGGCATTCCGGCACAATGGCACAATATATGAAAGCTCAGGTATGCTCGCACGCGGCGCTAACGCTTGCCTGCGCGACCACCTCGCCGCGGGCAGCACGCAGCAGTCAGCGATTGCGCAGCGACCGCTTGCCCACTAGTATGTGCCCTGCCTCTCACTGATGGAGATCCCTGTGCTGCATAGTATTTTCACGATGATCGTCAACGCCGTCGCCAGCATCCTGGCCGGCGTCCTGCTGCTGCGCTTCTGGATGCAGGTAGTGCGCGTACGTCCGCCGCAATCGGTGGGTCAATTCGTCTACCAGCTCTCGGACTGGCTGGGGCTGNCGCCGCG
>JGI1221J13441_10000090_pt1 | contig 46988 bp, 72 predicted proteins | sample LakVidmifraction_4_FD_13441 | JGI IMG/M metagenome (IMG submission 13441) | reverse complement strand
CTAGCATCAATTAAAAAAGAATAGGTGTCTTTAGTTCCTTTTAGAAGTCCTTGATAAATAAACTTTTCTCTCATAAGAGCATCTCCTTGTTATGTTAATGAAAACTTAAATATATCTAGGTCCTTCTTTACCAAAGCTTTCTTATGTTTTAAGGAGTTTTGGTACTTTTGGCTATCCAAATGTGTGTCTTGAAGGGTTTTAAGCTGAGACTTTTCGTCTTCCACACAAAGTTTTTCCTTAAGTCTATTTACTATGACTCCAGCTAACCTATTTATTTCCTTAAGTATTGGCTCTTCCATAGATACTTCTTGCTTAATAATCGTATTGATTAGCTTTACTCTGCCTTTCATTTCGTCAAGGGACATTCTATTTAGGTCGTCTAGAGTGGCTTTTTGTTTTGCTCTAATACTATTAACCCAGATAATTCTATCTGCTATCTTACGCTCAAGTGTGTCTGAATCGTTACTCATTTTGGGGTCTCCTTGGTTTCGGGTTCTTTATTGGCAATCATAAAACATTGGTAATAATAAAGCATCTCTGCTTCAGCTAATCTACAAGCCTTCTTAAAAGCTTTTTTAACTAAGGAAATCTGTCTATGTAGGGTTTTTATATAAGCAAAATAAAAGTCTAGGGCCCCATGAAGTAAGTTTATTTTATTAGAGTCTTGTTTAAAGTAAATGCCCATTAACCGCTTATCATTTCTGACTCTTAATAAAACCTCTAACTCAAGCTCTAGTTTGTCTTTAGCTTTAATGCTTACGGCAAGTTCTTTTTCAAGCTTTCTACTTTTACTAGTTAAATGTTCTATAAGGGTCATTTGGATATCTACCTTTGTTTGCTTGCAATAGCTAGGTTTAAAGAAGTAATTCTTTTAGTTAAATGTGTTATAAGCCTATTAAATTCTTTAATATTTTGCTCTAGCTCTAATAGCCTAGCTTTTTCAGCTTCTGTAGTAAGTCTGATAAAAGCCCTTATCTCACTACATTCTAATAGAGCACGACCTAAAACTAAAAATAAGTTATTTCTAGTTGTACTAAGTCTGGTTTTATCTGATAGAAGAGTTTCCATGGTCATAGTCAGACTGTAGCATAAGCTGGATAAGAAGTAAAGGGTTATTCGACTATAAAAACTAGGTTTTTAAAATGAATAACTAGGTTCTATATGGCTAGGACTGGCGAAGTGGCATGAAACTTGCAAGAGGGCTTCATATGTAATAGGTTGTATATGGCATGATTTTAGTTTCGTGGTGCGGAGGCTTTTTGGGTTGGCACGTTTTTTGTATAACCAGAGATAGTTGGGACAAAGTGGCTAAAAGTGGACATTTGTGGCTAAATGAAACAAACTGCCAAAAGAGGTCATGCCTACCCACCTTTTCCTCCAAAACACACCTCCCACTACCCACCTCAAACCTCATAAAACCTATCCCCTTATGTCTTAGTCTCTATATTGCTCTAAATCAAGGGAAATACGTCTATGTCTCTTAAAGATAAAATTAGGGTCTATTTTGGTTTGTTTGAACAAAGTTCTGCCCCTCTTGTACTAAATCCCTTTTGTACTGAAGTTACATAAGTGCTCTTATTTAATTGAATTTCTGAATAACCACCACGCTTTTGTCTATCCCCTTTTTTTAAGCTTACTCTAATTAAGAAGTCAATGGTTTATTAAACGAAGTTTGAGACCTGTATTTTAATAGCTGATAATTTACATATGTAAGTATGCTCCTTACGTGCTTTTTCTATCTTCTCCATATATGAGTCTCTTAACTTCCAAGCCACACTAAACCTTACTACTAGGTCCTCTGTTCCTATAGCTATCTCATAAAGACCTTCTGTTTCTAAATCTTCTCCTGCAAGGGTCCATATAATCTTCTTAGCATCTATATATAATTTAGCTGATTTTGAGCTGATTTCGATCATCTTATACCTCCTTTAAATTGAATTAGAAATGACTATATTCTCTACTGCTATTATATAAAAATACTCAGAAGTCTCAAATCTATTCTGTCTTATCTTATCTAAGCTTGAAAGAACTTCTGTAGAAAGAAGAAAACTCTTTATTATTAGCTTATCTGTTACTATGGTTAATTGATGAAAGTCTTCTTTTAGCTCGATTTTTTCTATTATAATTGAACTGATCTTAGTAGCATCTATATATACTTGAGTTTTATAGGATCTGATCTCTATCATATTATATCTCTCCTAGTATAGGTGAGTTGATAAGTAAATGCTTTACTTTCAAGCGACTAATTACGAATTTCTCTACTGGTTTAATCATTTAGGGTCCTTTGGGTTATATTCTATTGCTTCTACTCTTAGATTTGATAAATATCTGGCCGACATTACTACACCTAGCCATATCCCTGCTATGATAAGAATTATTAATATTATGTCACTAATATACTTCATCTTAAACTCCCTCGAATGGGTTATACGGTCTATATCTGCTAGAAAAATACATAATATGTAAGCCTACAATCCATCGCTCGTCAAATATTAGTTCGCCTGTGTGAAAATCAAGCATCCATAGCATTTTTTCTTCTGGTTTCTTATTAGTCATTGCAAGCCTTCAAATCTTTCTTTCTAACAAATTGCCGAATAATTAGGGTATGACCTCCAACGTCAATTGGTTTAGCAATTTCTACTGTAGGCCATTTAACATCATTTGGGTTGACTGTAACTACTGTAAAGGTCTTCCCCATAAAAACCACACACATTCCTAAAATAAAGCTCATTTATTGTCCCTTTGCTAAAGATTTGATTTTGTTAAATAGTAGTACTTTTTGATCTCTTACTGGAGCGTTTTTAAATTCTGAATCCTTATCGTGGTACTCTTGAAGGTCATATAATTCGTTTGCGGTTAAAGGTAATATGCCTAATAAATCACTATAGACGGCAATGGTATGATCTATTGTTTTCCTGTCATATTGTGCATAATGCCCATCTGGAATAAAGATACCTATTCCACATTTTTTGCCACAAGCAGTTAAATACTGGCAAATACCTTGTTTATTTACGGCTTTGCCTTTAAAGTTTTTGCTAATCGTTTCTTTAATTGTTGTATCAGTCCAGCCATTTAAATATGCCACTTATTCTCCTCCGTTGGCTAAAGATTTGATTTTGTTAAATAATAAGTTTTTTTGTTCGGCTAATGTAGAACTATCAAAGTCTAGGTTACTATCATGGTATGATTGTAAAGCCCTTAACTTTGTCAAATTTAATGGCATTAAATTAATTAAATCTTCGTTTACAGCTAACATATCTCCCACACTACCTTCAGTCCTTTGGGCTTTATGCCCCTCTGGTATAAAAATACCTACTCCACACACTTTACCGTTATCAGTTAGATATTGGCATTGACCTTTTCCATTTGTTGCTCTGCCTGTAAAACGCTTATTAACCGTCTCTTTAATTGTTTTGTCAGTCCATCCGTTCAAATATGCCATTTAATTCCCCCTACGATTTTTAAAAAACCTTTCCTAAAATATATCCTATCGTTAAACCTATTAAAAGTTAATTCTTTCTTGCCGTTCTAGTTCTTTTAGGATTTTGTCTAGTTTTGGGTCTTTCATCTTAAATTCCCTTCTCTATTTAAAGACTTTTTTAAGTTTCTTCGTTTAGCTTTAGGCTTTTTAAAAGCACACACTAATCCGTTAACTATAGCGCCAATAATCAAAAATGTTACTAGCTTACCTTCGAAACTTTGATTTATTATTTCTTGTACTACTGGGACTACCGTTAAATCAAAAACTCCTTTAGTTACAATAAGAACCAAAAGTGTAAGAGGAACGCCAAAAAAAATAGTTAAAAATCCAGCTATAAATTTAGTCATTTTATCTGCTCCAGTCTTTTAAGGGTTGTTCTTACCTGTATTAAAGCTTTTTCAAAATTTGTAGTTTCTTGTAAGGTTAATTCGCTTATATCTTTATCAACATACCCCTCTAGCATTTTTAAGGTGTATTCCATTGATTTAATTTTTGGCCAAAGGATTTCAAAACATTGTTGAAACCCATTTTCATATCCATCAATAGCCTCAACGTCTTCTTTGTGAAAATAGCCAAGGTCCTTTTCGAGTCTTTTTTCTAGCCACTCAGGCATTTCATTATTTTTACTCATTTACTTTCCTCTAGTTTTTTTTAATTTTCTTCTAATTCTTTGTCGTCTGCAATATACCTTTCATAATTAAATAGACCAAGAACAGTACAATTACGATATAAATTTCTTTGTTCTAAAGCTATTTTTAATTTCTTTTCTAGCAATGCGTTTTGTTCGAGTAGATATCTAATATCAGTTTCTGCTTCAGACAAAAACTCAGCCTCTGCAAGTGGGCAACCGCCTAATTGAGCTAATCTTGTTTGAATTTCTTGTTTTCTAATCATTTGAGTCCCCTTTTTCAGCCTCTGCTTGTCTTATTCGGTCGATACCATTGGAATTAACATACATTAAAAACAGAAAGAAAGCTACTAAATAGTATTCTTTTTTTATAAAAGCGTCAGCGGCTAATAAAACATTTATTATATTGAACAATATTAAGATAAACTTCATTTTAGCTCCTAGCTCTAGTATTAAAAAAGTGCCAGTCTTTCCTGGCTGTCTGCGTTTTATTTATCCTATAAGCTGGTCTCATCGCCTGACCAAAAGTCGTCGCTCATTACCTTCCGACACCGAAGTACTTAACTAGACGCAGCTAGAAGTTTGGGATTCTTTAAATTTAAAACTTAATTCCTTGTTTCTTCCAATTTTTTATAGCAGTTAATCCTATCACTAACAATATCACACTCTGTAATGATAGCGCATATTGTGCTGTAAGTAAAGAATAAAATAACCATAAAAGGTCAGCTGTAACAATTAAATATTGGCCTTTTAAAGCTGGTTTTGATATAAAGTAAACTCCTAAGAGAACAAAAACCGTGGCGAAGTAGGAAATGATTTGTATCATCTGTCTTCCCCTCCATAAGTATTGCTTCCAAAAGCGTACTTATGAAGCTTCTCTAATATTTCTTTAAAAGTTCCTACTGAGTCTACGTTGCAATGGGGGCACACAGCTGTTTTGCCTTGGTCCACATACTTCTTTATTTCACTAGAAGGATATATATTGCCACAAAAAAAACATCCTACTTCTTTATCTGGTAACATTTTAAACTCCTGCCGCTTTTAGTAGACCGATCAAGTGGTCGTTTCTTATACTCAATCCATCCAAGGTTGTTGGCATTTGACTGTAAGCTGGTTTATAAGCGTAAGGTGCTTTTTCAAGAGTATACCACCTTCTTTCTGCCAACATTATTTGATAAAATAAAACGTAAGCTATAGCCTTTTGACTGTATTCTTTAATGTTTATATACCTTTGCAGCTTATACTCTTTTATTAAAGCTATTACTCTGAGTTCACAGTCTAGCTCTACCCTTTGAGTAGCTTCGATAGAAATAACAAGAGCTTCATATTCTGTTTGCGTAAGTCCTCTATAAGAGTCATCTAAATAATCATACGTTATTTGAGGGTTTGAATTATTATACGCAGCATAAAAAGGACGTTCCTCGATAAACTGTAGAAAATGACAATACTCGTGAAGTAGCGTAGCTATCCAATCTTTCTTAGCCTTCTTAGTGGCTACTACAAGTACTTTTGTTGTATCACAAAAGTAACCAGAACAACCTAAACCGTCTGCTAAAACTTCTTTAGCTGGGACTAGAATTAAAGAGAAGCCCTTACTTTTTAAGTTTGTTTTGATTATTTTAAGTAGTTTATCAATCATATATCCCTTTACAAATCAAAATCGTATACTCTTATCTTATAGTTTTTATTGCTAACGCTTGCCAAAGTCACTACGTTGCCGACTAAGTTAATTCCTTGCAATGCTTCTGAGTCGTTTCTAGTTCTAATTCCGACTATTATATATTGTTGGCCTTCATATGAAACTATTTGTCCTACTTTAATTAAATTCATTGTAAATTCCCTCTGGTTCCTACTCCATAAACGCTAAAAAAATGAAGTGTTGTGCCATCTTCTAATAGTTTTGGCTTTCTTCTAGAACGTTTTACTTCGATGTGTTCCCATTTATACTCTGCATGAAGGTCGTCAGCTAATTCTTCCGCTGTTTCAAGAAGAATCTTTTCTGGACAATTCATAGCATCTATTATCTTTAATGAAGCTAATCTGTAACTTTTGCGCATAGTTCCTCCATTTTGTTTAATGTTATCTTAAATCAAACTAAAAGTAAAGCTTAATTCCTGTAGGTAATAAACCAGTATCAACTTTAAGAGTTACTTCGTCCTTCATGCAATATGGAAAGTAAGTGTCCACTTTGCATCTCATAAAGTCAGTCGTGTATGCGCTTTCAAAGCGAATATAGGAAGCTATAGAACATCCTAAAAGCTTTGCCATTTTCTTTTGAGTTATTGAGTTTTCTAATCTGTATTTGGTTAAAGTAGTTAAAAGCTTTAAATCAAAAGCTTCTAAATGGTCTGTCGTTACAGGTTTGTTTTTTCTAGGTACGCAATTAGGCTTGTTCTTCATGTCTTTATTAAAAAAACGTGCCTTAAAGTTTATACTATTAATTAACTTATAGTGTATATTGTCGGTGCAATGTTGCTTTTTAAGAAGCTCTACATAAGCTTCTAGCTTCTCCATGGTTAAGAAGCTTCTAACATGAATTACAGTTGCCATTATTTAACTCCTCTTAAAAAGGTATGATTACCTATTATCTTTTTTTCTGTATGGTTATTAGCCCATACTGGTTTGACTATGTTGTGAGCATAATAATGCAAAAACTTGTTTGGACCTCGTTTTTTGGCTATTTCTTTAGCTCTAACACATTCTCTTAGGTCTTTTTCTGTATAAGTCAGAACGTCCATTGAGTATGTAACGTCATTGGTCCAGCTGAATTGCTTAGGTGCTAGTATTACAGCCTCGATAGAAGAGGGATATCTTTTACTTTCTACTCTGCCGTAAACTGTTCTGTATACGGCTATCTTTCCTTCTAAAGACTCACCACGAGCTTCTTGAAGACAGTTTAGAACTTCTAAAGTAGCTGTGAAGTCGTCGGCAAGACATAAAGAACTACTACTTATTATTAGACTTATTATAAGGGATTTAAACATACTTAACTCCTTGTTATAACTGGTTAATTAGTGATTATATCCTTCATGGCTGTGTAAAGATTGAATATCATGTCTTAATTCTACTCTACTTTTCATTTTTAAGCAAACTTCTTCTAAGAAAGCTGGGTTATCTAAAAGATTGTAGTTGTCGTTTAAGTTAGAATAGTTAGTTGTAGTACCCATTATTTTATTACCATTGAAGTGTTTTACACCATAAGCATGAGCTAATTCATGTATTAGAACCCAAGCTACGGCTTGATCGTTTTCTAAGGAAAAGTATCTTAAAAAGTTAATGTCTACATATATTGAAGACTCTTGTTTAAAATGATCTTCAAAAGTTTTCTGATAAAAACCAACTACTCCAACACCTACCATAGTTGAAAGATTAGCTACTTTATAGTCAATGTTATCTTTAATTTGTAAGCCACATGATTGCTCTAAAGCTTGTTCAGCTAAGGCTAAATGGCTTACTAATCTTGGGTCAACACTACCTTGTCCACAAGCTGTTAGGCTTAGTAAAGCTATTATTGTTAAGATTATGTTTTTCATGTTATCTCCTATTTACTTATACTAAACTAATCGGTATATATAGTCAAATAATTAATAAAATAGTGAAATAAATATAGAATTTGCCTTAAAATGAGACAAGTGTTGCTAGATTATGTTCATCTGACTACCCTTATAGTAGTCTTTTAAGATACCTAGAACCGCAAATGGGTCGTTGTCTCTTGTTCCAAAAATCCTTTTGGAGTAGTCTAAGATCGTAGCAGAATAAGCTGAGTTTTCAGCACTGGCTGTAGTACCAATAGATTGACTTAGGCCATCAATAGATATACTAGAACTAGCTATACCAGCTCCTAAAACCAAGTTACCACCTACTGTTAACGCCTGAATAGCTGCTAAAGCTGCTATAGCGTAGTTCATCAAGGTAGGTATTTGTCCATCACAAAATCCATAGTCATAAGTGAAGCGCCAAGCATGGGGCACCATAGAAGCTCTAAGTAGTTCAGGGAAGAATGTACCACTTTGACCCACTTGTAAGCTAGGTGCAATCTTAGCGTTAGCTACTAATCTAACCAATCCATCATGGGCTTGAAGTCTAATCCAATTGAGAGGGATAGTCGTTACGGTAGTGGGTTCGCCATTTTCATCTCTAAAATATACTAATTCAAGTTTCTTGATAGCGATGCAAGGATAGTTGTCTAATTGAAAGAATCCCCACTCGACATAGTCGTTCATTCTATAGTCTTTAAGCTCTACATAATCAGTCACTGGAGTAATAGAAATGTCCAAATAATGCTCTAACATAGATACAGCGTTATCAATATAAAGTTTGTAAGTTTGGTCTGAGAGCGCTTCGCCAGTCAATGGGTCAGAAATGTTCAGTCCTGTTAGGTAACTAGATTTAAGCTCTTCTACATTTATTAACGAGGTAACTTTTTTAGTAAAAGAATTATTCGTCTCTAAACCGTTTCTTCCGCCTTTTACTTTATTTTGTGGCATTTTAACAACATCCTTCGCCAGAAATTACTTCTCTAGTCAATGCGCCTCTTAAAACAGCTTTTTTAATAGAAGTGCCGTCTCCAAGCTCGTCTATTGTTAACTCTATAACTCCGCCCAAAAGGACTCCTGTCTCTATCTGTGTGAAAGACACAGTTATCAAAGAAAGGTCAAAAGCAGTAATATCAGTAGCAGTTTTAATTAAAACGTTAGGGGTAGCTGCGGCTTCATCTGAAGTGATAAATTTTAGGGTAATTATAGCCGCTGGGTCTAGAGGTATAAATCTAATGTCCTCTTCCACGTTTCTAAGCTGAAAATTTAGAGTTAGATTTTCTCCAGGGATAAAACTTTGAGCTTCTACGGCTCTAAAAGAGTTAACGGATACTACGGAAGCTAGGGGTATAAAAGCTATTTTCATATTGAAATTATATCTATTTTTTGAGGTTTGTTAATAAGTTTAAGACTGTTATGATAGCGCCACTTATAGCCGCAACATACAAAGCAATGGTTTTAAGTCCATTAAAGAATATCTTAGGTTGTTCTAGGTCTCTAATTCTTTTTTCTAATTCAGGGAGTTTTAGCTTATTGATTTCGGCTAACTCTTCAGCTCGGACTCTTTTTTCTTCGTCTAAACGCTCGCTTACTGTGCGAACGCCTCTAATATGTTCTGCTATTAGCTTATTTTGCTCAAAATCTTCTTGTTTTATGATCTTTAAGTCGCCTTTTACTTCGTCTAGCTCTTCTTTTATATAGTCTACTGTAGTTTCTACAGAAGCCGAACGCTCGGATATTTCCGTTAGTTTATCGTAAATTCCTTGTAAAAAACTATCATTTTGAGACATCAAAGATAATTATATCATAAAAGCTTTACTTTTGATTTCAAATGCGCTAAGGTTTTATAGAACCCAAATCGGAGGATTATAATGAGATTATGTAAAAAATTAGTGTTTTTAATGTTTGCTTTAGGGCTTACAGCTTGTCCGGATACGAATGTAGTTCGTTTAGAAGTAGCTTCTTGTACTACCCAATTTACCGAAACTGGCTATAAGCTTATGTGCCCAGGAATGGCTACAATCGAGATCAATAACGGTATAGATGGTACTAATGGAACCAATGGTACTAATGGACTAGATGGAGCTACTGTAACTACGACGAATTTACTCGCTGGGTCAGTTTGTCCAGCTGGAGGAATTATTATTAACGTCATATACAATCAGTTATTAGGTAGAAACAACGACACTAGAGTTATCTGTAATGGAGTCAATGGTCAAAGTCCTTCGGTTTTAAAGGGTCTTATGTGTGATGCTTATGACACAAGATCACAAGATAGAAAAAAGGATTTGTTTGATATTATCGAATTAGGCACTAGAAAGTTTTCTCTGGTTATTAATCAATTCGATACTCCCGATAGCCCTTCTAACTTAGGTTATGCTAAATTTACTCCTGCACAACAAAACTTAGTCGGTCTGACTGACTATGCTCTAGACTGTACTACTTTTGTAGATATTCCAGAGTCGGCAGAATATACTATCTCAATAACAAGTGACGATGGAGCTATGGTTTATTTTAACAATAACCTAAACGCTACTATTGATAATGGAGGTTTAACCGCTCCTAGAACTAGAAGTTTTACTGGCCTGTTTCTTAAAGGTCAAAATAAGTTAAACGTAACTTACTTCCAAGGTCCACACAGTCAAATTGCTTTAACTTTAAAATGGAGTAGTGCTAAAATTCCTAATCAAGTTATTCCTAATAGTTCACTTTTTGTAGGAGGATATTAATATGAAAACGTTACTTAAATTTTCGTTAATAACATTTTTGCTCTTAAACGTTACTAACGTTCTCGCTGGAGCTAATGAAGACTCTTGTGAACCTAGAATTGTTTATGTAGATCGTATTGTAGAAGTAGAAAAAGAAGTCTATTTCTTTAACGAAAAGACTGTAAAAGTAGACGTAACTAAGAAGAACAGAGTTTCATTGCTCGCTGGATATGGTCCTACTGATAACATCGGCTACACTATTTTAAGTCCTACTGTAGTAGAAGTACAAGACGAGAATAGAGCTTCTTTAGGGGTTCAGTATATGAGAGATTTGGGACGCTTTAACGTCTTAATTCAAACAAATACTAATAAGTCTTCAGCTATCGGCTTAGGTATTAATTTTTAAGATGATATATGTAGACACTAAAAAAATCATATATAACGGTCAAACAATAGCGCCAAATATTAAAAGGTCAGATTGGATTAAAAGGCTAAAAGATAAGCAAAAAGAAATACTTAAAGATTATATAATTTTAGAAGAGATTTAAGATGATAAGATATAAGCACTTTAATACTAACTTAAAAGATACCCTTTCGTTTAAGGGTATCTACATAATAGGCGAAGGTCCTTCATCTAAAAACTTATCTCCTGAAGTGGCTTTTGTTGGTACCAAGTCTTTTGACAGACTGATTAGAATATTAAAGTTAGCAAACATTAAAATATCTGAGGTTTGTATGATAAACTTAGATAGACTTCCTGAATTAATATATCTTATGTCAGAAAGCCCTTTTGATCCTTTTATAATTTGTTGTGGTAATAAGGTAGATAAGGGTATGAAGAAATTAAGAGTAGATTGGACCGTCAAGGTAAATCATCCTAGCCCTAGAAATCTTTATTGGAACTCTGCCGACTCAGAAAGAGCTACGGCAGAGTTTATTAAATCAAGAATACCTAAAAACTTACTTCAGTCCTAAAAATTTAGCTACCGTTAGAAGACTAGCGGTAAGCTTAAGTCTAACTCCGATACTGTTTGGAGTAGTTATAGAAGCTTCTGTAGTGTTCCATACTTCCGCTGGAACAGCATCTATTTCTGCAATTATAGCCGTTTGAGCTGTAGTAATTTGTGATAGAGTAGACCGAGTAGAAGTAGCAACATCTATTCGAGCAAGTTCTGTAGTTAATTCAGTTCTAACTTGTGCAGCGGTTAAATTAGTTGGTACTACTGAATTTCTAGTAGAAGTAGCAACATCTATTCGAGCGAGCTCTGTAGTTAATTCAGTCCTAACAGCACTAGCTACCGTTCCTGCACTTGGAGCTGAAGCTCCGTTTAAAGTAGCTCCAGTAGAACCAGCTGTTAAATGTCCAGCTATCGGCTCGTCCCATACTGCGTCTGCTATTGCTCCTACTGTTAAAGAGCTCCCACCTGCTTGTTCTACAGCTTTAGTTGTAAATCTTAAGCCACTTACGTTTTCAGTAAGATCATCTAATTTTGATAAAGTTGTATTTTGAGCGGCACTTAAACCAGAACCACTCGTAATTGTGAACACTACGTTTCTCCAATTAACGTCTATGCCTCCGCCTCCAGAGGTTGGGTTCACTACTGGATAAGTTTCGTCTGATCTAAAGATTCTTATGTTATCATTTTGAAATACGTTTGAAGCCGTTTGGTTNTCTAANCTTACGTCCACAATAGAATTATTTAGTCTTAAGTTGGCAGCATCAATAGGGGTAATCGCATTAAAAAAGCTTCTAACTCCGTCTTCAGTAGTTAACATATTAGAATACCATGCGTATAATTCAGTCCCGCTAAAGTTAGCTATTATATTAAGATCAAAATCTAAGTTAGGTAAGTCTATCTCAAATTTAGTAATGGTAGCCCCATCAATTCCGTAAGAGTCATAGACTTCGTCTGCTACTTGATCGGGTAAAAATGAGATGCCTGTAGCGCTAAATACTGCGTTTAAAGAAACAGGAACAATCCCTTTTTTAGTGAGTCTTAAGCGGATTACGTCACCTACTGTAGCTTGAGAAGTTACAGAAAACGCATAACTAGTTGTAGGCTCATTTATGTTTTCAATTTCAGTGCTAGTAGTTACATTAAAGATTTGCACTCTTGAGTCTGCTAATACTGTAGCTGAAATGTTTACTGGAGTTGAAGCTAATACAGTAGAAGCACCGACTCCGTTAGTTACGGTAGGAGTTTGGTCACTAGGGTTTAGATTTAAAGTAATTAATCCGCCAGAGTTATTAAATATAAAGGCAGAAGACGAAGCATTTGCACCATAGCCAGAAAACGTATTACCATTAAAGTTATATGTGCCTACTGTGTTAAGCTCTATTCCATAGGTAGGAGTAAGAGAATTAGCTATAAAATCATTACCTATTAACTTAGCTGGATCAGATGATAAAACAGGAGCAGCCTGACTACCTATGTTAGAGTTAAGCAATCCTCCTGCGTTTGACTGAATAACACATTTTGAAAACGTAGTTGAATTTATTGTCACTGTGGTATCATTTTCTACTTGATAACCGATTAATGATAAACCTGCAAAATTATATGTAGCGGCAGTACTTGATGTAGCTTCAATAATAAATTTCTGTAAAGACTCGCTAGAAATAATACATGAAGTTAAATTAATTGTGCTGTTAGCTGTAGCATTTAATCTAAATCTAGCTCCATTTGCTAGAGTTGGTACTTGCCAAATTTTGTCTGAGTTTAACGGAAGTTCTTGAGAGGTAGCTGTAGCATCATAAAATATATTTCTAGTTCCATCACCTAGTCGAATAGCTTGTCTAAGAATGGCTTGTCCAGCACCTTGGATTGATGCAATACCAAATGTGCCATTACCGCCTAGCACCTGTCTTGCAAATGTTGGGGTAGCTGGAGCTTCTAAAGAGCCATCAACGTAAGTTACCCGATCTAAAGTAATTAAGTTTTTTACTCTCATTGCGATTGCACTCGCATTATTTGTTATTTTGTGCCACAAATAGGCTACTTGAACTACGTCAGAAGCATTAAAAGATCCTGCGGTTTCTAAAGGAGTAGCATTATCTATAGATATAAAAGCAGTTATCGGTACGTTAGCAAATATACCTTGTCTTCTTGATAGTTGATAAGCTGCCCATCCTCCGTTTGATGATTGTAAATATATAATACAACCTCTAACTCCGAATCTTGAAGTTACCGTAGATGCTATATTAAATTCTAATGAAAGAATTTTAGCAGTTAAATCTACCGAGGCCATTGTGTGTGTAGCACCTACCCATCTTCCTATGCTGTTTACTCCACTAGTTGTTTGAGATACACTTGTGAAAGATCCCCATGTAGAAATCGTTGAAACAATTGATTGTTCTATAAATGCAGTAGCTGCACCTGCCACATCAACTCCATCAATGGTAGTCGCTGCTATATTAGTATGATCTAACCAAGTTAACGGAAGATCATGTCTGATAAATCCGTTTGCAGCGACTAGTTGAGTGGAAATACCACCATATCTTTTGATAGGGTCAAATGCTCTTGTGCAATCTGGACCCATTTTTGGGTTTAAAGGGTCTGCGTCTCTAACAGCTAGAGCAATAACAGTCCCACCCTCAGATGAGTTTTCATTTAACATTCTAATTGGAACTGTAGTTCCCATAGTTAAAAAGTTTCTATATCCTACATATTGAACACAAGCCCCTATGTTACTTTCTTTAGTAAGGTTTGTAATGTTATTAGGAATTTCTGGAACTAATTTACCAGAGCCGTCAAAACCCCAAGCTTCTAAAATTACAACATTATCTTGAGTAGTAGTTAATGCGCCTGAGTCTAAAAAGCTAGAAGTAGAGTTAGCTGAGTTAGTAATGTCAAAATCGGCAATTGGCGTAACTAAGTTTACATTTCTCATAACTACAAAAGATACAATCCAGTCTTCTGTAGCACCTGTTAATAGTGGATCTGTTTCTGAAGCGGTGGCTATTTTATAATAGCAGACAGTTCTTTGTGTTTGAGAAGCTCCTTGGGAACCACTTAATAAAGTCCAACCTGTGGCTACGGTTACTAATATGTTAGTTCCCCCTCCGTCTTGAGTAACAAACATAATCATTAAATCATTTTCTTGAACTGCGGCTGGTATAAATACATCTAGCGATATTGCTGCCGCTTCTGATAAGGTTTGTTCTGTAGTTACTATATAAGCCATTTTAAATTCCTGTTAAGTTATGAAAATCAGTAAAGGTTAAAGTAAGTCTATTAGTCCAGCCTTGAGTAAAGGTAGTTCTAGTAGCGTTATTACTTACGTTAGCATATTTTTTAGACAAAGCTCCGCCAGTTTCTATAATTCGCTCTACTATCCATAAGCCTTCTGGATTTGATTTACCGATATAAAGGGTTCCGTTTAGAAGATCTTCAAATTCATTTAGTTGATAAGCTAAGTAAGGTTCAGGTTCCCCTCCGCCTCCGCCTCCTCCGCCAGAAATTATATTTACTGGAATAGGATTTGTGCCGCTAAAGATATCGCCTTTGTTGTCAACTACAACGACTCTGTTAGCTACTACAGGCTCCTCTTCATACACCGATCTAGTTAATTCGTCTAAGGGTATATTTGATTTTTCTTGTTCAAATAAGAATATTACAGCTGAGTCAGCCACTAAAAACATAGAAACGTCTTCTCTAGACGTTATGATCTTACCTAGCGCTCTAAAAAATATAGAGTTACCTTGTATTCTAGCGATTTTTAGGGTTTTTGAAGTCTGAGTAGAACTTTTAAGAATTACGTCTTGACCGACTCTGTAGTTAATACCATTAGCTACTGTTATTTGTCCGTCTACTGTTCCGTCTGTTAACAATGGGTTATCTGGAAGTGATAACCACCTTTTCTCTACTGCCATACCTAGTCCTTTAAAAGAAAGCCCATGCTTTCAATCAAATTATATCAACTAGGAGTTAAGTTCCTCGTGGACCTTCTTAAGAAGCCACTTACGAAGCTCTCCAAATTTCTTTACGTCACTGCGTAAATAAACCTGTTCTAAGTCTCTACATTTGCCTAGGTCGTCAATAAAGCGCATAAAGACGTTAGGTCCGTCTTTTCTTAGCTCTAATAGTCGCTCACCTTCCATTAAAAGAAAAGTGGCGAAGTCTAGGTTATTTGTTTCAAAAATCTTAGTTTGCTTTGGTTCCATTTTTTTTGGTATTTCCGAGCTTTTTATTAGCTATTTTAAGAGGTTTTGGCTCTATAATCTGCATTTCTTTAATAAGGGGTTCTGCTTCTTTCTTTTTAGGTTTAACTACTTGTACACCTAAGTAATTAAAACCTGCCTCTTCGCAACACTCTGCGTGAAAGCCAGTCAAGTCAGTTAAAAATTTAAAATTCTTCTTACTTTTACCACAAAAACAAGTTACTTCTGTCATTATATAACCTCCGTTAAAAAGGAACATAGTCCTTTATTACAGTATATCGAATGTCGAAGATATGAGTATTCTTCTACTTTTTTATCAGATAACTCATATCCGTAACAATCTCTTAACTCTGTGTATCTAAACAGTATTTCTAAAGTAAGCTCCGCTAGAAGCTCTTCTAACTCTAACGTAAGCGTTTCTTTACCTTGAATTTCGTAAATGCTTCGCATAATGTCGCTAGAGTCTCTAGCCCAAAACAGCCTAACATTCAAATCTTCAACTTTTTGAATAAAATAAAGCTCTTTAGGGTCTTTAAACTCAAAAAAGACCTCAGTAATATAAACTTTATATAAGTTTTTTAAATAATTAACCAGCGTCAGTACCATGAAATTCCCTTAAATACAACGTAATGTATCTTCTAATAAGCTTATTAGCTTTTAAAGCCTCAGCATAAGGAGCTTTTAGCTCTTTTACTTGATTGCTTAAAGAAGTTAACTCAGCGTCTTCATTCTTAGAAGTAATAATGTCTTGCTCGTATTTGGCAAGATTTAAAAGTCTAGTGTTTACAGCGGTTTCTGACTCTCCTGCGATTTCTTTTAATAACTCTTTTCTTCCGTCTTTAATCAATTTCTCTTCGATTTTATAAATCTCTTTTTGATTATCTTTTTCCATACTAATTTCCTTTTCCGCATATAGCGTAGTGATGTTTGTCTTTCTTTTTTATTAACAATTTTAAGCACTTACCATAGTTAGCTTGACAAGTTTTAGTAGCTTGTACAAGAAGTTTTTCATTTACAGGCTCGTCTGAGTAGTTTTTTATAACCGTCTCTGGGCAATTTAAGAATAAAATCATTAATAAATGTACCATTTTAAACCTTTTTAAAGATAAATATTTCTTTTTACTTCTTTTATTGCTATATTAAATCATATAAGGAGACAAAAGTAAATGAAAAACTTAGTATTAAAATCACAAAAAGGCTGTGTTAGTGTTTATGAGCATATCGACCTAGATAAAATAACCTCCGCATGGGAAGTTAAAGAGTTTTTTTCGGTTAGCCAGTTTATAAAACAGCCTTCCTCTTTAGAAGAGGCTTTATCGTTAGGTGAGTATGCCTTTAGAAAAATGAAAGGACCAATTTGTCCAGAAGGAAGTTTTTTGTATACAAAATCCCCTGAAGGCGATACTATTATATTAATAAAAGCTGTAATTGACTCTGGAGATTAAAAATGTTTAAAACTAAAGAAGCTTTAAAGTATGGACATATCATAAACGGCTTTGTAGAGTATCAAGCTTTTATGGGAATAGTAGCTGGATTATTTGATAATCAGTGTTTAAATACTGTAAAAGTTCCAAGAGCGGTTATTGGTATTTATAAAGTGGCAGAATTGGATGTCTTTCTTCTTGGGGTAGCTTTTGGAGCTGAACTAAAAAAAGATCTAGAAGGACGTTAAAAATAAAAAAAACCCTTAAAGTTTGTTTAAGGGTTTTAAGCACTATATTATTAGTTTTAAATTATGCAGTGATGTTTGTAGCTACTATATGTTTTCTAGCCGCAGATATAAGCGGTGTACCATACATTAACTGTGCCCATCGGTAGCTTGTGTCGATTACTGCTAGGTCATACTTAATTAATGAACCTAATTGTCTCCAGACTAAAGTGTCCGCATCGTGCATCAACAAGAAAGCCTCAGAAGATCCAGGAACTTTTTTGTTAAGGTCGATAGCTATTGCAGTAGCAGAAGCACCTACAGAAATACGCTTAGTGAATTTAACTACACCAGCTGCATCTCCAAGAGCAGTTCTAAAAACGTTAGCATAAATTGGGTTACCAGTGAATGAAATCTCAACGGTAGCACTGTCACCAGCTGCTACAGTAACTGTAGCAGTAGCTGAAGGAAGTGTCTCTCCGTCTGCATAAATCATTGAAACTTTGTAACCATAAGCACCAGCGTCAGCTGTAGCAAACTTACTAAGAGCGTCTACAGGAGAAGTTGGGTTAGCCAAAGTTGGAGCTGCACTAGCAGAAACAGAAACATTCAAAGGAGCAATTCTTGGACGGTTAAATAAACTAGGCTTAAATCTAAAGTCGATAATACCTTGGTGTTCCTTAATACGGTTACCAGAAGTAAGAACTTCTCCAGATTGAACTCTTTGCTTGTTAAAGAAGTCTGTAGAAAAACGAGAATGAACATCTGAAGCTAGGTAACAATCCATAGCCATACCGAAGTTGTTAACGTTTGTTAAAGCCATTTTCTCAGCAATTACGTCAGTAAACTGACCTTTTACGTCAATTATAACTGAATCTTCGCCACTCTCATAACCTGCAAATGCAGTAGATTTATATTGAGCTTGAGCTTCTTTAACTTCAATTTGACTCTTAATTCCATCATACTCAAGAGTGTTGATGTTAGAATCAGCTTCAAACATATAACGCTCGTTACGAGACAATAACTCAATAGTCTTATTCTTAACTTCTCTAGCTATAACTGGACCGTGTGCAGGTTGGATTAAAGTTAAGTTATGTTGAACTTGACCTTGTGTTCCAAGATACTTAACCTGAACGATCTCTCGGTCATAATTAGCATCTGTACTTTGTGGCAATCCGCCCATATTGAAGAAAGGAGAAACTTCCTGTCCATATGAGTTTTGAACGTTATACTCAGAAACAACTTGAGCTTGATTTTCTTTGATAATATCTTTCCATAATTTTAGGTGACCAAGTGTGTTGGTTACTAATTTTAATGTTTTGTCTAGATCTTCTACGGCTAATGCAGAACCGCCAGTCAAAGCATTTGAAGCAGTAGTACCATAGTTTTGAGTAATAGCTAAAGCTTTTTGTAGCTCTTCTACCTTACTTGCACTATGACTACCGAAACCGATTACTGATTGGTCGTTAGCATATCTTAATTCTTGTGACATTTATAATGTCTCCTATTAAATTGGTTTTTTCGTGATTTCGATTCTTGTAAGAATAATGTGATTTATAAAAAAAATTATACCACAAAACAAAAAAGCCTTCCTTTTACCGAAGACTTTTCTTTACTTTTTGATATTAATTTGATAGAATAGATTATTTTCCGTTTAATTTCTCTTCAATTAAAGCTCTAGTACGAGGGTTATGAATATAACCAGTCATTTCAAGTTCAATAACGTCATCTACAGAAATAGTGTTTGACTTAGCCAATTCTTCAGCTGCATTTAAAAGATCACTCTTAGTAAATGTGTTTGATGGGCTTCCTTCTCTGTTAACAGACTTCTCTAATTGAGAAATTCCAGTAATAGACTTAGGACGCTCAGGAGTTTTAGCAAAAGCTTTTATAAGTTCTGTCTGATCGTAAAGCGCTTTTTTAAGTTCTTCAGTTTCTTTTTTAACCGCAGACTTAATTAGCTCTTCTTGGTCTTCTTTAGCTTTTTCAGCTTTCTTAAGATCTTCTGAAGCAATCATAGACTTTTTGAAAGACAATAACTCTTCGTACTCCTCTTCAGAAATAACAACTTCATAAGCTTTTTTCATAGACTCAGGAATTACTACTTGATCTGACTCTTCTACATCCTCTTCTGCTAGTTTTGCAGTGATGTCGTCATCATAATCATAGTTTTTAGGGTCAGTTCCAGAAATACCTTTTGATCGACCTGCGTTTCTATCTTTGTCATTCTTTGCAGTAGGCTCGTTCATGTTTTCAGGAGTAGTTTTAGCGTCATGCTTAATATCAATAGACTTTTCCATCTCTTGTGGAGCAAAAATGTCGTCAATTAACATATCAATGGACTTTTGTAAATCATTTTTCATAATAAGTCCTATGGGTTCTCTAGAGCTAACACTCTAGTCAAAAGGGTTTCAATAATGTTAACTAGCTCGTCTGAAACGTTTTTACCGTCTTTTTTAGCTGCTAATGCTACCGCTAATGCTTTTTTTAAATCGTCACTCATAGTTATTTCTCCTAACTTTTAAATTATACCTAATTAAAATTCTTCGTTTATATCTGGAAATTTAGTTAAAAGCCTATCTTTTAACGACTCCCAAAGTTCTGCTTTTTTGGTTTCTGGATGTAATGTTTGTAATCTCTCTAAAACTTCTAAAATATTTGATTTAATTAAAGCACTTTTAGCTACCATTTTATAAGTTGGAGCATAGCCTCTAGGTTTGCCATATTTAACGTTTATAGCATCTATATCTTTACCTATTTGATTAGAATATCTTTCAAATTCTTCCTTAGACTGTGGAACTTGTGATAATTCTCTAAACTTAGACATAATGGCTGTATACTCAGAATTATAGTTACTTGAAGTACCAGAACCTGTCGGACCAGAACCTGGACCACCTTTATCCATATCTTCGTTCTTTTTTACACAAGAATTGTCAGAAAACTCTTTAGTTCCTGGAACTCTTTTATAGCCTGTCCAACAATTTTTATCCAAATCTTCTTTACCTAAAGCGGCTCCGCCACTTCTATCAGCTGGAGCTTGTGTTGATGGAGCACCTGCACTTAGTGCTTTTTGTATCATTTCTAATACTTGTTCTGCGGTAAAAGAAACAGGACCTGAATAATCTTTTTCTGTGTCCAAAGACTCAGAGTTAAAGTCAACCTGCATAGATTTTGCTAAATCAGCGTAAGTAGCTCTATTTACTGGGTTTAAAGTAATAGCTACGGCATTAATTTCGCATTTTTCAATAATTTTTGGATTTAAAGCGTTTCTTTTAAGGATTCTACCCTCTACTGATAACCCTACTCTACCTCTATCTTTTTCAGATAAAGAAGACATGATCTCATATACTGCTTTTGCTTTAGAATGGTTCTTAAGTAAGCGCCCTTCGATATAAAGACCTTTCTCGTTTTTGACATAACCGTCTAAAAGACCAATTATGTTTTCTGGACCTGGTCTGTGGTCATAATTAATAACGCCTTTCTTTTGGTCAATAGGAGTTAAGTCAATGCCAGATTGCAAAACTATCTCACCTTGTTGATCTAGCTCATTTGTAGAAGCTAAACCTCTGATTTTCCACTCTCCGTCCTCTGATTTGAATAGTTCGGCTGGGATTATTGCTTTTAAAATATCTTGAGACATTATTTCTCCAAAAAGAGCTTGTTCTAATATTTTACCTAATTTTTAGAATTACTTAATATAAGTGTGAGTATTATGCTTTATGAAGAGCTCTTTTAAAGCGTCAAAAGCCTCTTCTATTTCTACAGAAGCTTTATTTGAGGGAATACCTAAAATTCTAGCTATTTCACTATTAGTGTGTTCTTTCATTATTCCGTTTTTTTCGGATGTTTTAGCTACATAAGTCCAAAAACAATAGTTATATTTTTCTAAAGTTATAGACCAAGCGCAGCTTCCTAATGATTGTATCTTAGCTTTATTGTAAATGGGAGCACCTTTTGGGCATGGTTTCTCTGGTAAAAAGCTTAAAAATAAGGGACAAGACCTGAAAAAAGTAGATTCTTCAGGTAAAGGATTATTATTAAGGAGTTTTAGAGAAGTCTTTTTCATATTTATTTGAAAAACAACTTATATCTTCCAGTCTTTACATAGTCATTAAAGAAGGTTTCTTTACTAGAATGTAACTCGTTTACTAAATCTTTTGCTTGTTTAACTAATTCTTTTGAGCTTTCTTCTGGAAGTTTAGCTGTAATTCCTAATGGCTCTTTTATTAAAGGACAATCTGAGAAAGTTACCTGCAAAATTATTCCAAAAACAAAAGGAATTTGTTTAACACTTGTACCAGAAAGACTACTGCCGCACTTTAATCTTACGTTTTTATCGGCAGCTTTGTCGCCTACTGCGTCAAAACCGTGGACCCAGTATTCATTTAATACTTTTTGTCTATAATCTTTCACTGGAATTTGAAGTCTTTTTGCCGCTCTAATCTCTAAAAGGTCTATTTTTCTCTTTATCATGTTATATCTAGACTCTAATTCGCCATCAAACTGTCCCTCTACTCCTCCAGCTGATCTATGTGCCATTAGAAGAGAGTTATCGGTTACTATTCTCTCTCCTAGCTCTTGAACGAAGGCAAAACCCATTGATGCGCTAAATAAAGAAATTGTTTTAACTTCTCTATCTAATCCTTTTAGGAAATCAATAAACTCTACTCCTGAAAAAATAGAACCTCCAGGGGTATTTAAAACTAAATATAAAGGCTTGCCTTTTTCTAACTCTTGGTCTAGCTTCATTATAGCTTGCATAGAAGTAGCAACGTAAGAGCTAGTAACAACACTATTAAAGGAATAAAAGCTACCCTTTTCTAAAGTTAATCTTTCTGGTTGTCCTTCTGTTTGTTGATCGTTTGTTGAAAGTAATACTAAGTTAGAAGCTTCTGGGATAAACTCTTTTTTATAAGGGATTATAGTTGTATTATCAATAACTGGAGCGTCAACTCCTATGCCTTTAGCAAATGATCTTATTTCTTGTGGAGAACCAGAAAGAAATATAAACAGTGAAACAACTACGGCTACTAAAGAAACTCTTAAAACTATTCCTAGATTACTCATTTATATACCTTTTCATTATATTGTTTGTTTAAAGAAGCTAATAAAACATTACAAAAATTAATGTCCTCTTTTAAGGCATTAGCTACTTTAAAATTAATTATAGATTGATTTAAACAGAAAAGAAGGCTATTCCTTAATTGTTGTCTGATTTTTAAAACGGTTACCGACTCTTTCATATCAAAATTATATCTACAAATCATATAAAAGTTAATAAAAACAGCTAAAATATTTGAATTAAATGTCATTAAATTCCCTGTAACACTTGGATTTAAAGGGACAATTCATACAAAAGTCAAAAGTTTTAGGTGGGAGTATCTTCTTTTCAGAAAACTCCTTAATTTTAGTAATCTTTTTGTAGATGTCGGTAAAAACTCCATCTGCCTTATCTAGCTCCATGATCTTTATGGCTCCAGAATCCTTACATATATAGATAAAAGAGATGCTTTTTATGGTTTTAACGTCTTTCATCTCCTTTAGGTGGGCTAGTCTACCATTTTTTAACATACTTCTTAAGATATATAAATACAAAACTCCCTGAACTAAATGTGTAGGCTTGGGAAGGTTTTTCTTTTCTATATCCTTAAAATCTTTTAGGGTACAAGACTTTATCTCTCCTACATAGGCTACGTTGTCTTTAACGTGCAAAATGTCTATAAATGCCTTATTTATCCCTATTTCAGGGCTAGATATCTGAATTTGTTTGTTAAATGAGATGGGGTCTTCAACTAAAGTCATACCTGCGTTTCTTAGAAAGCCTAGAACTATTTCCTCGTATGCCTTTCCAGCTTCTAAAGCTACCTTTAATGGTAAAGTCTGCTTTATGGCCTCTTCTGCTACACAGTTATAAGTGTAATAGATCTTTCTTTCGCAAGGCGACCCTAACAAAGAAGGAGCGAAGTTTTTGGTAGTTTTTACTCTGGGAGTAGTTTTTACCTCTAACATCTCTAAAATTGCTTTTTCAAATATATTCATTAAAATACCTCGTCTACCACGCCAAAAGATTTTAGCTGGTTAGGTGAAAAATATGCATCCTCGTGTACTCCAGTAGATCTCCAGAATTTAGCGTCCTTTTTGGTAAATTCTGCCATGTACTCTGAAAATAAAGCCTCTTCTCTTTCCATTTCTTTTACGGTAGCTTTTATTTCTGAATGTTTTCCTTCTAAAGAATAGGAAGCTTCATGCCACATAAATCTACCATACTTAGATATTTCTCTTCGTCTGGTTCCAGAAGCTAATATTAAGGTAGCGGCACTCATGACACAACCGTACCCTTTAGTGATTATCTTACACTTACATTCAGTTATTCTGCCCACGATAGCCAATGCATCGTAAACATTTCCTCCTACCGAATGAATTTTAATAACGATATCTTTTTTGGATTTAGTTTCCATCTCATTTAAAGCTGAGTCTAAAACAAAGAACATAGTTTCGTCTATGTCTCCAGTCAAGTTTATTATTCTTTCATTAAAGTTAACTCCATACTCAAACTGATAGCTGAGTAAGAGTGAAGTCATGGTTATTTTGTTTTCTACAGAAGTTTTAGCCGTGTCTAAATCTAAACTTTTTACAGGATTTTTTTTAGACATCTGATTAATCCTCAACAATGGCTACAATATTATCAGACTCCATGATACTTAAATTTTTTCCTTCTATGACTAAGTTAGCTATTTTACTTGCAAAAAACACTTTAGCGCCTATTTTAATGTCTTGATCTACGTCTGGACCTAAAAATCTAACTATTCCAGAAGTATTATTATCAGAGTCCATTCCAACAAAAGGACCACTAGCTTTTGGCTTAGTGTCTGGCTCTACTGCCACTAACTTTTTTCTCATTGCAATCTTCACTTTATGCCTCTTTTCTAGAGATTTTATCTACTACAACTCTAATAGTTACTCCAGCTACTTGATCTGTTTCGTCTTTACCTTTTAGAATAACTTCTTTTGTAGTATAATTGACCATATCTATTAAATGAGTTTCAAACTCAATACCTAATGTTTGTCCAGAACCTACTGCATCTATCTGTAATTTTTGAACTTCGCCAAAATCAGCTGCGTCTTTTTCTTTAATTTCCATAGAAATTCTAACTCTATCGTTAGCGGTAATTTTTTCTTCTGGACCTTTCAAACTTTTGTAGCCTTCCATTACATCCTGTTTATCTGCTACTCTACTAGCTATACCGTTAAAGCTAATAGTTTCAATTTTTTCAGTTAAAATATCGTCAATAACGGCTACCTTTAAAAATAGATCTCGTAAAGTATCGTTATACTTAAACGCAAATTGAGAGAAAGACTCTGCAATAAGCTGCTTGATTAGTGGTTCAAACTTCTTAGTTGTCATGTCTGATACTATATGCTCAAATGATTTTGTTGGCTGTTTCTTTTTTCCCATCTTTATTCTCCAAGGCTAATGCTTTCTAAGGTTACTTTTTTTATTCCTGAACTTGTTTTAACTATAACGTAAGGACAGTTTAACTGCACCACTTCGCCACTGTAGTTTTCTCCGGAAGGGTCGTTTACATAAACTACCTTCCCTGCTAGGTGCCTGTGAGTAATGCCAAAGTGTTGTTTTTCTATTAAAGAATACTTCTCAGATAAATCTAAAGCGAAGTTTGGTTCTGGAATAGGTCCTTTACTTTCTACTTTGTTGATTATTGGAGCTATTGGAGTAGGAGCGGCAGACTCTACCGTTTCTAATTTTTCTATAAACTTTTCAATAAAAAGAACAATAGAATTTTTAACGTCTTGTTCAACTTCTTTAAGATGCTTATCTGTGTCTGAGTCTGGTATACACGTTTGGTTTAAAACCTGCTTATAGATGTTTAAAAGCTCTATCTTAGATTTTTGTTTCTGAAGTTTAGTTAATAGTTCTTGTAGTTGACTCATGTTAGTTTAAACTCGCTCCAGTTAGATAACTCAGCTTTTTTAATGGTTAGACTTAATCCTTTCTTTGACTCCATTGTCGATTTATCTAATATTAAAAAAGACACTATAATCTCTTTTAAAGTCTCTTTTTTTACTCCTAAAACATAAAATAGTTCTTCTGGAGTCTCTTTTTTAAAGATTATCTGGCCTTCTTCTAGTCTTTTCATATACAAATTTTATACAAAAAAGAGTAAAAAGTAAACCTAAGATTCTAAATTTTCTTCAATAAATTCTAAGAATTTTTCTTTACCTACAAAAGTAAGCACTCCAGAGGAATTTGGGATATAACCTACTGGGATTTCAATTATTGGACTTGTTCTAGTATTAGGATGTGTAGCACCTACTACGCCTTGCCAGTCTTCTTTAAGTTTTCCATAGTTAGAGCCATTAGCTAATAAAGTCGATAGTTTATATACTTTTGGGGTATTTTCTCCGTAAAACTTACGGCACCAGCGACAAGTTTTTATGTCCCCTACAATCTTTCTAAATACATAGGTTTCTTCTGGGTCGCCTCCGTCTTTTAGGATTTTGTCTACTGAACCATAACCTATTAGGTTTGACATTTCGGTAGCAACGACTCTTCCCCAATCTCTATTTCCGTCTCCAGATATGTCTTTAAATCTCTGTTTTATCTCAGAAAAAGACTTGTTTTTAAGCGCTTCTGTGAAGTCCTCATTTCTATACGATCTAGTAACGTCTATAAGACTATTTAGCATTTTTTGACTCATGTCTTGGGATAATTTTGCAATCAAAGTCTTTATAACTTCATCTGATTGAAGTATTGTGTCTTTTCTAGGGGTTTTTATAGAGTCTAATTCGCTTAAGTTTTTAACTGGAGTATCTGCAAAGTTAGAAAGATAAACATACTCCAACAAGGATTTTTCGTTGTTGGGTTCTTTACCTGTTAATTTTTTGAACTCTTCTACCTCTTCTTTGGTAAAGGAGCTCTTTCCTAACACAGAAAGGGTTAGAAATGTATGGTTTTTTTCAATGATTTTTTTGATTTTGGCTAAAAGCTCTTTACTTAAGTTCATCTAAGATCTCTTTTATTATCTTTTCTGACATTTTTTCGTAGTTATCTTTAAAAATATTAAACACTTCCTTCATTATTTCATCTTCAAAAACAGAAGGGCCAACGTTACCGTCTTCCTTTCTTTTGAGAGCTTTTAAAAGTATGTCGTCAGCTTGGTCCTGACTCATACCTTTAGGAATGTTTATTTTTATAGAAGACAATTTTAATCCTCGTCGTAGTAGTACTCTATAATTCTAGGTACTTTTTTTCCTTTAGATTGTACCGACTTAGACTTATTAAGTAAAGCAAAAGCCTCTTCTACTTGAGGGTCTTCGGCTTCCCCTTCTGGCGGTGCTCCGTCTTGTTGAAATCCTCCCATAGCTGGGTCTGGAATTTCTTGAGCTTTCTTAGAATATCTATTATAATGGTTAAGATACTCATTATTTAAAATTAAATCATCTACTCCAGGAAGTGGCGGTAAGTCTAACTCTTTTCTAATTTCGTTAACAGTTTTGGCAAACTTAACTTCTTTTTCAAGTCTATTTACTAATTCCTCTTCGCTTTCGCCAGTTAAACCGCAAAACTTAAGCTCAAACTCTGGATAAGAAGGAGCTAATATATTAGTGTTTATGTAGTTTTCTAAGTGTCTCATTAAAGGATAAAGACCTCTGCCTTTGGAGTGAATTATCTTCTCTTTAGTGTTATCTCCAGACATTCCGCCTCCGCCTTCATCTTTTAAATTTACTCCGATTTCAGCTGGGTCTATTTGGTAAATGGCACAAATCATTCTAATTAAGTAACGCATCCAGCCTTCAAAACCAATATCTGTATGATTTTGAGTCAAAGGTATCCATGAAACCTCGTCTACTCCTGCAAAAATAGGAGTTTGAAAAGAGTTTCTGCTTCCTTTTAACATATGTTGCCATTGTTGGCGAACTGTCTCTATTTTTCTTCTAGAGATATTGGCTTTAATATGCAAAATTCCTTTTGCGCTAAATCCTTGTGTAAAATAAGCTTGGTTATAAAATTCAGCATTTAGATGGCCAGTAACTAATGAAACTAAAAGCTCTAACTCTGAAATACCATATCCATTATTATAAATATCAGTGTTTACGTTTCTAATGCCTACTTTTAGCTCTTCATGAGTGTAAGCTCTTTCTATTCTACCACGGACTACTTGAACCCATTTGTATTTGTCTAAACGTAAAGCCTCTTCATCTAACTTCAGTCTTTCTTGAACTTTTTCTCTTTTTTGAGGGTTAGATTCAGGGAAAAGAATATCAATATTTTGGAACTGTTCGGCAGCGTCTTTATAATTACTAAGTTGACTAGATGAATATTTGATAGTAGCGGCATCTACTGGAAACCAGTGATGCGGTTGTCCTAGCTTTCCTGGAACTATCTCAGAAGCATACAGATCGTAAGTTAAAGAGTCTCGAACCCACGCTCTAAGCGCTCCGTCAAAAGTCCACTTTAAAGTCTCGAAAGGTCTATTGTCAGTAATTCCGCAGTTTTGAATAAAAGCTTCTACTTCTTTCATTTTCTTTTCTGTAGCTTTTGTTAACTCAGCTTGAGCTTTACGCTCTAACTCCCAGTCAATCTCTTCTATGTCATCATCGCTTCCATCTGAAACGTCAGGATTTTCTAAGTTATCGTTTTTCTTATTTTTTTTAGGTTTTTTAGAAGACATTTTTTCTTTTATCTTCGCTATCTTATCTCTTACGTCTTTGACTTCAATCATCCATCCAGGAAGATTTTTGTTGCCAACTAGCTTAGAGTGTAAAGATGCTTGGTTTTGTCTAGTTAATATCACAGAAGTTATAACGCTATCTTGGTAAGACATTTGTTTTAAATGGCTTGCGTTTATTCTCGAAGTTCTTTCTCTCCATCCTTGAGCATGGACCGAAGTTGTTGGGTCTTCTGTTAATGTTTTAGCATAAAAATAGTCCTCTTCCGATAAACTACCCTTAGAAGCTAGAGAAGCTCTAGACTTTGCTATAGTATCTTCTAACGCTAAATTAGCTGCGTCTACTATTTTTGAAAATATTGAAGTTTTTTTATCTTCTGACATCCGTAAAAGCCCTTTTATATCAAATTATACCTTAAAAAATGAACTGAGGACCACTGTCCTCGTCGTCATCGTCTAAGATCTTGCTTATGTGTTTTAAAATTCCGTCAAATGGATCAACTGCGTAACTAGCTGAATTGTCTATGATTTTTGCATCTAAGTATCCTTGTGAAGTAAGCATATCTACAGAAGGAGCGGCTCCAATAGCTCTTCCTTCTGCATCCATCTTAATGTCGTAAGTATTCATTGAAAGCGCTGTGTCAAATTCAAACTTTCCAGCGGATACGTTCTCAACGGCTAAATATGAAGCAACGGCTAAAGAGTCAGAAAAATCGTCTGACCCAGCCATTGGATGACCTATTTTTATGGTGCCGCTAGCTGACTGTTCTACTACCAGCTCCTTAATCTCTTTAGTTTGTAAAGGGTTATCTAGTAGGTCTATCTGTTCTGAGTGAAATAGTTTTTTTAAGTTAAAATATATCTGTTTTTTAAACTTTGGAGTGAATGTGTTCTCTTTTAAGGTCACTCCATATATCTCAAAAATCTCTTTTAAAGGTTGAAAAGCAAATTGATCGGCAGCGATAAAGTCAACTGGGAAGTCTTTTATTGCGGTTTTAATCCATTGAGCTACAATAGAAGAGGTTATGGGAACTCTTCTACTGCCTTCCCATCCTTTGGATATGTACTGAGTTACCCTATTTTCGGTAATTCCTACTAAAGAAAAGGTAAATCTATCGGCTTTAAAAGCAGCGTCAATAGAAGCATAATACTTAACGTTTTTGTCTGCACTAGGAGGTAAGAACTTTACATTCTTTAAAACAGCTCTTTCTACTGTCTCTGGTAAAATAAAATTGGATAAAGAGTCTTTAAAGTTAGCTCTATACTCGTTATCAAAAGCTTCTGAGTCTAATCGTTCCTCTTCATAGTATTCATTGATAGGAATTACGTTATTCATAAACCAGCTAGGAGCTTTAAAAACCGCATAAGTCTCTGGAAGCTCCCCTCTCTTATCCATTTCATACTCGTTAAAAAGAACTCCCTGCTTAATCGCTGGCGAAGATAGCTTTATAAGCATCCCCTTTTCTCCAAACTGTTTCATAGTGGGACGTACCGCTTTAAGAATTTTAACATCTGTTTCTTTCATGTTTTCGTCTAAGTTCCAAAAAGCTATCTCGTCGCAAATAATAACGCAACAAGCTCCGCCTCTAGTGGTTTTAGATGAAGCGGCTCCTACTTTTAACTGAACTTGAGAGTCCATTACTACACCTTTTACTAAAAAAGGCACCTTAAGAAACAAAGTAGAAGCTGTATTTTTCTTGTCTTTATTAATTAATCTAGTAAGTAATGGTGAGTTTTGAAGCATTTCTCTCATAAGGTCCAAAACTTCGTCTGAGAACTCTTTTGAGTGAGACATGATTAGTACTGTAGCAGCTGGAGTAAGTCTAAGAAAAGGTCTCCAGTTTGTAGTAACTCCTAAATAGATAGATAAAATAGCTGCTATAAGACTTTTACCACTTCTGCGTCCACAAATAAGGTCCATTTTATTAACTTTAAACTGGCTTAGGTGCTTAAAGTCATACCTTTTATCAGTTAAAAAGTAGTAAATTTCCTCTTCTGTATACTGTTTTTCTTCTAAAGTAAATTTATCTGCAATTACTTCTATATATAAGTCATACTTAACTTTTGAGTCTAATTTAATGCCCAACGCTATCTTGATGATAACTCTTTGAGCTGGAGTTAAGGTAATTCCTAGAATGTTTTGGGATTGAATAAAGTATTTAATAGGGTCTATTTTTATCTTTTCTAAAGATAAATTAAAAAAATCTACAAATTCTTGGTAGCCCATCTCTTCTAAATTCAATTAATCTCCAAAAAAGTCGTTTACGGCAGAGTTTAAATTTCTAGGTCCTTTTGGGTCCTTGTCATTAATAATTTCATCTATCCGACTTATAAGTTTTTTTAAGCCTTCTGACATACTTACGGCTTCCTTAAGATGACTAATTTCTTTAGAAACATCTGGAATATCTAATTGAAGCGGCATACCGTTTAAATCTTTAAGTACTTCTCCAGTTATGTGATGTCTTTTATAAAAGTCACCATATCTTTCAAAATAGGCAGCGAAGTCTTTTAGGCTATGTTGTAGTTGTATTAATTTTAGTTTTTTAAAGTTACTTTCTAGCTTCATTAACTCGTTAGCTTGCTTTACTTGAACGTTTTGTATCTTTTTGAGACCTTCTGTGATTAAGGCTCTTCTGTGGGCTTTTAGGTGGTTTTCTTTTACAAAAAGCATAATCTGATCTTTTGGAACAGAATACTTTCTAGCAATTTCAACTTCAGATAACCCTTCAATAACAAAAGACTCTCTTATCTGATCTTCTGTAACTTCTATAATTTCTTGTCCATTTTTTACTAAAAACTTATTCACTTATCTCCGCTCCCATATTTGCTTTTAAAAGCTCTTTAGAAGACTCTAATATAGTCCTATCCGTTATAACTCGTATATTATAGCTAGGAAGTAAATCCTTAACTATAGAGGTTACCTCTTCGTTTCTTTGTTCTACATAGAACTTGGTCCCAATCCAGTCTAGCTCTAAGTATATTAAAAGCTGCTTTTTTGGAGTAAAAAACAGTAATTCTACTTCTTTTATTCTATTGGATATCATTAAAATATTCATTTTTAAGTGATTTATTAGTTGAGGGTCGTAAACTAGCTCATATTGATACAGCCATTTTACTCCGCTTACTTGATATAGAACTTTGTCAGACTGGTCCATAGTATAAATTTTATCAAGAATTTTACTTTAAGTAAAGCTTGCAATATGAATGTCCCATACAAATAGCGTCTGAAACGTCTGAGTCTGATTTATTTAAGTCTACGTCTAGGTTTAGTTTAAAAAAGTGATTTACGTACCTGCAAGCTAGGTGCTTAGAAGTAATGGGTATTATTTTTTTGCCTCTAGTTATCTTATTTAGTTTCTTAGCTTCTTTATTGTGCAGTTTGTCAGCGTCTGACAAAACTAATCTTAGATGGGTTCTCCATCCAGATACTCCAGTTACGTCATAATATACTATCTTTTTAATAGTTCCGTTTTTGTATAAATAATCAGCCAAAATCCAATGTATTCCATCTAAGGTCTTTTGTCCTAGTCTAGAAGACGAACCAGCTATCTCTTCAACTACAATAACATCTGGCAGTTCTTTATCTACCAAGTCTACGATCTGAGAACAAATAGAGTACATTCTTAAGAGCTGGGTTTCTGGGTAGGTTGTATCGTCTTTCTTCCCTTTTACTTTTTTAGGCTTTATTACTCCACAATCTAAAAGGGTTCCGTTCCAATAAAAAGTCGCAAATCCAGTAGAAGTTGTGCTAAGATCTATACTAAGTAATTTTTTCATTTTCCTCTTTCAAAGTTTTTGCTATCCAAGACTCAATCGTAGAAGTAGAAACTGGACGGTAGTCGTTTCCGCACACGCCAACATCAAACTGTCTACCTAATATTTTTTGAGATCTGGTTTTTTCTTTACTAGAATGAATGTGTCCGTGAAGAGCAAATTGGCCGAAGTCTGGAAATGCACAAGCTCTATGTCTTAGTCTACTGTTTCCGTGCCACGGCTCTCCTGCTAAAGAGCCTCTCATATCGGTGGTATCTTCTCGATAAACGTCTCTTAAAGGACAATGTGCTGCGGTAACTGTTTGGTTTGCAATACTAAACATAGCTCCGTTCATAACGGCACTAAAACCCATAGTTATATATCTAGCAACTCCAGGTTTATCATGATTGCCTAAGATCATTATTTTTGTTCCATTTAACTGTTTCACAATTTTAGATAAGTCTTGAGGTGTACCTATTCCTAAATCCCCTAAAAAGTAGGTTATGCTATTCTCAGAAACAGTAGCGTTAAAGTTATTAATTAAAACTTTGTGCATATGCTCTAAGTCTGTAAATGGTCTATTGTCAAATTTAATAGAAACAGCATGGCCTATATGCCAGTCTGAAGTAAAGAATACATTGGTTTTCCATGATTCACTCATATATCGTCTATCTTCCTACGTTTAGTTCCGTTTTTGTTTAAAAAGTTTTTTTTAGCAAAACTATCCATACCGTTTATTCTGCTTATGTGAATAGTTTTATCTAAGTCTACATCTCTAGAATGGTTTCTAGCTCTCTCTTTTAAAATTGCGGTAAGTCCTTTTTGTCTAGAAATACCTCTATCCTCGTTTATTTTTTCTAGAAACTTAGCTTGTGGCGCTACTAATTTTTCTATCCAAGGAGCTTCTAGCGGCTTTAAAGACCTTTTTTCTTCTCCGGTCTCAGAATTAGTGTAGTATTTTAATGCCACTTTATATCCTTGCTCTAGAAGTACCGTTTTGTAACACTACTGTGTATGTTTCATCTATAATAGATTTTAACATAGAATTATGTTCTATCATTAAAACAGGNACTGATCTAGTCCTAAACAGCTCTAAACACTTCTCCATGCTACTTTCTGAAAGATCTTTACAATACTCGTCAAAAATCATCACTCCAATTTTGTTGTTTTTTCGTAAACAAACTATGTCAGATAATGCTAGGTCTGTAGCCAAAGAAAGCCTTCTAAACTGGCCTCCCGACAAAAGTCCTAAGCTTCTCTCTTCGTTGTTATATTCTACAGAAGCTTCAATCTTCATATCTTCGTTTCTTAAGTTTAGCGTTACTGGTACTTCAAACAAAGTCTCTAAATACTTATTAGCTCTAAGGTTAATTTCATCTAGAATTGAATTAAATACAAAAGTCTTTATTTCTCTAAATGAATGTTTAAGGGTATCTAGTCTTCCAGCTTCTGTACTCTTATCCTTTAATAAACTTCTCCGAGCTTCTACTTGGTCTTCTAGTGAAGCTATTTTGTCGCCTTGCTCTTTTAAGTAGTCCGTGATATCTGTAACCTCTTGAAGCATAAGTCTTTCTAAATGCTTTTTTTGTGAATTTACGTCACCTTCGATAACTGCTCTTCTAGCTTCTCTTTCGGCTTGTTCTATTTTTTGGTCCTCTAGTACATCTAATTTTTCTACTACAGCATTAAAAGCTTTTTGGCATTTATTTATATCTAGGTCTATTTCTTCTCTAGCTTCGTCTTGGCTAGTGTTGCTAGAAACTTTTTTATATTCTTCTTTTAAAGTATTTAAAGCCTCTATACATTCATTTAACCTTAAATTTTCGTTATTAATCTCTGCTTTTACTTCTTTTAGTTGTTTTTTAACCAATGAAGTATCTACGTTTTTTAACTCCTGACCACAAGATCGACAATTTTGCACAGAATTAGGGTTTAAAATTTCTTTTAAGTCTTGTTCTTTTTTGGTTAAAGCCCTTATGTCTTTTTCTACAAACTCTTTATCTTTAGTAGCACGATCTAATTTTTCCGCTAAGGTACGTATTTGAGCTTTTATATCACTTGATAAATTATTTTTTTCAGCTTTTAATCCAAAAATCTGTTCATTAATTTTGTTTCTTTCTTCTTTAAGGGTCTTAGCTAGCACTAGGTCAAACTTACCGCTACTTTTTATGCTTAAGTCAATTTGAGCTATTTTAAAGTTATTGTGCTCTATGCTCTCTTCTACATCTTGAATTTTTTCTTTTAAAAAATCTTTTTCTTGTTGGTTTAGGATTTTTTTGTGTTCAATACGTTCTTCTATTCTGTCAATATCGACCTTATGGTTTTGGATTTCGTACTTTAGTCCATCTATGGAGTCTAAAACTACTTTAAGTTTGTTGTGAGCTAAAGACCTAGCTTTGTCAAAAGCGTTAAGGTCTTGTATTTCTGATAATATCTTAGCTCTATCTTCTTGATTAGATAATAAAAAGTTGTTATTAGAGTTTTGAGAGAAATAGGAAGTTTGGCAAAAAGCTGCGTAAGACATACCTACTAGCTCTTCTATCATAGTTTGAGTTTCTTTTGCGTCTTTACCCTTTTTTTGCTCGCCATTTATAACTATATATAGCTCGTTTGGCTTTCTAGTTCTTACTATTTCAAATTTATCAAATTTAAGGCTAACTGAACAGCTCTTTTTTCCAGTCTTAATTACGTCATCTATCTTTACGTCTTTAGGTATTCTTCCGTAAACTCCCCAACAAAGAGCGTTAAAGATAGCACTCTTTCCTGAACCCTCGCTGGTTTGGTCGTCTTCGTTCCATCCCTCGATTAAAACTATTCCTTTAGGGATATCGAATTTAAGCTGCTCCCACGATAAGAAGTTAGAAGCGATTATAGACTTTAACATTTATTCTCCAGATAGTAGTTTTATACCTAAACTGATAGTTTCTTTATCTAGGTTTTTTATTTTAGAAGCCCAATAGCTAAACTGTCCTACGTTTGAGAGCTCTTCGTTTACTCTCTCTTCAGTAATTGCAATGTCATTAAACTTCTTTATAATTTTAACCGATTTGTCTATTAAAGTAAAGTCGTAAGAAGTTAATTTTTCTCTAGAACCTGTTACTATTAATCTAACATAGTTTTTTTGAGCTAACTTATTAAGCTTAGAAATACTAGGTGCAGTAAGTTTTTCTACCTCTAACTCTATAGATAAGTGAGCTGGAAGTTTAACGTCTATGTATTCTAAAGATAAATCCTCAGAAAGAACAGCTATTTGCTTTTTTTGATTAGACTCTCCAAAAGAGTGAGTAAATGGGGTTCCTACGTAAACTATATTATCTTGAATAGATTGCTTATGGAAGTGTCCAGAAATTACTAATGGAATTCCTTTGAAGTCATTTTTTACTAGACCTGTGGTACAAATTTGTCCATTGCCAAAGTCGAAACTGTTTATCTCTAAATGTCCTACTAATGGAATGTTTAGCTTTTTAGCTTCTGCAATAACTTTTTTTACCTCTTCTTTATCGTGAATATAAGGCGCTGCATAAAAACTAGGAACTTTTTTATTGTAGATTATTCTAGGACTGTCTATAAGTTCTACATTTGGTATCATTTTTAATGCGCTTAAGGAATGGTCTTTGCAGTCTAGGTTAAACCAATCATGATTTCCTACTAAAACGTAATGAAACAACAATGACTTNTTAAAGTAGTTTATCCAAAAGTTTAAACAGGAGCCTCTGACTAACTCTTTTGTGTCTAAAAGGTCCCCTAGAATTATGGTATCGTTTCCTAGCTCTTCCACTAACTTAAATAGTTCTGTTAACTTATCTAAGTTTTTAGGCATAGCATGTGGGTCTCCGACCAACGTTAGTTTTCTCACGTTAAAGACTCAAATCCTTTTGATGATATTCTTAAAACGGCTTCTTTTGGAAGTAGTAAAGGGCTTCCCTTTTCGTCTACTAAAGATTTGGCAAAATGGTTTTTAGTAACTTTCCATAAAACGTCCGCTCCAGCTCTTACTTTAACTCCGCCTATTGTTTTTTCGTACCAAGCTTTTCTAGAAGCTTGAATTACTAGAGAACAAAAGAACTCTAAAGCTCGTCCTCCTGCGTTAGTTTCTCCTACAGAACCAATATTAGCATAAGAGTAGTTTACTACAAGAACCGCTATATGGTTATTTAATTGCTTTGCTTTTATAGCACTTAATCCTAGTCGGTTAGACTGAGAAGCTCCGCCTACTTTTGCGGCTTTTTCAGTCATCTTAAGTTCTGCGTCTCTCATTGAAGTGGTATTTCCATAAGAGTCAATAACCAACAAAAGTTTGTCTTTAGGGTATTTATCAAAAAAAGCATCTAAAGAAGTGTGTACTGACTCAAACATTTCTTCGGTAATAGCTGTACTAATTGTGATGATTTGGTCTGGATCAATACCTTTAGATATCAAATCTTCTGGTCCAGTCTTTCCTTCTGTCTCAACATAAATTACAGCGTGACCTTGATCTTGAGCATTTTTTATGGCTAAAAGAGACAAGCTAGTCTTACCTGCGTCTGGCTTTCCAGAAATCTGAATGAACTTTCCAAAAGGAAGTCCCATTATTCCAAAATGCTTTTTAAACCAATCAGGCAATACTACATAATCTTTTGGGTCATTAGAAGCAGACTCTAAAGAGTTACCTAGTCCAATCTGTTTCTTTCTTCTTTCGTTTTTATCAAAAGACTCTTGTATAGAAGAGATAACAGCCCCAAAATTAAACTTTTTATTTTCATTACTCATATTACTCCTTGCTATATTGTCTATACATTAAATGTGCGTTTTCAAAAATCTTTATAAAACCTTTTATCCAATTCTTTTGAGCTTCTAAAGTTTCGTATAACTCTCGGTACTTTATAAACTCTTTATCTAATAAAGCTTGGTTTTTCTTTTCCGTTATGTTTTTTCCGTGAGCTTCTAGGATTGCATTAGCTTCTGACCCTTGTTGCATGGTCCTTACCTTTACTATCTGAGTCTCTAAGTCTTTTAGATAAGTTAATAAAAGAGCGCTAACCATTAAAAAATCAGAAGCTCTTTCTCTAGCTTGATTTAAGCTTTTTGCGTCTACTTCAATTAATCTTGTTTTTTCGCTTATAAGTTGTCTTACGTCTTCTAATCTCATAGGCCTACTTGTACTCCCAAGCTAAAATTTACCGAACTATTGTCAAAATGTAAACTAGGACCTACAAAAGTATTAGGAAAAATTCTAGGAGCTAACCTAAACAATACTGGATGTATTAAGAGTCCTAATGAGTCGTCTTGTCTTAAAAAGGCAGAAAAGTTTAATAATTTTAAGCTGCTTTCAGCTCTAGATGGGCCATAAGAAGCTACGCTAATTCCTAAAGTTGGAACTATGTCTTTATCTACTAAATTAATTCCTATGTTAAATTTAGGGTTTAATAAATATAAACGCTTTCTTGATTTAATCTTTTCTGTGGGGTCAATGTAGGCCACTCCGTTAGAAACGTTTAAAGGATACTTCTTATTTAGCCATTTTTGATTAGAAAGACTAAGTGATTTTAAAACGTAGTTGGCTTTAGTGGCTATCTTATATCTTCCCCTTTTTTCGTCCTTTGTAGTTATTGAATTTAGAATTATCTCAAAATCATACAGTTTGGATATAACTTCTCCGTCATTATAATTTAAAACATAACCTACTGGAGGACCGTCTTTAAAAGATATCTCATTGGCGCTAAATCCATCCTCGCCTTCCACTATAATAGTAGACTTACTTTGTTTTGTAGCTTTTTCTTTAATAGAAAGGTTAACCTGCGTCAACTCTTTTATAGTAGAGTTAAGTAGCTTCATTACAGAATTAAACTCTACTTTAGCTCTTTTCTGAAGCTCTTCTTGACTTACATATCTATTCTCTAGCAAAAGCACTTCTTTAGTTAGCTTTTTAGCTTGTTCTGTTTTGCCAATTAGGTTTTTAAAGAGCACTTTATTGTCCTTTAGCGACCTATTGTAAAGAAAGGCTAAAACTATTACAACTAATATTAAAGCTATGTTTAGGTTCTTTTGTGTCATAATAATACTTTCCTAACAAACTCTTGAAGGGAAGCTATATAGTTTTCTAAGGTGCCATCATTTTTAATAGTAAAATCACAAGTGTCTTTAAACTTAAAAAACTCTTGTTCTGACGGATGTAAGTCACCTTTAGCTATCGTCTCCGCTTCATGGCTTGAAATACATAAAGTTTTAAATTCAAAATCTTGACCTTTAAAAAAGTTAATTTCATGTAAAAATCTCAAATCTGAACACACGTTGATTTTGGTCAAATCTAGCTTCTCTGACATGATTTGGCAGTGTCTAGTTTTTTCTATGTTGTTTATCATCTCAGTTCCTACATACTGAAGTAGCTTTCTAGGAGTCTCAAAGACTTTACCATAATGACATCTAACTTGATCTACTTGAGATAAGTCGTCTATCTTAAAGCTGAAAGCCTCTAGAATCTCTCTTACTCGTACAGGAGTAAGCTCTAGGTAGTCCTCAAGCTCTTTTTCTTTATATTTTTGATCTTCAAAGTATTTCATATCCATCTGGAACACTTTAGCTGAAGTATTCTTTATATGACTTGCTAAAGATAGCTCAACTAGCTGTTCTTCTAGCATAGTTTTAAATATTTTAGCTGCGGTGCTTTTTCCAGCTCTTTTACTACCACAAATTGCTATTAACCCTTTTTTCATTTCTATATTCCTTTATTTCGCATCTACTAGATTATCACATATAACTGGAGAAGCTTCCATTGGTATTGTTATTATTTTAGTATAATAATTGTTTTCCATTCCGAATTGTTGTATTTTAGAAGCTACTGTAGCCTCTTCGATTAAAGAATAACTCATAATTTCATCGTGAATTTGTAAAGAAACCCAAGAGTCTTTCATTTTTTTGTATTTAAAGCCTCTATTAGTCATTAACATTCCTACGTTAGTTATGTGCGCTGCTAGTCCTTGAATAGGATTATTTTTGGCGTTATTTAAGGCTTCTTTTAAGATAAACTTGATAAAAGCCCAATACTTCTTTTTCTTGATGTCTTTTATGTTAAGCTCTTCGCATATCTCATTTAGAGCCTCTTCAGAAAAGGAAACTCTAGAGCCAGTTTTTTTATTTACAAAATAGGGGTTTGGCTCTTCTAGTTTGTATCTAAAGGAACTTCTTAAGTCTTGAATATCATATCCGTGCTTGTCAAAAATCTTATTAATAACATAGGCTTCTGGTAAATGTCTTCGTCTACCTATCACAGTCTCAACATATCCTAAAGATAAGGCTTTTAGCTCTTGGTCTGACATATACTTTCTTAAAGAGTGTAGCTTTCCTAAATACTTCTCAATTATCTCTTCCCCAGCTGATACGTCTAATACTTTCTTTTCTCCGTCTTTTGTTTTTATTGTTTTGTAAGCGTTAGTAATCATTGCTATCTGTGGAGCTTCCATTCCATACACAATACCTAAAACTAATGGTTTAACCCACTTTCTTTTCTCATTAGCTACCTTTTTTAAGTAGTTTGAGTCTTTAGGGTCTGAGGAATACTTCTTTTCAATATCAAAAATCTCACAATATACTTGTGAGTACAAATCTAGCTTTTTTAAATACACATCTTTTAAAGCTTGCTCGCCACTCATTTCCGCAAAACACTTTGGTTCTAGGGATGCAAAGTCAGCGTTTATTATTTTATAACCTGGAGGCGCTATAAATCCTGCTTTAATTACAGAAGGTCTTGTAACTTCTATAACCTCGTGCCCACAATCTAGGCACTTTACATCTACCATTACAGATATGTGTTCTGTAATTTTTACGTTCTTAGAGTCACATTTTTGACATTGACCTAAGATTTCCATTTCGTCATCTACTCTAGGTAGAGTTTGAAGGTTATATCCTCCAGAGCAAGAGAATCTTCCAGAAGTTGTTCCATTTTGTTTCATGTCCATATAAAGCCATCCTTCAATTTGATGATTTAAAGCAGCTCTAATGTAGGTTGACTCAATTTTACATAGTTTTTTATAAGATAGTAAAGTTTTAACCCAAGGAAATTTAGGAAGCATAAACTCTTTTAAAGTAGCAGCGTCTAGCTTCACTCTAGGATTTGTTGGGGTCGATTTATCGGTTTGAGGTAAGGTTAGTCTATCAATGCCTAATCTATCACAAAAAAGCCACTCTAGGTTTTTAGATGAAGCAAGATTAAAAGCGTAGCGTTTCATCGGTGCTAACGCTTTGGTTTTTAAGTTTAATTTAGTTTGTAAAATATTAGTTTTTATTTCTTGAACTCTTTTGTCAGAATACTTTATTTCGTCTTCCCCTAACAGAAAGCCATAAATCCAATGCGGATTAGCTTGGTAAGCCTCCTTCAACGCTTTCTTAGAATAAGACACTTTGCCATTTAAAGTTGGATGGGGTAAGTTTTCCTCGTCTATTATGGCTTTAGCTACTTGTATGTCTGTAGCTGGTTTAGCTGCTACAGATTTAGACTTAAAGTCTTGTAAGTATTGATATTTATTTAATGTTTTCAAGAAACTATCTTCTATATCGTATAACTTTTGAGTCGCTTCTTTATGTATTTTCTCAAAGTGAGGCAAGTCAATATAAACTCCTCTATACTTCATGTCTAACACAACTTCTTTACAAACTGGCATAACTTCTTTATTAAAAAACCAATCTAAGCCTTTTTGTCCAAATTTCTTTGAGAAGTCTTTTATCATGCCTTCAAAAATTCCATAGGTAAAGAAAGCGTCAGAACAAGCATACTTACTTTGTGGTATAAAGTCAGCTCGCCACACTTGAAAGCTTTTGCCTCCGTTCTTTAATATAGAAGCTTTTAGTTCCGCTTTTTCTTGTGCTGCAATAGCGTAAGGGTTAATTTTTAATAGTTGTCTATGATCTTCTATAATTTTTTTCAGTTCATGAGAACTGTTTTCGTCTAAACAGTGATGCAATAAAGCAGTATCACAAAAGATATTTTCTTTTATGTCTACGTTAAGGTTTTCTAATAGCATATTTCTGTCAAAAGAAGCGTTATGAAGTAGTAGCTTTTTTTTATCTATAAATGCCTCTAAAAGAGGAGCTAAAAATGGCAATCTTTTTGTAACATTGTGTTCTTTTGGAGTTACGTCTTCAGAAAAGTATTCTCCTGTCCATACACACTTAAGTCTTCCGTCTGGATAAACTTGTTGTTTTTTAGAGGTTTTAGTCTTACTTTTATCTGCTTCCCACTCTAAAATTGGAAGGTAGTGTCCTTCAAAACGATTTACGGCAAAAGATATTCCTACGACTACGTTTTTTTTAAAATGAAGTCCAGTAGTCTCAGTATCTACAGCTAAAAACTTAGAAGAGGACCCTTGTATCTCCGCTAAAGCTAGCTTTATCTTTGATTTAGTATTTAATGTGTTGTATTTGTTCAACTTATTCCTTTTAGTTTAAAAGGGCCCTTTTAACAGAGTCCAAATCAATTTGAATTGAGTACTCTATACCTTCGTTCTTTAAAAGAGCTCTTCTAGCCTCTTCTGCTTCTGGTAGCAAAGCTTCAAAGTTTTGGTACTCATTAACACATGGTACTCTAATACTTCCGTCTTGTAAAGAGTAAACTAGAACTTTTGGCTCTAACTCTCTTATTTCGTCTTTTATAGTTTTTTCTCTTATTTTTGCATATTGAAAAGCTAAGAATTTAGTAGCGCATTTGTTCTGCACTCTCATTAACGGCTGCCAAATAGTTATAATTCTATCTACAATCCATTCAAATTGACTGACTCCATAAGCTGCGTCTTTTGCTAGTGGTGTGTCTCCAATACCTTTACCTTTAGTGGTTTGTGATAATAGTATGCAAAAAGTGTTAAGGGTCTGGGTTAAAGCTTTTAATTGAGTAGCTAGTCCATTTAAGCTCAAATTTCTTATGTCGCCTCTTCCTGTGTTCTGTTCTGAGTCAATACCGAAGTTAGGGCTTTTTCTAGCGTCAATATGAGTAGAAATGATATGAAAGTGATCTAAAATTATAGCTCCAATCTTCTTTCCTGTAACCTGCGTAACTTCTTGAGAATACTCATAAATTTCTTGAAGTCCAATGTTTATAGGTAGGTTTTTTTCATTAACTCGGTCAATAACAAAAAACTTCTCTGCTAAAGCTAAATCATTATTTGTTAAGTCAAGCCATCTTTTTATGACTTGATCTTTAGACATTTCTAGAGAAAAGAAAATGTATACTTCGTCGTTATGCGGATTATTTTCAATAATGTCTTTTACGATATTTAAAGCTACTGCCGTTTTACCGACTCCTGAACCTGCAATAAGTCCTAGTATTTCTTTTTTTCTCCATGGAGAACCTAATACGTCAGAGTCCATATAAAAAGGACCGTTAACTTTTGGTTCTAAAATATCTGACTTTTTATTTCTCATATAATCTTTAACTGACGTTACTCTATGCGTAGCTCGGTTTTTGTATACCTTAGCTACAGTTAAGCTAGCGTAAGCTATTCTAGAAGCGCCTTTTTCTAATGCTTTTTGTGTATTAGAAATAATAATTAAGGCATCGTTGATGTCAAACTTTAATCTATATAGTTCGCTAGTAAGCATTAAGTCAACTGCCGATCTATCTTTTCCTACCGATCTAGGGTCAGTAAACATCTCTTTTAGTTTTGCTCTTTTGTCCATTAACTTTACAAATCTTTCTGGTAACAAATTAACGTCAACGTCTATTAGACTTACTTCATACTTGCCAGATAGCTTGTCAAGATGCTCTTGAACTTTTGCTAACTCTATAGGCCCTAGTATCTTATCTAACTCTTCTGGAATATCAGCTAAAGTATAGACTTTTTTATTAGAAAGGTCTTTAACGATAGAGCTTCTGGCATAGTCTTTATATTTTTTAGTGTTTAAGCTTTCAGGTACTCTCATAAGCTGTAAGGCGCTAAAAACGCTTTTATCCGTATCAAATTTTTTAATTAAACAAAGTTGTAGCTTTAAATAAACCTCTATGGTTAAGTCTGATATCTTCCAATATGCATGAATACCATTGCCACTATCTACTGTAAGTGAAGGGGTAAAATTAAAGTCTTTTAATACTTTTAAAAAGGCTTCCTTACTTTCATAAACTTTTTCTTTTAAGTCCATGTCTAAAAATATATAGCTAAATACGTCTATGTCCTTTCCTGACAACGCAAACTTTTCTTTAGTGTAAACATCCGTACTAGGTCTGTTTGGGAAATAATAAAGGTTATATCCAGCTTTATTCTTTTCTTCTAAAAAATCTTTAGTAAAATTTATTCCTTCTATTGTAGAAGGTCCGTGAATTATTTCTTTAAATTCTGGGTTTGGCTTTTTATTAGGAAGCTTTTCCTTAGCCCATAAAGGTTTTATAAGTCTATAAAATATCAATTTATCTCCCTAAAAAGCGGTAGTACCCTACCAACGAAACCACAATTTTACTAAGCGTATTAGCGAGGCTGGTTTCCCCTCCTATTCTTAACCTTTTTTAACTTTTTTAACTTGATATTTATTGTCTAAATCAATGGAGGCTTTTTTAATAATGCCTACACTTTTTTGTTTTTCACTAGCCTCGAATACTTTTAAACTGAGAACTTTATAAACTACATTAGTTTCTTTATCATACCACAAAAGATCGCCTTTGTGATATGGGTTATCTTCTCCATCTTTAGTCTCTGGATAAGCATTATCTGCCTGAAGCTCAAAGAACTTACCGTACTCGCCTTCCTTTTTAACTAAGGAAGCTACTACTCTATGATTTTCATATTTATTTTCTTTTTTCTCTTTCATATTTTATCCTAAAAAAGCGTCTAATGCGCTAAAACCTTCTGAGTCTAAATCTTCATCTTCGTCTTCATCTACAACTCTTTTAGACACTTTAGCTTTAGTTTTAGATTTAGCTTGTACTGGAGCTTCGTCCTCGTCTTCATCTTCGTCCTCTTCTACAACTCTTTTAGATACTTTAGCTTTAGACTTAGTGTATACTGGAGTCTCTTCTAAATCGTCGCCCTCTTCGTCTAAATCAACTTGTTTACTAGAAACTTTGGATTTAGTTTTCTTCTTTGAAGACCCATCTCCTGTAGGAACATCAATCCATCCCTCTGAAAACTTAATAAATAAAGCACCTTCGTCTTTTAAAGACTGTCCTAAAGACAACTCTTTGTTAGCTGAAGGAGAGTAAATAGAATAATACTCATAGCCTTCTTTTGTTGTTCTAAATTTAAGAGTTAAATCCTTTTCCCCATTTGGCCCTTCTTTAGGTAATTGTGAAAAGAAACTTACTTTCTTAAATAAATCAGCTGTAGACTCAATTGTATCTTCTATCGTGAATTTATTGGAACCTACTATTACTTCAAAACTTATTTTCATATTTTAACTCCCTTTTATTTGTTATATACTATTTATACCTTAGTTGTCGGTCGAAGTAAAGCTTTTCTTTGTTCTTTTTTAAGAATATTTGTTGATTCTCTAAATTCATTACCACACTTAGTACATCTGTGCCTCTGAAACTTTCCAGCACTAGTAAATTTAAAGCCATTTTTAACAAAATGCTTATTTCCACAAGAGCAAACCGTCTTACTTATATCATCTGTGTAAATGGACAAATTAATACTTCCATCCCATGGCTCTAATATATTATGGTACTCTTCTAAAGAAAGAACGTCATGTATGTTATATTTCTTCATTTCATTAAAAGCAGCTACGTTTTTCTTCAAGCACTCTTCCCAAAGTTTAAATCCTGGAAACTTATTATGCTTTAGTTTTTTATATTTCTTATTAAGTTTATCTGAAGTGTATTCTAATTTATTAGAGGTAAATTTAAAGTGCTTTCTTGCCATTAATAGCGTATCTAGCATTTTATAGCTAGATGGAGGAGGAAATCCATTTAAAATAAACCTAGCGTTTAATTTCTTTCTGTCAAAGGACTTTCCGTTTTGAGCTACAACAATGTCTGCCTCGTGTAACAACTGCCATATACCTTTTAACATATGTTTATCATCGTTTATGTTTTTAGCATTTCTTTGGTCTGCGTACATAACCTTAGAAGGTGGGTCATGTTTCCATTTAGCTGCCCATGAAAGTATATGCCAGTCTTCTTTTATCATGTTTAAACCAACGTTCTGATCCCATAATCCCCATATATAAGCTAAAATTGGAGCTGTTTCAATGTCAATATATAAGATTTTGGGACCTGTGTAAACTTTTTTATTCATTTTTAACCTATCTCTACTTTCTGAGGTTGAATTTGTGATAATACCCATCCTGCCATATTAAAAATTGAATTTCTTTGTTTAAATGAGAGGATTGGCTTCTTACCGTTAATAAGCATTTCTAATTTATTATACCACATTAAATTGAACTCGTCTAAGAGAGTTAAGTTATTTAAAATTAATTTACTAGCGTTTTCTATAGAGTTATCTAACTTTATAGAAGCTATAAATCCTAACACACAGCTAAGTTCCTGTTTTTGCACAGAAGATAGATATTTTTTTACAAAATAAAAGAAACACAAACTTTCTACCTTCGCTTTATTATTAAAATCTAGTAGCAAAGTATTTTGAAAGGCATAAGACAATGTCAACTCCAAGTCATCTTTTTGAACAGGAGGAAATAGGTTTAATTCTATTAAGTTAGCTTTTTTAAATAAACCTGGAGCTAAGGGATGGGATAAAAACACTTCATTTTCATGTTTGTCTTCTTGATAGTAGACGTTTGAAGATGTCTGACTAGTTTTAGTTTTAAATGTTACTATTTGTTTTTTATCCATAAGTTCCTTGTAAAATTTTTATCGTAAAAAGATGGACGGAAGGTACTTCATATTAATCCTAGGGGGGGTAGAAAAATAGAAGCCTTCCGTCCTAATTATTTGTCTAAGTTATAAATTACTGCTCCTCCAGCTGTAATTAAAAGCCCTGCTACGCTCATTGCGTTTTGTAGAGCTGCTTTTGTAACTTTAACTGGGTCAATAATACCAGCCTCTATATAGTTACAAAACTTTTTATGCCTAGCATCGTATACTACTCCAGTCTCTTGTAGTTTATCTAGCATTTCTTGAGTTAACTCCATTCCAATATTATCTAATATTTGTCTTAGAGGATATTGTAGAGCATTAATTAGTATTTGAGAAGCAAATCTTGAATATTCTTCTTTATTTTCTTCTGAGTCAAGTTCTCTCTGAAGTTGAGTAGCTATTTTAAGTAAAGCTACTCCTCCTCCTTGAACAACTCCCTCTTCAATAGCAGCTCTAGCTGCGTTTAGAGCATCTTCTACTCTATCATATTTTTCTTTTATTTCTATGTCAGAAAAACCGCCAACTTCAATCTTGGCTATGCCGTGGGTTAGTATGGCTATTCTATCAGAGATAACTTGAGCATCGTAAGGACTCTCAGCTTGATTTTTCATTTCTTTTAGCTGATCTACTCGTATTAAAACTTCGTCCTCTGCTCCAAATCCATCATAAAGCGTAGTTTTATATTTATCAATTAAAACTCTTTTTACAAGTCCAACGTCATCTAAATTCATATTGTCAAGAGAACGATTGCCATTCCCCATCCTGCTTCCGCCAGTGTAAACCGCTAAATCGTCGTAATATCCAGTTCTTACGTGGGTTACATGAGGACCCTCAACACAACAAACTTGAAAACCAATTTGTTGTTTTTGAATTATAAGCCACTGAATAACGTCTACGCTAAACTCATTTGCCATTATTACAATAGGAGGTATTTTTTTGTTATCAGACTCTGCTCCAGAAGCTTCTGCTAGCTTCATTAGAATAGGTAGTATCTGAGTGTGAGTTACTAGCTTTCCGTCATAAATTACAATTCTAACTCCCTCTTCTGGCTCTTCTGCCTCAAAATGAGTCATGTTTTTAGAGTTAAAGAAAGCGTCTCTTAGTTGAGCACCTTTTTGAAATTGATAACCGTCAACTACGTTAACTTTTACGCCACTACCCGAACCTTCGTCTACCGTGACCACACCTTCAGCTCCAACTGCTTGAAATGCGTCTGCAATAGCAGCACTGATTTGTTCATCTCCGTTAGCTGATATCTTAGCTACGTTTTTAATGTCATCATAATTGTCTACTGGTTTTGCTATCTTAGTTAAGTCCTCTAAAATCTTAGTTACCTTAAGGTCTAAAGCTTCTTTTAGAAGTTGTGGGTTTAAAGAGAAGTTTTCGTCTAATTTATCTATAGTCTCGTGATAAATAGCTTGTCCTAGGATAATGCTAGAAGTGGTGTTGTGTGTAGGTACAAAATCATCTGTTATGTATAAGTGGTCAGAATTACTTACTTTTATGCATTGCATTTCAGTTTGCTTTCCAGTAACTTCCATGTTTATAATTTTTAACCCTTTTTTAAAACCTTTTAGTTGTGAAATTCTATGAATAGGAGTTAATGAGTATGAGTTTTCT
>JGI1221J13441_10000088_pt1 | contig 47767 bp, 63 predicted proteins | sample LakVidmifraction_4_FD_13441 | JGI IMG/M metagenome (IMG submission 13441) | reverse complement strand
TAGAGCAGATGTTGACAACTAAAGGAGTTACGTTTACAACAACTCCGGTAGACCAAACGGCAAATGAGTGGCTCAATGGGTTGGAATTTGATTCCTATGATGAGGCGTTGGTTACTTTTAATACAGGAGTAAAATTACCAACAATAAACGAAGAAGTTATTGGAATCCAAATTATACAAACCAAAGTGGTTGATGCACTAGCAGAACTGACGGGGGTAACACTATGACAAACGATGAAAAAATGCTGAAGATAGTTGAAAAACTACAAGCAAATAAAGTTGAAAAAGATGCTGTCAAGAAGAAGTACAAAGACAAGGATAAGGTTAAGAAGCTGACAGATAAAGAAAGGTTAACACAAATTGAAGAATTTCTAGGACTGTAGGAGGAGCGATGACAATAGAAATACACAAGATACCATTTAGCGAGATAGAGGCGGCAGGGCTGTCTCTCAAAGACAAAGATATATAATAACATATTGAGAAACATCTAAAGATTAGGAAGCTTCGGCTTCTTTTTTAATTACAAAAAAGTAGAAAGAGCGTGGAATCACCCTTGCTCTTTTTTAATGCAATCGAGGTGAGGGAGAATCAAAACAGAAATTAAAACAGAAACAGAAAATTATAAAGTGTACATCCACACGAATAAAACCAATGGAAAAATGTATGTTGGGCTGACAAGGCAAGGAGTTGAAGATAGATACGGAAAGAACGGTACAGGATACAAAGGATTTTATTTCTACAACGCTATTCAAAAATACGGTTGGGGTGGATTTGAACACGAAACTATTGCAAGCGGATTGGCTAAAAAAGAAGGTTGTAATTTTGAGATGTTGTTGATTGATAAGTTAAATACAACTAATCAAGACTATGGATACAATATTTCAAAAGGTGGAAATTCAACTACTACTGGAATGGAAAGACCAGAGCTATCAAAGAGAAATTTAGAAGGAAGTAAGGCGATATTGCAATATGATTTTAATGGTAATTTAGTAAGAGAATATTCATCGCTAAGAGAAATGAGTAGGGAAACTGGATACCAAAGAGCTTCCGTGTCTAAAAACTGTAAAGGTAAAACACAACATGCTTATTATTATTTATGGACTTATAAAGATGATATTAACATGCTAGATTGTTTATTAAAAAATATTAAATTAAATAAAATATATGAAACACATATAAATGTAAATCAATATGACATTCACTGGAATTTTATATGTGCATATAAAAGTATTAGAAATGCCTCTGCAAATAGTAGCATAAGTCAAAAACATATAAAAGGTAGTTGCGAAGGGAAAATATATAATAACGATGCTTATATATTTAAGCACAGAAGGGAAGAGGTAATAAAATGACAGTAAGTAAATACAAAATTGAGCCATATAATTCTATATATACCATATATAAGATACCATTTAGTGCAATTGAGAAAGCTAACATATCTTTAAAAGACAAAGACAATTCATACTCTGTAGCCGAACATGCCAGAGAACAGGAGTGGGATATAGCGGTTAATGGAGTTATGTTTTCAAACGGAAGCCCTATCTCAGACCCTTACTATTACTGGAATCTAGCAGATTTAATAGTAGATGGGAAATTAAATAGAGGTGGTAATTACAGTGATAAAGGGATTGCTTTTGGCAGTGACTTTAAGAATATTGGTGCTTATTGGTCTACTACTGCGAATAGCAATGGCAAACCAGTAGATTTTGTTGGGTCTGCTCCTACATTGTTAATTAATGGGGTTATTAGTATGGATATGAAAGGATTAACAAATTCGTTCTCTACTCAGATAACACAGAGGACAGCAGTTGGTATAGATAGAAGCAATATTTATATTATATCAACACTGGGAAATGGGAGCAATCTATACAGTGTGGCTGTAGAGTTGAAAAGGCAAGGATGCTTAAACGCCTCAAACTACGATGGTGGTGGTAGCACAGACCTATTCGTAGATGGAAGAACCGTATACACAAGAAACAGAAATGTAACAAGTGGATTCGGCATAAAGTTAAAACCAGATATAATCTATACACCAGCTAAACCTCCAGAGGAGGAATTAATCTGTGCCTTAGATGCAGGTCACAGTTCACTCGTGTCTGGAAAACAATCCCCCGATGGTTCATACCATGAATACGAATGCAACATCAATATAGTTGAGTTAGTACAGTCTCACCTAATCAGACACGGTATAAAATGTCCATTTGTTGATTATAAAAACTCAAATGCAAGAAGTGAACTGATTGAACTTATTGACCGTATTAACCTAACTAAGGCTAATATTATAGTTAGCTTCCATACAAATGGATTCGGCGAAGGCTTTAATAGAGCAAACGGATGGGAAGCGTTCTATTATGATGATGCAAGATATCCTGCGAGTAAAAGATTAACAGAATTTATTCATAAGGAAAGTTTGATATTAGGGCTAACTGACAGAGGAATCAAATCCGGCAATCACTTGGGCGTTATAAGACAAACTAATATGCCGTCTTGCTTAATCGAGACAGGATTCCACACTAACTATAAAGACCTAGCAAGACTGAAATCTCAAGCATTTAGAAAGAAAGCTGCATTGGCATATTCTAAAGGTATTGTGGCATATTTTGGACTAAAGTGGATTGAAGAGCCAGTGGTTGCTACTACTGTCCCCTCTGTATTGTATAAAGTTCAGTTAGGTGCTTTTAGTAATAAAGACAACGCTGTTAAATTACAGAGCAACCTTAAAGCTAAAGGATACTCAACATTTATAGCAAAGAAAATATTGTAGGTGTGATATGAGTAATAAAAAAAAGAAGCTTGATTTATCAAAGAAAATTGTAATCTGGGGAATGGTAATAACTACTGCCTATATTGTAATGTATGTAGTGTCTTTGATTAGTTTCAATATATTCATGCCCAGTGATTTGACTGAATTAATTAAGGTGATTGTATTGGGGACAACAATCCCCTACGCCGGAAAAAGCGGAGCTGAGAATTACAGGAAGATTAAAAATGCTAATGAAACCTATGATGAAACAGCAAATGGAAGGTACAGTGAAACTTCAACTGAAAGATACGATGAAACACAATATTAATTAATTAGAATAAATGGAGGAAATAAAAATGAATGATATATTTACAACTGAAATAGTTCTATCCATAATTGGGGTAGTATTTACTATCATAAGTGCGTTAATAACGAAAAAACTTTTGCCTTTGCTTGTTGCAAAGTTCGGAATAGTTAAGCTCCAGAAAGCAATGGAGTACGTGACTATCTCAGTACATGGGATAGAAGAGCTGTACAAAGCCACCACAAAGCAGGGTTTGTTTAAAAAGGCAGACGCTTTGGATAATTTAAATAGTTTAAACTTAGGGTACACTGACGCACAATTAGTAGTATTTATTAATAGCACTGTTAAAAAGATGAATGAGGAGAAGGAAAGAATCGCTAACGCTGTAGCATCGCTATAATTAACTACACAAAGGAGAAATGCTATGGGTGAAGAAAACTGCTTACATCATGAAGGATTTAATAAAAGATTAGAAGATAACGAAGAAACCATTGAGAGAATTGATTATAAAGTTGTTGAATTGGAAAAACATACAGCTCTTGATAGTCAGAGGTTCACAATGCTTTTAGAAAACGTATCATCTGCTTTAGGAAATCTTTCAGTTTGTATTGGAAATATGGAAAAAACTAATAGAAGTATAGAAACTACTTTGATTAGTATGCAGCATGAGATAGTTAAATCAAGAGAACAAACGGAAACACTAGATGAAAAAGTTGATGGTCTGAATAATAAAGTTGACACTAAAATAAACGATTTAAACGCACAGGTTTACAAAATAAACAGTGAGAATGTCTTTAATATCCGTTTATGGGTTAGAGAACATTTCATAGGTGTTTTAGTTGGTGGTGCTGTGCTAACAATGTTTGGCACAATGGCATTTGGTAAATTCATTTCTGGTTTGCTTATATAATTAGTTTAAATTTTAAAATGGAAATAAAAAAACAGGTACTTTAATATTAATTTATTAAAGTACCTGTTTTTTTCGTTTTTCTAATACCTCTTCTACCCTGTTTTGTTAGACCTATCTGATATGTGTATATCGTTTAATTTTAAAGCGTTGTGCGGTCTTCTAGGCTATTTTTATCAATACCCTAAGACTAGTACTAAAACCTATTTATGAACCACCAGTGACTCCCCCACTGCTCAAAACATGGTTATTAGGGTAATAATTTAGACCTAAACTAGAATACTATTTGATTAGTGGATATTTTGGACAATGTTCCATCTTTATAGAATATAGTGATTTGATTCTCTCCCACTTTTATCTCACGTACAAATAGTTTAATTTTAGATGTGGAAAATTGTTTGTTTTGTAATATGATGTGTTTTTCTATAATATCGATTAAGAATTGCTCTTTTACAACAGGTGAAACACACCCTGTGACCCCCTTGTTCTTTCTTGTCTGACAAATGTATTGAAGCTGTCCATTGTTTTGCTTAAAGTTGAAGTTTTTGCCACAATCCTTACAGTGGATAATTCCTTTCAAGCTATTCATTGACTCCCTTATCTCCCACTCTACGCACAGGGTAAATATCTGCGAGTATTGAATGTAATTCTTCTATACTCTCAACACCTCTCTCCTCCATAACCCTCTTAGTAGTTTCTCCCCTTTCAATTTTCAACGACTCCTCCGCTTCAGCAAGACTCTCTAAACTCTTAGCTCTTGTTTCTTTACTTACTTCTTTTGCTTTCTCTTCATTGAGATGCTTGATAAATTCACCTAAATTTTTGTCACTGCCCAATACTTTTTTTATATAGGCTTTCTTATTTTTTACATTCTCTGGATTTATACCATTGGCTGTCCATACTACATACTCTTCTCCCCTATCTCTAAACTCTTCCGGAAGATTTCCACCAGTACTATTGACTAATTCTGCTATTTGCTCATTTGTAAATTCTAGTGAGGTATGAAGTTCCTCCCCATCTATTATTTTTTTCTTCTTTATACGGAACTCTATCCTAACTACTTTATTTTTTTTATATATTTCTAAAAATTCAACAATTATATCTGTACAAGCATTTATTTCAGCAATAGCGGTAATTAACACTTTAACTTTAAAAGATGAATATTTTTCGTAACTCTTTGGACATTGCAGCTTTTCTCTCAATGCGCATAGCTCATCTACTCTAAACCCTGTGTCTTCAAACTGTTTAAACATATAGTAGAGCCGTTTAGAATAAACACCAACGAGAGAAAGGGGAAATTCTAATTTGTAATATGCGGCTCTTTTCATATCAAGCAGTAAGCTCTTAAATTCATCGTCTACTTTTACAAATATTTGACCATTCCCATAATCATAAGTTTTTTTTGTAAACCATACATACTCTGTGAGCTTCTGTTTCTTCTCATCCCAAGCCACAAATTCGTCAGTAGTTTTAAACTTATCCAGTACTTTCTTTATATCTCTGTAGAAATTACCCTGCGAAGCTTCTGGGAAATAGTGTTTGTATTTAATCAATTCAATTTCATACTCTAGTTTCCCGTCATCTGGCGACATCTCAGATAAAAGTATATCTATGAAGTCGTTCTGTTTAGCTGATAGAGAAAACCTTGCCTCTACAAGTGAATCGGGTCTTGCTACAATATTCCTTCCCTTTTTCATTTTCATTTTTCACCTCACCTATCTTATAAATATCATAATAAACGGATACTTTTGATTTGTCAAGTCTTCGCTTTGTACTTAAATAGTAGTCTAAATTTCTTTGGTTCACCATAATACATTATTGCACACCAAAAAGGTAACCAAATGACTGCTTAAATGCCAAAAGGGTAACCAAATGACTGCTCAATCCTTAAAAGGGTAACCAAATGACTGCTCAATCCTTAAAAGGGTAACCAAATGACTGCTTAAAAATAAATATTTCTTATTTCTAATAATAAATATAACTAATTCATTGCTTTGGGGTCGTTTTAGTGGTAATATTGCATCAATTAAAAGAAAAACTACTAAAGAATTGTAATTTCTAGTCTGGGGAAAGAGGCGAACAGTCATTGAGTTACCTTTAACAGTCATTTAGTTACCTTTTAACAGTCATTGAGTTACCTTTTAACAGTCATTGAGTTACCTTTAACAGTCATTGAGTTACCTTTTCGACTCCACAGCCTTTTAATTGCAACCGTTGCATGTTCACTACTATACGTACTACTATACTTCAACTATACCTAACTATACCGATTGTTGGTATTCTCTTTTTCTTTTCTTTTTTAAACCCTCAAAACCTCAAACCTTTCCAATAAATAAATACAAGTACACAAACACACAAACATACATGTATACATGTACGCAAGTATTCATATATACAAACGTACATGTACACAAGTATTCATATATACAAACGTACAAGTATACATGTACACAAGTATTCATATATGTATACATGTATACATAGGAATATAAATTTAGACAGAGATTTGATAGTACACAAGTATACAAACACACATGTATATAAGTACACATGTATATAAGTACACAAGTGTAAATGTATGTATGAACACATGTATACAAACATACAAGTACACAAATGTACAAGTATACAAACATACAAGTACACAAAAAACTCTTGACTTACATTTTTATTAATATTATAATTGAATTAATAAAGACGATAATAAGGAACGGAGGGGTGAATATGTCGGTTATAACAATATCTAATCAAAAGGGTGGGGTAGGGAAGACCACTACAGCTTCAGCTTTTGCGGCTGGTCTTAAATACTTATACCCAGAGTTGAGGATTTTAGCAATTGATTTAGATGCTAGTATGAATTTATCAGCCTACATGGGAGCTTGGGAATTTAAACCATCAATTTTAGATGTGTTTTTAAAAGATATAGAAATTAAAGATGCTATAATACAAAGACAGGGAATAGACTTTCTACCGGCTTCAGCTAACCTAGCAAGGGCAGAAATGCTATTTAGTGAAGCAGAACGCCCTTATATATTAAAAAGCGTTATAGAGCCAATTAGGGACGATTACGACTATATTATTATAGATACACCTCCAAATTTAGGGGCAATGATGCTAATGGCTTTTACGGCTTCTGATAAAATAATAATACCAATGTCGTTAGATAGTTTTGCTATGAGAGGTGTTTCAGCATTGAAGCAAACTATAGACCTTGCAAAAAAACATTTAAATTCCGATTTGGAAATAGACGGAATATTATTAACGAAGAGGAAAGTAACTACTAGGAGAGATAAAAATATTTCAAAAGCTATGACAGAAGTATCCAAATTTTTAGATGCTAAAATTTATGAATCGTCTATTAGGGATTCAGTTGTAGTAGGAGATGCTCAGATGGAAACAAAAACCATTTATGAGTTTTCCATAAACCACGATGCTACAAAAGATTATATAAGATTCATACAAGAGTTTATAGAGGGGGGAAAAACTGATGAGCAAGAATAGTACAGAAAAGGCACAGTCAAGCCAACAAGAGGCGACATATGCACTATTTGGCATAACCGTCCCAAAAGAGGAATCTCCTTTAAGTAATAAAAAGAAAACGCAGCCTAAAAAGGAAGTGAAGAAGGACAAAATAGAAAAACGTATCAAAGAAGAGGTAGAAGCAGTTCCAGAAACCGTCTCTAACGTCACTAGTGAGCCGGAGAGCGATAAAAAAGAGGTGGGTGAGGGTTTCACAGCAAATGACAATAAAATTGCTCAAATAGACACAAAAGTGGATATTGTGGGGGAAAAAGTAGAAGAAGAAAGACATGAGAGAAAAACATATTATTTTACCCATAAACAAATAATAGGGATATCTCTCATGGCAAATGAGGAATTTGTTGGGGAAAGTGAATTAGTAAGAATGGCAATAGATGCTTATGTTTCTCAAGACTATATAGAGAGAGCAGTAAAAAAAGATATTAAAAGATTACAGATATTAGCTATAAAAGCATTGGAAAAGATAGAGAAAAAAGAGTAAATAAAAAGAGGGTATGGGTTATCATACTCTCTTTTTATACGTCTTATGTCAATCTCAAACTATTCCGTAAATAATGATTTTGGGAATAGTTACTGTCATTTCTGTGCTTAATCACACATAATCTCGCACAATGCTTTTGCTTTATTATACAGTTCCACATTACCTTTAAAAATTACATTTAACTCATACTCTGCGATTTCTTTTATTGTTAACTCTCTTTTATGTATTGTTTCAAAATCCGTCATTTCCTTCATTTGTTTAAACTCTCCTTTGCTTCCACAAGACTCATAAAGACAGTCAATTCGTATTTGTAAATATCAGATACTGAAAACGTACCTTTTCTAATTCTTTTTCTCTGTTCCATTTCGCAATCACCATATTTGTTGTTGCAGCCGCACATTTTACAAGACTTAAATTCGCATCTTTGCACTCTCCACACTGGTGTACCAATTGGATACGGTAATGAAATAGTTAATTCATTATATATATCATCTTTTAAATTTGATAACTCTAATAGGCAGTTTTGAACATCGTTATTGTCAATGACTCTTTTAGCTAAATTATCATCATTTAATTCTAGTAGTTGAAGTTCTAATCTTTCCATTTTTTCTCCTTTAGTATTTCCATATCTCCAGTGTAATATCACAGGCATCATCGCTCGTATCCCCAAATAGTCTTATCAGCATTGCTCTTACAACGTTCCAGTCACCGCCGGCAAGACCACAGCCAAGATTATAGGGGACAGCGAATCTACAGTTTGGATAATTATTTGGGAGTAAGTTTACTATTTCTTTAATTTCTACAAGTCCTTTTTCTAAAGCATTATAATCTGTATGACGTTTAGTTGTGCCATAATTTAGTTGTCCAAACAGACCTACAACTTTAGTGTGATTATTATATTTCGTACATATCCAATCACCTAGTAATTCTTCTGGTTTCATTGTTTTTGAATATCCAATAAAGTCCTCGTAATGTTTTGGACACCATCTTCTAACTTGCCTTGCTAATCCAGACCCCATAGCCATTTGACAATTAACTTGATGAAATATTACATTTGCGTCAGAGGTTAGTATGTCTCCATCCTCATACCTAACCATACTTAATATCCTCTCACGAGAAAGGTAAATAGATTTTCAACTTTCTCTTCAAGACTTTCAATATTATTTTCTGCTTCTATGTAGTGATTAAATAGATAATCATCCAGTCCATGTTCTGAGGCATGTGCTTTTTGCTCTTCTGAAAGTCCATTATCAAATCCAATCCTTTCAACATGAACTGGGAAGACAATATATTCTTCTTCAGCAAAGCGTTGGATTTCATTAACAAAGCGTGAATCTGAAATTAATATATAATCGTATTCACCGCCTATAACCTTTACTGTATTAATAACAGTATCAACCCAGAAGTTTGGGTCTACTTTACGAACTATTTCAGTGCCTAGTAATTGCCATCCAGTTCTACTATCTGGTGTTCTGGCAAATATATTATCCTTGTCACCACCCATGTACATTGCATGAATAAATTTTAGGTAATCGGCATAATTAATCTGCAAACACCTCTTTCCAATCTCATTAAATTTTCTTTCAAGTATATTGCAAGTTTCCCCTTTACCCGCTCTTGCTTGCCCAGATACGGTTATTATTATTGGTTTCATATATGTATTCTCCTATCTATTTTATATTTTAATTCTGAAGTAGCCTTTGAAATAGTTTAATATACTTATCCAATCATAAGCTCTGAAATATTCTTTACTCATGTTCCTATTATACGGTTGGTCAAATATAATTCCAGTTCCATGAAATGTTTCAATATTTAAGTCTCTATCATCTATCAAGTAGTCTAAATCCATAACCGATTTATCATTGCAAAAAATCACATTCTTTTCATCAAAGTTCGGAAGATTCTTTTTCACCCATAGCACCTTATCTTTACAGCATTCCCAGTGGTAGGCAGTTACAATATAAAGGTCTGCCCACTGAGAAAGCCACTCCACCACTTCTCTCGCATCTGGCTGCATACCTAAATCTCTAAAGAAGTTAGGTGTGAGCAAATAGTCAAACATTTTATTTCCGCACTCTGGTTTGGTGTAGGAAGCTATGTCCCAAGTTAGAATATCCTCATTCGTGAGGTTGTCAGAATAGTCTTTGTTGTACACATCTATCCACACTTCGTTTAAATTATTGAGAACACTATCTAAATCAATCCCAATTTTTAATCTTTTGTTTTTTATCATTTTTTAATCCTTTCTATTTTTTATTTTATAGATTGATTTTTTCCTTACTATGTAGTTTATAAAAATCTATATTTTCAGCATCATATCTTTTCCTAATGTTTAACAAATCAATATCACTGTGTTTCTTCATAAATGCTGTCCAGTATCCACACTCTTCAAACTCTGGGCAACCACATCTATAAATGCAGTTTTTTTGCAATGTATCTGCTAACTCTGACTCATAATCTCTTAAAGTGATTTTAAAATCTTCTGCGTATTCTCTAGTCTCAAGGCTTGCTTGGTAGCACAATCTTTTTCTCCATGTGTCAATTAAGTTCTGTGCATTCCCTTCACCTTCAAATGTAACCAGCTCATTCTGTGATAAATCCCCTCTATCAATTCCGGTTCGGTCACTTCTTCTCGTTGAGATAAAGCATTCCCATTTATGTCTGCACCAGTGAGTTGCGCACCATGATTTAATTTCGTCCCACATCCAGTTCACTTTAATTAATCTAGCAGGACTGTGTTCTGATATTAATAAGTCTGTTTTAAACTTACTAGAAGACTCGTTCTCTGTATGCCCTTTATTAACTGTGGTTCGACACTTATTCTTAACATCTTTCCAATCACCCTCAATTTTATTAATTTTAGTTTTCATTGATTATCCTTCCATTCTTTTTTTAAAATATTCCAAACCATTTTAATATGCTGCCTACAATCGCTATGGGGATTGCAAATTGACCTGTAAAGAATCCCATAACTGCATCACCGTAGAACGGTATGTTTTTACCAAACCAGCCTAATATGACATCAACACAAAACCCACCTAGAAATATATTCACCAACATTATCCATATAACTTTCACGCACCCTATACTTGCATTGTTACTATAGCTATACCTCATATCTCTCTCCTTTAATTCCAAAGGGAGATTGAACACTCCCTTATCTCTAATAGCCTATTAACTTACTTAACAACCCTCTTATATTCTATTAATCCTCTCTCAAGCAGTCCAAGCTGAGAAGTACCAGAATCCCCAAACTCTCTCACAAACTCACCTGTTAGAATGTTTGTTAGAACAACCTCACTACCTCTGTGATATGGTGAGCTTTCATCCCAAACTCTACTCATATCAATTTTAATTTCGTCTCTAATAAGAGTGTATTTATCAAATAGTTCATCTACAAACTTCATTATAACAACCCCCTTTCTTGGTCAAACTCCGGTCTGACATTAACTATCTCTTTCAAAGCTACGGTTAAGATGCCGTCATTAATAGTCCAGTCGTATTTTTGATATATTAACGTGTCTATGCGTAAGTGAATATCAATGTCATTATCAAACCCAGTTTCCGTGTCTTTAAACTCCCCTTTAAAATTCAAATAAGTTTCTTTGGTTTCATTGATAAATTCCACTTATAGTTGCCATACTGAGGTATATATTATTATTTTACTTCTTATCAGTGCTTCCCAATTTTCCCATTCCACGTTCAGACTTAGATTCTGCTACCTCATCATACAAAACCTCTTTAATGTATACATGAGGAACTTCCTCAATAGCGAACTGGCATAAAGCTTTCGATGATGGAATAGTAATCTTATCTTTCGTTCCCTTCGTCCTTTGGATTTCTCTGACATTGTTGCTAATTACTAACGGAATAGTGTTCCCATTATAAACACTTATGAAGTGCTCATTTCTGTAACCGGAATCAATCTGCCCAGCTAATATTAACGCATTCGTTTTTGTATTGCTCCCACGCTCTCTAAATGCTATTCTGTATCTGCTACTGAACGTACTTACTATCCCTGTAGGAACTAGCACGTTTGTGAAAGGTTGAATGACAATATCTTCACTTATACATGGAAATAAATCATAGCAACCGTCTTCCTCTCTTTTAGTAGGTATCTTCGCACCCTCCCGTATCTTAGCAAAACTAAAGATTCTTTCTTTTCGCTCCTGTAAAATCACTCTTGCGAATACCCATATTAAGACTCCCATAATTGCCACTGTTGCTAAATTCTGAGGCAGGAAGATAACAGCAAGTGTTATTATGATAAACTGAATGATGAGTATTACTATGTCTTTTACTTTTCTGTTTGTTTTCATTTTGTTATTTCTCCTTTTATATTTTATAATTTATCTATACAATCTATCTAATTGGACATGCCCCCGTAGCACAGTCGCTTGTTCCCAAATCTAATTCCATTTCTTCAACTTCATATCTCTGAATTAAAGATGGAATAAATGGTCGCATTGCTTTTTTTCGTGCAGTATATTCTTCTTCCGTAATTGCTTCGTATGGCAATAACTCATAAAAATTATCATCAAGAGATAGGAATGAAACAGCTACTACATCATCCCAATTATCCCACATCCATTGTTCTACTTCTTCCCATTCATGGGTTCTAACATGGACAGTAATGCTAACATTGTGGTCAACATAGTTTTCCATAAACATCTTATAATTCTCAAGCTGTTCTATTGCTGAGACATCATATTTTGTTTTGCCATCGGGTGCTTTAACAGGAAATTCTACAACTTTTGTTTTTGCTGTCGCATAGTCTTGTCCGACCTCTGGTTTTATTGGATACCCAAGTTCTTCACAAACCTTAACAATCGGGTCTTGTGTATTAACTCTTATTCTTCTTATGTAATATGGAGAGTGTGAGTAGTGTATCCCGCTTGAAACCACTGGTAATTGACTCAGTGTACCTTCTGGTTTAACCGTTGTTACAAGTAGTGGTTCTTTTTGTCCCAAAGCCTTTGCATATTCCTTAGCGGAAGTGGTGGCTACCTCTCTAAGTTCCTGTAACAAATATTTCTGTACTTTTGTAGTCATATTAGTAGCATTAACCATATCTTGCCATCCAGTTAAAGAACAACCAATTAACTTATCTCTCTGTTGTACATTGTTCCATTTAGGTAATTCCAGTTCAATACAAGTCATTCTGTATCCAGCCCTTGCTGACATTCTTTGTGCTTCATATAATTTTTCAGTGTTAAGTATTCCATTTTCTACAAAACCCATTACATTTACTGTTGTTAAATTACACATTCCTTTAGAATCGAGGAGAATTTCCGCACATGGATTCACTCCATTGAAGTTTTCTCGTCTCTTTGCTCCAGCAATTTCGTTGATAAGCGCTGGTTCACCAGAAAATCTCATTTTTTCAATCTGCCAATGTAATTTTTCTCTTGTAGGTTTTTCTTTATAGTAAATTGAATTATTACTCATGCCTCTATGAACAATTTCATTATCTACAATCCACTGTCCTTCTACTTCTTTGTACAAATCAGATTTAGCATTAATACATTCCTCATCATCTGAGTCGAATAGGCTAATTTCTGCGGTTCTCCTCACACCCCCAACAACAACTCCTTCACCAATAATGTTACAGATATCTAAACAATCAATTGGCTTTAACTTAACTTTTGTTCCAATAGCTGATTTGTTTTTTATTATCCTGTCTATCTTTGTGAACACATTTTTCAATGCTTCATGTCCGCTAGCAGTTCCACCAAAAGTCTTTAATCTTTCACCGGAAGGTCTAACGCTATCGTAGTTAAAAATAATCGTCTTGACCGCTTTGAATTGCTGCTCTGTTATAAGTGATAAGTAATACTTTAGGGCGTCTACCCATCCGTTCTTACTGTCACCAATTATAATTTTAGCAACTTGATTATCAAATATCAAACTTGTATTCTCTGCCCTATCCTCAGCTAAGCAACCGTGATAGTCTTTATGTATGATTTCACAACTTGTTCTAACCGATGGTAATTGGTTAACATCTTCTCTTAGGATTCTCACTCCAACCCCAGAACCTAGCATTAGTAGATAAAATAAATCTATAAATGACTCAAAATCTTCTATTATTTCAAACGAACAATTGAAGTTGGACATAGGGTACATCGTTGAGACTTTTGTGCCACCTACCCAAATTGTTCTACCGCTTAAAAACTGCTTCAGATTGAACATGTTATCAAATAGTCTCTGTGCCTCCTCCTTAGTTGTGAGAGCAAGACTGCAATTATATTCAACTGCTCTTCTAACCGTTTCCCACCAGTACTCCCTACGCTTTTCGTCTGGTAAATATCTCGAATAAGTTCTATAATAAACAAATTCACCTAGTGGTTGCATGTTTGATGGTTTGTGTTTGTACTGTGATATAAAGTCATCATCTAATAGTCTGTATGCACTATTCGGCTTACCTCTGCTTATACTTCTATTATTTCTGTATCTAATGTAATTTTTAGCAACATCCTTTCTATTACTGAGCATTAACTTATCCTCAACTGTATCTTGAATATGTTCTACAGTCATTATCTCCTGTTGCGAACAAACCTCAATCCTGACTAATTCCGCAATCTCCTTTGCTAAATCCAAATCAACACCAATTACAGTTTCACTCATTGTTTTTTCAATTGCGTCCACGATTCTCTGTGAATCAAATGGCACAACTCTTCCATCTCTTTTCCTTACGCTCATAATATGTATTTTATCCCTTCTGGCTTTATCCTCTATCGTCTTTTACTAATCTCTCCCCAAGCTCATAACGTGTATTTCTCGTTATACCGAAACGGTTGTGTAAATCAATCTCCTGCACTTGTGATGTGTGTATATAAGTGCCATTTAGGAATCTGTTTTTTTCATCATCATAAACAAATCCAAATATGATTCCAGCTTTTTCTACATCGAAATCAATTGGTTCAATTATTTCTCCATGAATATCATGCAATGTCCAATTTTCTAATCTAGGCATGTTCGTACCTCCTCTCCTTTTGATTTTATTTATTCAACTCTTCTAATCTTTTCTTGGTGGACGAGGTTTGTATAAAGATTTAGCATATAGGGTAGCTGATTCTATGTTTGGCTTACATTTACAACAAACATATATAGTTGTAAATGGCTGTATCGCTCCATACCCTCTATATATTGTTACTTGAGAAAGCACCTTAATCAACCATCCTTGCTCTCTTCTAAATTCTCTACCGCAAATTTTACACCTATTCCACCCAAAGAAAGTTTTAATTAATTCTACTGTGTATGGTATTTTAACTTCTTTTTTAAATTCTCTCTGCATTTCGCCCCCTTCCTTATTAACTATAACTTTCTGTATATTTATATAATACTACACTTACCTTATTTAATCAACATATTTTTAATTATTTTATATTTTATCTATATAAATAACAATAAAATAAATTATTATACTTACGCCCTATGAAACATCTGACTCTTCTCCAGAATCCTTTTAGTGTATTTCCCATTTCAAACATCCCTATCTGGTATAGTACTTGAGTTAAAATCATTAAGAATGTTTTTCTCTTTGCATTTATCACATTTTTCAAACGCCATTCGCAGCTCTCCATTTACTTTAAATCCTCTAAGCTTTATAGGTTGGTCAAAAATTGTACAGTTATGCTCCCCTGCTAATTCGTGATGCCTAGCATAGATACAGCCTAATCTATTTTTATCGCTACAATATTCTCCATTTGGTATTTCTACTTTCAGTATAGCCATTATTCCTCCTTTTCCAAAACCATATAAACATCTTCGACATCATGCCCACAACATACGCTTACTGCACCTTCCACATGTCCTGTACACGCATCATACCCCTCTGAGGTTGGATAACAGTCACATTTTACACAAGGTCTGCTATCATCGTACATTTCATCTGTGTCTAGGTATTTCCAGCATAGTCCATCATAATATATTTCATGCCCTCTTGAATAACTTTTTACCATAATTGTTTCCTCTCTCGCTACTTTAAGCACTCGTAGCTCTATAAACAGCAACTTTTCTTCCTGTAAACTTGCACTTCTCTTTACCAATGATTTCAACTACTCCATCTTTAACTAATTCATTTAATCTTGGGTGGGTATAATTCCTCTGGAAGCTATCAGTAAACCCCAAAGCGTATAAGTCGTAAGCTAATTCTGAAGCTGTTCCAGTGCCCATCTTCCTCAAACTACTAAGGCATTCTTCCTGTCTTGTGGGGATTGATGACTTGATTTCATTCAAGCTCTCTAATCTTGTAGCTTGTGTAATTCTATTATTCATATTTATTCTCTCTCTCTCTCTCTCTCTCTCTCTTACATTCTTTGTAAAAGGTCGTATTCTATTATTTTTCTAGCGGATAATATTCGGGACGTGTCATATAGGTTTTCTTCAGTTAAACGCATTTGGTTTAAAAGTGCTTTTGCTTCAGCATTAAGCATCTCTTCTAGTCTCTCCCCCTCTTTTACAGAAACTCTAGCAAGGCAGAGGTCGATTCCTTTATGTAAGCTGAAAGTATCTCCTTCACGGCATTTAGCCGATGCTTTAATTCCGTTTTTCATTACTACAATTTTTTTATAATTAGTTGTGTATTTGTAAAAAGCGGCGTTTATCCATCCTGTCCATTCACTAATTAATGATTCTGGTATAATCTTCTCAAAATATTTCTCGAATTGAGAAGGAGACATCATCCCATATCCATATTCACTTTCAAATGTTACAAATCCACCGTCTGCGCTGGCTTTCATGTTAAACTCAGTTCCTACAGGAACATCAAAACCTTCAATCTCTTTTACTAATTTAATTTTCATTATGAATCCCCTTTACTTTTTACTATAAACTTTAACTTCTACTTTTAAATACTCTAAAAACCTATCCCACATTCCCAAAGAGTGTATGAACTCTTTCGGCTTTAAACCAACAAGTCTTCTCTCTGCTTCAACTATGTATTTTTTCCCTTTAATCTTATGTATAACAGTATCAAATTCACTTAGTAATTTTTTAATAATCACACCATCCGGCATAATTATCTGTCTTCCTTTATTATTCATAGTACGTGTAGGTATGGCGCTAATTGTTGCGTTATAACCGTCTAAATCGCACTGTGGAATGGTGTAAGCCCCTTTTGGTAGGTTCTTGACGCTAAATGGCTTAATCTTAACCCCACTCTTAGTCGGCTTCATAAACGTTGATATTTTATCTATATCCTTTATGCTAAAAAAGAACAATATCTCCCCATCGGTTTCTTCGTAGTCGTATATAATATCCTCCCCATACTTTTCAACTAAAGCGTTTCTAATATTTCTCCCTCTGCCGATAGATGGGATGTAAGCCATTAATTGACCATCAAAAGCATCTTTTATTTCCGATTTATGAGGGCATTTTAAATAGAAATCTCCGAATGTGGGGTTGAAATTTCCATTGTATGTACGAGGAAAATCATTTGTGCCAACATCATAATGAGCAAGCACTCTATATCTCCCTATTAATTTTAAGATATCGTATTCAATTTTTATCTTTCCTTTACCACCACACTCTTCACAAGGTTTCTCGTTGACTGTGCCAGTTCCTTTACAAGCTATACATTTTTCTACCATATATTTCTCCTTAATTATTTTATATTTTATCTAGTTAATATGTATCTTCTTATTACTCATTCAAAGAACTCCAGTCTAAATCGCTGCCATTCTCTTTTCTTATATTTTCCATTTCTATCTTTTTACCTCTAAGAAACGCATATCTCCATAAAACAAATTTCCCCCAATTAGAGAAACGGATTATCATGTAATTCTCCCCAAATTTTATACAGTTCAGATGTATAGAAGCTCTACGCCTATATATCCGGCGGGGGTCTGTAATAAATATTGCATTGCTGTATTCGATAGTCAATACTCCCTCAACACTTTCGAACTTTCTTAGGAACTGTGCAAAAGTAGCGTATCCACAAGGTTCTGTTTTTGTACTATACATCATTCTGTGAGAGAACCAACTTATAGAGTAAACTATTACAATTCCAATCACCACTCCTATTAAATATTCCATTCAGTACACCTTCTCTCTTTCTACCTTCCTCCTTTTACAATAGGATTCAGCCCACCACGGTTGCTGTTCTGTTTTACATTTGTCACAATATACACCTATCACACTACTTGTAAAATACTCATCACAGTGGTTACAAATTGCTCCGTATAGCACAACTTTTGTATCCGCATCACATTCTGACGTAAACCCAAAATCATACCTTTCTATAGCTGCTGATACCAATTCCTCCTTATATCTCATATCTCACCTACCACTCGTACCTTTTTAGCCTAAACTCTTCTTTTCTCTGTTTTTCTACAAGTTTTTCCCTAAGTCGTGGTTTTCTAAGTATATAATCCGCATACTTTTTCGTGTACCTCTCTACCATAAAGAAGTCCCACGGTGTTCTCATTAACATACCGATATGATTAAAATATATAATTGAAGCGTAATAGTAATGTTTTCGACCAGTCTTATATGAGTAAGCTTTGCCCCCAAACCCATTACCATTTCCTATGTATTCCATTTCATCTCTTACTTTTTCAAATTCAGTTATAAACTGTTTATAATTAGCAACTCCAATTCCGACTAAACTATCCTTCTCTTTTGTCATCGCTCGATGAACAAGCCATTCAATAGATATCCACAACCCAAATCCAACCAGCGCTCCACATATGAAGAATATTATTATAGTTTTTATACCTTCCATAATTTACCTCTTTTCCTCTCTCTTTCTGTTTCTTTTTTAGAGTAGTTATAACTTTCCATCCCATCGGTTAAATTTTACAATTGAATAAGCTTTTGATTCCATATCTGTTGTTTCTTCTTCAATTGAATTTTCATAGTTTGTAACGCACACTGTAGCACATTTAATCAAATCATTTACATATTCCTCATATGTTGGGCAAGCGGAATCAAATTCATATACTGCTAAAGTTTTGTATTTAAACAATGAATTTAACACACTTAGTATTTTCACTTTACTTTTTAGCCTTCCCCTTTTTATTACTATTTTCAATGAGTCGCATCCATAATCACTTATCTCTAGTATTTCTATACGATATGTATTATATTTTCCTTTCACAGAGTCCTTTATTACGTTCATTGTTCTTCCCCTAACTCTGCTTCTTGACCATCTTCGGCTTCTTCCATATCTGGCTCAACAGCATCTGCTTTAATAATTCCTTCCAATATTTTAAATGAATCATTCTTGTGCTTAAATGCTTTAAATTTTTCTTTCCCATCAATCCTGACAACTACACCTTCTCTAATATGCGTCTTTCCAACAGGGTCTACTCCATCGTAGAATTTATCAACTCTTTCCATTAAATCTTCAATTGTTGTGAAGATGAATTTATCAAATTCTGTAACACATTTAATTCCCATTTGTTCACATCTTAGTTTTAACAATTCTTGACTATACTCAACTTCATATCCATCTTCATTAGTCATTGTCATTCTATATCCGTAAATATCGTTTTCACCGTTCTCACAACCATATGTAAAACTCGTAATTTCTCCATATTTTTTCACGAAATCTTTATCGTTTAACTTTTTGTTATTGCACTGACCCATAATAAAACTGTCTTTTCCTGTGTACCCTACTATTTCGTAAAAAAATGTCTCTCCTTTATGAAGTTTTTCGCCAACTATGCTATGATATTTTTCTCTAAAACCATTATCTTTATAATATCCACCATTATTTTTTTCAAAATTTAGCGTAACCCTTCTACTGCCAGAAACAGGTTTCCACGCTCTTGTTATAGTTTTCTTCTTGAATAATTTTGTTAAGAATGTTTGTCTTGATTTTGTTTCCTGTAAAGAGAATGCTGTTCTTGCAGATGTCCCGTGTACCTTCAATGTTATGTAACATAAGTCTCCCACTGCAAATTGATGTTTATTATAAGCTAACTGGGTTGTGTTAATATGTTCATTGAAAAATACAAACTTTGATTTACTTTTTCTCGATTCTTTTTTTGTTTCCTTCTTCGTTTTATTAATCGAGTTTGTACATTTACTTTTAACAATATATTTCTCACAGATTGTAATTCCATTTAAAACTGTAATCATATCTCCGTCTTTAAGAGCTTTAATATCTGTGAACTTCGACAAGCTCTCTAATGGCATAAACAAACCATCTGACATTTCTTTTCTAAGTTTCAATGATGTTACATGTCTTCTTTCATCAAGGTATCCACCAATTTCAACGCCCATGTCATTCTTTTTTCTTAATAGATTGTTTTCAATACAGTACTCTTCTCCCAACCTTCCGTCTGTCGGAAAATAAACTCCCATCTGCCCCTCAGTCGTTTCCATAGAAACAATTACTTGATTCCCAAAACATGTACCTGCTTGTAGCCTATCTGCGTTTGAGTGCTTTCTCAAATCCTTAATCTTTGTTATGTATCCGTTATAACTCACTTTGCCCTCTCCTTTTCTTTGCTAATTTATCAGCAGCATTTAATAATAACAAATCATCCCAAAACTCTTGTCCTACTATTTTTACAAATTTATCTATAGACTTTTCCTCTTTTAGAAAATATACGTGCATATGCCATGTTATGTATGCTGCTACTTCCATTGTGTCAATAGAGTTTACTAGACTAGGACTTGGATAGAATAGGCTATCATAAGCCGAGACTAAATGATGTTGGTAATAATGAGCCATCTCAGTAGTATTCCCTTTTGAATCCTCAAACTTTTTAGTGAAAGGCTTTCCAATATCATGTAATAATGCAGCTCTCTCTAATGTTGGATTACGACCTCCTACTCTAACTGCACAATCAATACAGTGTGCACCTACGCTTAAATCATGGTAGATATTATCTTGCTCAAAATTACATAACTCTTCCATTAATCTACTCAAATCATATTTATTTTCATCGTAATTCCAAACAGTTTGAATCAAATCCCATCCTTCATAGCTCTGAGGAATATAAAAATTCTTATACATCCTTGTGATTACATCGGTAGGAATGGGCTTTTCCCTGCTGTTATTCAGCTCTACACAGTCCTTGTGGGGAGTAGCGAGAAAAATACATACTTTCTCACAGTCAACTTTTAACTCGGATAGGAATGATTTCCTCCTTTTCCAATTTATATTACAAGCGTCATACACAACGTTCTTACCTGCCTTCAAATCCTCTTTAACTCTCTTATGTAAAAGCTCAAATACTTCTTGGTTAATACTCTGATTAGCTCTATCTCCGGAAATTTCTTCACGAATTTTATCTGACGAATGTGCAACTGCATTATGTATCTCTTGTAACTGTTTGGACATTGTTGATTTTCCAGATGCCGGAAGTCCTACAAGCATCATTAATTTTGGCTTACTCATTTGTTATTTTCCCTCTCTTTATTAAATATATTTTATATTTTATCTACTAAACCGTTCTATTACTTTTCTCTAACTTTTCTCTCTTCGCTTAATTCATTCAATAAGTTATTGCGTAGCTTCTTCTCGGCTTCGCTGTATCTGTCGAATGGAACTATTTCAGCAGATGACTCTATGGCTTGTCTACTAAGCATATAGACCTCGTTATCTGAGAACCATTTTAATCTACTTTTTTTCTCTCCCGATTCAATATACTTATCTATAAATTCTACGTCTGTAAACATTTCTATTCTTCTACTTTTTCCTTGTAATAGAATGTACTCCGTTAAAATTTCTGCTAAATCTTCAGCGTTATCTAGCATGTCATCATAGGTTAAACTGCAATCTTGATAATTTATCTGTTGACAATAAACAAACAGAGCAATGCGAATCCTATTGATTTTTCGGACTTTATTGTCATTACCAGTTAATCTCCCTTTTTTTCCTATGTAATCATTTACAATCTTGCTCACGTTCTAAACCTCTTTTCTTCCTTAAATAAATAAACAATAGCAACTGTCGAATGGTTTCCCCCTTCTCACAGTTACTACTATATACTTAGTTGATATTGATGTCAACACTTTATTTAATTATTTTATATTTTATCTACAATAGTTCACATAAAAAGGTATTTTTACCAGTTACCCCACTTGCATTAATCGCTTTCGATACTGCTCTGTTCTGACAAACCAATGTACATTCTTTTTCAGCTCTTGTTAGCAGTGTATACAGTAGCTCTCTTGTTAGCATTGAGGGCGGTGTTGAATAATCGAAAACTCCAATGATAACTTTCGCACTGCTCCCTTGATACTTATGTACGGTAGATGCATACCCCAACACTACACTTGAGGGCAATAGTTCAAAAGGGAACATAATAGTATCATCTATAATTGAGAAGTAAATTCTTACGGTTTCGCTATGATTGTCAATGCTCTGAACTGTTCCAGTCCATCCATTGAATACAAATGTTTCTTTACCATACTTATTTAAAAGTCTATAATTGTTCTTAACAACCATTACCTTATCATCCTCTCGCAAAGTGTATAAGATGTCTTTATAAACAATTTCCCTTTCATTTTTTCCAGTAATTGATGGATTAACAAAGTTTTGAACATCATCGTTCAATTTAGCAACACAAGCATCTCCCCTATTCTTAACAGGAGAAAGGATTTGTATGTCCATAATATCACTCACCAAATCGCTTTTCCAATACCTTTTAAATTCTTCAATAGCTATTTTTCTTGTTTGCCCTGTGTCACTGAAAATTTTAAAATGCATATCTTTTAATTCCCCAAGAGTCAAATCCCCCACAAAACTCTTATCGAATATACTCTCACCACTTCTAATTTGTTTAGAGGCAACTATTATACCTGATTTTTGAGCTTGCCTATGTATCTTAGACAGTTCAACAGTAGCTATATGTTCCGATTCATATAAATCGTGAGCAAGGTTCATACAGCCAATGCTTTCTAATTGTCCCATATCCCCAAGCACAAATAATTTAGCACCTGTTGGTATCGCTTTTAATAATGAAAGGAATATTTGCCCTCCTACCAATGAGATTTCATCAAGTATGATAATATCGTTTGGCAGTTGGTTATATTCGTTATAAGTGAACCCCTCTTGTGGGTTAAACCCCAGTAGCCTATGTATTGTAGAGCCTTTTTGTCCCGTAACTTCTTGAAGTCTGGCACTTGCTTTTCCACTTAAAGCGGTTTGGGCAAAATTATAATCTTTCAGAGCTGCTAATATTCCAGATACCAAACTAGATTTTCCTGTTCCTGCCCCTCCGGTGACTAGGCAGACTTGGTTGTCAAGACCTAATTTTATTCCCTGTCTCTGCTCATCTGTGAATGTCCATCTTTGCTTATTCTCTTGAGAGAGAAGTACATCTTCCCAGTTATTATATTTAAAACTATTAGGGGCATTTGAAAGCCTTTTTAAATGTTCAGCGATTTCATTTTCTAAGAGCCAATATTTTGTTAAATATACCCTTCTCTGATTTTTAGGTTCGGCATCTTCTAAAATAACCTTCCCTTTTGCTTCCATGTATTCTAACGCTCTTGAAATATTAGTTCCATCAACCTTACCATCTCCATCATAGTAAACTTCTAAGATGTTTTCTCTCCCATCAAATTCATCAAATATATAAGCCGCCAACTGACCAGCAGTAGTGTAAGAGTTGCCACTCTCTCCTAATTCGTCTAATATATAATTTATGTATCCTATTACCCTTTTTTCCGATTTGGGGTCTATACCGTTACTCATAGCAATTTTATCAGTAGTTTTAAATCCTATACCATCAATATCAAAGCTTAATTGGTAAGGGTTTTCTGTTACTATCTCTATTATTTTTTGCGGGCTGCCGTATACACGTACCAGTTTTTGAATGAAATTAGGAGTTAGTCCTAACCCATCTAGTTTCAAATATACTTCGCAATAGTCTTTTCCTTCTTCATACCTATCAATAATTCTTTGACCAACATAGTCTTGTACACCTTTGACCTTTTTCAAAGCCTCTAAATCATGGTCAGAGATAGATTTCAAAGGGTCGTCTAACACTTTAAACATTTCAATAATTTGATTCTCATTGAGAAACGTTCTTAGAAACCCTTTTTGATTTACAACTCCTGTTAAATTTAGAATTTCACCTATAAATATTAACTGGAATTGCTTCCCATATTTCTCATGCTTTATCTCTTTTGCCATGATTGTATAAACTTTGTTTCTAGCAACCTCTTGCTCATAATTACCTGTGATAACTATAGATTCTCGTTCATCTTTATCTAAAACTCCATCTAGTACAGATGTTACGTTCCAACACACTATTCCAAATTTATTTTCTTCCGTTCCTAAAATTTTAGGAAGTTTAGGGAATAAAGTATAGGAGAATCTTCCTTCAATTTTTATAATGTCGTTTATCATTGCTCCTCGTATCCTGCCCTTTCTGTTTGAAGTTTTAATTCTCCATCACTTACTTCTGTTATTAGTTGCAACGTATGTCTAAATGCTGAATCTACATATTTCTTAGGTATGAAAGTGTCTCCTCTTCTGAATCCAGTTACTAATAGTTTAGAACCCCTTGAGAACCATGATTTTTCTAAAACGGTTTTCTTTGTGTCTCCCTCAAGAACTTCAGATATTTGCTTGTCGTAGAAACCAAATTGACCTTTGTAAAATTTAACTGATACAACACCTGTGGGTGTCAATATTGTTACTGTGCTTTTATTTTTATCTTTATCCAATACTGTTCCGCAAATTTTATAAAGCTGAAATCTTGGTCTTTCTTTTCCTCTGTACACATACTTATCTGTTATTATAGGTATTTCTGGCATTTCATAATAATCAGCAATTAAGTTTTCCTCTTTGTCAACACACTCAAGCTCATGTTCATGGTAGTAAAATGATAAACTGTCCATTTCCCATTTTGAAATAGTTCCACTTACTTTTTCATCCCACTTAGATTTGAACCTAAACTCATTGACATTATCAAGAATATCGCTTTTAGTTAGGGTATTCTCTTTAAAAGGTGTGACCAATTTATCATATTCTCTGTCTAAACTACCTCTTTTAACTAGAATTGAACCCTCTTCCGTATACTCGTAATCTTTATCCTCAATCATGTTTGTTTCAAAATTCTTAAAGAAGAATGGTTCTGCAAACTTAGAGTCTAAAGAGTAATATTTTGTGGTGTCAGATTTACCGGTCTGCTTTACAAGAAACTTAGGAGCATATAAGTACTTCCTAAAACCGTAAAGTCTTAATTCAAACTTTGTCTGTGATTCTGTCAGTAGTCCTAATTGATTAAGTATAGGAATATGTTTTAAATCTAATTTCTTCAAAGGTTCTGAGATACTTCTAATGAACATTTCCATAATCTTAGTTCTGTTCTTACCTGTTAATTCATCAAAAGCACCACTTTTAATCAAAGTAATAATTGCACTGTCTCCAAATTTATTATCAGCGTCACTATCTTTGTACTTTTTCATTTTAATAACAAAGTCGTTGAAACTTGAAAATGGCTGGTTGGCTATAATTGCAGATGCAATATCATCACCTATTCCACAAATACCTTTAAGCCCAAATACTATTTCATTTGTAGTTAAATCTGGAGCAAAGCTAAACTGTGCTTTGTTTATATGTGGAAGTGCTATCATCTGACCTTTACTCTGTATTTCTCCAATGGCTTTCGCTATCTTACCGTATTCCGTATTTTTATTGTTTTCATTACTCTCATCTGCTCCTGCATTTACAGTTAAGCAAGCTGTGTTCCAAAATATCTTATCAAACCTATGTGCAAGGTTTAATTCTTGAACGCATATCCCACTGTAGGGGAAAGTATGGTTCATGGAAAATGAATACCCAAGCTGACGTTTGATTTGTACTCCCCAAACATAAGAAATTAATTCATTCCTAGTTCCTGTCTCCTTTGCTTTTTCACTAAACAAGTCTTGAACCTCTTGTAATATCTTAGGGTCTTTTTTAGCAATAGCTTTTCTCATTTTATTAGCCTCTGCTACATTAAAGTTTGCAATCTTTTTATCCATCGTTAATTTCATTACAACTTCTTGAGTATCAGCCACTCCATAAACAGGAAGTAAGTGCGGCTCTAAAGTTTTTACCTCTTCTTCAGTTAATCCCCATTCAGTCATTTCTTTATACCAGAGGCTTATGTCATTTTTATTCTTTACATAAATATCAATAGGTTGTTCATCTCCATAATCAGCCATTAATCTCATCAATGAGTTTGCAACTGCTAGCTCTGGCAAAGACGTTGGTTTTACTCTCTTACCTGCGTTTGACCCTACATCTGTATCAAATTGAAACGCATCAATCAAACTATTCTCAGCTATCATTTTCCACATTTCAGAATCTCTATATTCAAGTACGTCTGGATGGATATATTTAGTGTAAGTTTCTTTTATTGTCCCTTCAGCTTCAATCATTCCGTATTTTGTAAGCAAGTCTACCGTTGTATGGATTTTATCTAAAGCCTTTATTGTTAAACAGTCAACCTTTAATCCTCCTGCCCAATCTGAGTCATGCATAGTCCAAGCTGTGATGTCAGTTCCATTAGGGGCTTTCATTTTACTGTTCTGTGCTAGGTATCCATTTTCAAATATATACACACCAGAAGCATGTATAGACCTTCCACATACTAACCCTTCAATCATCAGCATTACGTCTTTTAAGTCTTCATACTTATCAATTTCAGCGATAAACTCTTTAACTGGATGTCTGTCTTTCCCATCATTACCTGTAAAACAATCAGTTAAAGACCAGTTAGCTCCTCTTTCAAACGGAATCATATCTGCAATAGATTGAGAAGTGTCGCTGTCTATTCCTAAACCTCTACATGCTGTTTGAACCGTACTTTTAGTTCCTTCTGTTTTTAGAGTTAAAATATTAAGAACATTCTCAACTCCGTAATACTCTTTCATAGAAGCAAATATTTGATGTCTCTTAGATGCTTCTGTGTCAATATCTATGTCTGGCAATTCCTTCTCTACCCCATATTTCTATAGGGAATAGACTATATCTTCACCCATTTAAAATGGGGCTTTGCGCTTCGAACTGTGATTAAATCAGCTCTACTCTACTCACTTCCACCTATATTTTAGGTGTGTTTTCGATAGTCGTTAGACCTTCCGTGCTATTGTGTAGCACAGCTTGGCACAGGATTACCGTACGTCTGTCTCACGACAGTTGCTATAGGCTTCCCCTGTTAGCACATCTTTTAACTATCATTTCCTATAGCTACTAACGTAAGATGTGCACCTGCCATTCAAGCAGTTCACAAAGTTTTTATGTAATATTACTACTACATGACCCTCTTATACCAAAGGTCTTTCAGAACTCAAATGTCGCCAATGTGGTAAGTTGTAATCAAGTGGATTCATTTGTGTAATATCCATTAGGTAAGCAGTATAAAAACCTGTAACGCTACCTCTGGCAATCCCAACATATGAGACTTTCCACATAATTTTATTCACCAATGCTTCTACTAGAATGTAGTAAGGAGCGATTCTCATATTAATCTTCTCCGATGATTTCCAAATCTCTTCCATCTCTATATTGATACGTTTTATATTTTTTTCATTTAAAGATTGTTTCTTATTTACAAACCCTTCTTCACATTTGTATAAAAAATATCGTTCTTGAATGTCTTCAGATTCAGCAAATAGCTTGATATAAGGACAAGCTTTATACCAATCTTTAAACAAACCTACTACTTCAAAGTCTGGAATGTTCTTGTCTCTAGGAACAATTACAGAATGTGATAAATTGTAATCTTCAATCATACTGTGAATCTCCATAGTCCCTTTGAAACAGTCTTCTACATCTTCCGATTCTAAATGGCTACTCAAAAGCTCAACTATCTCTTCTGTCTCCATCATATAGGTGGTTGCGTAGAAATCTCCTAACTCTCTGTTATTTGAGTTATCATCATCGGCATTTAGATACGCCTCATGGACTTTCCTATGGTCTTTCTCTAAATAGTGACTGTCGGTTGCTACAGTGCATTTTAAACCGTAGCTTTTTGCTATTTTAACTGCATTTCTATTAAACGTAATTTGTGAGTGTGTTTCCAATATATCCTCTTGGGGAGATTCCAGTGTAGGAGCTAACTCTATAAAAAAGTTCTCTTTTCCAAAAGTATTGATTCCCCAAGTGATAAAGTTATGTATTTTTATTTTTGATTCTTGGTTGCCATCTCTGAAATATGAGAGAATATGGTTAGGCAGCTCCCCACCTAAACAGGCACTCGTAGCAATAATATTCCCTTTATCATCCCCTACGATGTTCTCTAGCTCTGATTTAATAGTTGGAACACGCTCCACTCTACCTTGTCTAAACCAGTTTTTCCAAGCGCTCTGGGATGAGATTTGTCTTAATTGCTCATGTCCTTTTTTATTCTTTGCTATCAATATAAAATGCCAGTGTTTAGTGACTCCGGATTCATAATTCACTGTGACATCATTCATATCATCAATTAAGTAAATCTCATTTCCAAGCCCAAGTTTAAAATCATCCGGCATTTTCTTCAATAAGGATAAGTTTTTCTTCATATCCTTATCCTTCTCGATTTCACCCAATTCATTATTTTTAACAGCATTTAAGTATTTTACTTTAAGCTTTTTAAGAAAAGTGTACCTTTGTAGGATTCGAATGTGAGAAGATAATGATTCATGGTCTGTAACACATACTCCCTTATAGCCCAACTCAATTGCCCTATTAACCAAATCTTCAGCTCTAATGATACAATCTTTTAATCTAAAATTAGAATCTTCTGTATGATTATGCGTACTCATAAAATCTAAATTGTTTTTATCTTTATCTCTGTCTTTATCTTTCACATTTTTCCTCCTATTATTTTATATTTTATCTTTAGAATATATCATCAATGTCCATGTCTACACTTGCTTTTTCAAACCTTTCCTCGGTATAGTATTTCTTAATATTAATTTGAGGGTATCTGACTCCTTGATACTCATTAAACACAAAAGTTCCTATTATAGTTAACTTTAAAGGTTTAGTATTTTCTCCTAGTGTATTCCTGTCCTTTAGAGAAATATCTTCATACACACCCTTCTTACAGTACTTTTTGATAAAGCCGATATCTTTATACTTAAACTTCACAAATCCGTTGTTTTCACCAAAGGCGAGAATATCCGCACCTGTGATATCAATATCAGTAATAGCAAAGGTTGGTTCGCTTACCTTATTCCCCCATACCTGATACGCATTCGCCACATCTACAATACCTTTTGAGGTTAGATTTTTAGCTTTTATGGAATAGTCAACTTCATGTATAGTTACCAAGTCGTCAATATTGACTAGTGAATTACACTTATCTCTTGCTATTTGAACATTTTCTTTTTTTAACTCTATTCCAAACGCCATAGGATGACCTGCACATTTATCAAACAGGTTTAAATCTAATAGGAATTGTCTGAAATCTGGAATAGCTTCACTTTCAAAACCTCTAGCAGAACCACCAAATCTTTCAATTTTAGCATCCTCTTCTGCGAGCAGTGTAGCCGTATCTTTTACAAGTACTTTACTTCCATCATCTGCAAACACTTCATTTTCATCATCTTTATCCCCTAACTCAGTACTCATTGGCTTTAAAATGACAATTGGTCGTTTATATTTGTCCATTAACTTATTGGCTACCAAACCACTTACGGATTTTACAGTTAGAATCTCTCCGGCATCAAGTATGATAACACTATCCTTATCTAGTTTCTCATCTACTATTTTTCTATCAAGCTTTACCATGAAATTCCTAACCTGTGTATCCTGTCGTTGCTTTACGTTACTTGCAACTCTTGCCATTGTTTTTTGTAAACTATGTATTTCCGTTTCTGGCTTAGGGTCTGTTTTGACTTTTCTGCGAGGTTGGTAAACCGTATCATCAAACTCACCTATAAAGGCTCTAAACAGGTCAATTTGTTCCTGTTCTTTGCCGTATCTAACTACTGCATTTATCTTTGGTGCAATTACCCAACCATAAGATGTAATAGTATGCCCTAACTTCATGTCCTCTGCAAAACGTTCAGCTATCTCATTAATGAATGAATTGTGTTTGTTCTCATCTTTCAATCCTTCTAATGTATAATAACGGGTTTCTAAATCTCGCATATCTATACTATCTGCAATCATTCCTAAAGATACTAAATCTAAATATCTATCACATGTTTCAATAGGAAGCTCATACTGTTCGCAATATGCTAAACAAAATTTATGCACTACCCCGACTCCAGAAAGATTTCTGTTTGGATAAACACCATCTGTACAATTTACAAGTGTAGCATATTTGTAAATTTCCTTTACTATTTCGTGATGGTCTATAATTAACACGGGAACTTTCATAACCTTTTTTATCTGTTTACAGTCTTCGATTGAATCCGAACCCGCATCTGGCACTATGATTAAATCTAAACCTTCTATCTTTTCAATATCGGTAAAAAATATACCGTGTTCTTTTTTGTAATGCATCCCATAGACTATTTCTGTATCCGGTGCAATCTCTTTTATGAATTGATATATGTAAGAACTGGAAGTGTAACCATCAACATCGCAATCAACTTGTAGATACACTTTCTTGCCTTTTCCAATACTATTGTGCAGTAGCTCTATTCCCTCTTTTATATTTTTAAGCAAGAATGGGTCGTGAGTATGCCCCTTTCGAACATTTAAAAACTCTTTTACATTCTCAACTCCTGCGGCTTTTAGTATGGTATCTAAAAAATCATCTTCAGTACTAAACTCATAATCACGCAAAACTTTATATTTTAATTTTTCCATTAATTCCAATCAGTCCTCTCTATTAGTTGTTATTTCAACTTTATTTTTCATTAAAAACTCTAATGTCTCTTTCCCCTTATCAAAAGGAGAGTCTTTTTTATCTAGTTTCCCGAATCTATCCCATAACACATACGTTGTGAAGAACGGTGCAAATTTATAAGCGATTGAGTATAAACGTTTAACATAATGGTCAAACCTAGCAGAATCATCGCTCTCGTCATCACCAGAGTCTTCAAAATCCAATACCTCAAAGTCCTTGTCAAATCCAAGTATCACTTCCTTAACACCTAAAGTTAATAGTATGTTTCTATGCCAGTTGCTAACGTTAAATCCACAAGTGGCTATAACAAAGGCATCCTCACCATAATACTCATGTGCCAATAGAACACTCTTTTCTGACTCTACAATCACAACTTTTTTGAATTTTTTAATACCCTTTAAATGCTCATATAGCCCGTAAAAGTTCTTATTGAGAGAGTGCTTATAAACCACACCTTCAACAATCACTGGCATATATTTATTAGCCTTATCTCTTTCCTGTAAACTACGTCTTCTAACACCCACAATTTCCCCTAGCATATTTAAATGCATAATGATAATATGCTTTTCTAACTCATACCATTTTATTTTGAAAAATTCCATTGTTGAGATAGAAATACCTTCATTAACCCATCCATTATAAAACACATCGCTTTCAAAATAGTCTAAAAGTTTCCCAGTGTCAAATGGTGGTAAATGGGTTAAAGATGTTCGGGTTTTGTTTCTCATCGCTATGTATTTGTTTATTTCAGAAAGCTCTCGTTTATTACTGTTGTAGATAGGTTTTGAATTAAACCCCACTCTACTATTCAACCCTATTGCATTTGCAACAAAACCTAATGATTCCCCAAAGGTTTTGCAATTTGCAACTTTAGCTACAAAATCAAACAGACTCATTTTCCCACAATTGGTATAACAATTAAATGTTTTTGAATCTCTGAAATAGCATAGCTTATGGCTACCTCCTCCATGACAAACAGTGCTGAACCATATCTCATTCTCTTTGAACTCTCCAAATGGGAACGCATTAAAATTCTTCATTATTTCCAGAACGTCTTCTTCAGTTATCTTCTCAAGGATGGACTCTTTATCATACATTTCACATCCTCCTTAAACGTCTAGCAAATCATCAATTATTTTCTTAGGCAGAGCGTCAATGGGAATCTTAATTGGTTCTTCACTGACTACTTCAGCATCTTCTATATTGATATACGTTTTCTCCATTCCCTTAACTTTGTCACCATCTAGGCGATACTCATAGTCTGTTACAAACAGGTCATAGGTTCTCATTGTTCCATAATCCACATAAAGCCATATTTTGATTTTATTCCATTTCCCACCTCTGTTTTTGTATAAAGAATATACTAAATTTGGAGTGGGGCATCCTATCATACTTCTCAATATCGGCTCAACCTTTTTCAATTCTTTTTCAGATGGTGGCATTGCGATTAAAGCGTTGTCACTTTTGTCAATTATTGCTTTCGCACCTCGCACAATAGTTTCATCTCTGTTATTATCATTTTTATAATCACCGCTGATTTGAGTAGAGCTGTCAAATGATACATCAAACCTTTTTGCAAGAGTTTTCAATTTACTTGATAACCCTGCTAAAACTTGGTCTTCTCTTACTACCATCCTTGTTTTTGATTGGGCTGAAAATTCACTCAACAGCTCAACAGTCGTGTGGATATAGTCGAAAAATACATGGTTAATATTGTGTTTTATCTTATGCTCCTCAACAATTTCGTATAACATTTCTGAGTCATACTGAGGAACATATTCAAACCAAATGTTAGCGTCTTCTTCTAATATCCTTATTGCTTCATCTACTCTTGCCTCCTCACCTTCCTCATACATATTAAATTCAATATGGTCTTGAGCTACGTCAGCTATGTAAGCCCAAAGGATAGGGTCTATCTCTTCTAGTAGTTCCATTTCAGTTCCTATGTATAATACTCCGTTATCTATACCGTTTGCATTTCTTAACCATTTCCCTAATTTCTTATCATACAAGTATGGTGAACACGAACATCCTATATCTGATATTGCAGTACGGGTTTTACCAATACCACTACCGGCAGATTTTACAGTGAATCTTCCTCTCCTTAAACCGTGAAGTGCTGTTGTTAGATAAGCACTGGCATATCCTATTCCCCAAGCAGTATCATTTTTCCACTTCTCTTTTTGCTCAGCTCCCCCAACTCCCGCTTTTTTTCCATCTCTACCTTCTGATATTGTAAATGGAGATACTATTTCAAGGTGCTTCTTTTTGTAGTGGTTTACTATGTCTTGTATTGAACTGTTGTCCAGATTGTCTATCTGATTTTCAACAGTAACAGGGTCAATTTCACTAGGATTGAAATATTCTGAAACATCAACGCCAAACTCAACATACCTTCTCAAAAGAGAGAACTTTTTTAGTTGGTCATGGTAATATTTAATGTTCACTGGATTGGCAAGTTCTTCAACATCGCTAATATAGTCTGTCCCTAAATTCTTTTCAAATAGTTTATATTGTGTTTCATAGTGTGAGAGGTATTCGTCTATAGCCACTGCATCAATATTCTCAGCTCCGTTTTTATAAAGATTACTCATCGAAGCAAATATAAGTTTATGAAACGTTTCTGGAAAGTCATTCTTAGATGTTTTATAATCCCTCATTAAAGAAGGTTTTTGAATAAAGCAGCCCAATACTTCTCGTATCGCTTGCTTATTCACATAACTTGTTAGCTGTACTTTCCCCATGCATACTCCTTTCTATAGTTATAATTGGCTAATATCAATCATAGCCATATCTTTGTACTTTTCTTTCCCTTTTAAATCCGTCTTTTTTATATGTACAGTTTTGATTTTTTTAATCTCGTCAAAATCAGTGTTTTTCACACTATCTTTTATTGTTTTTAAATCACTGTAATATCTTTTTGTCTCATTATATAAATAAGGAACAATCCCTATCCCTGTCCCAGCTATTACATCATTCCCTTCTAAAACCGTATAAAAATAGTTTAGAGTTGCTTTCATCCCTTTATATGTATAGGAATATTCTTCTTTGTACTCTTTGATTTGCTTGAATATTACTGCACTTGGAACTTCACCATAAAGCTCAATAATATAATCAATCAACTCAAACCTATCTTTAGTTTCAATACGGAATATTTCAACACAGTCGGGACAGAAGTACTTTTGGTTGTATAAAGTAGTGGCTTCTTTCTGATTCATAATTCCACACACAGGGCATTTTTTTCTATACTCAACTTTAGGTTTAAGATTAGGTTCGACCATGCTTTAACACCTCGTTTCCAAAAAACAAGAGGAGAGGTACATCTCTCCCCCTTGTCTTATTATTTATTTTTATTTACCCATTTCCTATTTGGTTTCTTCTTGAATTTTATCTAGCGCTTCTGCTTTTTCAATCATCTCATCTAAAAGTTCCTCAAGGATTTCTCTATGCTTTACGGTACAGCCGCTTACTTTTTCCCCTTCTCCAAGCTTGGCTTCAACCATCTCTGTAAAGAGTGCGAATGAACCAGTCTTTTCTTTAAGGACACCACCTTGAACTTTAATCTCATCTACAATTTCTTCAAAAGTTTTTTTAACTTCTGGAGCGGCAATTACTTTTTTGTCAGTGTAGTGCTCTGAGCCATCAATCACCTCTTGAGCTGTTATTGCATTGACGATTGCTTCTGTAACATTTGGAACATTGAAGACTACAGATTTAGTGATACTAGTCCATCTTGAACCTGCTTTAAAATGTTTTGCATCTTTAAAGTATATTGAAGACATTTGTTCATTTCCTTCTTCATCAAATCCATTAGACATACAATATCCAATGATATCAACTAAGTCGCAAGTTGAAGACACTACTCTCTTATCTCCCTTTGGTACAATTCTCTCATACTTCTTCCCTGTTTCTGCGTCAACTGGCATTTGCATAGTCTCATGTGCAATGATTACAACTGTGTATCCTTCATTGGCTAAAGCGGTAATAAAATCATCCCACTCCTGCTCTACTTCTGAATACGCACCAAACCCATTATTGGCATCGCCAATCTTATCTACACCATGTCTTGCACAGATATACTTAATAAGCATTCTTCCTGCTTTTTCTAATGTATCTAGTAAAATAGTGTCATACATTGCCTTTACTTCTGGTCTTTTAAATTCTTTTAATATATCTTTGGCTTCTTTCCATTTTGTAGGTTGCCAAAAAGGTAAGCCGGCAATAGCGTTCAATCCGTTTTCAAAAGCAACGGCAAAAGGTCTTGGCATTTTCACTGCATTGGCAGTCTTCCCAGTTCTATTGTCACCATACCATAGCATGGTTTTTCCCTGTGTTGATTTTTCAACAACTGTTATAGGGGGGTTAGTTAAATCCATTATGTATCTCCTTTTATTTATTAGTTATATACTATGTACTATTTTATATTTTATCTCTTTAGAAGGGAATTTCATCATCCGAGTCAATAGCTGCCGGCTTGTTTTGACTGCCCATACTTGTTCTGGCAGCTCCCGTTGCAGCACCACCTGTTCCTTTTTTACCTTGATACCCTTTTTCCTTAATCTCATTAAGTTTTGCCTTACGCTCCACAAGCCCTATTCTGATAGTATCATCTTTGATTCCTCTTTCATCATCTTCGTCAACAGCACTGTCAGCACCAGTCATAACCATTTCCAAGTACGATTTACCTTCTGTTACTCTTCTTTCACCAATACCACCAGTTTCGGGTTTAGGCTCTTCCTTTGTGTTCACTTCATACCCAACAAAAAACTTTGCAGTTTGACCCTCAGTATAGTTTTTTTCGAAAACATCTTTCAACTTAGCCGGAACAATGATGTTTCTTATAGGAACAAGATTACCAAAGAAATCAGCACTTAATAAGTTAAACTTCAAACGCCCTGTCTCTGCTTCGTCCTCTCCTGCTGTTTCTGGGTTAATGGATTGTATGTACCCTTCAATATCAATTTGACCTGTATAATCACCTTCTACATCATTAAAGAACTTAGCCTTGACAGACACTCCCTCAATTAACATCTCCTTTGAGTTAACGTAATCATTTGGCTCAAGTGCCCCCTGTATACTAATCTCTGTGGCATCTGCCGCACCGAATTTAACAACCGACCTTGCATTTTGAGCAAAAGCCAATGTTGGTTCATACATCTTGCTCTCTTTTCCCTTACTACTAACTTCTTGAACATAAGTTTCAAACCTTCTTGACTCTGCCTTTGTCTTTCCAAACTGTAAGACACCTTTTAAACTAACATAGTTTATTTTAGCCTTTGAAATCCCTGTTCTGTACTCAAATTCTGTAATCTTACCTACCAGTTTTACGCTGTTATCCAACGCTCTAATCTTATCACTCATTTACTTTTCTCCTTATATGTTTAAATTTTACAATAACTACAGTTTAATTTTTACGTGCTGTTTAGATACTAATATTTTATATTTTATCTCTATGATTTATTTAAAGTTATTTCTATAATGGTTACAAATCTACTCTATACAAATCTTATGTAATCTAACTCTCTTCTGAGTAGCAGTTTGAACCGCTACATGTAACGCTGTCTGGATTTTCAAAAGACATTATGAAAGCTTTCAAGCAACTGTCACAAATCTCAAACTCAATATCGCTACCATCCATTGAACTTCCATATCCCATTCTCCCCAAGTCAAGCTTATGCCATCTTGCCTTTTTAATTAAATCATTAATGTCATTTTCAGAATATGACTCCTCTTTACCACATTTGTTACAATAGTGGGATATGGTCGCTACATTAGGTATGGCTTCTTCTTTATCATTTGCACGGTATGCCTGTTCCTGCATTAGTACCTCCAGTTAGTAAATTTGGGTGTTAACGAATTTTTCTTGTGTTGGTATACTACTTAGCATATACTATAATCGTAGGTATGTCAAGTTTCGACAAAAAGTTTTATATTTTATTTTTAATTGTCTTACTTCTTAACCTTTTAGGTAAATTCGCCATAGCGCTCTAGTTGCTCTTTACATTCTAATATTTTCAATACATATGTACTATTATTAGCTATACTGATACCGTTTCTATTAATCAATGACTCAGCTTTATTTCCTCCTCTGTGAAAACCCATACACACAGCACTAAAGGTATTTTCTTCACTGTAATTATCTATGAAACTATTACGCAATATGCTTATGTAGTATATTCCCACTTCTATGTTCTGATAAGGATTCTTTGGTTTGAAATTTTCCATTTCCAAGTCTTCAGATAGTGCGTACATGGTGTTGCTGTTAATCTGGAATAAACCGGTATCATAAGTCCCATTGGTATTGTGATTGACCGCTTCGGCATCCATTCTCGACTCTCTCCAAATGATTGCCAGTGCTAGTGTATATGATAAATTATATTCATTACACTTTGACCATAAAAACTCTTGATACTCTTCTGGTAATATAATATTATACTCCGGTCTAGTTGACATTTTCTCTGCTTCTGATTCTGCTTCTATTTCTGCTTTCTCTGTTTCTATCTCAAATAGTACACCTCTCTCATCTTCAAATTCTCTTACCATTTCTGGCGTTACGATGGTTGCTGCTCCCACAGTTGTTGAGGCTGTAATATTGTTAATAGCATAGACTTCGAAAGCTTCTATTATACATAGTGTGATGATTATAGTAATTGCTATTCCCAGCCCTATGATTGCTATTTTACGTTTATTGCTATTGTTAATCATTTAATTCTCCTTATATTTTATATTTTATTTATCTATGTATCAAAATCACCCTCATTAAACAATTCTATATATACCGGTGTTGAACTTCCCATGTATGAGCCTAAGATGTTATAATCATAATACTCTTCTGCTTCTTCATATGTAATACCGTCTCTGTCTACCATAGTCTTAATCATTTTTTGCTTGTCATAAGCAATTACGGTTTGACCGTTTGCTGATTCGCATAATCCTATAACACAATTATCAAATCCATCTGCCTTTAAAACTTCTTCGCACACGCATACTATCTCATCCAAAATTTCCTCTGCTGTCATTAACATTTCACCTCCCTTCATAGTATAGTAATATAGTAACTAATTCTCTACACTTCTCTTTGAATAAGCTTGTTAAACACATCTTCTGAAATTATAGTAACACCACACTCTAAAGCTTTTTTGTTCTTCCCTGTTGTTGAGGATATATCATTATTAATTAAATATGTTGTCCCTTTTGAAACACTTCCGGAGACTTTACCACCCATTGAGGATACTAGCTCTGCCAATTCGTCTCTATTTTTAAAAGTGTCAAGGCTTCCAGTTATAACAAAGACCTTTCCATCTAAAAGTTTAAAATCATTTTCTGTTTTTTCTTCTTTAATAAACTTCATCTCACTAACTAAGTCTACCCATTCCATTTCTCCTTCGTATAAAAACTTATATATATTTTCATTCATAGTCTTGCCAAAATCATCTAGTTTTGCAAAATCGAATTTTTCAATATAAGCCTTTTCAAATTTATACCAATCTCCATCAAAATATTTGCTTATTGTTTTTGAAGCTGTTCTTCCCACATTCGGAATCCCAAGTGCAACTATGAAGTTTTCTAGTTTAACATTTCTGCTACTCTCTATATTTGCTGACAATTTATCATACGATTTCTGACCAAACCCGTCCAGATTAATAATGAATTGTTTAGTGTGGTCTAAATAGTAAATATCGCTAAATGTCTCCAATAGCCCCTCATCAATAAACTTTTCTAATGTTGCTTCCGATAGTCCATCTATATTCATCGCACTCTTTGATACAAAGTGAGTGAACTTAGCTAATAGCCTTGATGGACAGTTTTCATTTGTACACATCAGTACTTCAGCACTTCCATCTGTTTTTAATACAACCGGTTCTGAACATGAAGGACAGATTTTTGGTATCTCCATTACCATTCCCCTATCTAAGTTATCTTCAATGTATGGTATAATCATATTTCTTTTAGAAACAAGTATTCTATTACCAATATTTAAGCCTAGCTCCCTAATAAATGACACATTAAATAGTGATGCCCTACTTACATCGGTATTGTCTATTAAAACCGTGTTAAAGACTGCTACGGGGTTAATTTGACCTGTTCTCGATACACTCCACTCAACATCGGTTAAAATAGTTTCTTGCGATTCATCATAAAATTTATATGCTAAACTATGAAGCGGATGGTGAGAAGTTGTGCTAAACGTATTAGAGTATTTAATTGAATTATATGTCAGAACCAAACCATCAATAGGTAGGTACATTTCCTCTGCCGCATTAATCAAAGACTGTCTCATACTCTCTGAGCTACCTATTCTATATGTAACTACATCGAATCCCAGCGTTTCAAGCCACTCAAGATATTCTGATTTTAAATCCTCAACCTGTTCACTACATTCTAAAACATTAAACGCATAAAACCTAAGCTTTCTCTCGGCACATACTTTAGGGTCTAGTTGTCTAATAGAACCACTTGCTAAATTTCTTGGTGTCTTGTACTTATCTCCATCCGCAAGTTTTGAGTTAAGTCTTTCAAAATCATCCTTATATATGATTGCTTCGCCAGAGATTCTGAGAGTCCCTTTGAATGGAATTGTTGCCGGTACATTCTTAAATGTTCTAATATTTGAGGTCACGACTTCTCCCTCAAATCCACTCCCACGAGTTGACCCCTCTACTAAAACTCCATCGACATAATCCAATTCAATTGTTAATCCGTCCAATTTGTGCATTAATATACAGAAATGTTTTCCTTGAAATTTTTCTAAATCAGATACATCTTTAGTCTTGTTTAATGATAATAAAGGGGTTTTGTGAGCCGTCTTAGCGAGCTTTGCGGACATTTGGTATCCTACTCTCTGTGTTGGTGAATTGCTCATAACCACCCCCACTTTTTGCTCTAAAGCAGCTAGAAAGTCATACATTTCATCGTACTCTTTGTCTGTGATTTGGGGGGTATTATGTGAGTAGTATAAATTACAATGAAAATTGCACACATCTACCAATTCTTTAATTCTTCTAATCGTTCTCATCTTATTTACCTTTCTATATTCTCTCTCTCGTTAACTTCTATTACCATAATAACACCTCACTTAGTAGCTGTCAACTCTTTTATTAATTATATTATATTTTATCTATGTAAAAGGCAAGAAATTATCTTGCACTTTGTTTCCAATCTAAATATTGTCTTTTATAACTTTGTAAGTTCCCTCTATTAATTCCATATCTTATACATGCTTTTTCATAATCTAAGGTGCTTAATTCACCTTTTATTTCTTCCAGTCTCATACAGTAGTCAAAAAATCCGCTTTTGGAAAGAGTTGTTAAATTTAAAAATTCACAGTCGGATAGATAAGGTTCTTCAGTATAATCACCTGTCGCTCTATCTTTTTTACCTTTAAAAATTCTAGTTACTTTCCCAAGTAGGAATCCAATGGTAACTACTTCATTATCATATGCATCTCTTCGTCTATTTATTTTCCTTATAACATAGGGGGTGTCAACTAAATCAAACTCTTTCCGTTTGCTTCTAGGGCTATCTCCATTACCTAATAGGTAACTACTCTCTCTCCTTGCCTCTTTCAATATATCCAATGTCTCTTGGTCTTCTATAAAGACATCTCTTACCTCGCCATCAATATTTGTAACTCTTATCGTTTTACTAGAGAAATCAATATCACTAAACTTTAAATTCAACATCTCAAAATTTTCTCTTCCATTAATACCTTCATATGCTAGGACTAGAACAGTCTTATCTACAGCGTTAGCTAGAAATTCACATAGCCCATACATTTCCTCTCTTCTTATATAGCTACTTTGCTGTGCTTGTTTCCAAACATAATCATTAAGCTTCTCTCCCATGAACAGGTCTGTAATACCAATCTTTGTAGGAACAAACCCCTCAGAGTTCGCCCATCTAATATACTCCAACACAGGACTAACTATTCTCCTAACTGCTGACAATGTTTTTGCTTGTATTGACTTAAATGCATTATCGAGCTGCTCAAATGAAAAATTGAAAACGTCTTTCCTGTAAAATTCTTCTGAATCATCAATCTGCATTAAACTAGCTCGGTATACTTTTGCGGTGGCTTCTGGGTATTCACTAAAAAATCTTACTTTCAACTCCTCGTTGTACATAAGTGCTCATCTCCTCTCATACTAGCTCATTAAAGTAGTTAATAATGTTCTTAACGTTTGATTTATTTAAGGTGATAGTTGGCTTTTTACTTCTATTAATTATGTTAAGTTTTAGCCACTCTTGACTCTCAATATTAAAATCAGTTTTATTTAAAAAAGCTTCCAGTTTTTCATATTTATTTGGGTCGTCTTGTAACTTTTTAGCTAGTGATAAATACCCAATAAACATAGCCGGCATGGTAACAACACTTTTCTCCCTAGATTTTCCTACGTCTTCAACAAAGTCTTCGGCTTTATATCCTATAATATGGTCAAAGAAGTCTGTTAGATAGTTTGATAAATTGCTTACGTCCATGTTTGTTTTTATATCCCAAAGAGTATCTACAGCATTCGACATAAAGTCGAACATAGTGAAAGCTTTGTTGATTTTTACTAATGCAAAATCTGTTGTAATCTTACCTTTTAAGTCACCGTTTCCATCATTTAATTTTCCAATTACTTTATTGCCCCATTTTCCTGTGTTTACAACGGACTGGATATAGCGTTTGTTAATTTTGTTTTTCTTATCTTCTTGAAATATGAAGTTCCTACATTTCTCAACCCCCCAATTAGTAAATCTAACTTCTGTAATGTATTCTAAGTTTGGATTGATTGAGAGTGCATTTATCATGCTCAAACACCGATGAAACCCATCAATAACATTGACTTCGCCAGATAGGATAGTTAACTCATTTTTCTTTTCGTTATAAACGAAACTATCCTTTCCATCTTGTAGTAAATTGAACGTTATGCAATTAGTAATAAAATTATTTTCAAGCAGGTCTTTTGTTATCTCTTTTACAGCTTGTCGATTTATATTAATAACTTTAATCAAACCACCATCATTATTAACCTTATGTTTTGGCGACCTTTGCGTATCAAAGTTGTATGTTATTATCTTACTATCTAATAATTTCTTTATTTGTTGAATAGATAGATAAAAATTATATTGGTCTTCTCGGCATCTTAGAACATCCTCAAACGTTATTGGATATTCCAGAGTCTCGTCAACGACTTCTCTTACATAGATATCTCCATCTTTTATTTCTGTCTCAGTAAAATATTTAGAGGTTTCAATTGAAGATTCTCCTGTTCTTTCATATAGGTACTTTGTCAATAGATAAATTAAAGGTAGCTCAACTCCGTCTAGCGAAGTATTCCTAAGCCAAACTTGTTGAAACTCACTGTTAAGAATCCCATGTTTCCCCAATTGAGTTTTAAGCACATCTCGCATTTTCTTATTTGGATTATACTCTTCAAGAACACCGTCTAATTTTTTTTCTAAATCATATCTCTCTTGTAGCATTTTTACCATCCCCCTTCTAATACAAAAAAGGTTAAAATTAATTTCCAATTGACAGAATTTTTTGTTTTCAACCTTATTAAATTATTATATATTTTATCCCCTTAAATGTCAACCACTTAATTTATATTATATTACAATTGTAAAGTGTTAAAGTTTAAGCAATCTTTGCATTTGCTCGCTTAATTTGTGATTCTGTGTACATTCTGTAAATCGCATTGTAGTCCTTGTTATACAGTCCGCAATAATCCTTAAACTCATTTAGGATGAGACGTTTAGCCAGTACTAGATTAGGGATTCTACGTATCTCAGTGAAAGCGTCAAGTAATCTAAAAGCTTCTACCTCACTAAAATACAGATTCACAAACCCTAAGTCTTTTAGTATGGAACTTTGTACCATTTTAATAATTTCGTCACTCACTTCACCAACAGGTCTTAGTTTACCATTGAATAACAATTTTCTTTTTGAAATAATTTTTATTTGTTCTATCATAAGTTCGCTATCAACAATCAATCCCGATTCTTCTCCCACAGATACATGTGTAGGAAGAGAGTATCCTTTGTTAATTCGGCTTGTGATTGGAACAATAGTAACTACAGTTCCGCAATCGCAGCCTTTTTGGTTTTTAATTACTAATACAGGTCTTATACCGCCTTGCTCAGAATCTTCCACGATGCCCAAATCACATAAGTATATACATCCTCTTTTAACACTTACTGACTTCAAATCAGTAGTCTTCTCTCTATCCATTGATAACACTCTCCTTTTCAATATTTATATCTTCTTATAATAATGACTATAAACTATAATGAATACGTTGTCAAGCATTATTTTAAATATATTATATTTTATCTTTAAGAGCTTAAAATTCATCGTTTAAGCTCGCTCTCTTTCCTTATCTCTCTTAAATAGTAACAATATGTAGGATAAGTGATACTTACGTTCATTGCCTTTCCACACTGCAACATATTCTTTCCAATCCTGTTCATTCTCAATTAATGCGTTTAAAGTATGTAAATCTCTAGTGTTGTAATTATGATGGGTAGACACGATACCCTCTGATTTCAGTCCCATCACTAGCTTCTGGATTCTGTTGTTGCCACTTTCCATTTTGACTCCTTATTTTTATGATTCATTTTCACTTATTTACACTTTTCAAGACAAAGCGATATTAAACTCTTAGAGTGGTAAAAGAACAGGTATGTTTAATCTGCTCTTAGTCCACAGGGGTGAAACTTTTAACGTAACTTCACAAGACTATCATATAGTTCTACTACAGTCAAATGTTTTATTTTTTAATTGATTAACAATGCTTAATAATTACCTTCTCAGACTCCTTATATAGAAAGTAAGGACTATCTTTACTATCATACAGCAGCGCATAGTCTCTTGGCATCTGACCGTTAAAGCTAATCCTTATACTTTTCTCATCCTCAGATAGCTCAATCACCTTGAATCTGTCCTTGTATCCTTTAATTTGCATTCCATCTATTATATCCATAACATCCTCCCTTCTATCTATCTATCTATCTATCTATCTATCTATCTATCTATCTATCTATCTATCTATCTATCTATCTATCTATCTATAATCATTGTACATTGTCTTTATGCTATTGTCAATATATTATATTTTAATTACTAATTTTTATTTTTTCTTGCTCCTAATTACCTATTTAAACATATTTTCCAATGATTGCCTCGCAATAGTAAAAGTGCATTCATTATAAACGCAATCACTTTGACAAACAGAATACCCATTATCTATTATTATTTTAAATGCACGGTATTCATTATTTGATAATTCCAAACTTATTTTCTTCACTATTTACACCACTTTCCCCTTAAACAACGCTAATCCATCTAGCGCATTTTATAAAAACTTTCTTCCCTTCCTTATTTAATCTTCATATTTTAAACCCTTCCATCCCACTCCTTTCATCGCAAACAAAATTTTCTTTATAAGATTCAGTTAAATTTTCTTTTGTGAGTAACATAAACTCTTCCACAGATAATTCTTCAATTAATCTACTCATCTTTACATCATCATAACCAACATATCTAAACTCCGCTCTAAAATAAGCCGTTTTAAATTCATCCTTATATAATCTAACCTTATTAGTAACTCCACTTTCATTTGTGTAATTAATCATACAGTAAATGCGATTAAAGAGCGTCTTTTTTTCAAAAAGTTGAATGTCTAAACTTAGATATTCTATTAAATTCTTCCAATTACCTATAGTCTTGGTGTTGTTACCGGCTTCCCCATACATTAAATTATTGAAATTACCTATATATCTTATACATTTCCCGCTTTCTAATATAATATTTTGTATGAATTTTACTTTATACAATCCGTTCATTTTTTTCTCCTTCAATCCTATGCGTATCGAATCCACACCTTCTACTTTGTATTTCTTTTTAGCCCTTGGTTTTATCTATTTTAATTTCACTTCTTACTATTTCATTGATTTTTGGCAGAGTATAAACTCCACACACCTTAGTTATATATAATAATTGAGACATTACCTCTTCTATATCTTTGTCATTATCATAAGTTCCTAACCTTACGTTATTACCAGAAAGATTTTTATAAGCATAAATATCTTTATTACTGGTTCTAAACTCAGTTACACTATCTAAGCTTATTATCGTTTTCCCATCTTGCAACATTATCAGCATTGATTCTTTATTCATTTTATCCGTTCCTTTCCTTTTAAATATCTTCATTTTTTTCAAGAATTTTATTTAAGTCATATTTAACGCTACCAACAGTAAATATCAATCTCTCAATATCGTTCTCCTATTTGCTTGAATTTCTCAGATAGTCTATAGCCTTCCGTCTTTCCTCTTCGACTAGGTTTAAATCAATATCAAAATAATCTGCTAAAACGTGTTCAATATCAATATTTGAAGAATATCCAATAGGAACGCTATTGTTACTCCTAAAATCGTTTATATCTACTAAACTATATCTATCCATAATATATTCTAAAAATTTACCTAGTTTCTGAGAGTCTTGAGAAACATCTTGCATTTTTTTAGACTCTGGGTATAATTCTACATATTTTTCACTCATTTTAAATCTCCTTTAAAATTATTGTTTTATTGTTCATCAGATAAAAATAACTCTTCACCTACAAATGAATCCAATATATTACACATTCTCTCAATAAATTTATCAGTGTAAACATCTAAAAAATCAGATAGTATACAAATATCTTCTCCGCTCCATTCAATTCCGCACTCATCAACTGATAAAGCGAAAGGTTCTGCCGCTTCGTGCCTTAATAAATTTGTGTCCTCTATCAACTGTTCTTTCAATTCACTTAAATCCCAACCCTCCTGTGATTCTAAAAATTCTTTTACTGCCATTAACGTTTTTTTATGCGCTTGCATTTTATTCCTCCTTATTTCTTGGTTTTCAAATCCTCGATATCAATAATGAATTTATCCACAATCCTTTGATTTGTTAGTTTCTCTGATTCTTTACGTTCCCATAGTAGTTCCCTGTCATAAGGGGTTATATTTAAAATAGCCATTGTGAGTCTACTAAATCCAAATACTTTTACGATACTATAACTCGCCCCAATGTCGGTATTAGAAAAAGTTGCCAAGCTGCCCTTATAGTCGGTTAATTTTACAAACTCCCCATCTTGTGTTATGAAAACCAAACCTATTAATGTGTTCACAAACATTGCATAAACGCCATTTTCAAACTGAACAACATAACCAATTTTCAAACTATCCTTTGTAAATCCCATAAAATCCTCCCACTCTAAAATCGTGTAGTCTTTCATTTTAAAATACTCTAAATCAGCGAAAGTTCCAATATTTAGTGAATAACAAGTCCTTGTTTTATACCTCTGATAATTAATTTCATTTGTGTAACAATCGCCATCATCCCATACTCTACCATTTTTATCCATAACCTTGCAAAATTCCACTGCTTCTTTTTCTGTCTTGCAGTGCATTGCATATTTACCTATGTATTTGTTAAAATCAAATTTCATTTTATTCCTCCTCTATCTCCAACAACATGTCGTCGATTCTCGCTATAATAATTCGCATCCTCCTGTGTAGCTCATCGTACCCTTGGAATGGTGGGATTCGGTCTATCTAGGCTCCAAACCAGATACCTTAGTTCCTCTAGCTTGTCTTGCATTTTATACCTCCTTTAATAATTTAAGCTTTTTAAATCTCCTTTAAAATTATTCATTTATCCACGAATAATTAGTACTTTTTTACTATTTTGATTTGCTATGTCTACATAATTATAAACAACTTGTGAATAAAATGTCTCATCAAAATCATCCTTAAAATTATTTATTTTTTCTTCATAATTTCCAATTGATACATAAGCCTTTACAAGTGAACCTTTTAATTCACAATCTGATGACACAGTAATAATATCGGTATCGTCATCTACCTGCTCTAAAATTTTAATTAATTCTTTCTTATTCATAATTTCCCCCCTCCTTCTGGTACGGCTTTTTCTATTTCTTGCCTATGTATGCAAGTTCGACAAGTTAATCCATATCCTTTAGAAGAACAATTATCCAACATACAACCCACTGGGCATTTAAATTCTGTTTTTTCTCCTTTAATCCTATTAGTCATTTCTCTTATCCATTCCATCTGTTCCTCATTGCGTTTTTTAAATACATATCTCGTTTTAGCCATACCCTCTTCCGTAACCTTATCCATAGACTTGATTTCCGTAAGAACACCGTCTTTAACCGTCATTTCATAATAAAAACCATTGCCACAATGTTCGCAATATATATTAAAGCCACCATCGTGAAAAGAGCATGAATAAACACCATCTTCTGCATTTATCCTATCGCCTACTATGAATACATCTAAATTGCAATCATTTGTCCATTTAATTTGTTGGTCAACCTCATTTACTTTGTTGCAATATGGGCATCTAGCATGACCTCATATAGTGTTATACATTCCCATAGTTATCCTCTCCTTTGTTTCTTAAATATTTTTCTATAGCTTCTAAAAAATCTTCATCCTCAACATAAAAAGTGTCTCTATTAAGGTTTCCATTTACCTTTAAAATATGAATTAATTGTCCAAATCTTAAATCTGGATATTCGTTCCACAAGCTTTCAAAAGATTTAAGAAATGATTTTATGCGGTTAGTATCTCTCATTTTAATTTGCCCTCTCTGTCTTATTCCTATCTACAAAACGGATTGTGTCTCTATATATGTAGAGAGAAAGTATAAAAGTAACAACTGTGTCTGCCCTACTTGGCTGTGCAATTCCAAATTCCCCAATATCAATTGCCAACCAAACTACACATATTCCAATTAATATTAAATAATACAATAGGAATCGCAGCAGTATATTATTTATTTTCATTCTCACTCCTTAATCACCGGCTGATTCCAACATTCTTTACAAGACAGATATTCTCGACCTCTATTGCCTTTACATTTGTCTGTGTAGTCTTTATTTAACACAGATGGACAAATAGTTGGTATTAAAGTATCGACATTTACTTCGTGATTCGGATATCTCTTTGTAAGCTCACTTAACACCGTCTCAGCAGGACAGTCCTTTGACCACTGTTC